>Ga0209006_10000703_pt1 | contig 31181 bp, 40 predicted proteins | sample JacPin_JW_Ref_O2_FD_188567 | JGI IMG/M metagenome (GOLD analysis project Ga0209006, IMG submission 188567) | Forest soil microbial communities from Algoma, Ontario, Canada - Jack Pine, Ontario site 1_JW_Ref_O2 (SPAdes) (version 2) | ecosystem: Environmental > Terrestrial > Soil > Boreal...
ACTGCCACTACTAGTACTGGCGGGGGAAAGCGCGCCTTGCCCCCGTCACCAGATGGTAATGTGGGTGTGGTGGACTTGCGCAGACGCAATACCTCGGCCGTGAATTCCGACCATCCACATTCCCTTCTCAAGTTCGACTATCCTCTGTCACACTCGAACTCGGCCTCGAACTCGATCTCGTCAACGAAACCCGAGCTTCCTCGTCCACCTGGTGCCGTAAGGTACGATGCTGAGGCGGAAACTAATGGAGAGAGGCCCTTACCTGTTGCTCCAGGAGACTTGGAGTCGGGCTCAGAATCCGAATCCGAATCTGAATCCGGGAGTGAAGATGTGTCCGAGGTGGAGTCGGGCGCGCCCTCGAGTCCGCAATATGGGATACTGGATTTGCCGCGGAGGAATGTGGGAGTGGGTTTGGGAGATGGCAAGCAGGTTGAAGGGTCGATGACCCTGAGGTTCGCACAACTTGAGCTTGAACAGTCGGGTTCGCACACACAACGGAAAACTGATTCGGTACCAGATTCAATGACTAGCGGTTCCTGGTCATCTCCAGATCCTTTTCCTCGTTCTTCTCGAACACCTAATGCACCTCCAAGTCAGGTGTCACACGCTCGTAATGCGAGTATACAGGCCGGAAAACGTAGAATAAATTACGAGGACCTGGACGACGACCCACCACCGCCTTCTTTACCCCGCCCTCCCTCATCTACCTCTCAGCGTACAGACGGTGGCGGGCAATCTCGGCGTCAGCCACCACCGCGTTGGCAGCCAAGTACTACGACCCCTGCGGTGGTTTTGCATCCTGTACCTCAACCACCCTCACCTTCTACTACTCGTTCTCTTTCTGATAACGTTATCCACGAGGTCCCGCCTCCCCGAATCCATATCGAGTCACCATCGCCGATGGGTGGACGGGATACGAGGGCGGATATTCCTCAACTCGAAATGTCCCAAGCAGAGAAGAGTGGAAATGATGGACAAGACTCACCGATGATAATGATTAATGGCCCACCAGTGATAAATGTCTCGGGCCCGGAACCAGAAATAACCATTTCTGAACCTGACGTACCCAATAATGATAATGGTGGTGGTGCCCAGCCCCAACAGCGCGCTTTGCCGCCCCTCCCGCGACGCGGAGGGGGGCTTGTGTGTGGAGGTTGTGGTGCGCCGATCATTGGGCGAATCCTCAGCGCGATGGGCGTCCGGTGGCATCCTACGTGTTTCAAGTGTACGGTGTGTCAGTGTCTGCTGGAGCATGTAAGCTCGTACGAGCATGAAGGAAGGCCGTATTGTCATTTGGATTATCATGAGGTGCGTCCCTCTGTCTCTCCAATCGCTTCTTTGACGTTGTTAACTCGTTGTTCGTCTTTGTCGTGTGGTAAAATATAACAGAGCTTTGCACCACGGTGCTACACTTGCAAAACGGCTATTATCGATGAACGGTTCATCACGTTGGACGACCCCGCACTAGGGAAACGGGCGTACCATGAGCAACACTTTTTTTGCGCTGAGTGTGGTAATCCGTTCCTCGCTCCGTCTATTAGTCCTGCTGGGCCTTCAGAACGCGCGGGCGAGCTGAGCGTTGCTGGTGACGGGGAATTCGCGGAGGGTGGTATCAAGTTCACGGTCTACAAGGGATATCCGTACTGCAAGACATGCCATGAGAAGCTGCGTTCACCGAAATGTAGGAAGTGCAAGGCCAGTATCACGGATGAGATGCAAGCTGTGGAGGCCCTTGGTGGGAAGTGGTGTTGGGGTTGCTTTGTATGTGCGGTGAGTCCTGTTTTTTTTGTCCCGCAATCAAGATTGGAATTGATGGGATATTCCTTCAGGGCTGTGACAAGCCGTTTGAAGACCCGAGTTTCTTCGAGAGAGAGGGGATGCCGTTTTGTGAGCATTGTTTTACCATTATTCTGAGGAACGAGTTGTGAGATGGACTTGGCGCTTGATTTTTTTGATCTCTGCTTTCTTATGCATAGGTAGACGCAGACTATTATTGCAGCATGTATTGACTGATTATTGCGAAGATAAAAATGCAAATGTTGGGTTGTGGATGCAATAATTAGCAATAAACTGTCTAGAATGCACTGGGATCGTCCTCAAAGTAATTACCATCGAGCGCGGCACTGTAGTCCCAGTCATAGACCGCGGCTGGATGTAACCCATAACGCTGCAAAATCTCATCAACGCCTCTCTCGTCACTTTCTCTCATCTGGAGGAACCTGCCGTCCGGGATTGGGGGGAACGTTTGGAACACCGAACGGGCGACCTCCACTTGCTCGAGATACGTCTGCGGTGGACTCCGAGGCGGGTATTTCGTTTCGCACTCGATAACACGCTCGATGGAGCCGTGCTCACGGATGAACTTCAACGCTCGCGCTGGGCCGACGTTTTTGATTCGTTGAGAAAAGTCCGTGCCAAGCAGGAGCGCAAAGTCGATGTACATGGCACGATTGAGCTGGAGGACGGTGCGGACGTCTGTCCCTGAAATGACGACGAGCGGGACTTGACGATTCGTGATGTTGCGGACTAAAGGTGCTTCGTAGATAAGGACGTCCTTTTTTATAGTGGTTTTTTTTTTCAAAGGCTGAGAACTTTTCTTCTAGAAGTGAGTTGGACGTACTGTATCTTCGCTCGCTACGTAGTCTGCGAGCCCGTTTATGACGAGGGACGCGGCTAACGCTTCGGCTTCGAAAGGCCCTGTGGGTTCTAGACAAGGGACACCCATAGCTTGCACGATTTCTTTGCTTTCATTGTAGGTTTGCGTTGAGGGAGGGTTCGTGCGTCGTTGATACGACTCAGACATCTCTGCGCTCTTTCTCATTAGCAAAGTGAGAGTGGCCTTCGTCGTAGCCTGGGAGGTGTCCTTTGCTGAGGAAGAGGAGCCAATGAGTGCCTCCCAGAGCTTTCCTTCGTCTAGTGTGAGTTGATACTGGGATTTGGTCATGACGTATTCGTTGTGGCCTTCGTTTGTGTCTTCGTCAGATGTTGCGGACGGCGTGAGCGGCTGGAGCAAACTCAGTCGGGGGATGCTGTGACAGAAGTCGTAGTAGAGAGAAGCAATCTCAGAGGTAATATTTTCTGGCGTTGAGCCGGGCTTGGATGAGTCTATGGTTAATGGAGGATGATGGTTGTTTAGCTTTGTCACAGGTCCTGGGTAACCGTCTTCTTCTATATATTCCAAAGGTTGGGTCTCTTGTAAATTCGGATCCGAATCTCTGGAGAAAGACTGGCCATTGGTGCGTGGATAAAAATGGCTGACTTGTGGCATAGTCCGAGAGGACTCATCCATCGGACCAGGGAGATGAAAGCTCCGTGATAAACCCTCCGAGGCAACATCCGTGAACTCTTGACCCTGTTTGAGACTCGCGTCATAGGAGACTGAAGAAATTGTATGGGGATACATTGGAGTTGCCCAGGCAAAATTTCGCAAAAGACTCGTGGCATGCTCAAGGTCAGAATCTTTAAAAGCGCTGAATGTGTCATAGAGACCAACGAGCTTTTGGAGTCTCTTTAGTCTCTCTATTTCAATTCTTCCACGAACAAAAGCGGTCCTTTGAGCTTGTTTCCTTCGTTCTGTCTGGATGACATGTAAAAATGAGAGGGTATGGACCATTTTCGAGCTCACTTCGCCGGTCTTGGCTGTACTACGCTCTTTTCCGTCGAACACACAAATGGCGCGGACTCCACAATCTTTCAGTTCCTTAAGAAGTCTGTACCATCCCAGGACGTGTCGGGAAGGGCCAGGGACCGGTGCGAAATGAAGACGTTGTGTTACGAGAGTTCCATCACTGGTGCACTTTCAATGAGAAAAGGAGGGTTAAGAAGAGTGCATCCTTACATGACGATCGTCTTACCGGCGAGTCCTCTGAGACGATCTGGTAGATGTTTGATTACTTCTGGGCTATGAGAGGACAAGTTCAGCACGTATGTGATGTTCGAGCGAGATACTGAAATTTACCATGTCCTTTGGAGAAACGGCGTAAGGCCAAGAACACCCATTCACGCTCACTGCAAACCGCCACAGATTATTTTTTTTCAACTCCGAATTCAGCTTTAGCCACGTCGCTGAGTGCTGAGCCTCCTCATAAAAAACATACTGGCGCGTGTGCTACCTTTTCAGCACACCGTCGTGGTCAATATTCATATCTAGAATACGACCACAAGCACATTTCAAACCATGTCTGTCATGCTCACAAAGTTCGAGTCCAAGAGTAATCGTGTCAAGGGTATGTATTGTAATCGCCCCTACTTGGCACATACCTCTCACCCCATTATTCGATCTTCAGGACTCGCCTTCCATCCCACTCAGCCCCTTCTCGCCGCTGCCCTACATAACGGAAGCGTTCAACTATGGAATTACCGCATGGGTGTCCTTGTGGACAGATTTGAGGAACATGAAGGTGATGTCGTTATTATTCGTTTTGATCATCAAATTGATCATTCTGTAGGTCCTGTCCGAGGTGTTGCGATTCATCCTAGTCGAGCTTTACTGGCTACCGGAGGTGACGATTACAAGATCAAAGTTTGGGGTGAGCCATTTTATTCACCCGGAAATTTTCTCCTGACGCGCTTCAACTCACGTTTGGTCTTGAATCAGACCTAAAACCCCAAAGCAGACGTTGTTTGTTCACCTTGCATGGTCATTTGGACTATGTGCGCACCGTCCAATTTCACCACGAAATGCCTTGGATCGTGAGTTCCTTATCCTAGCATAATACAAATGCCTTGTAACTTTGATCAAAGATATCCACTTCCGATGATCAAACCATCCGTATATGGAATAGCACGTCCCGCAATTGCATCGCCGTTTTGACGGGCCATTCTCATTATGTCATGTCTGCTCAATTTCACCCGAAGGAAGACCTCGTTGTTTCTGCATCAATGGATCAAACTGTGAGAGTGTGGGATATCTCAGGTCTTCGCAAAGGCACACCCAACACTGGACCTGGCAACTTCGAAACTTTTGATACCTTTTCCACTGTCAAATATGTCTTGGAAGGACACGACCGTGGTGTCAACTATGCCATGTTCCATCCCACGCACCCCTTAATCATCTCAGCCGCCGACGATAGGGTGATAAAACTTTGGAGGATGAGTGAGACCAAGGCGTGGGAGGTGGACTCGTGCAGAGGCCATTTCAATAATGTGTCAAGTGCAGTCTTTCACCCAAAGCATGAGTTGATTGTGTCTTGTGGAGAAGATAAGACGGTCCGAGTATGGGATCTGGCTAAAAGGACCGCCATTCAAACGTTCCGAAGAGAGCACGACCGCTTTTGGGTTCTCGCTGCTCATCCTCAACTTAACTTGTTCGCTGCTGGTATGGATTTGGTTGGCATCGGCTTGAAAGTCATCCTTGAGCTCAATGATTTCTGTAGGACATGACAGTGGCCTCATAGTGTTCAAATTAGAACGAGAACGCCCTGCCTTCTCAGTCTTCCAAGACACTCTTCACTACGTTCGAGACAAATACGTCCGTGCATATGACTTCAATACCGGCTCCGACATTGGTTTACTCAGCGTGCGCAAATTCGGAAGCCCATATATCCCACCAAGGACTCTCAGTTTCAATCCCGCCGAACGCGCCGTGATCTTGACCATCTCGTCAGATAACGGAATTTTCGAATTGACGAACTTACCCACCCAATCACAGGGAGATATAAAGGACTCTTCGGTCGATGGTAAGAAAGGAAATGGGCAGAGTGCTATTTTCGTGGCAAGAAACAGGTTTGCTGTATTGAACAAGACTAATCAAGTAGGTGGATCTTACTTGAGTTCGAGGAATCGCTATGACGTTGGATTGTGAACAGCTCATCGAGGTTCGCGATCTATCTAATGCCATCGTCAAGACGATCAAGCCACCGGTTCAAACGAATGAAATCTTTTATGGAGGCACCGCTAGTCTCATCCTGAGCTCGACTTCATCTGTCGTTCTTTATGACATCCAACAGCAAAAGATCATCGCCGAAGTAAACAGCCCACCAGTGAAATACGTGATATGGAGTTCGGATAGTTCGTTGGTTGCACTGATGAGTAAACACAGTACGCTTCCTTGAGAAACCCCTTTGTTATTCTTTCGAAACTTACGTGTCACGGGTAGCGATCACAATCGCCAACAAGAATTTCTCTCAGCACAGTCTCATCCATGAAACCATCCGCATTAAATCTGGCGCCTGGGACGATGCTGGTGTATTCATCTACTCCACTCTCAACCACATCAAGTATTGTCTCTCGCAAGGGTATGTTGCACGATAGTGTTTCGCGGCATGCAGTCTCATATCGGCCTCCTTTTCCCAGCGACCATGGTGTCATCTGCACACTCGATAATCCGGTCTATCTTACGCGAATAAAAGGCAAGACAGTGCACTGTCTCGACCGTTCGGCAAGACCACGTACCATTACGTTCGATCCAACGGAATATCGTTTCAAGCTGGCATTATTACGTAACAACCACGAAGAAATGCTGCACATTATTCGTACATCGACCCTGCTCGGTCAGAGTATAATTGCGTATTTGCAACAAAAAGGATTCCCAGAGGTCCCGTCTTTATGCTTTCCTTTTACGTAAGCTAACTGAAAATTTACTCTCCAGATTGCTCTGCACTTTGTACAAGACAATAACACGCGGTTCGACCTCGCAATCGAATGCGGTAACCTCGATGTCGCGGTAGAGACCGCCAAAGCTATTGACAGACCAGAGTGTTGGGAACGACTGGCGCAGCAAGCCCTCAAGCAAGGGAACCATAAAGTTCGTGAGGTTTCGTTTTTGTAGTGAATGTGATTCCCATTGTCAACTTCGTACAGATTGTCGAGAAGGCATACCAACAAACCAAAAATTTCGACAAGTTATCCTTCCTTTATCTGGCTACGGGGAGTACCGACAAGTTGTCAAAAATGCAGAAGATTGCCGAAGCGAGAGGTGACCCAATGTCCAGGTTTCACAATGCACTGTACGCTGGTGATGTTCAGGGCCGCATCACTGTCCTGCGCGAAGTCGGGTTGCGTGAGTACATCGTCAGATCTTTTCACCTCCCGAATTGATCATGGATGCAGATCCATTGGCTTATTTGACTGCAAAAACGAACGGCCTGAATGGGCTCGCTGACGAAATTCTCGAAGCAGCTGGCTTGACTCCTTCTGATATCGACGACATACCCTCCTTCGATGCCTCAGATCTCAAACCACCACACGTTGTCTCCAGTACGACTGATCTCAACTGGCCATCAGTGTCTACCGGCGAGAGCTTCTTCGACCGTGCTCTAGCTAACGGGAAACTGGAAGGGGGTACAGACGTTCCCTACGCCAACGGGTACGACGTAGCGGGTGCAGGTGCATCGTCAGCGTTGGATGCGTGGGCTAAAGAGGAAGGGACACACGAGGTGAATCCCGAAGAAGGCGGATGGGAGCTTGATGCCGACGAAGTATATCCGCCTTCAGAACCCGCCGATGATGAGGTCACAGAAATCGAGGACCTGGGAGCTGGCGCCACACCTGGTATTAGCGAGCCCGAACTTTGGGTTCGCAACTCACCATTTGCTGCTGACCACGCCGCGGCTGGATCGTTTGATACTGCAATGCAGGTGAGTCTGCAAACCGAGCCGTTCAAATGAATGTTTCGTGTAGCTAACATAATCAACTTCCTGTGTCAGCTCCTTAACGGCCAGATGGGGGTGGTCAATTTCCCCCCCTTAAAACCCTTGTTCCTTTCTATTTATCGATCTTCTCATACTTATCTCTCGCCATTGGCTTCTCTCCCTCCTCTTCAATTGCATATTAGACGCAATCCAGCGGAGTCGGCTTCGAGCCGTGTTCTACCTGTCATCATGCGTTCATTGACATCTATTCAATCGGAACTTTCAGAAGGCTACCGGCTCGTGTCGGGGAACAAACTGCCAGAGGCACAAGTAGTATTCCGCGCCGTTCTTTTTGCTCTTTTGTTGGTTGTTGTTACCACTGACGACGAGGCCAGAATCGTAAGACAAATCACGGTCATTTTTGGGTTGTTTGATTATCTGATTAACGTGTAACCTAGTGGCGAGAAACGGTCACCGCGGCACGAGAATATCTGCTTGGGGTCTCGATTGAGCTGGAGCGACGGCGTGTCGCCCAAGAGACACCCGATGACACAAAACGAAGCCTAGAGTTAGCGGCATACTTTACACATTGTCAGCTGCAGCCCCCACACATGCAAATTGCCTTGCGCAGCGCCATCGGGATGTTCGCCAAGGCGAACAACCATGCTCACTCCGGCAGGTTTGCGAGACGGTTGCTGGAATTGAACCCTGATCCCAAGATTGCTGCGCTGGTTTGTCGCATCATGTTTCTCTCTATCTTAGTTGCTAATGATTGCTCCCCAAGGCCCGCCAACGTATCACTGCGGCCGATCGGAACCCAACAAACGTATACACAATCGCATATGATCCAACTACGGAGTTCGCCATTTGCGCCGCGAGTTATACACCTATACCTCAAGGATCGCCACTAGTTCGCTGCCCGTACACTGACGCATCATACTTGCCTGAATTCAAGGGCAAGTTAGACCCACTTCTGCAGCTGACTGAGATCGGTGCACCCTCTTCTGGCTTGCCTGCACCTCGATAGCCCGGCGTTGGTAGACTTTAATGCATGGATGGCAGAAATATTTTGTAACGGATGTGGCTGAATATAAGTATTTGTTTCTCTTAGCGCCCAAATCTGCCGCCATCCGGCACACCTACCTAACTTGCTCAGGTAAGTGCCTGACGTTCGGCGCCAGCGCCCGAAGGAGATCGGGAGCAGATCTTCCTGCCTCATGGAACATTCCTGCACTGCAAAGAGATCCGGGTCCTAGGCTCGGTCATACTTATAAGCAACATTAATTACCTCTGCTGCCAGGTCCTTTCTAATGGGTTGGAATAATGTGCGCAAACAGCCATATTTCCATGGAGCTATAACCGATATCTTTCGCGTCATCGTCGTCGTCAGTTTGTTAGAGGTGAGCACCATGGATCCACCTTGATATCTCCAGCAATGTCAATTTAATCTTCGAGATCGCCGTCTCTGCATCGCTGGTTCATTCAATTTCACTTACATATGATGTCCCGCCGGAAGGAGCCCGCACTGCGTTTATCTTGTTTACGAGCATCTGGACAGCCATTGGCATGACCAGCTATGTGATTTGGTACCCCAGTCCCATCCCGGACCGGCGAGATATCTACATCATCATTCTGTGAGCGCCACTCGTCTTTATTCCTGTAGATGTCCTCACTCCAGAATCATTGAATGCTAAAAGCTTGTCTCTAACGTACCTTTTTTGGATTGCGGGAGCGGCAGCGGTGTCGCAGCTGCTTGGTGGTGGATTGGATTGCGGGTCAGTGTTGATTTTTAATTCCTCACAGCCGTAGTCTGAACAAAATGTTCATAACGAAGGACGCAAGATCTCTTTCTATCGTGTAATCCACTCAACGCCATGTTGGTTTTTGCTTGTATAGAAGTGTACGCACTATGACACCCTTTGAAATGCACCTTACCAACGCCTCGACAGCCTCCTCATGACCTTTGCCTTCCTCGCGATGCTCGCCTTCATTCTCTGAATTTGACCTGACCGGTCACAAAACATTATCTGTATATACATCGTCACTTTCGAAGGATATAATCATCAAGACCCTTGCTATCCTCAGTTTTAGTTGCCTCCACTCGGGATCCCCAGTACCAGTATCACCTCAGTGCCGACTGCACCAGAATGTTTAGCGGACCGTATATAAACACTATTGTTCATGTTCTCTTGCGCTTCCAAATGCAAATCTAAAAATGGCCTTCGACCTAGATCTAACTGGCAGCGGAGATTTGGTAACCCAATAGTGGATCCACATCTAGCCTGCCTGATAATATATCACGAGATAGGTAGGACGGATCGCATCATTGTCGTATAAAACAGTTTCATTTCGACCTATCCCGCCATTAAATTGAACCTTGCTTGTAGATTAATAAGTCTCTCGGAGAAAAGTGTACTCAACTCACTGAATGAAATCCGCGTCCAGGTGTCTTGACCTGGCCATACCGAGTTACGATTCGAGGGTTGCCTACAGCAGCTTGACTTAGGAGCAAAGCACGATTAACTGACGTGTCTTGTGGCCACTTGGCTGCCCTGGAGACTACGTCATTGTGAGCCAGACATCCCGATTAATGTACACACTTGTTCGAAGCGGTGGAGGTATAGATACCCCTACCAAATCTACATCAAACACAATCAGACTACGACTTCGCTAATATGCGGAACCGTCACTTACGCCGCAGTAGAAGTCGCATGCGTTACGTCAAAGGAGCCCTCGATGATACGGCACAGTTTACACGATGAGCTGCGGCAGATACTTGCAGCGCCGTTATCCCCGACACTACATTGACGATTTGTGCCATGCCAAGTCTCGATAACAGAACCACCAATGGTTTGACTGGAAGCAAGCTGAATGTCTTATCGTCTAGAAGGAAAGGGACATACCAATAGTTCTGAAATCTTGCAGCAGAAGCCGGTGAATGTGTGATGCTGAAGATTCTCATGATTGCAGGACATTGCGGAGGATTACGTCCTGGTGGTGTCCAGGCACCCGCAAACTTTCTCTGGACTGGACAGCTAATGAGTACAACAAAGAGAATTAAGGAATGTGACACATGCTTGTCTGGAACGTGTCTCCATCCACCTCCTGGAGTATGGAGGATCCATCTAGCAGGAGTTGCTGCTATCCTTTCCATTAGGAATTGCAACGTAGATACGCAAGTGACACTGACTGATCGTCCTTTTTGGAGACCTCTCCAGCGGCGCCAAAAGATGAAAACCAAAATCACCATGACGGCTATGACTGCGCCAATGACTGGTGCCGAAGAGAATTCGGGAGTTTGAACGGGAAATGTGGGAGGAGGTGTATCCGCTTGAAAGGATGCACCAGGATTTGCATTTACTAACAAGTACTCCCCGGTCTCAGTATTGTTCCATATGCTGCAGATTCCATGCAAGTCGTCTCCGGCGCATTTGAGCATATACTCGCCGTGGTTGCACACGTCTATGTCGTTGTACTGAACCAGCTCCAGCCGACAAACGGCCCCGCAGCATAGGGCGATGGAATTATCGTGGCCAAGGGATGGCCAATTGAAAAGTACTACTTCTCCGACGTTTGTGAGGTTGAGTGATGCCAAGTGGTTGTCGTGATAGAATTGTACGCCGTATGCACCGTAAGGTCCAGTGTACGCTCCGCAGGGAGGCGAATCGTCGATTCCGCATGCCGTGGTTTGGTCGATATGTACACACTGAGTGAACCTGTTGTACGGGCTTTTGCATCGTCCGAGTACGGTGCTCTGAATGCAAAGAGGACTTGCTCCCTCGCCACAACACATCCAACTAGTGCCAGTATAATGCACTACCTGAATGGCTGCTTGCGCCGCCGAAACGCATGTGGAAGCCATGTAAACCAGATGACGGACGTTGGCCCAAAGGGCGACAATCAGCTAATTCACGTCAACCACCAGGGATGTCATAAAAATCAGGGTGGAACAGGTAATCACAAACACGCACAGGCTTTTGTAACCCATTTATCGACCAGGCGCCTATGCCAAGACCCACTGAACCGTTATGGCAACTGGCTCGCCGTGGTGTTCCACGCTGTCGCCCATTTTACATATAGGGTCCAGGGTGGCTCCGAGTTGGTGTAGATAGCTGTAGGTTTGATATAACACTAGGCACCTTTGAGTATAGCTTGCAGAGCCTAGCAGTGCTTTTTCAAATAAAATGCTCACGTACGATGTTTGCCTCTTATTCAACGCCATAGCTCGACATTACAAAGCCTGGAGCTGTGCTCATGCCCAGGAGGAATCTGTCGTCTGTTCGTCCGCTCAACACAACCTTATCCACACCAGCGGCTTTCTGACATGTACACAAATCTGATCCCAGAGATCTTTCTTGCACACACGGCACCACTCACTCCGGGAATAGACGCTTTCAGGAGAATGTGGTCGATGTGTTCAGCAGCGAGACAGGACCCAGGACACAGGAGAGGTCCATAATGCGCAGGCTAAACGACTAGCAAAGGGTAACATAACGGAGAATGGCATCCTTTACTTGCAGAGTCCGGAACCTCATCTTGGACAAGTGGAGTGTTTGGGGCGATGTTGTTATACGATTTTGGGCGGACATGGCGCGGTTTCGCCTAGGCCATGTTCGCTCCATTCGTTGACTTTACAACTGCCTTCCCGAACGCACAGCATGTGCTCCCATGCGGTTGCGAGTGCGTAGCCAATATCGTTTAGTCCGTCGTTGTCCATGCTGAGTAACAGGAAGTTGTAAATATATAACGGATCGAGCGTCTCATTCGATGAAGAACCACTGACGGCTGCTGAAATGGGTACTTTTACTGTGAAAGACCGCCCGCTCTTGCGACAACGTCAGGTTTGCAAGAATCGACCTTAGTCCCCTCGGTGCATCCTATCATGTCGCATGGATCGAAAGGGAATCTCACTCCAAAGTTGAGGGCGGTCAAAATGGATATTCAGCGGATTCCGCACTTGTGCAACTGCAAAACGGGTGCTCAGTCCCCGGTTGAACATACGAAAACGATATGTACATACCGAGAGAAAGGTAGCGGAGGAATGTACTGTCCATGAAGTGTGAAGGTGGGGAAAAGCAGACCCAGAGTCTTTTGAGGCCCGGTTGAATGAACTCGGCGAGTTGCAAAGGAGCGGTCCTCGTCCAGGTCGTCGAACAAGCCCATCTTCTGGTCTGTCGGGTTCCAGGTTGGTGAATAAAAAACGTTCGTCCAAGCTTCAAGCAAGAACGGTTCGTTTCAGTACAAAATACGCGCGTTTGCGCGGTCGTGTCCAGGAATACCCACGCGCGTAAAGGCTTCATCTTCTTTCACGCATTACCACAACCATCTACCCAAAACCTCCGTCTGATGAATTCACCATCTCAGAACTGCTTCTCGTCGTCTCCTCTGCCTTTAGAACACAGCTCAGACAAAATATCACCGCTTGTCCCCCAGACGCCCTCTCAAAGGCCGTCTATCACTCAGATTATCGAAGAAAAGTTCGCAGCGTTCAGTCCTCAATCCATCGTTGAGCCTTTCGAAGAAGAGAGACAGAGGGATATCGCGTTTCAGAAACGTGAGCGTCGTGTCAAATTAATGTACCTTCAATTTACTCACATCCGAATGTTCGCTGCGCATTCACTTCATCGTCACTCGTTACCTCCTTAGAACTGACTAAAATGATTATCGACCTGATGTTGCAGTGCCATGCATGGTCATCAGCCCGCCCAAGACAGGAAAGGAATCTCGCAGCCGCAAAGCTCGAAAAGAACATCAATACAGTGCTCAAGGTAGAGCAGGAACAAGGCAGGTCTCCAGAACTGTTGTCGTATTCCATCTTGTTTCTCGTCGGTAGGCCCACATTCTGAGCATAACACATTCTCACCCACTCAAACTCTCCATTTCCCGTGTTATTCGGAGCTGACATGTCCTGTTTTTTTTACTATGGGTTCGTCGCTGACAATAAAGAGAGAACACGGGAACGTTTTGGGGAGTTCGTGATGCGTATGAAGAACGCTCTGGCTGCCCTCACTGGAATCGGGATCTAGGTCTCAAAAAATCATTCTTGGTGGTGTCCCTTGTCAGTACATAGCATTTCCTGTCTTGTGCATTCCGTTTGTCGTTACTCGCCCTTGCAATATCACGTTTTGATGCCCTGAACGATGAGTTTTGATTGAAAGATTGCGTGCAAATTTGATACGGGTCATTCAAGTCCTCAAAAGGACTTTTTTATGAAACATCTGAGGCCCAACCCATTCATGCCACCCGAAAGCCTCTAACTAACAGCTACATATCTCGCTGATCTCCCCTGTGCGGTTTCGTTATTCGTTGGGCCGGCAATAATGGCAAGCGACGCCAACCATTGCTCATTTGTTCTCTTGGCCGAGTTCGATATTGATCGAGGTGCAATGTTGACCTACCAATTTCCTCAACCCTTGGGCACAGACGAATTGTGCGGTCTTCCCTGTTTCATATCCTCCATTTCCGCATTCTGATCTCTCCATTCTCTAAGACTTCTCGCAAACTTGATGCTTCCAGACGGGGCAGAAAAGCAACTCGAAGATTGGACCATATTCTTCCTCAACCAGACCCCCTTCAATACTATATCTCCTGTACTTGCCCTGGAAACACCCGAGCCGAACGGACATGATAGCCATGGTGACGGAGAACGCTCGGAGCTGCTGTTCGTTTTGAATCTGGTCAGGACTAAACACGACAAGACGGTGAGGAGGTATGCAACAGGTCTCGTTTGTGGCCTTTTCTACTCTAAACTGTCCATTCCGTGCGATCCTTCTTTAGAGGAGCCGTTGTGAAAGCCATGGCGATTTGCACACGACATCCCTTCATCCAGATATTCAAAGTACGTGACACTATTTCTTCTTCAATCCCCTTTATCTTCTGCATCCCGGTTCCTCATTCACATTCACATGGTCTCCCCTTATAGCCCGTCTTATTGATGGCACTCGACGACTACTTCTCCAATCCTTCGCAAGATTGTCTCGCCCGCCTCTTCGATGCCATAAACTCAATGGACCTTTCCGCAGCCCCAATCCTCACTCGTCATGAGAAAATTGTCATGCGCTGTTCAGAGCGCAAAGATGTCTTCGCCGAAAAATTTGTGAATCCAAAAGGACCAAATGATCAGCACAACTGGAGCTCCAGCGGACTTCCTCCATACAAAGCACAGCATCGTTCCACGAATTCAGGCGAGTCGCACACTAGCTTTGAATCGGGGATCCTGATACGTAATCGGGATCGCGAACCTAATACTAGTCAAGACCGTGAATCGGAGCAATCGCACTCTCATCCACGGGGACGCGAACGCGCGGGGACTGAGATTAACCAATCCACTAGTTCCCTCCAGCACCTCGGCCAGCCTCAGAGCCAGTATTCTCCCTCAGACTCGTCCTTCAACCTTGGCGGAAGTGCCGTGTGGGTAGGGGATGAAGGGGGCACTGAAACACAGGTTGGCACATCGAACAGTTCTGCTGCCTCTGTGGGCAGCAGCACCGTGGCGACGACCCGTGGGCGGCGATCCACTGATACTTCATCCGCGTCTTCCCATCTCGGAGCAGCCGTGGTGACACCACCCTTTTACCCCCAGTTACGCACCAACATGGCAAAGGACACCCACTTTTACCACACATCGATTGTATACAAAGAGCATCATCTCCCGATCAAGATGCCCCTGTCGACGTTTCCCGAAGAAGTAGGCGACGTAAGAGATGACCACCCCACCACTTACGAATCCTACGTCTGACGTTCTCATCCTTAGTATTCCTTGATTACACTAATTCAGTCTTTTCAAACTACACAACACGTTTCGGGACCATTACATCCGCACATTCACACCAACGGAACGCTCACCCACCCCATCATCATATTATTCAATGCCCTAGTGACCGGTAAGCGAATCATTTTTCTAGGCCATAACCGACCCGCAGGACAAGTGTGCAGTTATGTGTTGGCAGCTTGTGCGCTTGGGTCGGGGTGTGGAGTTATTTTGAGAGGATTCATCGAAAGAGCGTTCCCGTATGCAACTTTGACGAATCGAGATGAGTGGGAGTCCGTGTGAGTGACGATTCCGGTGTTGAATCTCAGTATACTGAAATGGGCGTCCTTATGGTTAGGCCAGCGTACATAGCCGGTGTCACGAATCCAATTTTCGAGTCGTCTGGCTCGTGGGACCTCCTATTCGATGTCAGTAATGGGAGGGTGATCGTATCCAAGGATATCAATAGCACATTTCCTCCAAGTTCGGCATCCGGTCATCTCGGCGTAACCCCTATAAATTCCCGCTCGGGGATACTCAAGGCTGAGGGTTCATTAGGCAATGAGGATGATGTTGGCCGTGCTCCTGGGAAGGAGGGAAGAGATGCGGGCCAAAAGAGCGATTTTGTTGCGAGAACGGACTCTCCGGATAATCTGTTTATGGAGGATGTCGGTGCACCCCCCATTTTGTCCGTTTTCACCGTTTGAATTTCACCTCAGATATTGTCGGCCATCTCATTCCGCTTTGGAGAGAGCTTGGTGCGTACGCGATTTATGGAATATGTGACGCGATTCGTGCGTCTATCGGCACGTTATGAGGAGGAAGCGCATGGCTCAACTAAATTGGGCTACCGGAGCACACCATTCTCCCCTGGGTCTGCAACCATTAAACCACAACTTGGGAGTGGGATTCTATTCAGCGACGAGGCGACAGGGATGAGAGAGTTGGCCGCAAATGCGAGTCGTATTGAAGGATGGCGGAAAACTAATAGTTATCAGTACTGCCTAGTGGTGCGCTGCCTCCGAATCCTGTTGCCTCTATTGGCTGACAAATGTGTCGGATTGGTATTAACACAGGACTTTGAACGATACCAGGCAACCAAGGCCATCAAAGGTGTTGATATACTTCACCAGCTCTTTCGCTTGAGACATGCGAAAGGCATGCCAGACGCCGAAGTGGACCTGATCATGCGAGTGATCACCGAGAACCTTCAGTCGTATGACCAAGTCATTGAGGCAATTTTTTTTTCCTTCTCTCTTTTTTTGTTTTTTTTTCGTGGTGGATGACAAGATAACGTTGACAGCTCCTTGCGTATTTGACACCTCTTGGCGGCGGACTGCTCTATCTTAGTTTCGGACTCTTCCACCAACGAGAGTCTATCCGAGACCTAACAGTTGACATCTTCAATGAATTACGCGCATACCCTGTAAGTCCTTTCCTTTCCAATGCCGAGTGGCGGTGCTAATGCCCACCGGGTGGGACATTTAGATCGGCGTGCAGTTCTTGCAGGGACTTAACCACTTTCAGCGATACGCGTACGTGAGGCTGGCACATGCCCGAGATCAGAGAGTGGCGAAGGATCAGATTCAGATGCAACAACTACAACAACAGCATCCGCATCATCTACAACCGCCTCCCTTCATGTCACGGACACCTTCCAATCGAAGTGAATCCAGTTTGGGGATTGGAATATGATAGACGCTTGTCGTTTTTCTGTCTCTGCCGCTGCTAGCCGTCATAAATGCATAGCCTTCCGGTCAAGTACAAAGTATAATTACTAGCACAGCCACACCTACAGCTGTTGAGTTTGGCTTTTTTGCCTCACCTGAATAGTATGGTGATAACGTGTTTGTCAGAGAGCTGTGTCCCCCCTACCATATTGGTTAGCATGAGTCATGTCCTCTATAAAAAGGTGGGCAAACCAGTTTTTACTCCAAGAAATTACCCTCACTCCATCTCGAATACTCTCACAGAAAGAATTCAAATGACCACCCTTCAAGTTGATGCTCCAATTGCTGGGCAGGCCATAGTTGAGGTCACTGAACCTAGGCGAGTGATCGACGTCATTGTGGAGTCATCGTAAACGTTTGACTGTTCAATCTGCTAGCCCTAACCCCGTACTCGAAGCAGAGAAGCCTGGACAAGAAGAGAAGGAGAAGCTTGGCCAAGAAGAGAAGGAGTGAGTAGTTTATTACGACGACGACGATCGTTCACTAATCCCCGTACGCCAACAGAAATGAGGTACCCAGGTAATTCAGTTTTGAGTTCATATTCATTTGCAGGGCATTTGACCAATCTCCCTAATACAGTCCTGAATCCAAATCAGTTCCTGCTCAAGACGGCAAGGACATTCTCCAGGACACACCCGAACCGTGAATTAAATTTGATTTGGTCATGATCTTACGGCTATAACTAATTTATATCTCCTTCACATAAGATCTGGCGATGATATATCTGGTTTCAAAGCATTCTGCCGAAAGTTAGCCATCATCTCTTTGGATATATTTTATGTGTATCTTATTATTTTCTTGTCCTAGATTCAAGCCGAAAGGGAGGCAGAACCGTCCTGTTGTCGGACCGCCGCGGCCTCGGTGAACTTGTGCAGTCTATGACTGGAATGTTGGTTATGGTGGACAGGACTGCGTTTTATACCCATGAGTGTATCGATATGGATCTCATTCTCTAGAAAGCCTTTGAAATGTGACGCACGTGCTCCGTGAACTTGACTTCCCCAACACTCACTAAGACTTGTAAGAATCCCTTGAAGCTACTCAAATGGCCGACCACTCCAGGTCACTGTCAAAGAAATAATTAATCGCCCATATTTTTGACTGATTCACTCACATACAGCCCTCATACCAATCCCGCCACAGCCCAAGCTCACAGGTCAATAATTTACGAGAGTCAAATCATGCTTTGACTGATCTTGATACCTGATCTTGATACTTTGACTTACAGCACCCCTCACTCTTCCCATCATAAGTACGTCGGAGATCTCTGGACAAGTCCAATGATTCTCCGTGTCCTTGGCAGGCAATATGAAACTAATCTCACCTCGCAGTCCCTCACCGGAAACTCATCACTCTGCACCTGAGGCGTACGTCACATCTTTCCCACCGCGGATTTAATGATAACGAAGTGTTCTAACCCTTATCTCACAGAGCCTCCGATGGTTCTGAGTATGTATCGGCATGTTCACACACCGTCTGTTATCCATGACCGATCTCCATTTGCATAGACCGGCCTCTGAGTCCTATCATCATGCCGATTCGTGCGTCCTTTGAATTTACACATTCTCTGCCTGTTCCAGAGAAGCCATCTTCTGTGAATCATGTTTTCTAACATTGCTATTTCACAGAGGCCACGTACTAGGAGGAAGGCCATCTGCGCCTGTTCGAGGGCCAGGAAAACCAAGGAGTTGAACTATCACAATATCAGCCTTATCGCCGATTGTTTCTAAACGCGCGTATATGTCGTTCGGGGCATGTAAATATTATGTATGTCTATAGGCGTTTGATTTCATCAAGCTTGTGTGTTGTATGCACATACCTTTTCGTACTCTTTCGTGTATCCAAATCTGATGATCGTCAGGAATTTACAATTCTTCATGTTATATCGGGGGCAGTCCGCCGCAGTCGGTCAGAGGCTTCTGGAGGAATGTTCAATGGCTATGAGCACCGCAGTTAACAAAGGAAACAACGTTGCCGTAGGGAACCCGAAGCTTACAAAGGATGAAGACTTCAAGCACGAGGTAATGGACGTCCTTTGTCTTTCCCTAAGCAGAGTGAGATCATTAAGGGGGTGACATTCGATCAAGGGACGGGCAACGAGGATGACTAGTAATTGAACAGCCTGATGCCTGTGAAAGGAATAATCAAGTACTATGCATATGTGTAAAGAATGACACGGTGACTGACATACCGTTCCCTGATGAGCTCCTTCTAGGTTTCCACAGAAGATGATGATCATACAGATGGTGGTGCTCAACCCACATAATCTTGAGATAGCCGGTCGGAGCAAAAAAAAAGGCGACCATAAGCCGCGAGAATGAACTGAAAAAAGAGAATTACGGCAGTGAATACGACGAAAATGCCTCTCCATTACCGATCATCAGACCTTGGAGCTCTTCTGTGATGGAGTATGGATGCGGTGGGCACGGTTGACCTTATGAAATCGAATAAAGGCGCATCGTCAGGAACAAGTTGAAAATAGTTTGATTGTAACTTGAACGTTACATACACTCGTGTCCACTGGCCAGCTGCAGGATACCTTTGAACCTCATTCACCTTGAAAACAACTGCCAACTTCTGAGGTCGACCCTCACCATCCTGAGCAGGAGATAGTCAAGTCCTCTTAGGTGATTAATTTTGAAATTTCAATGGAGGCATGGTTCACTTACCATGCCTATAGACTCAGTTACCTCTCCAACTACACAGCTCCCCTAGATCTATGGCGAATACTTCGGCGCAGGAAGCAAAACCTGCCGCCTCTGAGTGAGTTCCAAACATACTACCATTGTGTCGATCGATCACCAAAATTGATTGCAACGAACCTAGCCAGGTAGTGCCAGCTGCGCAACCCAGGTGATTCGATCCATCATCATCATGGGCGCATTTGACTGATTTCGTTGATGCGAATCCAATTTGAAAGCACTTCAACGGCCCAAGGTGAAGGCGACAAAGATAATCTTCCAACCGAGGCCACAACCAGCGAACCGTAATTCGTTACTTTTCTTTTCTGCTCCCGTCATATCATGTTGAATTCATGTAATTAGATCTCATGGCGACCGAGGCCCACGCACACCCAAATCCATCGCATCGTGAACCATCCCGTTTCCTCTCGTATACTCCACTGCTGATGCATCTACGTCCAGAGCATTCCTCAACAAGCTCAAGTTCGTCACATGGTGTGATTATTTGTTGTGTTCAAATCTTATGACACGTTTTTTTTTCGTCCACAGAGCGTTCAAGCTGAAAGGAAGGCCAAATCGACCTGTCGTAGGACCGCGTGGAGGCGGTGGGCGGCCCAGGTGACTCGGTTGGCTTGGCTTTCATGTAAAAATAAGTATGGCGATGTGATTCTTAAACTTTTCCTCTCGGACACTGCACACTGCTAGTGGACCTATGAGCCCCATGGTATTGCAGTCTCCGTGTGATCTCGTTCCTCAGCCTATTCCATTGTTTCCACAGCACGGCTGTTAGGTTCATTTCAAAGTTCTATGGAATGAGGACGAGTACTGCCAGAGGTATCCATTTTATCATTGTCTGACTCTGCCTGATCCATATCCTCACTCTCTGATCCGGGTTGCTTTCTTTTGCGTGATCCTTTCTTGGCTGATTTGTGAGAGGCCGGTGGAACCCACTTCGGGAAATTCTCTGCAATGAAGGTCTGAAAGTGGGTGTGGTATCCCACACACTTCATTGACCATACACCAATGGTCTATAGGCAAGTGATGAAACATTTAAAAACTTGACATTGATAAACGGGATGCCTACCTCTTCCCCTTTCTCATAGGCACTTATTATCTGCTTGGGTGGCACCTGCTGATACTTATCCCCAGCATTGCTCTCTGCAGCCTCTACCTCAGCCTCTGTGGGCTCACGATGGAGCTGGTTTCTCAAGGTGACTCGCACGCGTATGAATCGACCCCATGGATGCTTGCTTATATGGGTGGCCCATGTATTTTTGACCTTGAAGAGGTTCACAGATATGCTGAACTAACATGAGATGAATTGAAGACTTACTTTGTCGGGTGTGTCCCTCCACTCTTCTTTGGTAAGAGAGAGAGTGGGCGAAACATCATACTGGCCAAGATAAAGCCATTTACGTGCTTCTTGTCGAATTACCAACCGATAGTCCAACCAGACACGATTTTTGGGCCTGCTTCCAAAATAAAGTCCAGGGTAACCTGGAACCAGGGGTGCATATGGGTGCCAGTCAAGATTCAAGTACATATATGAGCCATGGCCATGGCGATCAATAAAGGATTGTTTGATGGGAGGGAATGCCTGTATTGAATTACCTCCAAAGTGGATAGAGAAGAATTGTCGTGTTGCCACTTCATCTCGGTAGCTGCATTTGACTTTGAAAGGATCCTTTCCAATGAGAGCAATGCGACGATCAAAAACTTGAGGTCCAAAAGAAATGTCAGCCTTCATGGTCTTGACTTTCTTGACCTAAAAGGTGTGATCAAAAATGAGCATGACATCAAAAAAGGGTACGGTTGACTCAAGCAGGTTTTGACTTCTCTAATTTTGATTTTATCAGTTTTTGCTCACGGCGGAGTACAAGGGATAGGGTTGGGACAACAACAGCAATAGTGGCTGCTTTGCTTTGGGTTGGAGTGTCTTCGGTTTTGACCCCTGACCTGCTAGGATAGGGGTTAACTCCACCCAAGTTCAGGTCTAGAGCCTCTCTTTTAATGGTGTGTTGCATCTAAACATTCATAGAAGGAGAATTCCAATGGCTGAAGGACATTAAACTCACAGGTTGAATTTCGGGTGTTGACGCGCGCTGTTGAAGTTCGTGTCACATCTTCGATATCGAAGGGTTGCCGTGACTAGCAATTTCCTGATCCCTTTTGACTTCCAGTTAAAATTTACCACTCGTTGCCCTCGTCATTCCTACCGAAAACGTGCCCACACGCACAGGAAGCGAGGGCGAGGGCAAGAGTGTAAATATCAAATTCACCAACGCGACTACAGTACATGTAAGATTACCTGCGGACGCATTCGTGCCTTGCGTTCTATTAAGTACGTGCAGTCCCGCCGTGAATGAACGTGAAAGAGCCAGAAATCACATAGCACGATGTCCAATATGTATTACTCTGCAATAAGTAGGTAAGCCTTGTGGAAAGAGAGATGGAAAAGAAAAAACTCACAAGATACGCAACCAAATGAATGCCTAGTAGAGAAGGACAAGCCAGCTGACGGGGCTGGCGCGGGGAGAGATAAAAATAATGGGTATATGGGATGGACAGTGCTGTCGGGTCGGATGTGTGTAATCAATATTAAACCGGAGAAGTCTCTTGCGTATCCTCATCGGAAGAAAATCGTGAGAAAAGACGGCCCCAGTAGCACTTCGGACGGGGGGAACACGTTGAATCATCCGGTCCTGAAGAGATGCCTCTCCAAAGGCCCAATACGAGGACGAGGAACAACGCAACAGAGCCGATGGCAGTGTTAGTATTGACCACAGCGGCAGCAATGAATATCCAATGGGAGATGAAAAGGAGTAAAGACCATAGACCCAAGACTTTTGGAAGACTGAAAACGAAGGCCATGTGCTGAAAACCGAACGTATCCGAACGGACCCTTTGCAAGTAGTTGGCCTGTATATGTCCTATCGAGTCAGTAACATTCTGAAGCGGGAAGAGAAACAGACTGACAGCAAATGATGTCGTACAATCGCTGTGTTCTTGATGATTGATGAGCAACAGCATTCCCGCCAGAATACACGTGAGAGAGATGAGAGATGTAGCTATCGTCAGCGCTGACAAGGTGGTCGAGACGGACGCCATGATGATATTGGACCTGTATATCAATGAGCGACAATATAAAAAATTGGCCCGTACCAGACTTACATGAGTAAGGGAAATGCCTGCCAAATCCGACGAAGAATTAGAGTGACTCAAGTATGATATGACACATAAAAAAAGCTCACCCAGGATAAGGACAACTTCCAGTCATCTTGACTCTTAGTTATGAAAAGACGCCATTGGTCCTGATAGACTAGGTCGTCGACGAACAGTTTGTTGAATTGAGAAAGGTAAAAGTCGCACACTCCGAAAGAGAGTTTGAAGGCTGGGATGAACAGCCAGCTCTTTCGGGAGTTAATTGGCACAAGAATGGTTTGGTCCCGGGACAGACGAGCGTGTTCTTGACCATAGTGTGCGCTGAACCTATTGCTGACTGCAGCACAATGATTTAATTCAGTGTCTCCTGAGCGCAAAAAAGTGATCTTACCAATGAAATACCAAAGGCGAGCTAGAGTTGGCGCAATTAGATGTGAATAGAGAGGGATGTATGGCATGGCACATACCAACAAAACACGTAATGTGTCCGTTCGCGATATTGCCTGACGTGCATTGTTTAGTTTTTCGCATCACATTCGGAATTTTGAATGGAAATACATACCTCGCGATTTGCCGAGCAGGTGCAAGAAATTAGCGCACTCTTCCGCATTATATGGGAAAGTAGAAACTTTTGAAGTCATACGATCTACATAAGACGATCAGCTGTGTTGCTTTACGTATCTGCCGCTCGGCTTCTTCCAGCATCGCATTCAGCGCGCTGGACGCTGGAAGCGGGCGGTGCCGAGCAACCGAATTGGACTCGATACTCACCGGCTCGGCCGTGTGAAAATACATTAATGAGCTCGTCAATGGCCTCAACCTTGAGCCCTCCGAAATGCATGGGGAAATTCTCGACATGGTTCCAATAATGTTCCTCCAAAGCAAGTTCTGAAAAATAAATAAATAATGGTTTAGCGAGTTTTCCGCGGAGATAACGTACTAAGATGAGAAGTGGATACAACGGGCGGCAGATCGAGGAGTTCGGTCGGCATCGGATCGATCCAAAATTGGGTCCGAGAAGCATGGTCGATGAGGTAATATGAACAAGCACCGGACGGTTCGTCGAGACGTAGGTAGAGTTCCACATCGTCCGAAAGAGATATGTTACGTTGAGCGATATGGTCTTCCAACCATTTTATTGCGTATGATATCGTTTCCATGATTTCTTGACGGTATAAATATGCCTCGGTGACTATTCGTGGTTTCGAGTCGCGATAAAAATACAATTGGCCTTCGGGATGAACATAGGCGGACCAATTGGAAGGCAAATATAATGGTCTAATTTTTAATAAAAAAAAAGGTGAGACTCGCACTCGATGTCACAATAACAAAACGAGGCATACTCTGAACCCTGATTGGAATGGAAGAGTCCGGGGGGTACTGTTGTAGGATTAGGCGCTACACTGCACTCCTCATCAAAGATCGATCATTTTCTGGAAAGAAAAAGAAGCACACATTATCCTCTTGTCATACCTATCGGAGGATAGGGAAGTGGTGGGTTGCACGGCAAAGTTGGGCGCTTGAACTGTGCATTCTTGCTGCGCGGAATCCATGAGTGATGTTGAGGAAGAAGTACGGAAAGAGGAGCAACCGGGCGATGTCCTACCTTCTCGCATGATTTATACCGTTCAGCGTGGATACCAAAGACTCATTACGCGGAAATAAGGATGGCTAAGCGGTTGTAGCAGCGCCTGAACTTGAACCTGTGGCTCTGTCATTTTGTCATCGGATCGGACTCATCGGCATTGTCCGGAATTGGACCCGTATGTCCTGCACTGCACGGTGGAGCAGTCACTGCTATGGTACCTCGACTCCTCCGTGTTCGTAGTTATTACAGCCACGGCCTTGAGCATCTTTGAACAGCCGACCTGAGCCAATCAATTTTACTCAGAGTCCCTACTGCTACTGCGAGACTTGAGGACTGTAACCCACCATTCATTTGGTGTTAATTAATATTCATATAACATACAGGGATTAACATGGTCCAGGGGGCACCTGTGCGGCCGTTAATCATATTTCCTGACATTGAATGGTTCAGGCAGACTACGCCGCACTAAGTTGATGAACCTTGGTAGACAGTCGGTCGCACAAATCCGAAGCCCGAACGGTGAAGTCAGTTTCGTCCTCGCCGTCTTACCCGGATTCCATTTTCCCAATGTATGTATAATACATGCACTGTGAAGATTTGTGCTAGAAACCCGAAAGTAAACTCCCATCGTCAAGGTGGTCGTCTCGTCACTCGTGCGGCGTGCATACGATAGGGTTCCCAATACTCGCCACAACCATGTTGCACACGAGTTGAAAGACCCTGGCTCTGATATCACTTGCAAGTCGGTGACCCTATCTTTCCATGTGTTTCTCGTTCGACGTCCAAGCACAGCCAAAATCCACGCTTACTACACAATGCCTATCCCCCACCTGCCTTCTGGAAATTTCGACGCTACACTGCCTTGCTCACCTGGAAAGAAACGGTCGAGCGCCTTTACACTTCCCATACAGCATGTCGGTGCGGGCGCTTAGCATAGAGAAGATAAAAGGATCGAAGAGAGGAGCACTCACAACCATACGATTACAATGAACAACCACTCGACGTAAGTACCAGTAATTCTCAGTCGCGTTAGATCATTATTTGTGTACTCAAGTGCTCATTCCAGTCCACATTACACCCACGCTGGAAACGGAGATAATTTCGGACTGCAGGATGCAACCTCTCACCATCCATTGTACGTAGTTCGTCTTTCACGTTTAATCGCACGAGTTTTTCTCATGTTTGAACGCTCCAGGTCTGCGATTCCCCATAGGTTAGCAGCATCGAATCGTTCATGAATGTTCCAAATTTTTTTGATGATATTCGACTTAGCTTTCACAAAATTCACAGTGACAAGTCTAACAAGTCTACGCATCACGCGGGCGACAATTCTGCGTAAGTTTGGTTCTATCTTCCCTTTACGCATTTTTTCTGACCTCGAACAAGTCAAGTAAACTAGGCGGCCAAAAGGATGACCCTACTATTGGTCGCAAGAAACCGGAACCGAAAGCCACCGGCTACAAAGCCACCGACGATCCGAATCCAGAGTAGCGCCAGCCTGGTTACGTTGTTGCATTCCAATGTCCCATTATCACCCCAACTCTGCCCGATATAGATTCTTCGAATATTTGTGTGCTACTGAAATTAATGCTCATTAATACGCTATGATATGTCGCGTGACCAGGCGTGATCGGCCGCCCTCATTGGTCGAAACAAGAACATATATACCACCATGCCTTTTCCATATCACCTCGTTCCACCACGCAATGCACTCGTCAGTTTGCGTGCGTGTGGAGACACATAATTGGGACTGAACCGAAGAAGAAAACCGTGCTATATACATACCACAGATGGCGAAGTTGAACAGCGTGCGTTGGAAGACTGTACAAATCGTTCAAGTCCTTACGCGTACGTCGTGTGGTTGGTTGATCCTTTCCTTAGTAGGCCCCATTTTAATGTCGCCGTTAGTCTGCTTTCTGATCTTGAAAGATTGAACAGGTCGACCGCGATAGCCATCGGCAGCAAAACATCCAAGGATCCGAAGCAGTCGACTCCGTGTGTCTGATGTACGATACAGTACTTGGATCTGGTATAAATTTTTTTTTGGCGATTCTCGCTCGGCAAAGGACGCGACCGCAGACTCGTTTCCACCCATTGGTGCAGTTGGCATGAGGCGTGCTTGCACCCACGTGGGTACATAGTGTCATTGGAGTTCGAGTATGGATCCGTATGAAGGTAACTAGCTGGAATTCGATTTTTCCATTCTTCTCAATTCATTTATTATCATAATAACACCGAACGGAACAGCGAAAATCCATACTGCGCAGAGTAGAAGTCTGATAAGCCAAGATATGTGAGTATCTTTGTTACTGATTCGAGTAATCATAAGGACCTACCATTCCCGACTCCCGGTAATGCTTAGCTGTGTAGCTCGCCAAATTTTCGAGGCTACACTGCCATAAATTCACGGAGGGGAGCGCTCTTACAGCATGTCGCTGGCTTGGGCGCTTGGTATGCAGATAAAAGGCTTGAAAAAAAGAGGACCACCCACAACCATACGCCCATAATGAACAACCACTCAACGTGGGTAGTCCCCAGTCGTGTTGGATCGCTCACTTTTTTTTACTTACATATGTTGTTGAATGCTCATTCAAGCCCACGTCACACCCACGGTTGCAACGGAGAGACTCCGGATGCAGCCCCTCACCACGCATTGTACGTAGTTCGTCCATCAGTTGTAATGGCGCAAGTTTTCTTATGCTTGAACACTTCCAGGCCGGCTAACATCACCAACCCAAATGGTGACCAATCCCTGCATCATGCAGACGCACAAGTTTCACCCGTCGCAGATCGGTTTCTGACCTCCAAACTAGGCGGCCCTCCCGACCCACCTAGAGTTGGTATAAGACCGAAACTAAAACCGAAGCCAAAACCGAAACCAAAGCCAGGCCTCGAACCCACCGACGATCCGAATCCGGTGCCAGAGTAGCTCATAGTCATTTACATTCTCACCCCAGCTCTGTAGAAATACATTTTGGGATATTTGTTACACGTATCAGTCAACATAGTAATCCATCATCAGTGTCCCGTGATGGCTGTTTAAAACAAGAAAAGATAGTTAGTTTCGTTTTTTTAAGAGCCACATCTTTACTGGGCCAGTTGGCAGTAACATGAGACAACCACTTGCTCCACCAATATCGTTCCTCCCGTTCCCAGTTCATCCGAACGCACCACCCAACAAGGACGAGAAGGGAGGCCGAAAACACTCCCGTCAATATGCGTGTATGGAGATCCGAGTTGATAACAAACAATAACAGAAATGCACTAAAGAAGAGAAGTGTGCTATACAATCTCTCAGTTGAGCTCTCGAGCGGCGAAGAATAGCGACTTACCCCCACATAATTAAGGCGTACGGAAGGCTGTACATGATGGCTAACCGTTCAAGCCCTTGTGTCGGGTGGTTCATCGAATAAAGGTAGTCCCTCTTTTCCTTTCCTCAGTAAAATGAAACTAGGAAATTGAGCCACTTACCGCTGTACGGGCCGTAATTTTATCTTTGTTCTTGTTCTTCCGCAAGAGGAGTAGGCCAGTGATGATACTTCCGGTGCTTGCAAGAGTTGACAGGTAGCTGACGACTTGAACAGTTCCCGAGGAGTTAAACGTTCCGATAGCCAAGAACCCGACATTTGCATTGAGAATAACAGTGCCCTTTTTGAGAGATGACATCAAGCAATATAATAACACGAAAGAAGTAACTTACAAAAAGAATAAATCGCTCCCAGTCATCATTCAGTTTGTTAATGAAAGCCTTCCATGGGACATGGCAGATAGTCTCGTCGACCCACAGACCCTCTAGAGATTTGAGGTGCACGTCCGGGGCATAGAACAATAATATTGAGCACAACATTATGCATAGGCTTCGGTCCGGAGTGTTTGTAGCGCGTGGATAAATTGACTGGGTACGATCCAGACGAGCACACTCTTGACCATGAAAGTGGAGGAATTTCTCGTGACCTAGGGATGAAAGAAGATGAGAGAGAAACACTCTAACTATACAAAAGAATGACATACTGAAGATGTTCATGAGTCGACCTGGGGCCAGGTCAGTATCTTCCTTGTACTTAACGGTGATACCTACCAACCACACAAGCAGATTGTCCACCCGATCGTTCGGCACGCGAAGCGTTTCCTATTGGTTTGCCATCGGTGACTGGAGAGCAAGAGATCGGTATAGCCTTTGAGTAAGTGCAATTCAAAATGGAGTACCTTTGAGTTTATCAACAACGCTGAGCATTGTCTGCAGGTCTTCTGTGCTGTATGGTGCGGTCGTATTGGTGGATGTTGTGGCATCTATCCTTGCGCGTCATCAAAGATAAGAAAGTAGATTATCACACTTACCCGTAATCGAATATACCAGGATTTCCTGGAGTTCATTCACAATTTCCTGTGATAGATGACGGATGTTTGGAAACAACTCCCAGTGCGACCTACATATATGGTGTGACATTGTACCATAATCTAAATGAACACTAAAATCAGGAAATCGGTTGATGTCGCAGAATGACGAGCGACAAACCTAACGATATCTCAGGCTCACCAGTATTCCGCTTCCATCTCGTGTCCTGATTGGGGGATACCATCATTAGACCGTAGAGAGAAGGAATATTAAAGTCATACTAATATGATCAGCCGACGTAGCTCCCACGACTTCTTCGAGATGGTCAGAGATGTTGAAGGTCTCTAACCAAACCGGTGTTCGAGATTTGTGGTTTACGAAGTAATATCCACATTTGATCTCATCCTTCTCCGATATCAGATCCAGAACGAGTTCTTCAAACTCGTTCCGATCGAAGTTCTTCGCCAGGATATCGTCCATGGCAGCATTGATATTTTTCAGAACCTCATCCTTACATAGGTACGCGTTGGTGAGGATGGGCTTTGTAAAATGGCAACATTGTAACGTTGTTAAATTGTCAATCACATTGAGGATGATCACATACCCAAACCCGATGGCGGAAGTAACGAGCACCCTCCGGATGTATGATTGGTATCCAATCTGACGGCGTATTTTCACTACGATCACAGGTAAATAGACATACCAATCGAAGGAGTCACTAAATAAATACAGGAGAAATTCTTTCGTGAATTTTTCGACCACGAATTTGGATTCTACATCTTTTCTGGAGGAAGATCTTGTGAGTAGTTCCAGGATGGAGAACCGAGACACGTACGCAGTTCCAACATTGTTGTATCTCTGCCCCATAGCGGATGAAGGCATGATGGGTTCCAGCACCACCTTTGCGGGCTGAACCCTCCTTGAATCCAAATTGTGCGGAACATCCCCGGCTGGAAGGGCGGATTCGATATGTAAATGACCAGAAGAGCTATTCAACAGGGTTCCAGAAGAAATTGAATCGGATTCCAGAGGGACGTGGGGATCAAGCGTAAGGGCACGCATAGCGCCACCCATGTCGCCAAGGTCGTATTCCTCCACATTCGGAGCGGCAAGCTCTTGCGATGATGGTGATTGATGGATGGGTAAAGGTATAAGCGCCCTTATAGATACAGTGGGCGGTATTGAGGGGTTGGCCACGGAAGGAAACGTGCTTGCGCAGAAATTATTGATCTGTTCCAAATCATTGCGAATCGTGCTCATTGATGAGTCGCAGGTGGGCGGCTCGCAGGAAGCCGATTTTTTCATGCGTTTTATTTGATCTCGAAGTATAGCAAAGAGCCATAAGAGGACACGGGCAGAGCGATGCAAAATATGGCTTTCCGTGAAGAGTCGGCGGAAAAGTCTGAAAAGCCAGGAAATGTAAGACATGGGTGCCATACCGTTTTTCCTATCCTTGAAATAAAATAAGGAAGAGAGGGATGGGGGCGCCTTTCAAGGCGCTCTATGGTAAGCACATAAGGCTGTGACTCAGTGAATCTGTGACGTAGATCAACTTGAATGCGATCTCCGGGCGATCTTGATAAAAAACATACGCAGTACAGTGCCACATAAGAACATTCTGTGGGGGAAAACCTGGAATTAGATATCTCGACATAGGCACTGCCCCAAAAGAGAATAAAATTGGATTTCAAAAAAAACAGAACATTCTGTGTATCCCAGAAGCGCTCAATATCAGGTCTTAAGGACTTCGACAAGATATCGTGTACTCTATTTATCTGAGTTCGAATTCGTAGTCAGCTGAGTCGCTCAATAAGGAAGGAGATCGAAAGTCTCGATGCCACGTGGCATCCATGGTCTCAAGATCTCAAGCTTCAAGTCTCGGCTGGGAGTTGCTTGCCATAAAATCAGATGTGTGGCTATTGTAACCGCACCATCTACGTTCTCCGGTATTCCGAAAGATTTACCTTACAACCGTCTGAAATGACTTCGTTTCTCGAGGCCTGGCCGTCCTCAACATTCACCAGGGTGACATTACCCTGCTGGTCATCTAACTACAATATCTTCATCTGAGCATGGTGATTGCGGAAGTCATATTCCTTTCGTTCGTCGATCCAATTATTTCTTCATTTGTTTCCATTACCTATAACATCAGCAAAAGAACCAGAACGTCGAGAAGACATTTGTTACTTGGAAACCAACCTCTCATCGAAAGCTCCGTCGATCAGCCTCCCCATACTATCTCACGCGTATTGAACCCACGCTGTGTCAGTACGGCAAAATCGGCCCGAACGTACGTTATGACTGATAGAAGGAGACGGTGTCAAACCTGTTTACAACCCGCAGAGAGGATACTTAAGTCGTCG
>Ga0209006_10000704_pt1 | contig 31169 bp, 27 predicted proteins | sample JacPin_JW_Ref_O2_FD_188567 | JGI IMG/M metagenome (GOLD analysis project Ga0209006, IMG submission 188567) | Forest soil microbial communities from Algoma, Ontario, Canada - Jack Pine, Ontario site 1_JW_Ref_O2 (SPAdes) (version 2) | ecosystem: Environmental > Terrestrial > Soil > Boreal...
CGAAGTGGTGCTGGTCGGCGGACAGACGCGCATGCCGCGCATTCAGGCGCTGGTGAAGGATCTGTTTGGCAAGGAAGGCCACAAGGGAGTGAATCCCGATGAAGTGGTGGCGATTGGCGCGGCGATTCAGGGTGGCGTGCTGGGCGGCGAAGTGAAAGACCTGCTGCTGCTGGACGTGACTCCGCTGACGCTAGCGATTGAGACGCTGGGCGGGGTGGCGACCCCGATGATTCCGCGCAACACGACCATTCCGACGAAGAAGACGGAGACGTTCTCGACCGCTGCCGATAGTCAGACGTCGGTTGAGGTGCATGTGCTGCAGGGTGAACGCCCGATGGCGGCGCAGAACCGGACTCTGGGCAAGTTCCACTTGACCGGGATTCCGCCGGCTCCTCGGGGCGTGCCGCAGATCGAAGTGACGTTCGACATTGACGCCAACGGCATCCTGAACGTGACCGCGAAAGATACGGCCACGCAGAAGGACCAGAAGATTACGATCACGTCGTCTTCGGGATTGTCGAAGGACGAAGTCGAGCGCATGGCGAAAGAAGCCGACGCGCACTCCGCCGAGGACAAAGCGGCGCGGGAGTCGATCGAAAGCAAGAACCACCTCGACAGCATGCTCTATAACGTGGAGAAGATGCTGCGCGAGCACGGCGACAAGATCTCCGGCTCGGAGCGTGGAGATGTGGAAAACGCCGTGGCCGACGCCAAGAAGGCGCTGGAGTCGAACGAGAAGGCGCAGATGGATAAGGCGCTGGAGAAGCTGACCGCGTCGTCGCACAAGCTGGCCGAGCAGATGTACAAGGCCGCGCAGGCGACGCCGGGGGCGGCTCCGGGCGCTGGACCGACGGGGGGCGCGGCCGGTGATGATGCAAGCGGCAACGGTCAGGCCAAGAAAGACGAAGGCGTGATTGATGCGGAGTACGTGGATGTGGAAGAGAAGAAGTAAGAAGTAAGAACTAAGAAGTAAGAAGTTAAGAAGTCAGCTTCTAGCTTGAACCGGGTGGCGCGGGCAGGGTTGCCCGCGCCATCTCGCTTTCGTGATTTGTCATGCTGAGCGGGGTGGATGGTTCGCGAAGCGAAGCCTTTACGGAGTCGAACGACCCCTGGCAAGCAGGCAGCGGGATGGACCGGGCAAGGTGTTCTCACAATGCTGCGGGGGAAACCGATGTGTTGGTGCTGGCGTCGAAAAACACGGGATCGTTCGACTGCATTGCCGTTCATTGCGAACGGTAACTTTGCTCAAGATGACAAATTGATTCGCGGACGGAGAATGAGAGAACGAAATGAACTTCGAAGTCAACGGTGAGACTTATTTTGTGAACCTGGGAGAGAACCGCGGTTGGGAGGTTTTCGTCTCAACTCCGACCGGGGCGCGGACTGTCCCAGTCTATGAAGACGCGCCTGACGCCGAGGATGTAACCTTCGTCGTCGAGGACGAGAGGAAAAGACGAATTCCGAATTAAGCGTAGTCGAATCGCAAGCGCCCCATGGCAACCACACCCAAGAAGGACTATTACGAAATTCTCGGCGTGAAAAAGTCGGCCTCTGCCGAGGAGATTCGCAAGGCGTTTCGCAAGCTGGCGCGGAAATACCATCCTGATGTGAATCCTGGAGACAAGTCGGCGGAGGAGAAGTTCAAGACGCTCTCCGAGGCCAACGACGTTCTCAGCGATCCCAAGAAACGCAAAATCTATGACCAGGTCGGGTTCTACTCCGACAATATTGACCCTGCCACCGCCGAGGCTTACGCGCGCGGGGGTGGCACGCCCGGGGATGGCGGTTTCCAGGGCGGATTCCCCGGCGGCGGGCCGGAGCAGGCGGGTGGCGGGCAGGGGGTTCACTTCGATTTTGGCGGGTTCGATTTTTCCGACCTTGCCGACAGCGCGGGCCGCAGCCGCAAGAGCAGTGGCGAAGGCAGCAGCTTCCGCGACATCTTCGGCGGAATTTTTGGTGGCGGTCGCGGCGCCGCGGCCGCCGAGGAGGGTCCGGAGCCGGGCACGGATCTGGAATATCAGGTCAACGTACCGTTCTGGACAGCGATCCGCGGCGGGGTGATGCGGCTCAACATTTCGCGCCACGATACGTGCGGGAATTGCCTCGGGCAGGGATTTCTGGAAGCGCCGGGAAAATGTCCGCAGTGCGGCGGCAGCGGACAGATTACGCAGACCAGCGGGCGCATGAAGTTCAACGTGCAGTGTCCGCGATGCCACGGAACGGGCAAGAATTTGACGACGTGTCCGGTCTGCCACGGCGCGGGGGTGGTCGAGAAAACCGAACCGCTCGAAGTGCGCATCAAGGCCGGGACCCGCGACGGGCAGCGCATCCGCATCCCGGGCAAAGGCAATGCCGGGGCGCATGGTGGCGCGGCGGGCGATCTTTACGCGATCATTCGAATCGATGCGCATCCCGTTTTTCGCCGCGACGGCGACGACATCTACCTGAGCGTTCCCGTCAACGCCACCGAGGCGGCGCTGGGAGCGAAGATCGAAGTGCCAACCATTGACGGGCGGGCGCTGCTCAAGATTCCTCCGGGGACGCAGTCTGGGCAGAAGCTGCGGCTGCGCGAGAAGGGCGTGCCTTCGGCTACGAAAGATGGAGTGCGCGGAGATGAGATTGTGGAGATCACGGTGAACGTCCCCCTGCCCCGAGACGAACGGACAAAAGAACTGCTGCGCGAGCTGGCCAAGCTGAATCCGGAAGACCCGCGGGAAGCGCTGTGGAGTAAGGTCTGATGCCCGGCACAGGAAGGCCTGGAGATCCGCTGTGGATGGCGATCGGTTTCGCAATCGGTGTGATCCCGGGAATCTGGTTTCACCAGGTTTATGCCGGACTGGGGATCGGGATGGCTCTGGCGATTGCTTTCGGACGAATTCGAGAGGACAAGCGTCGGCTCTATCGCCGGCCTACCGATCCTACGCGGTTCATGATTGGACTCGGGATCGGTCTGCTGGGCGGGGCCTGGCTGCATTCCCTCGGGCTCCGGCTGGTGGCTCGGGATGGGGCTGGGACTGGCATTCGGACTCTTTCTTGGCGCAGCTCTTGGAATCTCGCGGGCTCTCAACCGCTAACCGAAAACTGTCATCCTGAGCGATGCGAAGGACCTCTGCAACCTGCCGCCAGCGCCTCGCTGCCCGCGATTGCAGAGGTCCCTCGGCCCGCAAAAGGCGCGTGGCCAGGATGACAAGCATCAAATTCGCATCGCTAATTTCGCTCTTTCAATTTCCCTTCTTCATGCTGGGATCATCCGCCGGGTTGATGTAGTTGAACTTTACCGGTGACTGCCCGTGGATTTGGACGACCGTCTCCCCGGACGCTGCGGCGTAGTGGTGCATGCTGGGGTCGAGGTAGGCGAAGCTGCCAGCGCTGAAGCTCATCATGTTGCTGGCGTCGAACTTATCTCCCATGCCTACCTTCAGAGTCCCGGAGATGACGGTCACGTTCTCCCGGTTGGGATGGGTGTGAGGTGAGATTTTGTAACCGTCGGGCATTTTCAGACGAATGGTGAAGTCGCCGGAATCCGCCATGGGGTTGCCTTCCAGAACCGCGAGTTGCGCTCCCGGCGCCAGGAACGGCGGAGCGGGACCGAATTTCACCTGATCGGGCGTGAAGGCGTTTTGCGCCTGTGACGGCTGTGCCGCGAACAGCGCAGCCAGGGAAAGAGCGACAGCAAGAAACGGTAGTTTCATGGAACTCCTCCAAACTGTTGCGCATGATAACCAGTCTGCGCGGCCACATCAAACAGAAAGATCGTTGGCATCGGGCAGTCACTTTGCCCGCGTTACCTCCGTACCTGACCTGCTCGGCAAAATGTTTGTAAAAACCACAAAAATATCTTGCATCTGTGGAAAATTCCCGTAATCTCACACTTGCGAACTAACTCCACCGGAATGCCCGGGAATCGCAGTTACCCGGGAGCCGCGAGAAACGCGTCCTGATGTCGGATTGACGTCAAAGACCAAGGGAGACGCGGTGGTGAGAGTGAGTCGCTTGAGGAGGAAGACATAGAAATTGGCAACAGCTAGCGCCCCACGTCAACAAAAAGAGAATCTCCAACCTCTCGCCGTCGTCCCCAACCGGAAAAAATTCGCCCGCCTCACGCTGTGGCCACTGGTCGCCGCCACCTTCTTTATGGTGTCGGGCGGAACCTATGGCACGGAAGAAATCGTGCATGGCGCCGGCTACGGACGCGCGATTCTCATTCTGCTGCTCACCCCGCTGCTCTGGAGCCTGCCCACGGCGTTCATGATCGGCGAGCTCTCGAGCGCGCTGCCCTTCGAGGGCGGCTATTACGCCTGGGTGCGCCGCGGCCTCGGCAACTTCTGGGGATTTCAGGAAGCCTGGCTCTCGCTGATTGCCTCGATCTTCGACATGGCGATTTATCCCACGCTGTTTGTGGCTTACCTCACCCGCATGTTCCCGTGGTTCCAGCAGGGAAATCGCGGATGGTGGGTGGCGTTGGCAGTGGTGATTGCCTGCGCCGCGCTCAACATCGCCGGCGTGAAAGTGGTTTCGCTGACCTCGCTATGGCTTTTCTTCGCGCTCTCGGCGCCGTTCGTGATCATGGTCTGCATGGCGCCGTTTAAGGTGGGGGCGCTGGTGAATGCGGTCACCAAGCCTACGACCTCCACCGTGGATATTCTCGGTGGGCTGCTGATCTGCATGTGGAATTACATGGGATGGGACAATGCTTCCACCATCGCCACCGAAGTCGAGCGTCCGCAGAGGACCTATCCGCGCGCGATGCTGGTGGCGGTGTGCATCGTGGCCGTGAGCTACATTGTTCCATTCGCCGCGATGTGGATGACCGGCCTGACTCCCACGGCATGGGAAACCGGATCCTGGGCTGACATTGCCGGGCTGCTTGGCGGACCGCTGTTGCGCATTGGCGTGGTTCTCGGCGGCATGATCAGCGCCTTCGGCATGTTCAACTGCCTGGTGATGAGCTATTCCCGCCTGCCGTTGGCGATGGCGCAGGATGGCATGTTGCCCAGCGTGTTTGGCAAGCTGCAGAAGAAGTCGCGAGCGCCCTGGGTGGCGATCCTCGTACTGGCCATGGGATGGGCCATGTGCCTGGGCCTGGGCTTTGCCCGGCTGGTGACGATTGACATTCTTCTTTATGGCGCTAGCCTGGTGCTGGAGTTCGTGGCCCTGGCGGTGTTGCGCTTCCGCGAGCCGGAACTGCCGCGTCCGTTCAAGGTTCCGGGCGGCTTGTTCGGCGCGATCGCGATTGGCATCCCTCCGGCGCTTCTGCTTGTCTTCGCGGTGGCGCGTGCCGATCATGAGTCGATCCTGGGCATGAGCTCGTTTGCCTTCGGAATGATTCTGATCGGCGCCGGAGTGGTGGCGTACGCCATCAATCACTTGTTGAAGCCGGCAGGATGGTCAGCGCCAGCGGAGAAGCCGCAGCCGGCAGCGTAGGAACATCGAGCCGCGGATTTGCACGGATCGACACGGATTTGATTCTTCAATCCGTGAGCATCCGTTCCGATCCGTGGCTTTCGTGCTTCTGCGATAAACTGAGTCACGAGGGAATCGGGTGACGAAGCGCAAATCCAAGGGCGCGTACATGATCTCGGCCGTGGCCGAGATGTATGGCATACATCCGCAGACGCTGCGGCTCTATGAGCGCGAAGGACTGCTCAAGCCTTCGCGGACGGAAGGCAACACGCGCCTCTATACCGAGGAAGATTTGCAGCGGTTGGAGTTCATCCTGACCCTGGCCCGCGATCTGGCGGTGAATATTTCGGGGATGGCAATCATCCTGCAGATGCGCGAGCGCATGGAAGAAATGCAGCGCCAGATGCAGGAGTTCGTGCAGTTTATCCAGCAGGAAGTGCTCACCCGCGCCACGGCCGCCGCCGATCCGGCGAAGGGCGCGATTGTGCCGGTGAGAAGGCCCATAGTGGTGCCGGCGATTCCGCACCCGAAAAAGCGTTAGGTCGATCCATATCTGTGCAGCTGGTATTGCCAGGCATTGTTTCGCCGCCGATGGAATCCGAGCGAGAAAGCTCCTCAAGCTTCGCGCTTTTTATAAGTTGGCAGGGATGCTTCGACTCCGTGACACAGCTGGCTTCGCGAACCCTCGCACTCCGCTCCGCATGACAGAGTGTGTGCGATGAAGCGGCGCGTGGGTGCCGTGAAGCTCGCCCGTACGCAGTATCATGGGAACGCACAAACATGCTTCCCTTCAAGCTCGTCTACAGCAACGGCTATTATCTCCCCATCGGACAGCACGTCTTCCCGGCCGAGAAATACCAGCGCATTCATGATCGCCTGCTCGAGACGGGCGTCGCACAGGCCAGCGATTTTCTGGATCCCCAGCCGGCCACGGATCAGGATATTCTGTTGGTCCACAAGCCCGAGTATGTAAGCAAGCTGAAGACGGGCACGCTGAGCCCGCGCGAAGAGATGGAGCTTGAAGTTCCCTTTTCTCCGGAACTGGTGAAGGCGTTCTGGCTCTCCGCCGGTGGGTCGATTCTGGCGGCGCGCCACGCGCTGAGTGATCGCATCGCGATTAACATTGGCGGAGGCTTTCATCACGCCTTTCCTGATCACGGCGAGGGATTCTGCATGATTCACGATGTGGCCGTGGCCATCCGCCGGCTGCAGCGTGACGACAAGATTCGCACTGCGATGACCGTGGATTGCGACGTGCATCAGGGCAATGGCACGGCGGCGATCTTCTCCGGCACACGGACGGCGAGCGAGCCGCTGCCGTCGTCGGGGCCGTCATTTAGGAACTCGTCGGCTCAAAGTTCGTCGTCTAAGAATTCCGCACCGTCAGGCAAGATGCGGGGAGCGCACGCGGGAGACGTTTTCACCATCTCTCTGCACCAGCACAACAACTATCCGCCGTATAAGCCGCCCTCGTCGATCGATATCGATTTGCCCGACGGCACCGGCGACGATGACTACCTGGCCTGGCTCGACAACGCGCTCAGCTCCGGGCTGCGGCAGTTCGAGCCCGAATTGCTATGCTACATCGCCGGCGCCGATCCTTACCGCGAAGATCAACTGGGCGGCCTTTCCCTGACAATTGAAGGCTTGAAGAAGCGCGACGAACTGGTCTTCCGCGTGGCTCGTGCTCGCGACATTCCGGTGATGGTGACCTACGCCGGCGGCTACGCACGCAAGGTGGAAGACACGGTGACCATTCACAGCAACACGGTCATTGCCGCCAAGGAAGTGTTCGCTGCGAAGAGTTGAGGCACGCCCGACGATATACTCCCAGACGATATACTCAATGACATGATCGTCAGCCCGTCGGAGCTTCCGTACAGCGAGTTTTACAACCTCCTGATCAGCAGTGTGGTGCCGCGGCCCATTGCGTGGGTATCGACGGTGAACGCGGCCGGACGGCCCAATCTCGCACCCTTTTCCTTCTTCAATGCGGTCTGCGCCGATCCTCCGTTACTGGCGTTTGCGCCTGGAATGCGCCGGCCCAAGCAAGCCGAGGCGAACCGCGGCGAACCCAAGGACACGTTGCAAAATGTTCGCGAAACCAGGGAATTTGTGGTCAACCTGGTCACGCACGAACTGGCCGAGGCCATGAACCTGACCAGCGGCGAGTACGACGCCTCCGTAAACGAATTCGAGTTGGCGAAACTGACTCCGCAACCGTCGAAGATTGTACGCGCGCCCAGAGTCGCCGAATCTCCGGTCAGCTTTGAGTGCAAGCTGCATCAGATTCTCGACTTCTCTCCGGCACCGACCGGCGCCAGCCTCGTGATCGGCAAAATCGTCTCGATTCATATTGACGACGCGCATCTCAAGGAAGGCAAATTGGATCGCAACTCCCTGGATCTCATCGGCCGCATGGGAGGAATGCAGTACACGAGGACCACGCAGCGGTTTGAAATGGTAAGACCGAAAGTTGGGTAGATGCCGCGGGGATGCCAGCGCCTCGGCGTTCAGCGTGACCAAGTTTGACGAAATCCAGTCTTAGCCCTTCGGCTGATAAAATGGTCGCTTACGCATATGTTTGAGAATCTTCAGGAAAAACTGCAGCGCGCGTTCAAGAGCCTTCGCGGACAGGCGAAGCTGTCGGAAGAAAACATCGCGGAGGCGCTGCGAGAAATTCGGCTGGCGCTGCTCGAAGCCGACGTCAATTTCAAAGTGGTCAAGGAACTTATTGACCGCATCCAGGCCAAAGCCGTGGGCCAGGAAGTGCTGACGGCGCTGTCTCCCGGCGAGCAGGTCATCAAGATTGTGCGCGACGAACTGGTCGAGATTCTCGGCAAGGATACGGCGCGCGTGAGGTTCGCGTCGCAGCCGCCCACGGTCGTGCTGATGGCTGGATTGCAGGGTTCCGGCAAGACCACGACTTCCGGCAAGCTCGCCCATTGGTTCAAGGTTGGCGGACATCGTCCGCTGCTGGTTTCGGTGGACGTCTACCGCCCCGCGGCGCGCGAGCAGCTGAAAATCGTTGCGCAAGCGGTGAAGGCGCAGATTTACGAAGGCTCGGTCGGCGAGGCGACCACGCCCGCCCAGCTCACACAGGCAGTGGAGCGGTTGGTAAAAGAAGCGCGCCGCGAGGCCATTGTTTCCGGCTGCGACGTGCTGATCGTCGACACCGCCGGCCGTCTGCACATCGACGACGACCTGATGAATGAGATGCAGTCGCTGAAGAAGCTGCTGAATCCGTCGGAGATATTATTCGTCGCCGATGCCATGACCGGGCAGGACGCGGTCAACTCCGCCGACGAATTCCACAAGAAGCTTTCGCTCACCGGCGTCATCCTCACCAAGATGGATGGCGACGCGCGCGGCGGCGCGGCGCTTTCCATCCGGCAAGTTACGGGACAGCCCATCAAGTTCATCGGCGTGGGTGAAAAATACGATGCGCTCGAACCGTTCCATCCCGATCGGATCGTGTCGCGCATTCTGGGCATGGGCGACATCCTCTCTTTGATCGAGCGCGCCGAATCGCATATCGACAAAAAGAAAGCCCAGGAGATGGCCACCAAGGCCCTCACCGGTGACGGCTTTTCCCTGGAAGACTTTCGCGATCAATTGCGGCAAGTGAAGAAGATGGGGTCGATCAAGAACTTGATTGGCATGATGCCCTCGATCGGGCCATTTTCCGGGCTTCAAAAAGCCGCCGAGAACGTCGACGAAAAACAAATCAACCGCGTCGAGGCGATCATCAATTCGATGACCAACCACGAGCGCCATCACCACGAAGTGATCAACGGCAGCCGCCGCAAGCGCATCGCCCGCGGTTCAGGCACCAGCGTGCAGGAAGTGAACAACCTTCTGCGCCAATACGCGCAGATGAAAAAAATGTTCAAGCAGATGGGCAAGCCCAGCTTCGCCAGAAGGCTGGCGGGGATGAAGATGCCGGGGATGTAGAAGAACAGTTGCCAGTCGAAAGCTTGATTTACTGGCAACTGACCGCTGCTTTATGAAATGGCGTTCTCTCGAAGAATCAGCTCCGAGTCTTGATACGCGTCCCTTGCGCGAAGTCTTTGCGGAGCGCAAAGAACTCATCGCGAAATACGTTCGGCCGGAGACGCAGGCCATTCATGTCCGCGCCGTTGCCGAACTGAAAGAAAAACATTTCGCTGCCGATGCCCTGCCAGCCGGCGCGAAGGCTCCGCCGTTCGAGCTTACGGATCACGATGGGAAGATCGCTTCCTCGGCTGCTTTGCTCACGCAAAACCGGCTCGTGCTTTGCTTCATTCGCGGGCGCTGGTGCCCGTTCTGTGTCGGCCAGATGGAAGCTATGAATCTCATCCTGCCCGAGATCGAACGAGCGGGAGCATCGCTGGTCGCCATCTCTCCTCAGACCGTGAAGCAATCGTTCTTCATGCACGACCAGCACAAGCTGCACTTTCCGTTGTTCTGCGATGCAGGCAACCAGGTTGCCCGTCAGTTCGGTCTAAGCTACCGCGTGCCGGCGTTCCAGGCAGAGGTTTATCGCCGCGCGTTTGTGAATCTGCCGTTCACCAATGGAGATGAAAGCTGGGAGCTGCCGATTCCGGCGACCTACATTCTTGATCGCGATGGAACCGTTCTCTACGCGTCCGCGAACGAGGACTACACGGAGCGTCCGGAACCTGACGACATCGTCGCGGCTCTTCAGGCCAAGCCGTAGAGACGTTGCTTGCAACGTCTCCAAAACCCCGACGTTCGCGTCACCGCCGGCAGAGACGTAACAAGTTGCGTCTCTACGATGAGGCGTCGCTGCGCGGTACACTAATACTCCATGCATTACATCTACGGCATCAATGCGGTCACCGAGGCGCTCAAGGCCCGCCAACGGGCTTTCGAGTGGGTCGGAATGGCGAAGGAACGCCATGACATTCGGCTGCAACGGCTCATCGAAGACTGCCGTCGTGCCAGCGTTCCCGTGCGTTTTCTGCTGCGGACCGAACTTGATCGCATGGCGGGCACCGCGGCGCATCAGGGAGTGGTCGCGGTCACCTCGGCCAAGCAATATAGCGATCTTGACGACGTCGTTGGAGCTAAGCGCGGCCTGTACTCGCTGGTGCTGGTGCTCGATGGTGTGGAAGATCCGCATAACCTGGGCGCGATTCTCCGCACAGCCGATGCCGCAGGCGCTGACGGAGTAGTCATTCCGGAACGCCGCGCCGCCGCCGTGACCGGAACCGTAACCAAGGCCTCCGCGGGCGCGAGCGAGCATTTGCCCATCGCGAAAGTGACGAATATTTCCCGGACAGTGGAAGAGCTGAAAGAGCGCAATGTCTGGACCGTTGGGCTCGACGAGCGCAGCAAGCAAACCTACGACGCGCTCGATTACAACATGGATTGTGCGCTGGTGCTGGGCGGCGAGGGTAAAGGATTGCACGATCTGGTCAAGAGGAAGTGCGATTTTCTGGTCTCGATCCCTATGCTGGGGAAGGTTCCTTCGTTGAATGTTTCGGTCGCGGCGGCGGTGGTGCTGTATGAAATCGTGCGACAACGACGTGCCCGCGAAGGTTCTTCCGGCTCCAAACCGGATGCCAAGCTGAGCGCAAAACCGAGTGCAAAATGAAGTGGCCCGTCCGCAGTTTGTGTTTCCTCGGTGTTCTCTGTATTTCTGTGGTGAATGCTTTCTCGCTCGACCGCGAGGCCTTCACGTTTACCAATTATGATTTGAACGTTCGCATCGAGCCTGAGCAGCAGCGGCTCGGAGTACGCGGGAAGATCACGCTTCGAAATGATTCGGCGACGCCGCAGAAAATCGCGGTGCTGCAGGTTTCGTCTTCACTCGACTGGCGTTCCATTCGCGCCCGCGATCAGGCTGTACAGTTCGTCACGCAAACCTACACTTCCGATATCGATCACACGGGCGCGCTCTCCGAGGCTATCGTGACCCTGCCGCAGGCGGTCGAGCCCAAGGGAACCGTCGAACTGGAAATCGCGTACGAAGGCGTGATCCTGCTCGATGCCACGCGCCTGACACGCATCGGAACTCCCGAGGCGGCTGCCAAAAGTTCTGACTGGGACCAGATCACCGCGAAGTTTACGGCAGTACGCGGCGCCGGATATGTGGCGTGGTATCCGATGGCGACCGAGATGGCGGATTTATCGGAGGGTCAGGGGCTGTCCGAAGTTTTGGGCCGATGGAAGGCACGCGAGGCCGATTCGAAGATGGAGGTTCGCTTCGATTCGCCAACCGTTGCAGAAGAGGTGACTCCGCCCGTCACGCTGTGCGGCGGCACCGAACTGCACGCAATGACGCGTGGCGGAAGCCCCAAGTTTCCCTGGTCGCAATGCTCATATCAGCCGCTTGGCTTGTCTGTTCCGGCATTTGTCGTGGCCAACTATGGAGTCGTCGATCGGCCGGCCATCACGGTTTACAATCTGCCCGAGCATGCGGTTGCGGCTGAGGCCTACGCCGAGGCGGCTGAAAAAACGACCGCGCTGATCACCGAGTGGTTCGGACCGTCGCGACGAAAGGCCGAAACCGCCGACCTTGCCGACTCTAACGCTGCTCCCTTCGAAAGTGGTTCTCTGCTGCTGACGCCACTGACGGTTGCCGATACAAAGCTGGCGGGCCTGGTAGCGGCGCACCAGCTGGCTCATGCTTCGTTTTACTCGCCTCGTCCCTGGATTGACGAAGGTCTCGCCCACTTTGCGCAAGCTCTTTATCTCGAACAGCAGCGAGGGCGCCAAACCGCGCTCGACTACATGGGATTGCATCGCACCGCATTCAGCGAGGCCGAAAAACCGACGGCAGCGCCTAAATCCGATGACGAGGTGGCCCGATCGCTGGTGAACACAACCAATGAAGAGCTCTACCGCAGCAAAGCGATGTACGTCTGGTGGATGCTGCGCGACATGGTCGGCGAGCAGGCGCTGAAAAAAGCCTTCGCCGCTTATCATCCAGAGCAGGACAAAGAGCCTTCCTACATGCCTCATTTGATTCAGTCGCAAACGCAGCGCGACCTGGAATGGTTTTTCGACGACTGGGTCTATCGCGACCGTGGCCTGCCCGACCTCAAAGTGGAATCGGCATTTTCCCGAAAAACCGCCAGCGGCTATCTGCTCACGATTACCGTCGCCAATCTGGGCGGCGCTGGAGCGGAGGTTCCGCTTACGGTGGAATTTGCCGGGGGCGAGATCGGAAGGCGGCTGGAGGTGCGCGCGAAGAGCAAAGCGGTGATCCGGGTGGAGACTTCCGCCGCACCTATCGAGATTGTGGTGAACGACGGCAGCGTGCCCGAGAGCGACATCAGCAACAATACGTTCAAGATTGGAGCCGAACAAAAATAGGGTTCACGACCCAGGCGCAGAAGCATCAAGCAAGAAACGTCAGGGTCTGGAACTCGTGAATTCCACCAGTGCACCAAGCTTGCTGGCCGCTTCGCCGGAGTCGATGGATCTCGCTGCAATCGGTATCGCCTCCGCTACGTGATCGGCGCGGCCTGCGGCGACTAGCGCGGCAGCGGAATTCAGCAAGACGACGTCGCGATGCGGCGACTTTCTTGCCTCCAGCACGGCGCGAATGATGGCGGCGTTTTCGGTGGCGTCGCCGCCGGAGATGTCCGCGAGGGTTGCGCGTTTCATACCGAATTCTTCTGGCGTTACTTCGTAGGTTCTTACCGAGCCGTCGCGGGCTTCGGCCACGCGCGTGGGGCCCGTGATGGTGACTTCGTCGAGACCATCCAGCCCGTGAACGACCAAGGCGCGATGCAGGCCGAGCATACTCAGCGCTTCTGCCAGCTTCTCGACCAGGCCCAGCGCATAGACTCCAACGACCTGTCCGGAGGCGCGCGCGGGATTGGTCAGCGGACCGAGCAGGTTGAACATGGTGCGCATGCGCAATTCTCGGCGCACTCCTTGGACCTGCTTCATGGCGGGATGCAAGTTGGGCGCGTAGAGAAAACAGATCCCAACGTCGCGCAGGCACTGTGCGGCGCGCTCCGGCGACAGCTGGATGTTCACGCCCAAGGCTTCCATCACATCGGCGGACCCGCATTTCGAGCTGATGCTGCGGTTGCCGTGCTTGGCCACGCGAACGCCTGCTCCAGCCGTAACGAAAGCGGTTGCAGTGGAAATGTTGAAAGTGCCGCTGGCATCGCCGCCGGTGCCGCTGGTATCGACCAGCGGCGATTCCGTGCGCGACGAGTCATGATCGGACAAATCAGCCTCTGACAAATCAGCGGACGAAGAGCCGGATTCCGCCAGAGCCTCGCGGCCGGTGCCGCTGAGGTCGAGTGCAGCCAACGGCGCGTCGCCCTTGGCTGCGATACGCTCGACCGGCCCGCGCTCGATGGGTAAGAGCGCGGCTGCGGCTCGGATGGCCTCGGCGAAGCCGACGATTTCTTCGACCGTCTCACCCTTCATCCGCAGGGCCACGAGCAGCGCGGCGATCTGCGCATCCGTGCATTTTCCGGCGAGCACTTCCGTCATTACCTCGCGGGATTCCGCGCGGGTAAGCGATTGGCCGTGATTGGAGAGGCGATGGAGAAAGTCGAGAATCATGGCTGCGATGATCAGCGGAACGCCAGAGGGATTCTACCGGAGGCGGTGGGTTTAGGGGGGCAGGGGTCAGACTTGTGGGCTTCGGAGCGGTTCTCGCTCTCGCTTTTCGGGCAGGCTGCTGAATTCTTGCTGAGCTTACATGTCACATCGGGGCTGTGGAAAACGGGAAAGCGGGGGTGTGGCCAGTTCTTGGAGGGCTTCTACGAGTGTGTCGGCGGTGGTGCGGAATCAATCGGAAGGGATCGCCCTCAGTTTTGCGGCACGGATGTTGCAGCCAGCGCGGCTCGCACCGTCGCGTCCCCCCTTCGGTTGTGCTCAGGGCAAGCTCTTGCAGAGAACGGAAGGGATGGGGCACCCACGCCGGGAACGGTGCACTCTACAGGTCGGGAGCGGGGGCTAGGCCTTGGCAGCGGGGCGCTCCAGGCGGGGAGCGAAGTATTCACGCCAGTCATCCGGCAGGGCGGAGGTGTTCATCACTTTTTGCAGCAGATGGTGATCGTATTTGTCGTTTACGAAAAGACGGTTCATCTCGGCGATGGTGATGCCGGTGGAATCGCGGCTGAGGAATTTCAAAGAATTGCCCGCGGCGACCTCACCTTCCTGCTCCACGGAAAAATAGAAGCCACTGCGGGCGCTGCGCAGGAAACGCTCGATCATGTCCTCGCGTTGGAATTTCGCGGCTAATTTGTAGCATGGCATGCGGGGCTGGCGAACCATCAGTACCGCCGAACCGATCTGCAAGCGGTCGCCGACGTGGAGATCCTCCTCGCGCAGGCCAGTTGTGGTGAAGTTTTCGCCGAACATTCCCCAGGGAAGATCAACGCCGGGCAACTGCTGCCGCCAATAGTCGTAATGCTCGGAGGGATAGGCATACACAGCTTTGTAGGGACCTCCGTGGACGGTGAGGTCGGCTTGGCGGTCGCCATCCAGGTTCAATGTGCGCAGCTGGACTGGGCCGGAGACGGGCTGCTTGAAGATTCCGGTATTGATGGTTGCGCCGTTGTAGACGACAAGGCGTGGCCGAGCGACGTTCAGGGAAATCAGTTTCATGTTGGGCCCTCAGAACGGTGCAAGCTGGTTTGGTATCCGGATTGGCGGTTGGTTAGATGTGCAGCCCGCCCGGAACGACGCAGAGAAGCCATTCTTGCAGCACTGAAAGCGGGTGTTCTCTGAGGAAGGGTTTACAGAGACGCCGTCAACTTGGTCCACTCCTTTGCGCACCGGAAGAACGCCCTGAAGCGACGGAGGCGGGATTAGCTGTCAGGGATCCTTCGACTGCGCGGCTGCTTCGCTTTGCGAAGCAGCCACTCCGCTCAGAGTTTGTGACTTTTTCGAAGTTGCCAAAAATCGATGCTGCAAACAAAGCGGTTACGACGACCAAATCATCGAAAATTCAAAAAAGTCACAAGCTCTCAGGATGACGGTCGGACTTAGTACTGAAACACTGCCCGCAGTTAGCCTCGACTCGCCGGCTCTCGGACGGAAAAACCGTCGAGCCTCGCTCGGCTGGAGAGCCGAGGGCGCCTGTGCTGACATGAGCATCTCTGGAAACTGCGGGTTGCCCCAATTTGACGGTTTGCCCTAATTCGTTTCTCTTCTATAAAATCAATAGTTCGCAGCCATCGTGCGAAGCCGCAAGCAGGTTGCAGGTTCCTTCCGATTTCGCTGACGAGAATCACCTAATTATGAAAATCCATGAGTATCAGGCAAAAGCAATCCTTAAGAAATATGGCGTGACGGTGCCGCGCGGTGCGATGGCCGCGACCCGCGACGAAGCGGAGACCATCGCGAAGAATCTTTTCGATGACGGCGCGACCGCGGTGGTGGTGAAGGCGCAAATTCATGCTGGCGGGCGGGGCAAGGGCGGCGGCGTCAAGATTGGCAAATCGGTGGACGAGGCGGGCGACCTCGCGGGCAAAATGCTGGGCATGAAACTGGTGACGCACCAGACCGGACCGGAAGGCCGCATTGTGCGGCGCCTGCTGATTGAAGAGACTTTGCCGATTGAGAAGGAGCTTTACCTTGGGATTCTCGTGGATCGCGGAGAAGGCAAGCCGGTTTTCATGGCGTCGGCCGCGGGCGGAATGGAGATCGAGCAGGTCGCGGCGGAAAATCCCGATGCGATTCTGAAGCAATATATCGATCCGGGCATGGGTCTGGAAGCATTCCAGGCGCGAAAGATTGCATTTCAGCTGGGATTGAAACCGCAGCAGATCAATCCCGCCGTGAAGTTTTTGACTGGGCTCTACCGGGCTTTTCTGGATACTGACTGTTCGCTGCTCGAGATTAATCCATTCATCACAACCACCGATGGGCGGCTGTTCGCGCTCGATGCCAAAGTCACTTTCGACGACAATGCGCTGTTCCGGCATCCCGACTTGCGGGAACTGCGCGACATTACGGAAGAAGATCCGCTCGAAGTGGAAGCTTCGAAATACAGCCTGAATTACATCAAGCTCGAGGGCAGCGTGGGCTGCATGGTGAACGGCGCGGGGCTGGCGATGGCCACGATGGACATCATTAAATATGCGGGGGGCATGCCGGCGAATTTTCTGGATGTGGGCGGCGGGGCAAGTTCGGAACAAGTGGCGCACGCGTTTGAAATTTTGCTCAGCGATAAGAGCGTGAAAGCCGTGTTGATCAACATTTTTGGCGGCATCCTGCGGGTGGACACGCTGGCTACGGGAGTGGTCGAAGCGGCGAAGAAAACAAATATCAAACTTCCGATCGTGCTGCGGCTGGAAGGGACCAACGTGACTGAGGGGAAGCAGATCCTGATGAATTCGGGATTGAATTTTGTGGTGACCGACACCATGAAGGACGCGGCGGACAAGGTAGTGGCGGCAGCCCGAGGCACACTGGGCGTTACCGAATGGCGGTAGAAGCGATAGAAATGCCGCGGTAGAAATGGCGAGGAATTCTGTTTATGGCAATCCTGGTTGATAACAGTACACGCGTGGTGGTGCAGGGCTTGACTGGCCGCGAAGGCACGTTTCATGCCAAGGCCAGCGCGGCCTACGGCACGCAGATTGTTGGGGGAGTCACGCCGGGCAAGGGTGGGACGACGCACGAAGGCTGGCCCATTTTCAACACGGTCCGCGAGGCTGTGGACAAGACGGGGGCCAATGCCAGCGTGATTTTTGTGCCGCCGCCGTTTGCCGCAGACGCGATTATGGAAGCGGCCGATGCGGAACTCGACCTGATCGTTTGCATTACGGAGGGCATTCCCACGCTTGACATGGTGAAGGCGTGGGAGTTTCTGCAGAACCGGCGCTCCCGACTGATCGGGCCGAACTGTCCGGGGATTATTTCTCCGGGCAAATGTAAGATTGGGATTATGCCGGCTTCGATTCACAAGGAAGGTTCGGTGGGCATTGTTTCGCGGTCGGGCACGCTGACTTACGAAGCGGTGCATCAGCTTACGCAGCGGGGGATTGGGCAATCGACAGCCATTGGGATTGGCGGTGATCCTATCATTGGCACCAATTTTGTGGATGCGCTGGACCTGTTCAATCGCGATCCCGAGACCGAGGCTGTGATCATGATCGGCGAAATCGGCGGCAACGCTGAAGAAACTGCTGCGCAGTTCGTGAAGACTCACATGAAAAAGCCGGTGGTCGGATTCATCGCGGGGCAGACTGCGCCTCCGGGACGGCGCATGGGGCATGCTGGGGCGATCATTTCCGGCGGCAAGGGGACGGCCGCGGAAAAAATCGCGGCTTTGGAAGCGGCGGGGATTCGGGTGGCGAAATCGCCGGCGGCGATTGGGGAAACGCTGGCTGCCGCCCTGGGAGTGAAGGTTTAGAAGCAGGGGTCAGGGGTCAGGGGTCAGGGGTCAGGGGTCAGGGGTCAGGGGTTAGGGGTCAGGGGTCAGGGGTCAAGGGTCAGGGGTCAAGGGTCAGGGGTCAAGGATCAGGGGTCGGAACGGAGTCGCAACGACTACAAACTTATGAAGACACTGCAACGAACTCTTACTATCGTCAAGCCGGACGCCGTCCGCAGCAACGGGGTCGGCGACATCATTGAACAATTCGAGAAGAACGGCTTCCGTATTCTCGCCATGAAGATGCTCGAAATCTCCAAGCATCAGGCGGAGCAGTTTTATGCGGTGCATGCCAGCCGGCCGTTTTATACCTCGCTCACCGATTTCATGTCGAGCGGGCCGGTGGTGGCTTTGGCTCTGGAGAAGGAAAACGCCATCGCGGATCTGCGCAAGCTGATGGGAGCCACGAATCCGGCGAACGCGGAAGAAGGCACGATCCGCAAGAAATGGGCGACCAGCATTGAGCACAACGCGATTCACGGGTCGGACGCCGAGGATACGGCGCGGTTTGAGCTGAGCTTTTTTTTTGCGGGGTATGAGTTGGCGAAATAGGCCACGGATTTTCACGGATAAAGCAGTCGACAACTGGTGCGCTTATGCCGATGGTTCAAATCACGATGCTGCAGGGGCGAACCGCCGATCAGAAGCGGAAGATCGCGAAGCGGATTACGGACGCTTTGGTGGAAGAGGCGGGGGCGCGGCGGGATGGGATTGTGGTCGCTTTCAACGAAGTGTCGAAGGAAAGCTATGCGTCGGGCGGCGAGTTGATGGTGGACAAGGGAAAGTGACAACCGAGAGCGGCCAATTGCAAGTTGAAAAAGCGGGCAAGAGTGCCCGCTCCAGACAATCTCTTCCACGCAATCGACTGCGAAAAAAGCTAACCTAGCGGTTCGAAGAGGTGGCCCTCTACGCGGTCGGCGATCTTGGGGAGATCCTTGCGGGCGAATTGCAGAAAATGCCCAGCGTTGCGGTGGGCTTCGAGCGCGGCGTCGTCTTTGTATTGCTCGTAGATGAAGAAGCGACGCGGTTCGGTCTTGTGGCGGTGCACCTGGTACATGGCGCAGCCCGGTTCCTGGCGCGATTGTTCGGTGAGCTTTTGAAACAGCGCGGCCACTTCGGTCTCGTGCCCTACTTTCGCCATCCAGGTGACTGCCAGAACCACCATCTTTCGCTCCTTACCCCTTTTCGCTTTACCCCTGTTTGATCGGGACCTTTGCGCCTTAGCCCTGGGTTGTTCGGGGAGGCAATTCTAGGCTTTCTTCGCGGCGCTCTTCAACTCCACTGCGAAGGCGTCGACAATAATGGTGTGGTCGCGGTCGGGGCCGGTTGAGATCATCCCGACGGCCGCTCCGGTTTCTTTCTCGACGAAGGCCATGTAGTCGCGGGCGCGCGGGGGAAGCTTTGCGAAGTCGGTGATGCCCGCAGTCGAGGTCTGCCAGCCGGGAAGGTTCTGGTAGAGGCACTCGATTTTTTCGTAGCCGCCGGTGGCCTGGGCGGGAACTTCGTCGGTTTTCTTGCCGTTGATTTTGTAGCCCACACAAACCGGAATCTCAGCCAGTTCGTCGAGGATATCGAGTTTGGTGATCACGAGCCAGGAGATGCCGTTGATCATACCGGCGTAGCGCAGGAGCGGCAAATCGAGCCAGCCGGTGCGGCGGGGACGTCCCGTGACCGCGCCATATTCGTTGCCGCGCTTGCGCAACAACTCGCCGGCTTCGCCTTTTTCCTCGGTCGGGAACGGACCCTCGCCGACACGCGTGCAATAGGCTTTGGTGAGTCCGATGACCGAATCGATGGCGTTGGGCGCGACGCCGGTCCCGATCACGGCGCCCCCAGAGGTGGCGCTGGAAGAGGTGACGAAGGGATAGGTGCCGTGATCGATGTCGAGCATGGTGCCCTGCGCGCCCTCGAACAGAACGGAATGACCTTCTTTCAGCGCCTGGTTGAGGAGCACAGCCGTGTCCGCCACGAAGGGCGCGATTTTTTCGGCTGCCTGCGCATATTCCGTGTACATCTTGTCAGCGTCGAGGGGCTCGGTGTTGAAGAGCGCGTGTGCGATCATATTTTTTTCGCGGACCGCATTCTCGATGTGCTTCTTGAGCAACTGCAAGTCGAACAGATCGGCTACGCGCAGGCCGCGGCGGCCCATCTTGTCTTCGTATGCCGGGCCAATGCCACGCGATGTGGTGCCGATCTTTACCCGGCCGGGCGCGTTCTCCGCAGCCAACTCGATCATGCGGTGGTAGGGCAAGATTACGTGGGCGCGATTCGAAACGAAAAGACTTCCATCCACTTTGACGCCAAGCTGACGCAGAGCGTCCACTTCTTTCAGGAAGGCCAGCGGATCGAGCACGACGCCATTGCCAATCACGCTGCGGCAGCCGGCACGCAGCACGCCGCACGGAACCAGCTGCAGCACAAACTTCTTGCCGTTGATGATGACGGTGTGGCCGGCGTTGTGTCCGCCGGCGTAACGGGCCACGACCGAGAAGCGTTCCGACAACACGTCGACGATCTTCCCTTTGCCCTCGTCGCCCCACTGGGCGCCGACGATCACCGCGGTTCTGCCTCTTTTCACTTCCAGCTCCGTTACAGGAATCCACGCACACGCATCGCTGCGCCACGCCCGGGGTTCGCACACTCCTTGCCCGTGGGGTCCTTCACTGAAGATTACTGGGATAAAAGCCGGGGAAGACGTGTACATATTATCTTAGCGCGCTCTCGCGCTGAATAGCAACGTAACCAGTCAGCGCGGTCAGCGCGCCCTGCATTCGGGGTAAGATAAGCGTAAGAAATCATGCCGTGAGGAAGAATGTTCATGAAGAAGGTTTTTCATTTCGACGCTCCGCGGGAAAAGTATCACTGCGACGCCGCCATACTCTGGTGCTTCGACAACCGCTTTGAGCTGGGATTTCGCAAGTTCCTCAAGCGCATCGGCGTGATCAATTGCGATCCCATCAAAGTGGCCGGAGGCGCGAAGTGCCTGGCTTCGCCGGAGCGTGAGAGCGACCGTGAGTTCGTTCTGGATCAGATTCGCAAGTCCATACGGCTGCATGGCACCACGCGCGTCATTCTTATGGTGCACTCCGATTGCGGCGCCTATGGAGGCCTGGCCGGCGCCTTCGGCGGCGACACCCAAGCAGAGGCCAACCATCACGAAGAGGAACTGCGGCGTGCGACGGCGAGCTTGCGGCGGGCGATTCCGGGAGTCGAGGTGCAAGGCTATTTTGTGGACTTTGAGGGGATCTGGGACGCGGAAATCGGAACTGTGGCGGAGGTTGAACAGTCGGTAGCGTGATGCTGGCCCCCAGCGATCCTCCGATCAGGTCAAACGCGAGCTACGAAAGCGAAGTTGCGAGCTTGTGGTGGAAACTCCCTTGGAGCCCCTGGAAGTGAGAAGCCGCGAGGGATGACAGACACAAGAGAGTAGAAAAGCTTACAAGAGCATCCCGGCTGCCATGGCCAAGTTTGAACATCACATATTTATTTGCGGGAACCAGCGACCGGTTGGGCATCCGCGGGGGTGTTGCGATCCCACCGGGCAGGCCAAGCTGCAGAAGTTGTTCAAGCAGAAGCTGGCAGAACGCGGACTTAAGGGAAGGGTCCGGGCCAACCAGTCCGGTTGTCTTGATCAGTGCGAGCACGGACCGAATATCGTGGTCTACCCTGAGGCCGTCTGGTACGGACGCGTGACCGAAGCGGACGTTGACGAAATCATCGACTCGCACATCGTGGGCGGCAAACCCGTGGAACGACTGGTGCTGGCTCCCGACTGCGTCAATACGCCGACCTGCGAACACCGTGCGCGAAGAGAGTAGCGAGCCGCGAACTGCTGTCGCGGAAGCCGTATGCGATACTTGGGACGGCGCTCCCAAACGCCAGAACGCTCGGCGATGGTGAATGTCGCCGGAGCTGTCGCCGGCGCGAAACGTCATCTAGATGGGCGCGTAGCTCAAACGGATAGAGCATCGGATTTCTAATCCGACGGTTGCAGGTTCGAATCCTGCCGCGCCTACCACATCATCATCCCATTGAGCAGAATGGAATTGTCACGCGCGCTCAAATAATTTTACATACATTTACGCACGGTTTACGTCGCGCCGCCGTCGTGGGTGCACCCCACGCTGGTTGAGCGGCATCTAAAGACACAAGACAATTCCACGTCTAAGTTAGCGGTTTCACATTGCAAGAGTGAGAAACAGCGGCTTAATTTTCGCAGGAGGTTTTTCGCACCATGAAGCAACTAAAATACGCGGCACTCTTATCTACGCTTGCCTTGCTGTCTCCGGTGGGCGCTCTGGCCCGGGACAAGAACCAGCACTCTGTGGAGATTCCGAATTCCGTGCAAGTTGGTAGCGCGCAGCTACAGCCCGGCAAATACAAAGTCGAGTGGCAAGGAACCGGCCCGGAGGTGCAGGTGAACTTCGTACGCGATGGAAAGACGGTTGCCACCGTACCGGGAACTTTGAATGCGAATGACAACCACGTGGTTCAGGACGCCATTGTGACCGACACCGCGAACAGCACGAACACACTCAAGGAGATCGACTTCGGTCGCGACAAGGAGTCGGTGATCTTTGGGCAGAGTGGCATGTAGTTCGGTCACGACCTTCAGCTAGTTTTCGCAAATCAGCCCCGCCCTGAGTCGAAGGGCGGGGTGTTCTTTTCTCGCCAGCTCCGGTTCTAGAACAGGAGCTAGTTAAAACAGAAGCCGCAGAGACATCTGAATCTGGCGCGGGCTGCCGATGGTCTTGTTCGTGATGCCCAGGCCGCTCAGGGTCGGGCAGACGTATAGGGCCGTATAGTCGGCGTTGCAAGGCGTTGTAGCCCCGGCTTGGCCGACGACGGGAAAGCCGAGGAAGTTAATGTTCTGGCTCACGTCGTCGATCGGGATATCGAAACTCGCAGTATTCGTGAGGTTGAAGATATCGAAGGTGAACTTCAGGGTAGAACGCTCGGTGATCTGCATGGTCTTGATCAGCGAGATGTCGGCGCGTCTCTGCCAAGTCTGCCGGAAAATATTGCGCTGGCCGCTGGCGATGAAGTTCGTCTCGTACGGGTCATTCGCGGGAATGGCTCCGTTCAAGTCGCCCTCATTCAGCAAAGGCAGCCCGAAACACGAGGCCTTAAGCGCAGGCAAGCCGGGAGTTGCGCCCGAGGCCCCGGTGAGCGCCTGCTTGGGCGTACAACCGGAGAGGGGAACGATCGGATTGGTGATGCCGTCGTTCACTCCATAGAAGATACTGCCGACCGCTCCTGAATAATCAACGATGCTGTAAGGCTGACCGCTCTGGATGACGGTCAAACCGGAAAGTGCCCATCCGTCAGCAATCCTTCCCTTGATTGAAGTTGCCGAGAAAAACGTCGGCAGTTGGTACATGTAGGTGAAATTCAGCACGTGTTTGCGGTCGAAGTCGGACAGGCCGTAACCGGAGCGCAAATTCAGAGGATTGTTGCCGTTGTAAAACAGGCCCATCGCGCTTTGCTCGTCCGTGGAATGAGAGTACGTGTAGGAGGCGCCGACTTGCAGGCCATGACTCATTCGCTTTTCAAGATGAGCCTGAAGCGCATTGTAAGCGGAGATTCCGGCTGCGGTGTAGGACTCCGACTCTGCGGAGTAGCCGATGTAGGGAACGCGCAGGTCGACGTTTCCGCCCTCGAAAGTTTGCTGATACGGCTGACCGTTGGGCAGTGGAATCGATGGATACGGGAAGACAGTGTTCTCCGTGACGATCGAATAGCCGTAGGTGTAGTCCTGCTCTACCGGTGTGCCTGCCCGTATGGGGTTGGTGGGCGAGGCGATTTGCGCCTGGTTAAAGGGGAGCGGGACGATTTCATGGCGACCGAAATTGCCCACATAGCCGATGTCGATGGCGAGGTCGTGTCGCGGCTGCCATTGAATGTCGAGAGTCTGGTTGAGGGTGTAGGGTAGCTTATTGGAGCGGTTGTAATCGCCGAACGAGAATAGTGGCTGGCCACTCTCGATGGCGGCCGCATTGGGCAGACTCAGATCGGCGGGATTGCCGGACGGAGGCGGAGCGAGCGCGGTGCCCCAGGGGGCTTCAAAGGTGCTGCAATTCGAGTATCCGTAGACGCTGCAAGACGTCTGATTCACCCACGGTGGAGTCTGATTCACCCCGAATGGACCACCCGCTATCACTCCGGATGCAAACCCCGGAGAAAGATACGTGAAGAGTTCGCCGCGATCGTAGTACATGCCCCAGCCGGCGCGAACCACGACCTTGTCGCTAAATATCTTCGGGCTCCAGGCTACGCCGACGCGCGGCCCCAAACCCCATTGACGTCCGGTGAGAGTGGAATCGCTGACACCCTTGGTCGGGAAGAGCGGATTGTTTCCGGCGACGATGAAACCATTGGAAGTGATGGTGTCGCTGGCGGCGTCGTAGCTGTAAGCTGACGGATCGAAATTGAAAATGCGTCCGTTTTTTTCCGTCAGACCTCCGTGATCATCGAAGCGGAGACCCACGCTAATGCTGAGGTTGGGACGGAGTTGAAACTTGTCTTGAAGAAATCCGCCCCATTCGTTCGAGCGGTAGTAGCGGTTGGCGTCGCCTTGCAGGAAGGTGGTGGTGATAAAATCGTCGGCCGTGTAGGTAATGGGTGAGCCGATGAGGAACTGCTCGAAATTGGTGAAGCCGATCATGCCCGTATTGGTTCTTTCATCGCGGGCATTGAGTTGGGTGTAGGAGAAACTTCCTCCGAAGGTGAGCGTGTGTTTGCCGTGGCTCCAGATGGCGTTAGCGGAGGGCATCCAGCGATTCTGAAAAATGCCGGTAAAGGCGCCCTGGGAAGCGGCCGTAGAGCCGATATTGGTGCCTGCGTTGAACACGAAGTTAGTGTTTAGCGGGGATTCGTTTCCCAAATCGTCCACGATCGTAATTCCCGGGAAAACGGAGGATCCAAACGTACCCGTGATGCCGATCGATTGGGGAGTGAAGGGCTGCGCAATGGTGCTGTAAACCTTCTCGCGGATGAAACCAAACACCTCGGTTACACTGAAGTTCGGTCTGATGGTTTGTGTGTTCGTGATCGAAGCAACCTGGCTCCCTGCATCCAAATGTTGCGTAAAGCCTTCGACCGAGGAATATCCGAATGGCGCTGTGGTGGGATCGTGCTGGTAGTAGTACTTCAACGACAACGTGTCTTTCGTGGTTGCCAGGTAATCGAGATCGGCCACTGCCTGGTCGGAAATGAAGTAGGCCGGCTGTGTGAGGAAAACATTTTCCGGGAAGTTCAGCGTCGGCGCGTAATTAGGATTCGCCGAGGGAAACAGGTATTGGCCGCTCGGCAATTTGACGTTCAACAACTGGAGCGCCACCGGATCCACATCGCCGGCGTGCAATGAGGTTCCAAAGTTGGTGTTGGCAACCTGGGCAAGCGTCGCTGCGCTGCGATCGTCGGTAAGATCGGAAGGCACTGCGGTGCGCGAAGTTCCAATCTCCGTATCGGAAACGTGAAGGTGCTGATAGCTGGCAAAGGCGAAGAGTTTGTCCTTGATGATAGGTGCGCCGAAAGTTCCGCCGGCGGTGTAACGATGCAACTGGGGCACCTTTTCGTTGGCGGGAATGTTATCGTCCTGATTGTAGAAATAGGGCGCGGCGTTCAGCCAATCGGTTCCACGGTGAATGTATGCCTGGCCGTGAATGGCGTTGGAGCCGGAAGAGGTGCTCATGTCGATATGAGCGCCGCTGGTGGAACCCTGTTGCGCGTCATACATGGAAGTGTTGACACGAAACTCCTGAACGGTTTCCGGGGCCGGCGTGGGTAAAGCCTGGCCGATGGCGAGGTAGGGTGAGGCCGTGCTCTGAATGATTTCCGCAGTGGTGCTGCCAGCGCCGGCAACGCCGGTGTTGTTCACGATGCGCGCTGAAGCTACTTGGCTGGTGCTTTTGCCGTTGAAGAGATTGCTGGCGTCGACTCCGTTCAGAAGAAATGTATTGCTGGTGTCGCGCTGGCCGTTGGCCCAGATGGGCTGATTTCCTAATCCTGCGTTTGCGCCGGTGCCGTTTGGCAACTCTGCATTTACTCCAGGCGAGAGGATAGCCAGGCCCGTGAAACTTCCCGTGGGCAGCGGGACAGAATCAATCTGCTCTTTCTCCAGAATGTAGCCGTTGGTGGTGTCGACGGCGTTCATGAGCGGGTCGGCTTGCACTTCGACGACGGAACTCACCTGGCCGACGGGCAGGATTGCGTTGACGGTTGCGGTGCGGTCGGCCTGCACGGTGATGGAGGGAATTTTCTGCGTCTGGAAACCGTCATGCGTGAAAGTGAGGGTGTAGGTGCCGATGGGCAGGTTCACGAAATCGTAGCCGCCATTCGTGTTGGACTTCTGGGTGCGGGTGAGTTTGGTCTGGTCACCCACGATCGTCACATTGGTGTCCGGCAAGACGCCGCCGGTTTTGTCCGTAACGGTGCCGACGATACCGCCGAGCGTTTGCGCCTGGGCACAGGGAGCGAAGGTCGTCGGAATCCACAACGACGCAGCCACGACGAAGAACACGAATCTGGTTTGGTTGAGCGTCGTTTTGATGAACGTCGTTTTGATGAGCGTCATTTTCATGAGCATCGGTGACCTCGTAGAAATCTGTAGATACACTCGTGCGCTGACTGCTATCTAGCCGTCGAACCCACTTGCCAATGTTGAACGGTTACTCCAGCAGAGATAGCTTGCCCCGCTCGGCGTCCCGCGAAACTCGCGTGCCAGCAAAAGATGATGGAGAAATGTACGCGAGTTTGGCCGGGAGCGGAAGCGGGAAAGGTAGTGATATTTTCTTTGCCGCGGATTAGATATTTTTATGGCAGCGCTAGCGCCCAACAAGTGGTGCATCTTTGCTGCGACTACGAATTGCGAACCACAACAATCCGGCCACGAGGTAAGCGAGATAGATGTAAGGCAGCTTGCCGTAGGGGCCTTCTGGGACCGGGTAGAAGTTCCCCACGAGCGCGAGCAGCATGGCGGCGCCGGCCAGCCAGGGGATGATCTGGGCTCCGGGACGGAAGACGGCGTGGTGGCGCAGGTAGCTCGGGAGGGCGATGCAAACCAGAGCATAGGCCACGATAAAACCGTAGGTGGCAAGGGAACCGAGCCAGCCATAGACGTCCAGTCCGCTGGCACCGCGGGCTGCCAGCACCGCGACCGGCAACAACGCCGCTACGCCGGTGATGATAATCGCGCGACCGGGTGTTTGATGCTGGGCGTGAGTGGCACTCAGAGAACCGTGAGCTAGTCCATTGTGCGCCATCAGCAGCAAGACGCGAGCTGCCGCTGTGATGCATGCCAGGGTTCCGGCGAACAGGCTCACGAGCGCGCCGACATCGATGAGTAACCCGAGCACGGGAACGCCGCCGACTTTTGCCAATACATACATCGGCGCCTGGCTCGCGCCCAGATCCTGACCCGCGGTGTGGAAGCCCAAAACTTCCGCGTAGGCGCAGATCGTGAAGAAAGCTCCGGCGAGAATTGCGCTTTGAATGACCGCGCGTGGAATCGTCTTGAGAGGATTGCGCGCTTCCGAGCCCAGAGTAGTCGCGCTTTCGAAACCAACGAAGCTGAACAGCGCAAGCACCAGACCCAGCCGCAATCCGCTGCCGGTCATGCCGTGCAGGTGGAGTTGATCCGGGTCAAGGTGCCAGCCGTGGCGCACCAGCAACAACGCAACCAGGACGACAATCACGGTGACCGATGCGGCCTCGACCCACAGCATGAGGCGCGCCGAGATCTTCACGTCGCGGCAGGCAATCCAGATCGAAACGCCGGTGACCAGCGTGGCCAGCAATACCGCCGAGAAAACGTGGCCCGTGGCGTCGCGCAGCAGCAAGTTGGCGTAGTGGTAGAAGCCGCCGATGACGCTTGATCCCGTGGCCACATAAGCTAGCAGCAGACTCCAGGCAACGGCGGCGGCGAGCCATGGAGGCAAAGTCAGGGACGCGTAGGTGTAGAGCGAACCGGGCGAGGCGGAAAGACGCGCGTAGCGGGCGATGCAGAGCCCGACCAGCAGCACGGCCACAGTCGCCAGCACATACGCCAGCCAGGTGCCATTGCCCGCGAGTGCGCACACCAGCGGAATGGTGGCCGCGGGCGTAGTCGTGGGAGCCATGGTGGACACCGACTGGGCCAGCGTCTCCATGGGAGAGAGAATCTCGCGGCGCAAACCATAGTCTGCTGTCTGGGAAAGCTCAGGCGCGGTTTGCGGCATGCGAAGGCGATCCTTCCTCAGTTCGATTGGGGTGGGATTGTACAACACGGGTCTTGTGGAGAGGGCCAGGAGTGTCATTACGGTGGGCGAGCAGTGTCTCAATTCGTCAACCACAGAGGACACGAGGGCGCACGGGTAGAAGCTGGAATCGCGGAGCGCGCGCAGTCCAGATTCGAGATCGGGACATCACAGTAGGCACAGTAGGCGGTCTCGATTGACCGATTTCCACAATGCACGATAAAATGGTTGAGTTTGCCTGTACTCGCCGATCCGTTCTGGGGAGGCCTGCTCTGGCTGCTCACGCGCTGGAGCGGAAAACACAGCAAGCAGGAAAGTCAGCGGGCCCCTTGGTAGCGCTCGTGTGCGCTTTGGGCTTGTGCTCAGTCTGATCGAGTGGGCTGAGTTCCAAGACATTTTGACGGAGGCAGAAGTATGTACGCGGTCATTCGCGCCGGTGGAAAGCAGTACCGGGTGGCGCCCGGCGATGTGATCCGAGTGGAAACTCTGGGTACGGGCACCGACGGCCACGTGGAGTTTCCGGATGTGCTGGCGGTTTCCGCCGGGGAAGGCCAAGTCGGCAAACCGCAGGGGGAAGCACGCGTGGTCGGCCAGGTAATGGAAGAAGGCCGCGGCGCGAAGATTCTGGTGTTTCATTACAAGCGCAAGAAGCAATACAAGAAGCTGCGCGGACACCGGCAGGGCTACACCGCGGTACGCATCACTGAGATTGCTTTCGATGGGCAGAGTTTTAAAGCTCCCGAGCTGCCGAAGAAGGAACCGAAGCCGGTGAAGGTGAAGGCGGCTGAAGTGGAGGCGCCGGAGGCGGAAGCGAAGCCGGCGAAGGGCTCGGCGAAGAAGAAGGCTGCCCCTAAGAAGGCGGCAGCGAAGAAGTCGGCACCGAAAAAGAAGTAGAGGAAGTCGAGAGCGGCCGGGCCAAGGCCCAGCGAACAGCCGAGGGCGGCTGGCCCCACATTTTCTGGATCGAAGATTCTACTGGCAACTAGCCAACTGACGATTGGGATTTTATGGCACATAAAAAAGGGCAAGGCACTTCACGAAACGGGCGCGATTCGAATGCGCAGCGGCTTGGGTTTAAGGCGTTCGGCGGACAGATTGTGCCCGGCGGGACGATCATCGTGCGGCAGCGTGGCACACCGGTGAAGCCGGGGCTGAACGTGGGCCGCGGCAAAGACGATACTCTCTTTGCGAAGATCACGGGCCGCATCAAGTTCCAGAACAAGGGACAGATGGGCAAGTTTGTGATGGTTGAGCCGGTGGAAGTGAAGTAGTTCGCCGATTGGAACTGAAGCGTTTTAGCGGCCGCGGCGAGCTGTCGAACGCGGCTTCAGCCTCGCCTTCGGGACGAGGCTTTTGTTTTTGCGGTCGCCCGTTCTCGTGGCGACTTGATTCCTTCGTGGTAATTCCTTCGAAGGCGATAACCACAGGGGAACACAGAGGGCTTGCTGTCGGCTAACTCCCCAAGACTGAATCATGTTTATCGATGAAGCGAAAATTCGGGTGAAGGCGGGCGACGGCGGGAATGGCTGCATGGCTTTCCGGCGGGAGAAGTTCGTGCCGCGAGGCGGGCCGTCGGGCGGGGATGGCGGCAAGGGCGGCGACGTGATTATGGAGTCCAGCGAACGACACAATACGCTGGTGCATTTCCGATTCAATCCGGAATACAACGCGCAGCGCGGACGTCACGGGGAAGGGTCGAACAAAACCGGGCGCGATGGCGGCGACGTGATGTTGAAAGTCCCGGTGGGGACCATTGTGTTCGACGACGATACGGGTGAGAAGGTGTACGACTTTTCGGGGCCCGATCAGCGGATCGTGATTGCGCGCGGCGGACGCGGTGGGCGAGGCAACGCGCGGTTTGCTACGTCGGTGCATCAGGCTCCGCGCGAACACGAGGAAGGTCGGCCTGGGGAAGAACATCATTACCGGCTCGAGCTTAAGCTGCTGGCGGATGTGGGGCTGGTGGGATTTCCGAACGTGGGGAAATCGACGCTGATTTCGCGCATTTCGGCGGCGAGGCCGAAGATTGCGGATTATCCGTTCACTACGCTGCAACCGAATCTCGGCGTTGTGGCGGTGGGCGACGCCAAAAGTGAAGTGAGTTTTGTGGTGGCCGACATTCCAGGATTGATCGAGGGAGCGCACACGGGCGCGGGATTGGGCACGCAGTTTCTGCGGCACATTGAGCGCACACGCTTGCTGGTTCATCTGGTGGATGTTTCGGACGCGAGCGGGCGTCCTGATGTGGTGAAAGACGTTGAAGTGATTCTGGGCGAACTGGTCAGCTTCGGTGCGCATCTGGAAGAAAAACCGATGATCATGGTGGCGTCGAAAATGGACGCGGCGAACAAAGACAGGGTCGCGACGCTGAAGCGCTACTGCAAGAAACACAAGCTAAAGCTGTATGAGATTTCGGCGGTTACCGGCAAGGGGATTGAAGAGTTGAAGTACGCCATGGCCCAGGCGGTGCAGGAGCTGCGGGAGAAGGAAATGGTTGCGGCGGTGGACTCGTCGACGGACTAGAGTGATGAAGACGCCCAAGGATACCGACGGCGGTGCCGCTTGTCGAAGAGCCTATTAGATTTCCTGAACGACAAGAATATGGAAAGGCGGCCCTGCGAAGGCCGCCTTTTATTGCGTCATCCACCGCAGAACGGTCATGCTGGGCTTAGGCTCGCGGAAGGTGCGCGCCGTGCTGGAAGTGGTATTGCAGAATCCTTGCGGCGAGCGCGGGGCTGAGGGTTGAGCCATTCGGCTCGACGCTGCGCACCACCTCACCGCGGCAAACCACTTCCGTCGCCGACAGGCCGGCAATCTCCGCCGGGAGCACCAGGTTGATTTCCAGTTGGGCACTGGGTTGTACCATCTCTTCCGCCTGGAAGAGCATGCCCGAGCGGCTGATGTTTTCGGTCTTGCCTTCGTGCCAGTTCTGCTCGCCGAGTTGGCGATAACGGAGAGGCAGGTGGAGTTGGAAGCGTTGAGCGCGGGCGGGGATGGGTTGATCCCAGCCTTGCGCCGCATGGCGTTTCACAGCATGAGCGGACATGGCAACCTCCGGGGGAATTGGGCCTGCATCGAGCACTTCGCGCACTTTGTCTTTCAGGTCGCGAAGGTTAAAGGGCTTCTGAAGCAGGCGTACGCCGGCGTCCAGCATGCCGTTGGTTCCGATCACA
>Ga0209006_10000705_pt1 | contig 31115 bp, 40 predicted proteins | sample JacPin_JW_Ref_O2_FD_188567 | JGI IMG/M metagenome (GOLD analysis project Ga0209006, IMG submission 188567) | Forest soil microbial communities from Algoma, Ontario, Canada - Jack Pine, Ontario site 1_JW_Ref_O2 (SPAdes) (version 2) | ecosystem: Environmental > Terrestrial > Soil > Boreal...
GCGATTCTCCGCGACCTCCTTTCCTCTCCGAATTCGTAAATCACATCGGCAAGCTGTCGCTCGTCGAGGTGGTTTACCACTTGTTCGGCGGTACGCTCGGATTGCGGGTCCATCCGCATGTCGAGCGGTCCATCCGCCTGAAAACTAAATCCGCGTGCGGCATCGTCAAGCTGCAAGCTGCTGACTCCAATATCTGCCAGCAGGCCGTCGGCCCTCAGACCTCGGACCTCAGCCAAACCCGCAAACGATGCTTGCTTCAGCTCAACCCTGGGCCAATCTACCTGCTGCTGCTCAGATTCGCCGAAGCCGGAAGCCCGAAGCCGGAAGCCGGCTCTCTCCAACGCCGCCGGATCCTTATCGAGGCCAATCAAATGTCCCGGTGCGCCGAGGCGTTTTGCGATTTCGTAACTGTGTCCGCCCAAGCCCACCGTGGCGTCGATATAAGTCCCGCCACGCCGCACGTTTAAGAATTCGATCGCTTCTTGTAAAAGAACCGGAACATGATTTGGTGAAAGATGACTCGCTGCCCTTCCACCGCCATGCCCATCCCCCTGAGGGGTATTTGTTGAACCCTCGCCCACTAGATGCCCAGTTCGTCGAGCGTCTTCTCATCGTCAGGCGTGAACTTTTCCTGCTCCATCTTCAGCTTGTAAGCCTCGATGGTCCGCACTTCCAAGTAAGTCTGATAGCCGGTCACTGCAACCTCGCCCTTGATCCTGGCCGAGTCGCGCAACAGTTGCGGAATCAGCAACCGCCCCTGGCCATCCATCTCGACGACCTGCCCCCAGTAATTCACTTTGCTGAGAAACTTCTTCTTCGTCGGATTGAAAGTGGAGAGCCCCGCCAGCTTCTGCTCGATCCGCTCCCATTCCTCGAAGGGATATACTTGAGCAACATCCCCATCCAAACTTGTGATGTAGAATTGCTGACCATATTTCTCGTCGATCACCCGCTTGAACTCGGCCGGAACCTTGAGACGGCCCTTCTCGTCGACCCGGGTTGGATGATTGCCGCGAAACATATTTGACGCCTACGCTAACCGCAGCCAAATTCGGCCGTTCTTGTCGCCTCGCAGTCCCGACATTGGAACCAAGACTGTCACCTGTTCTGTCACTTGTCCGAACAGAACTTTGTTGCCACACTGAAACGGTTGGGGGCGGTGTTTCGTCCTTGAATATGCCGCCCCCAACTTTGTAAAGAGCCAACCGCCAGTAAACGGATCGCGGCGTCCAAGACCACGATCCGAGAATTGAGCCTCTCCTGGCGACTGGCTCTCTATGTCGATATTCAATGGCCTCGCCTGTCGTCCCATACACGAATGCTAAAGTCTGTGATTGCGGCTCATCCAAAACTGCTACGATGGAGGTAAAAGCAATGCAAAGTGTGGTCAAACTCGGGTGGTTCGGGCTGTTTGTCGTACTTTTGGGTCGGCTTGCCACCGGCTTCTCTTTTCAGCTCCGTTATTCCACTGTCTTTACTGACTCAACCACTTCGTACCACTTTGTACCACATCTTAGCCGTAAGTCGTTTATTGTCAAGCAGAAACTGCTGGGTACTATTCCCACTGTAGGCAGCTTTCGGAAAACTACGAGTCGTTGTGGTTAATCAGTCAGGCGACCACATCCTGTTGGGTTTACTCGCAAGATTCTTTCGCTCTTCTTTCGCTGATATTTTTCTTGACCTCCGCGCCCCGCGCGGATTTTCTTGTGGAAAAACTAGCGTTTGATAGCAAATGGAAGTGCAGGACCGTGAGGATCATGGAAAAAGCTGAAGCTGTGGCTGCTCAAGCTGTACAGGAATGCCCGGTTGTTGCAGTACCCGACGATCAATCCGTGATTGTTCATGCCGAACGCCGCCTATTCTTGCAACCCGAGCTGAAGATGTTCGCGAAAAGGCCCCCACTGTAAACGAAAGCATGATTCGCTTCGTCTGAGTCGGTGTAGAACCCGACAATTTGTCTGGCATTATTGATTCCTTTTGCCCCGGTGCTGACACCTCTGGAAAGTTCAAGCTAACAAACGTGCCGCCGCTGTCGACGAATCCTTGTAGGTTTCCGGAATTGCTGTCCTGATCGAATATTGACCGACGATGGTTCCGGAATCATTGATTCCGCTGGGCTCGGCACGTTGTATATAGGGGAATGAATCGTGGGCGCGAAAGGATTCGTAACGCAAGGCGGGTCTCGTACAGACTAAAGACGGGAACCGGGTACACGGAAACCGGATCGTCGAAGCTGGGACGCCGATTCACCGTCGGCGCGACTTGCCTACAGTTGCGGCCGCCGGCTCTTCCGATTTGGCTGTCGCGGCCGGCTTCTTTTTGCCTTCCATTTGCGCCAGGCTTTGCTTGAGCGCAGCCATCAAATCGACAACGGGAGCAAGTTTCTTGGGCTTCTCGACTTCTGTGACTTCTCCGCCCTCGAGTTTCGTCTCAATCAGTTTCTTCAGATTTTCCTGGAATGTATCTTTGTATTTCTCCGGATCCCACTCGTCAGCCAGCGCTTCAATCAACTGATGCGCGACTTTCACTTCCGCGTCTTTCAATTCAACGTCGGGCGCGCCAAAGCCTTCCACCTTCTTCACTTCTTCAGCGTAGTACATGGTGTGCAGCATCATGCCGCCTTCGTGCGGACGCAGAAAGACTGTGTACTCGCGATTGTGCATGGTAATTTTGGCGATGGCAACGTACTCGCTCTCTTCGAGCGCCTTGGTCAGCAGCGCATACGGACGTCGCCCCGCTTCCTCGGGCATCATATAATACGACGACTCGAAGTACACGGGATCGACTTCGCTGGTCTTGACGAATTCGAGAATCTCCATCGTCTTCGCCGTCTGCGGCTCGATCTTCTTGATTTCTTCCGGCTCGATGACGATGTACTCGTCCTTGCGAAACTCGTAGCCCTTGACCATGTCGGCGCGGTCAACCACGACGCCTTCCGCTTGGCAAATGTATTGCTGCTTGAGCCGCGACTTGTCGGTGCGGTGCAGCATGTTGAAGGAAATGCCGGAACTGCGCGCGCCCGAAAATAGGCGCACAGGCATGGAGATGAGCCCGAAAGTTAAGTGTCCTGACCAGACTGAAGATGGCATAGTTCCCTCTCGTTCATGAAACCCCCACAAAATTCTGTCATTCCGACTAAAGTCGATGGATTGGCGATAGCCAATCCATCGGCGCGCATGGAGGAATCTGCTGTTTCTCGACCGGGGTGCCGGCGTGCTGGAATCGCCGCCTAACCTCCCCAGAACTGCGAGTTTAGCTTACGAAAGAAGCTTTGGATGCACAAATCTTAGGGCGCGGGAACCGAAATGCGAAGCCGGAGGAATGGGGGCAGGTTCGTGGAGGCCCTAGGGGTTGTAGTTACTGAGAGGGTTCCAGCTTTCCCCCCACATCCGTGTCCGATAGCTACCTTGATCTCACACTCTCGCCCTGTCGTCGCGTTTGCACAAAGGCTCGTAGCACATTGTTCATAAGCGTCTGGTAGCCTCTGCCGTTCTTCTTGAACCATTCCAAAACGTCATGGTCGATGCGAATATTGATATGGTCCTTGGGCGAGGGTACGCCCATAACACTCTGCGTCCAGTCGGGTTCGCCTTGAACGTCATCCACGTCGGCGCGGATCGATGCCTCCAGCCTGGCGCCAGTCGTGGCGGTGACCTTGGCCCAATTCGTCCGGTCCTCCCCATGTGCAATCTTGGTTTTGATCTGTTTAGCCGTATAGCGCACGGTACCGCTTTTCTTCCTCATCTCTCGCTCTCCTTGCTGTGATAATTCGCACAGCACCGTCGCGCCAAGTCCATACGACGGCAAAGAATTTCCCCTCAATCAAACCAATGCTCAGAAATCGGTCTTCGTCATCGCGGGGCGTTGGCACTGTGAGCAGGGGACGGCCATCAAATAAGTCGAAGGCCACGCGGAGAAAATCTATGCCCCGCTCCGCCAGCACCCACTCACGTTTTGCCTCATCCCAGGCAAATTCCACTATCTATCGTACCCACAAACGTATCCACAGGCAAGAACAAAAAAGGGACGAATTGAACTTGCCGATAGCGAACAGAAAACGCAAGTTATTTATTGAGGAGGAAATATGCCACTGACCGAGGCCTACATTTCACATTTGGAACAAAACGAACAATGGCAAGCAACGGCCGAAAACAAGCACGGGTACCCCGTGGTCATATATGCGGGGATGTCCAGGAGCCTTATATGAAAAAGACTATTACACATTGCCGTTGGAGGTTGCCTATCCGTTTACGCGAGATGGTATTAGGCATCAGTTTACGACTGGAGAGCTCAAACTTGTTAGAGGTATCATTCCGGAAGCGGAAAGTCAGATCGCCTAGGCCATGATGCCGTATTGCCTTGGAGCCGAGACGTGGGCGGGCTGAGCGGCGAAGGCTTTGCGTCTTGAGATCATTTCCCTTTGCGCGCTTTCGGAAACGCCTTCATGAGGGCCTCGCGTACTAGGAAAGAGGAACCCAGGGACAGTTTCTCGGGGTGATCTTCGAGATACTTCTGCACAACTCGGACCATCTGACCTCTCGATATGCCGGTTAAGTTGGCGTCGTTGTACATCGAATCGGCTGTGCCAGAAACGAAACCTTCGCAGAATCCGATATTGTAAACATCCTGCTTGGTGGACTCGCGTGATGGTTCGTCCAAATTCCGCACGGCCGATTTGCAGGCCATAATGAGCTGGTTTCCGTCAGGACCAACTGCCCAGGCCCATTCATCGCCGAAGGCATTGGCACTGATAAAGGCGAGGATCGGCAGCAAGACAAGTGCCAACGCGACTCGTTTCGTGGTCCCTCCTGCCCTACTATATATCCGACTTTGGCGAGCGGCCCAACCTTTGCTGCTTTGCAAGATGGGCACAATCGACACATCCTCTGAGGAGCATTAGAACCGCTCAGAACAGCCAGGCCTCCGCAAAAAATGCTGCCGGCATAAATCACTTGAACCCCGCCTTCAACTCTGTTAAGTTTCCTGCCCTACACGGAGGCCTAACCGATGCTCAAGTCCATCGCCGTTGTTGTCGGCAGTTACCTGCTATCGGTTGTTCTTGTCCTGGCAACGGACCCGTTGCTCTCGCGCCTGTTCCCGGGAGATTTCGTCAAAGGCCGTGTCCCCTCCGACAATGCGCTCATGGCGAGCACGGCGCTCTTCGTCGTCGTCTCGATTCTTTGTGCCTGGCTCTGCGCCCGCTTTGCACCGGGCCGCGCGGCGCGGCATGTGCTCTGGTTCTTTATCATCGGCGAAGTGATGGGCATCGCTGCGACTATTCCCAACTGGAGTAAGGACTGGCCACACTGGTACTGGCTGTCTTGGCTTCTCACCTGGCCGGTGAGCTGCTGGATCGGCCTGTTGTTTGCCGGTCGCCGGACTGATTCGGTGACCGCCTGAAATCTCATCGAAAAATCAGTGTCTCGTCCCTGCCCCTTTTCCTGAACCTTCCTTGCCTCGGCGGTCATCTCTGAATCAGAATTTCAAACCGGGAGACCAGATGAGCGTCCTCCGCTATCCCATCGGTAAATTTAGTTTCAGCGAACCTTTCACCGAAGAACAAAAAGAAAAGTTCCTGGGAGATATCTCCCACACACCAGCCAACTTGCGGGCCGCGGTTTCTGGACTGGCGGAGTCGCAACTCGACACACCGTATCGCCCCGAGGGCTGGACCGTGCGGCAGGTCGTGCATCATGTGCCGGACAGCCACTTGAACGCCTACGTGCGTTTCAAGCTGGCCCTCACCGAAAATGAGCCGACGATCAAGCCTTACGCGGAAGACCGCTGGGCCGTGCTCGCCGACTCGCAAACCACTCCGATAGAGGTTTCACTAATGCTTCTGGAATCTCTGCACACGCGTTGGATGCGACTGCTCGGCTCGCTCGCCACCGCAGATTGGAAACGCACCTTTCGCCATCCAGAAATGGGTGTGATGAACCTGGAAAAGACGCTGGCGCTCTACGCTTGGCATGGACGCCATCACGTAGCTCACATCACTACTTTGCGCGAGGGGAAGGGCTGGTAGGGAAAGGCGGACGTCGGCAAGGAGCGTAAAGCCAGTCCTCCTTCCGGAGGTCTGAGGTCCGACGTCTGACGTCCGCTTTTACGTTACTCCGACTCTCCACAGCAGATAGCTGCTGGCTTCACGGAGCACGGCCAACATACGCTGGGCGTGGCTGTGAGGCTTCGAATCCGGTCGCGGTGCGACGTAGACGGGCCCAATTCCTTCATGCTCCAAGAGCTTTCGAATGCGGAAGACGTGATAGGCATCGCTGACCGCGACGCAACTGTGGAAGTCGTTGGCGCGCATGATAACCGCGATTCGTGCCGCCGATTCCGCGGTATCGCTGCCTTGCATTTCCGCAATTACGCTGCGCTCCGGAACTCCGCGGCGGACTAAGTAGTCCCGGCTCACTCCGCCTTCGCTGAATTGAGGATCGGCCGCGGCACCTCCTGTCGTGATGACTACAGACGCGAAGCCGCGTTCAAACAAATCGAAGGCGTGGTCGAGCCGCGCCCGCAAAACAGGCGATGGATGTCCGGCGTATTCCGCGGCGCCAAAGACGACAATGGCATCGGCGGGATGCGTTTCCTGAAGAATGGAAGTGCGCACGATTTCGACGCTGGTGATCGTCAAAAATGCGCACAGCGCCAACACTGCCAGAAGCGTAAGCCTCAAGAACCACAGGCCGCGCATTCGGCGGGTGGAAAGATCGTTGCTCATCCTTGGGCAAAGAAGCGGGAAATTTCTTCCGCCGGGATCGCGCCTTCGCGAATGACTCGCCAGCGATCGGACTCATCGGTAAGATCGATGATGGTGGAAGCGACGACTCTTGGCGAGGTGCCGCCATCGACGATGATGCTGAGACTTTCGTGCAACTGCATTCGCACCTGGTCGGCGGTGGTGCACTCGGAAGCCCCGCTAAGATTGGCGGAAGTCGCCGTGATTGGAATCGCTGCCGCAGACACAACCGCCAGCGGAATCTTAGCGTTAGGTACGCGCAGCGCGACATTGCCGGTATTTGCCGTAACTTTCAAGGGCAGGCGCGAGCCCGCTTTGACGATGATGGTCAGAGGACCGGGCCAGAACTTGCGCGCCAACGCATAAAATTCTTCGGGCAATGGCTTGGCTAGTTCCTCTGCCTGATCGACGCTCTCGATCAGCAGCGAGAGTGGCTTGTGCCGGGAACGGGTCTTAATGTCATAGACGCGGTCGACCGCGCGCAAGTTGAAGGGATCGGCGGCCAGTCCGTAAAAAGTGTCGGTGGGCATGCCTAGGACTTCGCCGGCGCGAATCTGATCGGCGGCATACTTAATCAGCGAAATTTCAGGCGTATCGCAATTGATTTTGACGATTTCAACGCGCAAGAACACCTTCCTCGTTCATCAGGCTTATTTTGGGGGCGAAAATACAATAATACGGCAAAACCCTTGCATTGCCATGCCGCCGGGTATTATGCAGGTACCTGTGATCCGCGAAAATGAGCCGGGCTCAGCCCGCCAATGAACTACGCATGAAGAAAACTCCCGATTCTCAGCCGAGCGCGCAGCACCGATTACGCCGCATCGAAGGCCGACACAACCCGCTGGTCAAAACGTTGCGTCAGGCCTTCGCCCATGCCGAACGCACCGAAGAAGGCGATTGCGCCATCGACGGCCTGCGCATTGTGGAAGAAGCGATTCGCAGCGGACTGCGCTTTCGCGCCGTATTCTTTCGCGAATCTGCGTTGGATCGCATGGACCGCTTGCTGCCGCAGATCGGCAGTCACGTGGAAACCCTGCTGCTTCCGGACAATCTCTTCGACGGCGTTGTTCCCAGCGAATCGCCGCAGGGCGTCGCGGCTCTGGTAAGAGTGAAAGAATTCACTTTGAATGATTTGCTGGAGCGGATTCAAGTCGGGCCGCTTGTTGTGCTCGTGGGGTTGCAGGATCCTGGCAATCTGGGCACGATCTTTCGCTCGGCTGAGGCCTTTGGCAGCGCCGGCATCGTGTTGGGCGAAGGCACGGTCAGTCCATTCAATTCCAAAGTCGTGCGCGCCGCAGCAGGATCACTTTTTCGTTTGCCCTTTGTTATTGCTAAATCGGCGGGCGGACTAGATGAAATCTCATCGCAGTTGACGAAGCGCGAAGTGCGGCTGGTCGCAACCTCTTCGCACAAGGGCACCGTGCTGGGCCAGGCAAGTCTGACGGGCTCGGTGGCGATCTTTATCGGCAGTGAAGGAGCGGGACTGCCGCGTGGCTTGCTCGGGAAGATGAATGAAACCGTGGCGATCCCGCATGCATCGCAAGTTGAATCCCTGAACGCGGGCGTCGCGGGCAGCATCGTGCTCTACGAGGCAGCGAGGCAAAAGAAATGAAAGGCTTCATCACAGACACAGCGCCACAGCGACAAACAAGTTCAACGTCTTCTCTGTGACTCTGTGGTGAAATTGGTTTTATGAGCCTGTTCCAACCCATTCCGAACGCCGATAACGCTGCCGACCGCACGCGGCCGCTGGCGGATCGCATGCGTCCTCGCACGCTTGACGAATACGTTGGGCAGGAACATCTCATCGGTCCGGGCAAGCCATTGCGCGCCCAGATCGACCGCGACGACACCGGCTCCATCATTTTTTGGGGACCGCCCGGTACGGGCAAGACTACGCTGGCGAAGATCATCGCCCACATGACTAAAGCGGAGTTCATCGAGTTCTCCGCCGTACTCGCCGGAATTAAAGAAATCAAGCAGGTCATGGCCGACGCCGAGCGCGCCCGCCAATACGGCACGCGGACGATTGTTTTCATCGACGAAATTCATCGCTTCAACAAAGCGCAGCAGGATGCGTTCTTGCCTCATGTGGAAAAGGGCAACATCCGGCTGATCGGCGCGACCACCGAGAATCCCTCTTTTGAAATCAATTCCGCGTTGCTTTCGCGCTGCCGTGTCTACGTACTGAAACCGCTGATGGAGAATCAAATTGTGGAACTTCTTCAGCGCGCGCTGGCTGATGAAGGTCGCGGCCTCGGTCCGATGAAGGTCGTCGCTTCTGAAGACGTCCTGAAAAAAATCGCCAGCTACACCAGCGGCGACGCCCGCAGCGCATACAACGTATTGGATGTCGCGGCCGCGCTGGCCCTGGAAAATGCGGGCAACGAGCCAGCCGAAATCACAGACGATATTGTTCGCGACGCGTTGCAGAAGCGCATCCTGCTCTACGACAAGACCGGCGAAGAGCATTACAACCTGATTTCCGCGCTGCATAAATCCGTGCGCAACAGCGATCCCGATGCGGCTCTTTACTGGCTTGGCCGAATGTTGGAAGCCGGTGAGGATCCGCTCTATGTCGCGCGCCGCGTCGTCCGCATGGCTGTGGAAGATATTGGACTCGCCGATCCCAACGCGCTTTCGCTTTGCATGGCTGCGCGCGATGCAGTCGACTTCATCGGAATGCCGGAAGGCAATCTCGCACTGGCGCAGGCCGTTGTGTATCTTTCGGTTGCACCCAAGTCGAACGCTCTTTATACCGCTTATGGCGCGGTGCAGAGCGATGTTGAACAAACCGCAGCCGATTCCGTGCCGCTTCACCTTCGCAATGCTCCGACCGGTCTGATGAAGGGCCTGGGCTACGGTAAGGGATATCAATACGCGCACGATGTAGAAGGCAAGATCGCCAACATGCAGTGCCTGCCTGACAATCTGCGCGACCGCGTTTATTACACTCCGACCAACGAAGGAATTGAAAAACGCATTCGCGAGCGCATGGAGGAAATTCGAAAGATTCGGTCGCAAACGCCGGCGGGGAAATCACCCGGCCCCAGTTCTCAGCGCCCAACCAAAGAATCTTGACCCAGCCTCGAAGCATCTTTATTGATGTACCTGTCCTTATCCTGTGTAGTAGGTTCCGATTCCGTTGGAGGGTTAATCCTTGGCGACCACCCCGAGAATCAGTCTCCCTGATGCCGTCTCCGCCAGGCCGTCGTACCCTGAGCAGATCGACGATCTGTTGCAGTTACAGAAGGCGGCACAAAAGATCTCATCCATCCTCGACCTTGATGAATTGATTGAGAAGATCACGGGCGAAGTTGCACTGTCGTTCGGATGTCTGGAAGCTACGATCTACCTGCACGATGAAGCGCGGGGAGAGTTGGTCTTGACCGGCGTCTGCGGCTGCACCCGGTACTGTAAGGGCGACCGCAAGAAAATTGGCAAAGAAGGAATGGTGGGACACGTGGCGGCATCCGGGCAAATGCACTATGCACCAGACGTGCGCAAAGATCCCTATTACATTGCCTGCGAGGAGTCCACGCTCTCCGAAGTCGCCATTCCACTGCACGTTGACGCTAAATTGGTGGGAGTTTTTTCCGCATCGCACACGGAGTTGGACGCGTTCTCTCGCGCGCAACTGAGGTTGCTGCAAGCCTTCTGCAGCCACGCTGCCGTGGCCGTACACAACGCTCGCCGCTTTCAGTCTGAACGCTCTGAGCGTGAGGCGATGGATCGCGAAGCGCAGGAAGCGCGCACCATCCAGCAGGCGTTGTTGCCCAAGAGTTCTCCGTTTATTCCTGGTTTCGTCATTTCCGGTCTCAGCATCCCCGCTCGTGCCCTGGGCGGCGACTGGTACGATTTCATTCCTTTTCTCGATGGGCGTTGGGGACTGGTGCTGGCCGATGTCTCCGGCAAGGGCACGGCGGCCGCACTGTTGATGTCGGCGACCCGCGGCATGCTGCGGTCGCTGGCGGAGGCTTGCTGCACTCCCAGCGAAACACTTACAAAACTCAACAGCTTACTCGTGGACGATTTCCCGGCGGGAAAGTTCGTCACCCTGGTATACGCGGTACTCGACCCGGATGCTCGAAGCCTGACGTTTTCCAACGCCGGCCATCTCCTGCCACTCTTCATCGACGGCAGTGGTGCGCGCTTTCTCGATGTGGAACGCGGACTGCCGCTCGGCCTCGGCTGCGGAGATTATTCTGAAACTACAATCGCCTTAAGCGAAGGATCGCGGCTGATCTTTTACAGCGACGGCATCACGGAGGCTGTGAATCCGGACGAAGAAGAGTTCGGACTTGAGCGCCTGGCTGCCCTTGCCGCCGGACCGGAAGCATCAGCAATGAGCATTGCAGACGGTGTGAAGACATTTGCTGACGGGGCCGGCGTACGCGACGACGCCAGCGTTGTGTTCGTTGGAGTGGGAAAACAGGAATATTCGCGGCCGGTGCTGAATTAGCATCCGGTAGCGATCGCTACATTGTCGAAGGTCTCATCTGGGGAAGGGAAGCATTATGGTTTGACGCCCATCGCGATCTGGTCGCATTTGATTACGCTCGACGCGGAGTTCGATCACTTTGAAGCCATTCGCTAGGGGTACGAAGGCCCTCTAGGCACCTTCGTCTCGCGCGCCGGCGCCGATGGCATGGCTGCATTGGCGGGCATGTCAAAGGAAGTCGCGGCCAGCAGCAACGGGACAATCGCTCTCGTCGGCGGAACTCTGATTGATGGCAGTGCCAGCGCACGGCTTACCGACGTTGGTCCGCCTTCCGAGCGATCGGAGTTTTTAGGCAAACTATTCACAAAAGAGCTGGCAATTGTCGGAGTGCTGCACCGGTCTGGCATTCCCATCGTCGCTGGAACCGACCAACCTGTTCCTTGGGCACAGCCTGCATCCCGAAATTGAACTCTACATTCAGGCCGGATTCACTCCGATGGAAGCGATTCAGGCCGCCACGCTGGTGCCCGCGCGCGTTATGGGTTTGGAGAAAGAGGTGGGAACGGTCGAGGTGGACAAGCGGGCTGATGTCATTGTGATCGACGGCGATCCGCTAGCCGATATCCGTAACCCAAGGAACGTGGAATTCACGATCGTGAGAGGAAAAATGTACAACAGCTCCGAACTGTGGCGCAGTGTCGGATTTAAGCCCTGGCTGGAAACAGGCGCTGTCGCGGGCGGTAGGTAACAACGGCGGGGCGGCCTAGCGGAACCTTTCCCTATGCTCCACCAGAATGCAGCGATCCATCACCACGAAGATGCCGGCGCTGCGCGCCTTCTCGGCAGCTTTTTCGTGAATTACATCCTGCTGCATCCAAACGGCGGGAACTTTCAGTTGAATCGCCTGATCTACAACTTCCTCAACGAACTCGGAGCGCCGAAAGATATTCACAATGTCGATCTTCTCCGGCACATCGAGCAGAGTCGGAAAAGCTTTTTCGCCGAGGGACTCATGGACCTGCGGGTTGACCGGGATAATTCGATATCCCTGACTCTGCATATACGCCGAGACTCCATGACTCGGCCGCAGTGGATTATTGGATAGACCGACCACCGCGATGGTCTTCGAGTTCCTCAGCAATTCGGCAATGGCGTCTGCCCGCAATAAAGAAGCCTCACAATTCTTTTCTATTTCTTATTGGCCGCGTCCAGCTTCTGCTTATACATCTTCAGCGCCAGCTTGCGGACTGTTTCGGAGACTTCTTTGTTCGCCGAAATGTTTTTCAAGTCTTGCGTGAGCAGATGCTTCATCAACCCTAGTCCCAGATCGAGCGGCGTGCGCGGATTCGCTACCAGATTGCGCACTACGATGTAATTTTTCATGAAGCGGCGCTTCAGCGGAATCTGCCGCAACACAGCTTCGAGCACATTCTTTTGCAAGGCAAATTTTTCCACTTCACCGTCAGAGAGTTTGGGCGCCTCGAGCACGGACAGCGCAACTACTTTCGTGCCGTCGCGAATCAGGATGGAACGCTCCTCCTTATTGCCTTTCAACGCCAGTTGGATGCGGCCCTTGACGTCGAGACCGTTGATCTTCTGCATCGTGTTTTCGCGCTTCGCCGGAACAACATGTGCCGCCGCCTTCTTCGCAACTATCGACGGAGCCGTCGATTCCGGCACGCCACTGGCTGGCGCGGCCACCGTTACAGGCTCGGGCATATCCAGAACCTGCGAGACGGGAAAGTAGTCCGCTCCCAGAAGATCGACAATCCCACCGACCGGCTGAAACGGCTTGTCCGCTTCGGCTGCGATCTCTCCGGCATGTTTTGCCAGATAAGCAGACACAGTTTCGTCGTGTACGCTCGCGGGGTCAGTGCCGGAAGCCTCCGCGAGGGAACCCTCTGCACCGTGGCGGGCCGCGGTTTGTTGTGAACCTTGTTCCGCTGCGATATCGGCGACAGTAGACTCGGGCCTGTTGCCATCGAGCAGCTTCGCGATCTCTTCGGATTTTTCCTTAGTTAAGTATGGATTTGAGCGAAGAGCGCTCAGCACATCAACCGCGTCCCGGACGCGTGCACTCCTGAGCATCGTCTCGATGGATTCCCGCGAAGCCGAAATAGCAAACTTCGCCAACTCACTCTCAGGAAGAGAGGGGTTTTCGAGAAGCGAAGGCAATAGCTTAGGCCGCAGATTATCGGGCGAGATGAAGTAGTCCAAGACCTCGCGCGAAGTCTGCGAATCCGAAGCGGCGGCCAGAGAAGCCTTCTCGTCCCAGCCCGCCAGCGTCATTCGCGCTAGATCGCCAAAAACTCTATTGTTCCGGGCCAGATAAACCAGGATCTCGATATTTTCCGCAGGAGGTACAGACAAAGCGCCGCGCGCAGCAAACTGCATCATGTTCGAAGGCAACTTCGAAGCGCGGATTTGATCGATCATGCGCGACATGGGAATTACCCGGCCATGCTCATCACAGCTCTTAATGAGCTCACTCTGAGCCGGACCGAAAGCCTAGTCAGGAATCTGCTATCGCTTGCGCTGCCAGAGATTCCAACTCGTTCACTGCCAAGTCAAAGTCCCGTGTGATGCGGTTCAGCTTATGCCCAAGAAACTCATTCAACAAGGCCCGATAGTACCAAAGCGTGCCTTCACGTCCACCGTTAAAGCGTAGCCAAACCGAGTCTCCGATCGCGCGATAATCGCTGAGAATGGAACGTACGTTGTTCAGCTTGTCGGCGGCGGAAACCAGCCGGGCGCCGGCGTCAGCTTTCCGGAGACGGCGAAGATACTTCTCTTTCCGCTTCCGCCACGGCGGCTTGGGATAACTGTCGGCATCGGTACATTCATTGACAATCCTTGCCACGCGCTTCCCAAATCGCCTGCGCACTTCTTTCAGCATCGGAGCGCCACCGCAGTCTTCCACCACATCGTGTAGCAATGCCGCGATGGCAAGATCTTCATCTCCCCCAGCCTCCAGCACCAGCGACGCCACGCCCATGAGATGGGCGATGTAGGGGATGGTCGAGGCCTTTCGCGCCTGCCCGGCATGCTTCTCCGCCGCGAAATCAAAGGCTCGGAGAAATCTAGGGCCTAACTTCACCGCCTTCTTCGTCTGCAGTGTCCGCGGTGATGCAATCGGCTTAGCCGGCTGCTTCGCCGCGATCACTGCTTCTCTCCCCGCCGCATCATCAGATAAGCTCGGATGAAGGGCTGCAAATCGCCATCGATCACGCGATCCACGTCGCCAATTTCCGTCTTCGTGCGATGGTCTTTGATCATGCGGTAAGGCTGAAGCACGTACGAACGAATCTGCGATCCGAAGTCGATATCAAGCTTGGAGTCTTCGATCTTCCTTGTTATCTCACGTTTTTTCTCCAACTCAAATTCATACAGTTTCGAGCGCAACATGCTCATGGCCCGTTCCTTATTCTTGTGCTGTGAGCGTTCATTCTGGCAATTGGCCACGAGGCCCGTGGGAATGTGAGTGATGCGTACCGCGGAATCGGTGGTGTTTACGTGCTGCCCGCCCTTGCCGCTCGAACGATAGGTGTCTATACGAAGCTCTTCCGGTTTGATAATCACTTCAATGGTGTCGTCGATTTCCGGGGAAACATAGACGCTGGCGAAGGAAGTATGCCGCCGCTTGGCCTGATCGAACGGCGAGATACGGACCAGCCGGTGTACCCCGATTTCACTGGTCAGCAATCCATATGCATATTCGCCATTCACAGCGAAGGTCGCCGACTTCAGCCCCGCTTCTTCGCCCGGCTGATAGTCGTAGAGCACGGTCTGGAACCCCTGGCGTTCCGCCCAGCGCAAATACATGCGCAACAGCATGTCGGCCCAATCTTGGGACTCTGTGCCGCCCGCGCCCGGATGGATGGTCACAATCGCATTGCGCGCATCATTCTCTCCGGAAAGTAGCGTTTCGGTTTCGAGCTTGTCGATCAACATGCGAAGCGAATCGATCTCGCGGCGCAAGTCGGAATCCACATTTTCGCCTTCGCGGGCCAGGTCGAAATAGGCGGCAATGTCTTCGCCCCGGCGCGACAAATCGGCATCTGTGGCCAGAGCATGCTCCAGGCGCTTTTTTTCGCGCATCACCTTCTGTGATCGTTGGGGATTCGACCACAAGTTCGGGTCGGCGGACTGCTTTTCGATTTCGGCTAGTTGCGGACGAAGTTTTTCCGCGTCAAAGATACTCCCGGAGTTCGTGCACCTTCTTATTCAGCGATCCGTATTCCTGCTCAAACTCTTGAATCATGAGGATATTTCAGCCTTCTTGCGGGATGCGAAGCGCAGCAACAGCACTCCTGCCGAAATTATCGCACATAGGAATGCAAACCAATCTCCGTGGCGAGTGTAAAACGTGGTTACGGAAGTGAGAGCGTAGGGCGCAGCCAGCGTTGCGCGAACCTTGCGTGGAATCTGCGCTGCCAGTCTACCCCAGGGATCGATCGCCGCCGTGACTCCGGTGTTGGTGGCGCTCAAAATCCAGCGGTTGTTTTCAATCGCCCGCATTCGTGTTTGGTTCAAGTGCTGAGCGTAGGCGCCGCTGTCGCCGTACCAGCCATCATTCGAAATATTTACAAAGACCTGAGCGCCATTATTGGCGAACTGGCGCACGTCGTCGGGGAAAATCGATTCATAACAGATAAAAACTCCCAGGCGCGCATCACCAGCATCGAGGGGTGTTCGAGATTGTCCCGGCGTGAACTCTCCGACTTCTTTCGTCAGTCCTCCCGCGAATGAAAACAGTCTTGGAAATGGTAAATACTCGCCGAATGGCACAAGATGAATTTTGTCGTAATGCGCCTTCCAACCGCCTCTGGGATCGATCAGAGCTGCGGAATTAAACATTTGCGAAGACTGCCCACCGCTTTGCATAGCCGGAGCCGTACCGATTGCGCCCGTGACCACCCATGAGCTTGCCTGACGCGCTATTTCGCCGATGGCGTCGCGAAATAGTGGATCGTTCGTAAAGAAAGGCGCGGGCGACTCCGGCCACACGATCAGATCGGGCCTAATTTTCCCCCGGCTCTGCGCATCATTGACCACTTCGGCGATAGACCGTTCGCTCAGGCTGCTCAAATCGCGCAACGTGCTTTCAAAAAGCGGCCGCGTCCAATCCGCGGCCACGGGGATATTCTCTTGGACGAGCAGCGCCGAGCGATCGGCCATCGATGCGGGAGGCTCAATCAGCAGGCCCGCTTGCAAGACTGCAGCCGAGGCCAATGCCGCCGTCAGCAATGCACCTCGTTTTTTTTGCGGAACCAGAAAGGCAGCGGCGATCGCGACATTGATGACCACGATCTCAAAAGAAATTCCGTAGACGCCGGTCCATTGCGCGATCCGGCTGAGGGCTGCGTTATCGACCTGCGCGATGCCCAATAAATTCCACGGGAAGCCAGTGACTCGCGTCCGCAGCAACTCCACCCCAACCCACAACAATGGCGCTGCCGCCAGTGACCGCCAGGTTTGAAAAGAATGTTCACGCCCGCGCGTCGCCAACAATCCGATCAGCAATCCGAACAAGCCGTGATAAAGCGCCAGATACAGACTGAACAGAAAAAGAATGAGCAGAGCGAGCGGCGAAGGAATCCCTCCGTACTGATGCATCGTGTCGTAGATCCAATAACACGTGCCCATGTACCACAGAATTCCGCAAACATACGCCAACAAAAAGGCCTGCCCAGGCGAAGCCGGTTGCAGCTTCGGAGAGTCGTCGATTTCCAGGGCGCCGATTGAACGTGTGCGCAGAAGTGCAACCATGAGTGGCGCCAGGGCAAACCAGGAAAGAAGGTAAAGGCCCGGCAGAGGGAAAATCAGTATCTGCAGGACAGCCGAAAAAATAGCCAGGAGCCAGGCGCTGGAATGAATTTGCCGCACGGAAGAGAATAACAAACGCAGTTTGTTGCCAGGCTAGCTTTCAGTTAACCGGCCATCTTTCCAGTTAACCTGCTTCTCACAAAGCCGACGATCTCTGGTGTTACGTAAAGCGGCGGAGTGATTGGGAAGACCGGTCGCTGCACGTTGCCATTCAGCGAAGTCGCTTGCCACGCCGGTTCTTCGTGCCCTTCGGTATGCAGAATCACGGCGTCGGCGCGATCCAAAAATTCGCGGGCGGAGTTCTTGAAATCAGCGGTGGCTGGATCGAGCACCGTGAGATACAAGTCGGGACGTACAAATCCGAGCACACTGTTCGATTCCAGGATGACGTGCGGTGCGTCCTTGATCTTCGTCTGCAAAGCGGGCATGGCCTGACCCAGCCTGCCCTGCTCTGTGCGCACCCACAACACTCTGGTAGCACCCGCAACAAGGAACCGCGACGTATCGGACTCGCCCGATCTGTCTTGCTCTTCGGAAATCGCCCACGAGTGTTCAGAAGTCGCGCAGTGGCAGACCTTGCCGTTCGCTGAGCAAATGCCGTGTCCGTATTGCGTAATTTTCGCAGCGGTCCACTCGAATTCCCGTAAGGCGGCGATCAGTCCAGCAACCACGCTGGTCTTGCCTACATTTCGAGAATGTCCACCGACGACGACGAGTGACATGATTCGGCTTTCGGCGCCGACTTCAACTGTTTTGATGCTCAACTGATGCGGCGCATGCCAACAAACTCGAAGGCATTTACTTTTTTTTCCCGAGCCGCGCCAGCGTCGCCAACTGCTTCAAGTATTCGCGAACCGGTTGCGCGGGCGTGCCCCAGAAAGCTATGCCTTTGCCGCGCAAAATCTTGTTCGGCAGGACTCCTCCTTGGCCTCCGAGCATCACGCCTTCTTCGATTCGCGCATGCTCTCCGATGCCGACCTGCCCGCCCAACACAACATTCTTCTCGATGACGATACTTCCCGAAAGTCCTGTCTGCGCCGCGATGATTACGTTCTCGCCGATCTGGCAGTTGTGTCCAATATGTACCAGGTTGTCGATTTTCGCCCCGCGTCCGATGCGCGTCTCTTCCAGAGCGCCGCGATCAATCGTCGTGTTCGCGCCGATCTCCACATCGTCTTCAATCACCAACCGCCCCACCTGCGGAAATTTTTCGTAATGTCCGGTCTTGCGATCGCGCACATATCCGAATCCATCGCTGCCCAGAACAGCGCCCGCATGCACGATCACGCCATCACCAACCAACGTTCCCGCATAAACTGTCACCTGCGGGTAAAACTCACAGCCTTTCCCGATCTTCACGCCGCGACCAATCACGCATCCCGCGCCGATTCTCGTCCCTTTGCCAATAGAAACGTTGGCGCCAATCACAGCCCGCTCCTCCACCACCACGCCAAATTCCAAGCGAGCTGAAACATCCATAACTGCGGTAGCGTGTACGTGTGCCGGCCCATCCTGCGGCGACTGCTGCGCAGCGCTCAGCAAATTTGCGGCGCGCGCAAAAGCCAGCTTAGGCTGATCGCTGATCAGGAGTGGCTTCTCTGTCGTAGCTGCGGCGGCAAATTCTCCGGCAATTACAGCTACCGCGCCCGATTTCAAAGCGGATTCCAAATGCTTTTCGTCGGCAACAAATACAAGATGCCTGGCGCCCGCCGCGGCTATGCTCGACACTTCATTCACCTCAACCCTGCCATCGCCCTGCAAACGCGCACCGACAGCCTCGGCAATCTGTTGCACCGTGCATTTCGCTTCAGATCTCTCTTTCACCGCTCCAACTGTACCGCAGTCGATAGACTTGGAGGAAGTAAACGAGCACAATGAGTGGAGGCCAACGAATTAATCGCGGAAGTAAAGAAGAGGGACACGAACCACAGAGGGTTCCTGCGGCAACCGCAGCGCCGGGCTGAGTCACTAATCCTGCGTGCAATCACCGCAAACGGACCCGCCGAATGACGCTATGGAACGTAAAATCTTCTGGATGATCGTCGCCGTTCTCGGCCTGGTGGCCGATATCATCCTCCCCATATGGTGGGCGCTGTTTTCCACCATCCCCATTATTGTTTTCGCCTGGTGGGTCGCTTACCGCAGTGATTGGTTCTAAGCAGATCTCACGACGATTTCGTCATGGTGAAGGAGCCCCCGCCGACGCAGCCTGTCCCGCCCGCCAGCGTCCAGGATCCAGTGATGCTGCTTCCAACTTCGTTTCCCATGAGCGTCAGAGTGTTGCCGGAAGGAGAAGTCGACGTCACCACAAAAGTTATCGTGCCTTCCACTTCGTTTCCCGTGGTGGTGGTCAGGCTCGATGTTCCGCTCTCGGTTTCCGACACAAAGCAAGTTTGAACGTTGTTGAAGCTGAACTGGGAAACGTTCAACGACCCGTCTCCGTTGACCGTAAAGTTCATGATGAAGCCCAGCACTGCGCCCGACGCATCGCCGCTTCCTCCGGTCAACACGACTCCCCACAGCCCGCTCGTCACCGAATTGGCATTGGCCACACTCGTGGTGGTGCCGCTACCGCAACCGCCGACCAGCAATTCGCACGCCAACAAAACCAGTACCGCCAACTTTTTCATTGCTGTCCTTAAAATAGAAACCCCACTTGAAAATACAGAGATGCGGGCTTGCCCGTCAATGGATGTAAGGGACGGGTAGCGTCCTAATCGCAGGAGACTACCAAGGCAGGGACAATTGCCGATAGAGACTCGACTTTTTCGAGTACCGTTGCGGCCACTCCTGGCGCTTCAGGCTTTGGTCATTGTAAAGCTGCCTGACCCTTCGCAGGCGAGATTGCCGGTCAGTGTCCACGTGCCGGTGATTGTATTTCCCTTCACTGTTCCCATGAGCGAAAGTGTATTGCCGGCGGGGTTTTGCGACTTTACAACGAACTGAAAAGAACCCATGGTGTTGCCGTTAAAGTTGCCGCTCAACCCGAAGGAGCCAGTTGCGGTTTGTCCTGATACAAAGCAGCCTGACTGCGTGGTAAATGTGAGATTTGAAACGGTGAGCGTGCCGTCGCCATTTGCGACCAGTGATGTTCCGAAGGTGAAGGCAGGATTACCGCTGGCATCAGTGAGCATAGCGGTCCAACTTCCATTGACGTTGGTGGAGCTGGCAGAATTGTTTGATCCGCAGCCGGCCATAGTAAAACCCACAACCAGCACCAGAGCAACCGCTAAGTTCTTCATAAAGAAATCCTTATCCCGCGAATTCGAAGTGGCGCGCCGAGGCAGACATCCCCATCCCAGCGCGCACAATGTGGGCTGGCAGTGATGTCCATTACTGGGAGTTGAAAACCCTGTACGGTAGGAATTGTTGCGTGGCAGCGATTGCTTGATTCCTATTGCGGCGCGGCTTTCAGCAGTAACAGGCCTTCCACTTTTCCCCAATCGTCGGTTAGGCGGTCGAAGATGATGTCGCGTCGTTCGTCAGAAAATCGCATATCCCGCAGAAATACTTTGTAGATCGCGTCGCTCACGCCACTGGAAGCGTCCACGGTCTTTTGGTAAACCACTCCGTAAGCTACGAGATGTGAGAATTCCACTGCACGAGCAGCGGCTGTTTCTCCCTGAAGTCGGCAATCAAAAGACTCGCATTGACTGAAGCCGCGGGCACAAAGTCCGCTTCGACCATGATCGGGCGGCCGTCGCTTAACAGCTGTCTCCCCCGGAGCTTGTCGCCAATATCCTTCAAAGACTTGGGATCCGCCATTTGAATGCGACTTCCAAAGCCGAGTTCTTGCCGCAGCAAACCTCTTTGTCACGGAAAACGGTTTCCGCCGATGCCGCAAGCACATCGGCCGCGTGCCTGGATTTTGCCGTCACCGACGGAAGATCGCTGATGCGGACTTCCTGGTTGGGATAGTAGTATGTTTGCCCATAGGCGGGGCAGCTCGTTCCGAGGCAAGAACCCATAGCACACGTGACCGAGATACGGACGAGCCACCTCATCGATAGTTCCTCTTAGCCTTTCGTTTCTTGTCCCTGATCTTCGGTCCCTCTTTTTCGAGCCTTTCGTACAGATACTGGATGCCATCGTACACGTCCTCGTTACCCTCTCCCGTTCTGGCTGATTCTAGATATGCACCCATTGCTTTACTCTCGGCGCAGATCTGAACATAGGATTCAAACTGCTCATAGGCCTCGTTGAGCGACACCAAGTTACTTCTTAAGAGGATACCCACATCCTCAAGCGGGCCCAACAAAGCATCGTCAACTTGATAAGCGCTGATGGTTGAACCGGCGATTCCCAGCTCTGCTAGGCGACTTTGCGTCTCTGCGGATACTTGGACAATCCGAAAATAGGAGATATCGGCGGACTGAAACTCAAGAAGGTCGTTCTCGGCCAAGAAAATAAGGCGGCGAGCCTCATCGGTGAAGAAATCTCTCTTCAGTTTGTAGAGAAATTCCGATCTGCTCGTGCGCGCGAGGGCCCTGAGTTGCCAGTAAGCCACGAGCACAAGGGCAACCGTTGTGATTGCCGTGATCATAGCCCAGACGTTGCCGGGGTCTTGAAATGTCCTCAGCCAAAAATTAAGAGTCCAAGGCATAAACCTCCAAAGACTTCTACGTTCGTGCGGAGAGGAATCAAAAATCTGGCCAACCCATTTACGCTCCCCGCTTCCCTTTCAGCTCCACCAGCAACTGCTCGATCCGGTCTTCCTTCTCCAGAGCTGCCAGGCGGTCATCAATGTTGTCGCCGGCAATTTCCGACTTGGCCTGGCTCACCGCTTCCGAATGCGCTACTTTGCGCTTCATGCGGTCGAAGGCGGCGGCTTTCGAGCCATCGCCGATGGCCAGACGAGCATCGCTGGCTTTGCCCACGGCGCGCGAGCGGCGATGCTGCGCGATCAGCAGGTCGGCCTTGGCTTGCGCTTCGGTGAGCTTCTGCTCCAGTTTGCGCAGCGCGGACTTTAGGTTCTCCACCTGTGCCTTCTGGTCAGTCATTTGTTGTGCAAAGTTCTCGCTCAGTTCGCGATAGCTTTCCACGCGCTGCAGCGAGGCGCGCGCCAAGTCATCTTCTTTTTTGTCGACCGAAAGTTCGGCCTTCCGCATCCATTCGGCGACTTTGTCTTCGTTCTCCTTACGCTTTTTTTCCAGCAGGTGCTGGTCGGCAATGGCGATCGCCACCTGCGTCTTGACCTGCAAGAGCTGGTTCTGCATGTCGAGGATGACCTGCTTGATCATCTTCTCCGGCTCTTCGGCTTTGTCGATCAGGTCGTTGAGGTTGGCCCGTACTAATGTGGAAACGCGCTCTAGTAATGCCATGATGGACTCCTTGTTAAGCGGCTAGTTTCTAGCTTGTAAGTTTTCGATCTTCGTGCGTTGAATGAATGGACGCACATTGCGGACAGTCGATTGCTTTGCGCCGGACAGTACTGCCGAGCGCCATGCCAATCGCTACCCCAATTGCGATCCAAATTGCGACGTGCCCCGCGGCCACGCCTAACGCCACGCCGACCGCGGCTCCCAGCGCAATTCCTACTCCTGTTTGCTGTGATTTGCTTTTCATCACTCTGCTCCAGATCTGCGTTGCTCTCGTTGGGGCGGACGAACAAAATCGTCCGTCCCACGACATCGTTCCGTACTACTTCCCGTTCGCCGGCGGGTCGATGGTCTTCGCCTTCGTTTTGTCGCCGATCTGCCGCACCTTGCCGAAGAGTTCGGCCAGCGGCATACCCGACAGCGTTTCAAACAGCGCCGGAACCTGCGCCGCCATCTTGGTGATGTCGCCGGTGATCTTGTTCATCCCCGAGGAATCGCCATTTCCCGTCGACACGATGGTGATCTTGTCGACATTAGCCAGCGGCGCGGCCAGCGCCCTGACGATTTCCGGCATACCCGCGAACAGCTTGTCGATCACCGCGGCCTGGTTGTATTCCTGATAGGCTTCGGCTTTTACATTCATCGCTTTGGCTTCGGCTTCACCTTTCTTAAAAATAATCTCGGCCTCAGCCTCGCCCTGCGCGCGAATCGATGACGCTTGCCCTTCTGCTTCTGCGATCAGCCGTTGCTTTTCTGCTGCCGCCAGAGTCTCAATCCGCTGACGATCAATTTCAGCCGGCTTCAGAACCGTGGCGATCAGCTCTTTCTCACGGCGATTAATTTCCGCTTCCTGCACCTTGACCTGCTGCTCTTTCTCGATCTGCTGCACTTTCACCTGCTCGGCGATCACCTGCTGTTGCATGATGTTGGTCTGGATGTCATACGCTTTGTCAGCCTGTGCCTGCTGGCGCTTGGTGACTTCGAGATATTGCGCTTTCTTCACTTCCAGGTCGCGCTGCGATTCGGCCTGCTTCGCCAAGGACAGCGTCTGCGCCAGCACCCGCTCCTGATCGGCTTGCGCCGTGGCTACCGCCGATTCCCGCGTGGCCAGCGCGCGCTTGATGGCCGTATCGCGATCGGCTTCCGCCGCGGCGACGTCGGCATCGCGCTTAATACGCGCTATGTCAGGCCGACCCATGTTAGTGATGTATTCGTTCTTGTCGCGAACTTCTTTAATGGTGAACGAGATCACTTCCAGGCCCATCTTGTTCATGTCGTCGGCGCAAGTGCCACGCATGCGGTCGGAGACCATCTCCGGCTGTTTGACGATTTCTTCTACCGTGAGTTGTCCGATGATGCCGCGCAAATGCCCTTCCATCACCAGGCGAATCAAGCCCTCGCGCTCCGCCGGAGCTTTCGTCAGGAACTGCTCGGCAGCAGTGAGAATTGACTCGACATCGGACTTCACTTTGATCTGCGCAACAGCCTCCACGGTGACTGCGACGCCTTGCTTGGTGTAAAGATCCTGTTGTGGCGCAACGTCGAACGACATCAACTCGAGCGAGAGGTCGCGGCAAACCTGCACCATCGGCAGCACGACCGTGCCGTGGCCTTTGACCACGCGCGTTCCGCCAAACCCATACACGATGAGCGCCTCATGCGGCCCGGCCTTGCGATAAAGCCTGGCCAATGCGCTCATCAGGAAAAGGATCACCATTACCGACAGCCCGATCACAATCCAAATTTCAACCATGCGTGACATTTCAGGCATAACGCCCTCCCATTCAACAAACTCTGTTACTGATCTCCCGCCATCTCGCTCCACAAACGCACGTAGGCAAGACCTTTTTCATAGCGCGTGACCACGACCTCTACGCCCTTTGCGATGGCGCTGCCGTCTTCGCTGCGCACGCCGCACACGCGGCGCGTTCCGGCTTGCGAATAGATGAGTTCGCCGGTTCCGCCGGCGCGAATTGAACTGCAGATCCGTCCGAGCACACCGACCATTTCGTAGTCCGCGGGATCCATGTTTTCTTCCCCGGAGATCAGCACCCGGCTGAGGAAGAGAAACACGATGCCCCCACCAATCAGCCCCGCAACCGCGGCAAACAGTAATTCAAAGCTAACCCGCAGGCCCGAATAGCGGGTCAGCAAGTATCCGGCTCCGCCAAACCACGCGAGAAATGCCGTCAGTGTCGGCAGGTTGAACGGAGAAAGGCTGCTACCGTGCGACGCATGCAATGCGGAACCAGAAGTTCCCGCTGCAGGGGTTGCCCCTGGCGCTGCGCCGACCGTGTGCGCCGCCGGCAATGACGGCACATGCACGCCATGAGCGTGAAAGTGTGGCAGATGCAGGCGACCGCCGCCACCTCCACCTAATATGAAAGAAAAAAAACTGAAGCAGAAGCCGACTGCGAAACAAATCAAATAAAAGTCAGACCAGTCCCAGGAAGATGCCTGGGGCGATGTCATCGAGAAAAACGCGATGAGATGGATCATCGAATTCGCCTCCCTTCTGCTGAGGTTCCTGCGGCCGCGCCATGCGACGTTGCGCGGCCTGACGCCAATTCCGGCCGCAACGCTTCGAGCAAGCGGTCGGCAAGACCCGGAGTATCTAAAATCGCGCCCAACAGCAAGAAACAACGACGCGTATCTTTCTCGCGTGCGGCCTTGATCATGACGTGGCTGACTTCCGCGTCGCTGGCAAAGCGCTCCGAGCCTTGCAGCAACCAAACATCAAGCTGGCCTTCGGTGGTGCGCAGGTCGGAAGTCAGCTCCGTGTGATATCCCTCCGGATCGTCCACCAAAAAGCCGGGATGGACTTTGAAAAACTTTGCCAGCAGCGCCCGCGAAGACTGAGTCATGTGCGGCCGTGAACCGCTTTCGATTTGCGACAGATAGGACTGGCTGATCGACGGCGCTTTCGGCCTGCGCGAGCCCTTCTTTGACGCCTGCCCATTGCCCAACTCCCGGCGAAGGGCGCTGACAATCTCCGATTGCGTCATCGGTCGCCCCAGTCCTCGCAGCGATCCTTCGACCTCGCGCAGGTAACGGATTTTCTCGCCTAGTTTCATGCCTTAATCTCTAATCGCAATGATAATATTGCAATATGTAATACAATGTCAAGAGCTAGATCAAGCGTGTTCTCAGCAGGTTAGATAGAACTAGAGGTTAAAGCCCGGCTTCGATACGCGATCGTGGATCGAGATAGTCGCGCAGGGCGTCGCCGATGAAGTTGAAGGAGAGCACGGCCAGCATCACGGCAAGAGCGGGAAACAGCACAAGATGGGGAGCGTCGAACAAGTGTGCGCGGCCATCGTTGAGCATGGCTCCCCAGCTCGCGGTCGGTGGTGGAACGCCGAGGCCGAGAAAACTCATGGTAGCTTCGGCGAGAATGGCGCCGGCCATGCCGATCGCGGCTTGCACAACGACCGGCTGAATAATGTTCGGAAGGATGTGGCGGATGATGATGCGTAGATCGCTGGCACCGAGGGCTCGGGCGGCTTCGACAAATTCACGTTCGCGGGCGGCGAGGACTTGTCCACGGACGAGACGCGCATAGCCGACCCAACCGCCGAGCGACAGCGCGAGAACCAAGTTGAAGATGCCGGGACCGCGAAAGGCAACGAAGGCAATAGCAAGAAGAATGCCGGGGAAAGAGAGGAACGCGTTCATCAGCACGACATTGACGAAGCGGTCGATGGCTCCACCGTAGTATCCCGCGATGGAACCGATGATGAGACCGAGCGCCAGCGAGGCGAGCACAACACTGCTGCCGACCAGCATTGAGATGCGGGCACCGTAGATAATGCGTGAGAGGATATCGCGGCCGAGTTCGTCAGTGCCGAACCAGTGCGCGTGCGATGGAGGGTCGAGACGCGTGGGAAGATTGATAGAAGCGGGGTCTTGCGGAGCAATCCAGGGAGCGAACAGCGCAAAGATTATGAATACGACGACTAGCGCGGCGCCAGTTGCGGCCAGCGGATTGTGGCGAGCATTTCCAGCGACCCAACTGCGGAACGAGATGGCGCTAGTGGACATTCACCAAAGAATCTCGAAGGTAACATAGGCGGGCAGTTCGGTGGCGACCAGTTCGCTGATTCCGAATTCTGCGCGCCCCGCTCGCGGTGAGAGCAAACCCTTTCAACGCCGAGATCGCCAAGCACACCGAGAAATATGTTTCAAAAGCTCGGCGCACTCGGCGATCTCTGCGTTAGAACGTCTTTCTTAAGGCGTCGCGCCCATGTTCCGCCTATGCGGCTTTGGGCGTCACCGTGGGCTGTTTACCGGCGGACGGCGGGTGCACGATCAGCGGAATCACAGCGCTGCAAAGCACGATGGCGGCAATCACATAGAGCGCCTGCGAATAGTGGCCGGTGCTTTGGCGGATACGCGCGATCAGCGTTGGTCCGAGAACGCCGGCGAATCCCCAGGCAGTGAGCATAAGGCCATAGATGGAGCCGACATTTTCCGCTCCGAAATAGTCTGCGGCAAAGGCGGGCATGGTGCCGAAGCCTCCGCCATAGCACAGCAGAATTACGCAACAGAACGCCGCGAACGCGGGGAAGCTCTGAATTTTCGGCAACACAAAGAACACCAGAGCCTGGATGACGAACATCGTCAGAAAAACCGAGCGGCGGCCGACCAGGTCCGAAAACCAAGCCCACAAGAATCTTCCAGAGCCATTCGCGATCGAGATAATACCGACCAGGCCGGCTGCAACCGCCGCTGTCACGCCGGTGATTTCCTGGGCCATGGGTGCGGCCTGCGAGATGATGGAAATCCCCGCCGACGTGTTCAGAAATAACAGCGCCCATAGTCCATACCATTGCCAGGTACGCAACGCTTCGCCCAGAGAGTAGGTCTTTGTGGATCGTTGCTTTTGTTGCGCAGCGCTGGGGGTCCATCCCTGGGGACGGTAGTTGGGCGGAGGGTCTTTCATGAAAAATGCAGGGACTGTGACCCCGACAAAATAGGCGATGCCCAGGATGGCAAACGTCTTCAGCACACCTACGCTGACGATCAGCCTGCTAGCGATGGGCGCAGTGATCAGCGCGCCCGCGCCGAAGCCGGCGACGGCGATGCCTGTAATCATTCCGCGCTTATCGGGAAACCATTTGACCAATGTCGCCACAGGAACGATGTAGCCGAACCCAATTCCGATGCCACCGATAATTCCGTAAGAGAAGTAAAGCCAGTACAAATGTCCGGCGGAGAAACTGGCCAGAAAAACGCCGCCGCCATAGAGAATTCCAGCAGCAAGAGCGACATTGCGCGGGCCGGATTTCCGCATCCACAGGCCACCTACGAAAGAAGCGAACCCCAACGTCAGGATGGCTATGGTGAAGGTGAGCGTAACTTGTGGAATGGTCCAGCCGAAGGCTTTGGTAAGTGGGATGCGGAACACGCTCCAGGCATAAACCGCGCCAAGAGCGATCTGCATGATGACACCAGCGGCTGCGATGGTCCAGCGGTTGGGTTGGACGTCCATAGCGGCTAGGAGATTATCACCGGATTTGTGAATGTTGTGTGAATTTTTCGCACCCTATCTTGATTTTTTGTAGATCTGACCCTTGCTGTGGATATCCGTCTTGAGGTCGCCGGCAGATTGTGATTCATAAGAAGAGTGCCGAGACCGCGTGGTTTCTCCGCATGCGCGCCATAACCTCCAGCCTCAGCTTACATTCACAGGAGGAAAATCATGAGCAAGGTTTGGTCGTGTATCAGTTTGAAATCTCATAGGCAGTAACGGTGTCGCGGCCTGTGGCATACTCGTTTTGTGGCCAAACGTCCGCGCGATCCCGCCCAGCTTGCCAAGCAGGTATTCGACATTGCCATTGGCGATGCTGAGGATACGATTAGCGAGTCCAAGCGCCACCCCTCTCCAAAACGCAAAGGCGGGTTAAGAGGGGGCAAGGCGCGTGCCAAGAGCCTCACCCCCGCAGAGCGTGCAGATATTGCGCGGATCGCCGCTCAAGCACGCTGGAAGAAAAACTAACTAGCCTTCTCGTCCTCGTCCGGTGGAGCATTTAATCGCCACTGAACTTCATCCTTAAGATCAGTGTCGAATGGCAACGGTATCTGATCTGGATGCATTCGATTCCAATGGTCTACCGTATTCGTGCCGATGACGGCTTCGCCAATCATCTGGTCACGATATTTCGCCATTGCCATCTCCATTTGGTCGCGGTCGGCCTCGTCAGTATCTACCCAAAGCGCTCGTTGCTTGCCATCCTTAAGGCGTTCAGTGATTGCTAGATTTGCCCTATACGGTCGTTTTGTTTTCTGGTCGTGGCGAATTTCTTCGCGCTCGGCGTCTGAGAAGGACTTCGCTAATCGCTCCACGCCAGTTAATGGCGGAGGCTCTGGCCATCCATCGGCAATGGCTGCGACCGAGACCTCAGCCATACTAACGGCTGTTTTATTGTTGATGCGCTTGTAATACCGAACATAGGCTTGCATTTCCTCGTGTTTTGTCATCACGTCTCCTAGTGTCCAATCGGGGCAACGTCCCCCCAGCCATCCGACATAGCGTTCGGCACCACGGCTGACCTAACTTTCACTAGATGATTGCGGAACAAATCGTACCTCGATAGTTTGTGCTGCAACTGACCTGAAACGATTCCAGGATGGATATTTAGAGTTTTGGCAAATCCAAGAACGTCGCGCTCTGCGAAAAATGGAGATTTTTTTCCTATGAATTTCATTAGTAGCGATTGCGGCACACAAAACTCGGCAGCGGCTTCATTGGCGACACGTTCCTCTTCTGGAACGGAAGTCCCAGTTCCCGCGCGATCTTTCTCTAAGTCTGTATCTAGCATCACAGCCGAATGCCCGTGACCCTGCAATACATGTTCGCACTCATGGCGAAGCACGAACCAAAAGTTATCGATCCGATCATGGCGCAATGACATGCCAATTACTGGTTGCCGATCATTAAGCCAAAAACACACGCCGTCGATCTTTGCCGCTGGCAAAGACTCTACGACTACGTACCTCACTCCGGATTCAGTCAAAATGCGCGGCACTTTTCTCGCGCCTTCTGCCGATCCGAGCAAACCGCGTAATTTGGTGACTGCATCCACAAGTGCCTCGTGCGAGTACTTCGCTGCGAGGGTCTTGGCCGCGATCTGCTTTACCCTATACAGCCAAGCCAATTGCGTTGGGGTGACTTCCGAAAACACATTTGTCTTTTTCGCTGCGTGAGGCAATGTTTCTATTTCATCCACTGACGCCACGCCGAAGAACCTACACAAAGCATCTTCTGCCCCTTGTACATTACGAACATCATCAACACCCTTGAGCCAACCTCGCCGGATCATCTCGGAGACTGGCAATTCGCCAAACAAGCTAGCGCGAGTCGCTAACCCCGGATCAGGGCGCGAAACGATCCGCGCCAACGCGAGATCGTAGTCCTTCTGCAATTGAAGAAACGTCTCGGCAGGAACGCCGAAAATCTGACTTAGCCCAAGCGCGAGATTTGCATCCACAGCCCGCTTTCCGGCTACAATTTTATTGATTCCGGTTTCGTCGACATTCAACACGATGGCCAGAACTCGTTGCGTCCAACCGCGAGAATCGAGGAGTGCTTGAATCAATTGGCCTGGAGTTCGGTATTCGTGAGCCGGAGAGGTAGTCACGCCTGTAACTCTAGTAGTTACAATAAAACATGTCAATAGGCAAATTGGCCTATTTGTCAAACTGAATATTATGCTTGACAAATGGAGGGATTCAGCCTACTCTTGGGTGCATGAATCGCCTCTCCGTTTCCGAGCGTGCCGTGATTCTGGGAATGCTGGTAGAGGGAAATAGCCTTCGATCTTGCGCTCGGATGGCGGACGTTTCCGTGATTACCGTGATGAAACTAGTTGTCGATCTTGGCCGCTCCTGTGAGCAGTTCCACGATGAGCGCGTGAATAATATCCGTGTGCGCCGCCTCCAGTGCGACGAAATTTGGTCCTTCGTCGGGGCGAAGGCTAAGAACGTAACGCTGGAGCAAAAGGCTGCGGGCTGGGGCGACACTTGGACGTGGACAGGAATCTGCGCGGACAGCAAGCTATGCGTGAGCTACCTAGTAGGCGGACGGAGCGCGGATTGGGCAATCGATTTTATGAAGGACGCTGCCAGCCGCATCCGTGGCCGCGTTCAGATCACGACTGACGGGCACAAAGCATATCTAGAGGCAGTGGAAGAGGCTTTCGGCGCGGACGTAGACTACGCGCAATTGCAGAAGATTTACGGCGCGCCCTCCAATGAAGAGACGCGGCGCTATTCTCCGGCAATCTGCATCGGCTGCGAGATGAAAACCGTCAGCGGCGATCCCGATCCGAAGCATGTGAGTACGTCCTATGTCGAACGCCACAACCTGAGCATGAGAATGGGAATGCGGAGATTCACGCGCCTGACGAACGCCTTCAGCAAGAAAATTCAGAACCACGCGGCGATGGTTGCGATCTATGCCGTCCACTACAATTTCGCCAGAGTTCACAAGACGCTGAGGATCACCCCCGCGATGGCTTGCGGCTTGAGCGATCATGTTTGGACGCTTGAAGAAATCATACTCATGGCCGACAGCTACATGCCGAAGCCAGCGAAGCGCGGCCCATACAAGAGATCAGCGGCGTAGAATAGGGGGAGTATGGCCTACCTTGCGTTCTGGCTCATCTTGGTCGGCGGCAAAGCGGCTCTCATGTACGGGGTTTGGAGACTTGCAAAAGCCCAAGGGAGATCGCCTTGGACCCCACTCATTGCAAGCATATTCTGCGCTAGCATCGTGTTCTTTGCA
>Ga0209006_10000706_pt1 | contig 31115 bp, 22 predicted proteins | sample JacPin_JW_Ref_O2_FD_188567 | JGI IMG/M metagenome (GOLD analysis project Ga0209006, IMG submission 188567) | Forest soil microbial communities from Algoma, Ontario, Canada - Jack Pine, Ontario site 1_JW_Ref_O2 (SPAdes) (version 2) | ecosystem: Environmental > Terrestrial > Soil > Boreal...
CCCCGGGTGAGATGAGCGTGGAAGCAGTTTTCCGCCTCATCCGCGGCGCGGCGCCATTCGCCAGCCTTACCCGTTCAGCCTTTACCGGCGTGCTCGATCTGCTGGCCGGCCGCTACCCCTCGGATGAATTCGCCGATCTACGCCCGCGCCTCACCTGGGACCGGGCGAAGGATACGCTGCTGCCCCGCGATGGCTCGAAGATGCTGGCTATCCTGAATGGGGGAACCATTCCCGACCGCGGACTCTACGGTGTCTTTCTGTCTGGATCGGAAGGCAAACCGGTACGGGTGGGCGAACTCGACGAAGAGATGGTGTTTGAAAGCCGCACCGGCGACACTTTCATTCTGGGAGCGTCAACCTGGCGCATCGATGAAATTACCCACGACCGGGTGCTGGTGTCGCCGGCGCCGGGCCAGCCAGGCAAGATGCCATTCTGGCACGGCGACAATGCCGGCCGCCCGCTTGAGTTTGGCCGCCGCATCGGCCAGCTGGTACGGGAACTGCGCGACATGCCGCGCAACGCCGCATTGAGCCGGCTGATTCGTGAGCATGATCTGGATACCATGGCGGCAGAAAACCTGATTCGCTTTCTGGCCGATCAGGAGATTGCCACCACAGTGGTGCCAGATGACAGAAACATCGTGATCGAACGCACTCGCGACGAAATGGGCGACTGGCGGGTGTGCGTACTCACGCCGTTTGGGAGCCGCATCCACGCTCCCTGGGCGATGGCCATCAGCGGTCGTATTCGTGCCAGTGGCGGTGCGGATGTCGAAGCCATGTGGGGCGATGACGGATTCGTCCTTCGTTTCCCCGACAGCGACGCGGCGCCGGATTCCGAATTGATCCTCATTGATCCGGAAGAGGCCACAGATCTGGTTCTACGGCAGCTCAGCGGTACCGCACTGTTTGCCGCAAAATTTCGCGAGAGTGCGGCGCGGGCGCTGCTGTTGCCGCGTCGCAGGGCGCAAGGCCGCGCTCCCCTATGGCAGCAAAGGAAGCGAGCCTATGATCTTCTCTCGGTCGCGTCCCGTTATCCCTCGTTCCCCATTCTGCTGGAAGCCTACCGCGAGTGCATGCGCGATGTTTTCGATATGCCGGCGTTGACCGAGACACTCCGGGCCATCCGCCAGCGCAACGTGCGCGTGCATGTTGCCGACACCCGCACTCCTTCGCCCTTTGCCTCGTCGCTCTTGTTCAGCTACGTAGCTAATTACATCTACGACGGCGATGCGCCGCTGGCCGAGCGCCGCGCGCAGGCTCTCTCCATCGACCAGGAGCAGCTCCGTGACCTGCTGGGTGATGCTGATCTCCGCGAGCTGCTGGACGCAGATGCGATTCAAGAAGTAGAAGAGCAGTTGCAGGGCCTGCTTGAGACGCAGCGGGTGCGTTCCGCGGATGGTATACACGACCTGCTGTTACGAATCGGCGATCTATCGCGCGAAGAACTACTGCGCCGGCTCGCCGATCCCGACCTCTCGGGCCAGTTAGAACGCTTGCTACGCGCCCGCCGCCTGCTTGAAATAAAAGTAGCTGGAGAAAAACGGCTGATTGCCATTGAGGATGCAGCTCGCTATCGCGATGCTTTGGGAATTCCGCTTCCTCCGGGAATCGCGGCCGCATTGCTGCAACCGGTAGCAGCGCCTGTTCTGGAGCTGGTTCGCCGATATGCGCGGACCCACGGGCCCTTCACCCTGCGTGAGGTCACAGCGCGCTTTGCACTCGATGCACCGCAAGTGGAGGCTGCGTTAAACGCACTCTTGCTCGACGGCCGCATTGTGGAAGGAGGGTTCCGTCCTGGCGGCGTCTACCGTGAGTGGTGCGACGCGGAAGTGTTGCGGCTGATCCGCCGTAAATCGCTGGCGCGGCTTCGCCGGGAAGTGGAACCAATCGAGCAGCAGACGCTGCAGCGCCTGGCGACGCACTGGCAGGGTGTGTTGCAACGTAGGCGCGGTCTGGATGCGTTGCTCGACACTATAGAGCATTTGCAGGGCGCGCCGCTGGCTGCCTCGCTCATCGAGTCGTCTATCCTGCCCGCGCGTCTGGCCAACTATTCACCGGGCAATTTGGATACGCTGATCGCTGCCGGAGAGGTTGTGTGGTGTGGGCTTGATTCGCTGGGTGAGCATGATGGGCGTGTGGGATTGTTCTTGTCCGACAAGCTCAGAACCCTGCTGCCACCCCGAGCGGAGCCGCCCGCCGAAAACCCGCTCACCCCAAGGGAACTCGCTCTCATCGAACAACTGAGCCGGGGCGGAGCTATGTTCTTCGCCCAGGTGCATGAGGCGGTCGGTGGGGGATATCCCGGCGAAACGCTGGACGCGCTATGGAGCCTGGTGTGGCGCGGCCTGGTAACCAATGACACCTTCCACGCGCTGCGCGCTTATGTAGCCAGACCGGCCAGCTCACGCCAGCCCAAGCGGCAGCACAATTTGCCCGCTTTTCGCTCCCGCCGCACCACGCCCCCCAGCGCACAGGGACGCTGGAGCCTGGTCCCGGCCTCGCTCGCTTCGCCGACGGAATGGAGCCACGCGTTCGCCAACCAGCTGCTCAATCGTTATGGCGTGCTCACCCGGGAGTCAGCTGGCAGCGAGAACTTACCTGGAGGGTTCAGCGCGATCTACGATGTGCTTAAAGCGCTTGAGGAGAGTGGCCGTATCCGGCGCGGCTATTTTGTAGCCGGCCTGGGTGCAACCCAGTTTGCCCTCCCCGCGGCGGTCGATCTGCTTCGTTCTCTGCGCGGTGGGCCCGCTCTCGAGAAGCCGGAAATGGTAACTCTCGCGGCTACCGATCCCGCCAATCTGTATGGCTCCGTTCTGCGTTGGCCTGCGGGCGAAGAAGCGGCGGACGCACCCCGCACGCTCACGCGCAGTGTAGGCGCCGCCGTAATACTGCGCAACGGTGAATTGGTAGCGTACCTGCGCCGCAATAATCCCAATCTTCAGGTGTTCTTGCCCAGCGAGGAGCCTGATCGCTCAGAGACTGCACGCGATTTGAGTGCGTTTCTGGCCACTCTGGCCCAGCAGGAAATGGAGCGGCGTGAAGATCAGCGTGGCGGCATGCTCATCGCAGCCATTAACGGTCAGCCCGCTGCGCTGCACTTCATGGCTCCATTTCTGCAGGATGCGGGCTTTCATGTGAATCCCGCGGGTCTCAACTTCCGCCGCGTTCAGCTGGCGGTTGCAACCCCCAATGCCTGAAGGCGATACCATCTTCCGTTCTGCCCGCGCGTTGAACCAGGCGTTGGCTGGTCACCAGGTCACCCTGTTTGAAACTGCTTACGCGCCACTAGCTAGCGTGAACGATCAAAGCCCGGTGGCCGGCCGAACCGTTGAGCGGGTAGAATCGCGCGGTAAGTGGCTGCTCATCCATTTTTCCGGCGATCTTATCCTGGCGACACACATGTTGATGAGCGGCAGTTGGCACATCTATCGAACCGGCGAACGCTGGAAGCGCTCACGTAGTCAAATGAGAGTCGTGCTGGGCACGGCAGATTGGGTGGCCGTTGCCTTCAATGTGCCGATTGCTCGTTTCCACACCGCGCGCACGCTGGAGCGTTTTGCAGGGATCGCCGGGCTCGGACCCGATGTGCTGGGTACTTTCGCTGCGGATGAAGCTTCCTCGCGGGTGCTGGAGCATGCGGATGAGGAGGTAGGAAATGTCCTGCTTAATCAACGTGTGATGGCCGGGATCGGCAATGTATTCAAGTCAGAAATTTGCTTTGCCTGCGGAGTGAATCCTTTTCGCAAAGTGGCATCACTGCGGCCCCGCGAAGTCGAATGCCTGCTCGATACGGCACGTCGTTTTCTGGCAGCCAATGTAGTGGATGGAGCGGTGGATGGCATCGTGACCTACACCGGTCTGCGCCGCACCACTGGATCCAGTAATCCTGCAGCCCGCCTCTGGGTGTATCGGCGGGCGGGCGAGGCCTGCCGGCGCTGCGGTTCTATCATTTTGATGCGCCGCCAGGGGCCGGGTGCGCGCTCTACTTATTGGTGCCCCGATTGTCAAAAAGAAGCCTCCACCCCGGAAGCCTTCGGAAGAGACCTCTAGAAATCAGACACAGGCCCTTTTGACGGCCAGAACGCCTCGCCGGGAAACTATGCGGTACAAGACCTTGTTCAGGAAAAATTCATGTAACTTGAGTAGGCTTTTGTAAGCCGTATCTGCTCAATGCGCATCTTGATCGTTGAAGACGACCCGAAGGTGGCGATGGTCCTGCGTGATGCATTGGAGCGCCGTTCCCATCGAATCGTGCTTGCCGCAACCGGGACTGACGGTCTCGACATCGCGCTGAACCATCCATTCGAATCCATCATTCTGGACGCGATGTTGCCTGGAATGGACGGATTCGCGGTGGCACGGTCCTTGCGCAATTCCAGCATCTCTACGCCGATTCTTATGCTTACTGCCCGCGACGCCATCCGGGACGTGGTGCACGGACTGGACAGCGGGGTGGACGACTATCTGACCAAACCATTCGCATTTGAAGAACTTTTCGCCCGCCTGAGAGCCTTGAGCAGGAGAAGCACCACCTCGGCTTCGCTGTCCTACCGTTTCGAAGATCTTGAGCTCGACCCGCTGACCCATGCCGCTTCCCGCAACGGCAGGCCGATTGGTCTCACCCGCACCGAATTCCTGTTGCTGGAATTCATGATGCGTAACCCGCACATCGTGTTGCGGCGAGAGGCCATCATCAACGCCGTGTGGGGATACGAACGGACGGTCGAGAACAATACTCTGGATGCATTCATGAAGCAACTTCGCTCGAAAGTAGACGGCGGTTTTGAAAATCGGCTTATCCACACAGTGCGTGGGTTTGGATACAAACTAACGAGCGAAAGAAAACAGTGAACATTACCATTAAAACCAGGCTAACGATCTGGTTTACGGCCCTGGTGGCGGTGATCCTGCTGATCCTCGGGGCTGTCGTCCTGATCGCAGCCTCGTGGGGTCTCGAAAGGGTCGCTGATCAGGAGCTGACATCCGGCATCGGCGGTGTGGCGGCTTTCCTCCAGCACAAACTCGACATCCACCAGATGACAGACCTGAACGACGAGCTGCGGGAACACTCCGCGCTCCTGCCGCGCGCGAAGATGTTCAGGGTTACCACTCCAGATGGGGCCCTTGTTTATCAACCGGAGGCCATGGCGGTCGTGCCTCGCATTCTCCCGCGCAAAGGCGAAACGAAAAGAGAGAGTTTTGTCATAAATGGCCGGTCGTATCGCAGCGTTGGCCAGTTTGCGGTCGTAGGTCCCTACACCTTCGTGATTCAGGTCGCCGTCGATCAGACCCAATATCACGAACTGATCACGGGACTGGCCTGGATCCTCATCTTTAGTGTTCCGTTGGCGGGAATGCTGGCGGCCGTCGGGGGTCATTGGATGAGCGGTCGTGCCCTCCATCCGATTCACCAGATCACGGAAACAGCCCAGTCCATCGATGCCAAAAGCCTTTCGCGCCGCTTGCGGCTGCGGGGGACGAACGATGAGCTCGACCGGCTCTGCGCCACCATCAACCATATGCTCGATCGTATTGCCAGGTCTTACGAGAGTATCGCCCAATTCACCGCCGATGCTTCCCACGAGTTGCGCACTCCCGTAACCCTCATCCGATCGAACGCAGAGTTGTTGCTGATGGATCCGGATGACGTTCCAAGGGTGGAACGCGGACTATCGGACATCCTGGCTGAAAGCACCTACATGACAGGTCTGATCACCGACCTGCTCACGCTTGCCAGGAGCGGTCACGAGGATGCCTCTGTGCCGATGGAACTGCTGGAATTGAACGAATCAGTGCGCGCCGTGCTGGAACGAGCAAGGGCGCAGGCCGCGACCCGCGATATCTCGCTTGAGCATGCGCTGGTGGGACATGTTGTTCCACTGCGGGGAAACCAGAATTTGATCGAACGATTGCTCATGATTTTGATTGATAACGCGGTGCGATATAGTCTCCCGAATGGCAAGATCAGGGTCGAGACCTGGGCTACCGGGGAACAATGCGGCTTCGTGATTCGAGATAACGGCATCGGCATTGCGCCGGAGGATCATGAGCGAATCTTCGAAAGGTTTTTTCGCGTAGACACGGCGCGCACTCCCCGCGACGGCGGCCATGGACTTGGGCTCGCTATCGCGAAGAGCCTGATCACACTCCACAATGGGACGATCCACGTCGAAAGCCAGATCGGCCGGGGCGCAAGCTTCAGAGTCGCATTCCTGCGAGCGGACGTGACTCATTTCGTGGGGGAATCTCAACCCGTTTCATGAAAGCAGTTAAGCCTGCACGACCTTCACAATAAATTCAGGTTATGTGGGTTACTTATGGATCATGTGGCGTGTACTCGGTTGCGGGCCAGTCCGGTTGGTGAGCACAATTTGTCTGTTTACCTGCCATTGCCTGATGGCCCAGGTGGGTGTGGGCGGCAGCGTCGTCGATCCTGATGGGGCCGCGGTTCCAAACGTAAGCGTGGTGCTGAAAACACCGCACGGCGACGCTATCAATGGCGGTGAGGCGAATGCTGACTCGGTTGGTCATTTCCGTCTGCCGGGCATCGTTCCAGGTGACTACCAGCTCGAGGTAACCTCGCAATACGGTTTTCAGCCCTACCAGGCGCTCATTCAGGTCAAACCCGGCATGCATGAGTTACGTATCCAGTTGACTCCACCCGTCGTTAAGCAGGATGTTGTGGTCGCTACAGAGAGCAACCAGGTTTCTGTTGACTCTTCGGCCAACGGCGACCAGGTTTCGACAAACGGCGGGATGCTGGAGAAAGTCCCTGTGTTTGACCAGGACTATGTTGCAACGCTGACCCCTTTTCTGGACCAGACCGGGGTTGCTACCAGCGGTGTGAGCCTGATTGTCGACGGCGTGGAGATGAAGGGAACAGGTGTGTCCGCTTCTGCTATTGCCGAAGCCCACATCAATAACGACCCTTACAGTGTGGAGACGAACCGCCCGGGAAAGGGTCGCATCGAGATCATCACCAAACCGGGTTCTGCGCAATTGCACGGCACCCTCAACTTCACTTTCCGCGATTCCGTTTTCGATGCCAAAAACTACTTTGCCATCACCCGGCCGTTCGAGCAGAAGCGCATTTATGAAGGATCGGTGACCGGACCAATTCCGGTTGAACACAATACGACGTTCCTTCTTTCCGGCAGTCGCCAGGAAGATAACCTGCAATCGATCGTGCACGCTGACACGCCTTCAGGTGTCGTTTCCGCCAATGTGCCAACTCCGGTCCATAACACCGAGTTTGCAGCACGCGTGTCTCACGATTTCTCCGCGGCGCATCGAGTCTCCCTGCAGTACAACGTCACCGATACCATCTCTGAAAATTTTGGAGCAGGCGCCTTGGTGCTTCCCCAGAGCGGCGTCAACAGCCAGGCGCGGGAGGATGATGTCATCTTTAACGATCGGGTCGTGGTCTCGCCGACTCTCATCAATCAACTGCAGCTCTTCTTCGAAAAAGACCGCAACCCCACACGAAGCGTGCTCGCGGCGCAGAAGATTGTGGTCGATGGTTCCTTCACCAGCGGCGGAGCGCAGGCCGATTTACTCAACACGGAAAATAATCTCAAGATAAATGACATTGTGAGTTGGAGCCACAAGCACCATTACGTAAAGTTCGGCGTCAACATCCCCAATCTGAGCCGCCGCGCCTGGGAGGACGACGCCAACCGTGTGGGGACTTACAACTTCTCAAGCCTTTCAGCCTACGAGGCCAATACTCCTTACTCCTTTACCCAACAGGAAGGGCCCGGCCGCGCGGTCTTCTGGATGAATGAAATTGGCGCCTTCATCAGCGACCAGGTTCAGATCCGGCCGAACCTACAGGCATCCATCGGTCTGCGTTACGACTGGCAGACCTATTTCAAATCGATTCACGACTTTGCTCCTCGATTCTCGTTGGCCTATTCCACTCCGGATCGGAAAACCGTTCTGCGTGGAGGTGCTGGAATTTTCTATGACCGTTCTGGAGCGACTCCGATGGCCGACCTGAACCGTTACAACGGAGTCGTCCTGCGCTCGTTCACCTTGCTGAACCCCACGTATCCCTCTCCTTATCCGCCGGACACCGATCCCGCAACGTTGCCGACCAACCTGGTGCGATTGGCGGATGGGACCCGCCTACCTTACATCACAAATTACAGCGTGGGTGTCGAGCGGCAGATGGCAAAAGGGCTGACGGTGGCGGCCACCTATCGTGGAACAATAGGTATTGCGATGTTTCGTTCGCGGGATGTCAATGCGCCGCTTCCCCCATTCTATGAGGCGCGGCCGGATCCTGGTTTGGGAGTGGTACGCCAGATCGAATCAGAGGGCAGGCAGGTGGGCAATGCGGTTGACCTGACCCTCAGCAGTAAGGCGAGCAAATGGTTCTCGGGTCTTGCCCAATATACATTCAGTCACACCGATAACAATACCGGAGGTATTGCATGGTTTCCCGCAAATCAATATTCGCTCGCGGGAGAGTACGGCCGGGCAGACTTTGATCAGCGACACCGGTTCAACCTGTTGGGGACGATCAATGACGATCACTGGCTCAACCTCGGAGTCGCTGCCAGGCTTTATTCCGGCACGCCGTACACTGAGACCTCAGGTAACGACACGTTCAATACCGGCATCCTCAATGCTCGACCTCCAGGAGTGAACCGAAACACGCTGGAGAGCGGAGGAAATGTCCAGTTTGATCTTCGCTGGAGTCATAATCTTTATTCTCGCGGCGGAGCCGCAGATAAGCCATTGTCCTTTTCCCTGGCGGTGGATGCCTTCAACATCACCAATCGAAGCAACTTTAGTTCGTACGTGGGGAATGTGCAGTCGTCGTTCTTCGAACAACCTACTGCAGCGCTCCCGGCCCGGCGGATGCAGTTCACGGGAAGAATCAAGTTTTAGATATTAGCCGCAATCACAACAATCCAATCCGCGGCTCCATTTCCAGTCAACTCGGTTGCACGGCACTCTTCCGCTGTCAACAAATCTGAATATCTTCTGAATGGCGTTTCTTTTGAATTTGACCATGCCGTTACCATCCGTGCATAAGCACGTCCTTAGACTCTCTCCATAACGGAAAAGGGAGAAGCAAACGCACTTTGAAACCACCGATTCGATTTCTGGTTGTTTTGTTTTTCCTGGCTTTAGCTATCGCAGTTTTCGCCGGACATGGGGCGACAGCGGACCAGACATCGAATGCGGGCACTGAGCCGTTGCAGCTGGTGCAGACCTATCTGCTGCCTGCGGAAGTCAAAGGAAATTTCGATCATCTTGAAGTGGACCTGAAGAGAAACCGGCTTTTCGCTACGCCCGAAGATTTCCAGGCCGTACTTGTATTCGATATAGCAACGGGTCGATTGATTCACACGATCGACGGAATTCTACGTCCACATGCGGTGTTGTACCGGGCGGATGTCGACCGGATCTATGTCACGGACGGAGGCGACGGATCGGTCAAAGTGTATGACGGCGAAAGCTATCGTCAGGTCGGCCGCATTCCGCTTCTGAAGGATGCGGACTCGATTGGATTCGACATCTCCCGGCACTATCTCTACGTCGACAGCGGCGGTAAAGAGGTAGGACAGAGCAATTCGAGGCTGAGCGCTATCGATACTGCATCGGAATCGAAATTAGCCGACATAAGCATCGAGGGCGACACACTAGAAGCCATGGCGCTCGATAACTACCGGCCGCACATCTACCTGAACGACGAAGCAACGAACCAGGTTATCGTCATAGATCGCTTCCGCAACGCGGTCATTGCAAAGTGGCCGGTGACCCTGGGTAAACAGAATGTAGCCATCGCGCTCGACGAGTTTCGACAGCGGTTGTTCGTCGGTTGCAGAAGTGGCCAGATCGTCGTTCTCGACAGCAACACAGGCCACCCATTACAGGCACTGCCTATCACGGCCGGAATTGATGATCTGGTGTACGACCCCGCAACGCGGCGAATCTATGCGGCTGCCAACGGCGTCATCGATGTTTATGAACAGACGGATCTCGATCACTACGTTTCACGGGGAAGTGTAATCACTGGCACGCACGCGCGTACCGCCAAGTTAGCACCAGCGCTGAATCGCCTCTTCGTCGCGGTCCCACAAGGTGGCGAGCAAAACGCCCGAATCCTGGTTTACCAACCCATTCATACGCCGGACCCAAAGGCCTCGCCGGCCGACGTTAAAGAAACTGTCAACTCTCCGCGAGCCGAAGAAATCGTTTTGGAAACACTCTCAGCGCACCCACTCCTGCGCAGAATGGGACTGCACGTCATACCACCAGGCCGCGAACACATGATCCTGATCGCCAACGGGAACGCGACCCGTATCGGTATACGAACCTCCGAAGGTGATTTTGCGGCGGTCAAAGCCGGCAAGATCTATGGCCCCAGGATCGAAGACGGTCAGTTCTACAACATGAAGATGCCCATGTTCGATACGCAACACAGGCAGATTGGAATCCTGGTCATGGAAATCGCCTGTACCGACGCCGTTAGCGAAGAAGATGCCGCTCAGAAAGCTGCCGCGATCCGCGAAGAAGTTGCAAAAAAAATACCCAGCCTGGAATCGCTCTTCGCCAACACCACCGCGGACTGAACTTCGGCGGCAACCCACACAGGAGCAATGCCCGGCCGGCGCATGGTTGGGCAATGCTTAGCCGGATTGTGTCAACAGCCCATGACTTTGGAGGTCTCTCAATGAAAATGCTGGTGCAAGGCGCATTACTACTGTTGCCTCTAATCTTTTTGCCAGGGCTTGCGGTGGCGCAGATTGATCGTACGGAGATAAACGGAACGGTCACGGATGCATCGGGCGCGATTATCGCTGATGCCGGGGTTACTGTAACCCAGGAGTCAACGAACCAGGCTCGCGCCACTGCTACCGACAGTCGAGGTCAATTTGTCGTTTCCTCGCTGCCGATCGGCCGTTTCACGGTCATGTTCACCCACGACGGTTTTAAGGACTTGCGGGTTGCAGACATTGATCTGCACTCGGGTGATGTTCGTACCGTCAATGCCAGGCTTGAGGTGGGTGCTGTCACGCAAGTGATCGGCGTCGAAGGAGATCTAGGCGGAGGACAGCTGGACAAGAGCAATGCAACCGTCGGTGGCACGATTCAATCCGTGCAAATTTCAAAGATTCCGCTGAATGGACGCAACATTACCAACCTGGAATTGCTTGCCCCCGGGGCTATTGATTCCGGTTCAGGGGCGCAGTCCACCATCCGTTTCGTAGGGAATGGAACCGATGACAATAACTTCCGGCTGGATGGAGTGGACGCGAGCGGGGTCTTCCACGCCTCGCTTAAATCGGCTCTCCGGCTGCAATTTTCCACTGAGGCGGTGGCGGAGTTCAAGGTTGATACAGCCGCTTACACCGCAGATACGGGTGGTTCTGCCGGCGGCCAGGTGAGTCTCATCTCAAAGGCGGGTACGAATGCGTTTCACGGCAGCGTTTTCGACTATCTCCGCAACAACTACTTCGACGCTCACGGGCCCATCAAGAACTCACACAAAATCCCGGTCTTCCAGCTCAATCAATTCGGAGGCAGCATCGGTGGTCCCATCGTCAAAGACCAGACCTTCTTTTTCCTAAATTACGAGGGCTTTCGTCAACAGCTCGGAGGTGTGCCGCAGACTGGATTCGTGCCCAGTCCCACCTTCCGCACCGAGCTGGCGGCAGCCCAACCCGCGCTAGCCTTCATCGTCAATGCGTACCCGCAGGGTCAGGCGCCTACTTCGGATCCTGATGTGGACTCTTTTACCGGAGTCGTCCCGAGCCCCAACAGCGAAAATGCTGGAACCGTTCGGGTAGATCACCGATTTACAGATCATGACTCAATCTATGGCCGTTACAATATCGACGATGGCATATCTACTAGCGCTCTGAATGCCCTGGCACAGGGAATCACTGTTGATTCGCGGGTGCAGAACTTCGTCCTCGAAGAAACGCACATCCTGAATCCCAGGGTGATCAACGAGGCCCAGTTCGGCTTTAATCGAAACACCTTTATTCAGTCCCAGCAGACCGGCGTGCCGTTCAACTTTTCGATTACAAATTTTACGTCGCTTTCGGAGAACTATACGAAGGAACAAGTTGGGCAATCGGAATCGGTCAACGACACCGTCACCTGGACCAAGGGTAATCACACGCTGAAGTTCGGCGCTGAGCTAAAATTCCCCTGGTTCAACGAGCAGAATTCGATCGACGGTACCGCGGCCTATCTGAACGAGTCAGCGCTGCTGTCAAATCAGCTCAGCACTTTCCAGACCACGGCCGCTCTTCCAGACAAAGGGATGCGCAAAGTGCATGTTGCCGGGTACATACAGGACGAATGGAAAGTATCAGGCAACCTGACGTTCAATTACGGTTTGCGGTACAACTATTTCTCCCCTTTCCACGAAGTCCACAACAGCGAAGATCCCTTCGACATCGCAGATTGCGGAGGTTATTGCGGTATCGGAGCCGCTTTCTACCATAACAACTATCTCAACTTCGATCCGCGAGTTTCGGTTGCCTATTCGCCCGCTTCGCTGGGTGGGGACACGGTCCTTCGTGCGGGCTTCGGTATTTACCACGGGGAAGTACAGCTTGGAGATCAGGATAGCCCGGTGGTAAATACTGAACCTTCCACCCTGCTCACCAGCGGTGTGCAATCCAATGGGACGGTAGTGCAGTATTCCTATCCGGTTCCGCCTTCGCTGACCCCGTCAACCGGCCTCGCTCTTACTCCTCGCTCTATGGCGCGCCATCATCCCGATTCCTACGTAGAGCAGTGGACCGCCTCGATACAGCAGGCGCTTCCCGGCCAGACGGTCTTGACCGTGACTTATCTTGGTGGGCATGGGGTCCATCTGTTCCGCCGCGCGTATACCAACCTCATTGACCCGGCCACCAACACCCGCCCACTACCGCAATATCCGAGTGAAATCGACACCAAGTACAACGAGGGGGCATCGAACTTCAACTCTCTCGTCGCCAGCGTCAACCGCCGCTTCCACAACGGCCTTTTTCTCGCCGGAAACTACATGTATTCCCATGCCTTGAATGATGGCTCGGTGGGCGCCGGCGACGCAGACGCTGCGCAGAACAACGCATGTTTTTCTTGCGACTACGCCAGCAGCGATTTTGACGCGCGCAACAGCGGAACGTTCGGCGCTGTCTACGAGCTGCCATTCGGCCGCGGGCGTCGATACTTCGCCGATAACAGTGCCCTCGATCTGCTTGCCGGCGGGTGGTCGGTGAACACGCAGTTGAGCGCGCGTGCTGGCCTCCCGGTGAACATCACGCTAAGCCGTAACAGCAGCGAGCTGCCAGACGGCAACAACGTTGACCAAAGACCGAATCGAGTTCCTGGAGTTCCGCTGTATCTCGGCAGCCGCAGCGTCTCTCACTGGATCAACCCTGCGGCCTTCTCTTTGCCTGCGGTTGGCACGTGGGGAACTGCAGGCAGGAACCTCATCACTGGACCACCGTTGTGGCAGGACGACTCCGCGGTCGAAAAGAATTTTCGTCTTACCGAGCGGAACCATATGATCTTCCGTGCCGAGGCCTTCAATATCTTCAATCGTGCCCAGTACGGCCAGCCCTCCTCGTCTCTCAGCGTCACGACCAAATCCGGCGTGCGCACGCTGACTGTTCCTGCGAGCTTTGGAACTATCACGTCCACGGTCAACTCTGGCGGCCTGGTTGGTTCTGGAACACCTCGCGTGCTGGAATTCTCTTTACGCTTCACCTACTAGGATGGATAGAAATGAAACGCATGAGAAGAAGGAACACTTTCCTGTTTGCATCGTTGCTTTTGTGCGCATCTGCCATATTTTCTCAAACGGTCGTGGCCGGTGAAGTGCCGGTCACGTTGGTGAAAGTAACTTACCTCCCCGAGATCGTGGGCGACTTCGATCACTTCACTGTCGACCTCAAGCGAGGTCACCTCTTTGTCTCTGCGGAGGTGCACCATTCCATCGAAATGTTCGATCTTCGAACCGGGGAGCACCTGCAAAGCATCGGTGGCTTTAAGACGCCGCACTCCATCGCCTTCGCTCCGGAAAAGGACGAGTTGATGGTCGCCGACGGCGGTGATTCATCGCTGGTGCTGCTTTCTGGTGAAGACTTCCGCCGCCTCGATCGCATTCCACTGATTGATGGTTCCGCGACCGGAAAAGGGGATTCCCCCGACGCAGCTTACTATGACGCCGCAAATCGTTTGTATTACATCGGCAACGGGGGATTTTCAGCGAACCTGCCTGACTCACAGATTTCTATTTTTTCCGTCGATCAGGGCAAGTTGATCGGTTCAATCACCATTCCTGGCAACAACGTGGAGAGCATGGGTGTGGACAGTCTGCACCATCGTCTTTACGTGAACATTCGCGACAAGCATCAGATCGGCGTGGTCGATCTGACGGCCGGTAAGGTCATCAACACCTGGACCACGCCGGATTTAAACGCGAACACCGCACTCGCAGTCGACTCCGAGCAGCAACGGGTGTTCGTCGCCGGACGAAAGCCGGGAATCTTTTACGTTTTCGACCGCAACGGGAAGATTCTTACCCAGAAGCCCTGCGTCAATATCAACGATGACATGACGTGGGACCCTATTTTGCATCGGGTTTACGTTAGCGGCACCCAGGGCCTAAGCATCTTTCACCAGGACTCTGCGGACAGCTACACCGAGATTGCCAATATTCCGACCAACGGCGGCAAAACCTCATATTATGTTCCCCAGACACATCAATTCTTTGTGATTCACCCCAAGACCGATGTGGATATAGCTGGACTCCTGGTCTATCGAGTGAATCCGTAATAGCTTGCCTGGACCTAGTGAGGCTGCGCAGCGTCCGGCTGCGGCTGTTGTTGCTTGTCATTGTCGCTCTTGCCGCCGAACAATCTTTTGAAGAAGCCGGGTTTCTTCTTCTGTTGTTGGTCGGGCGGAGGCGGGGCCGGTCCAGGCTGGGCCGTGGCGGCTGTCCCTTGTGCGCCGGTCGACGCTGCCGGCATTGCAGGCATCCCGTTCACCGGGGCCGCTGGACCGACCGTATTCTCCTTGCCAATGCCAAAGATCTTCTGGAACAAATTCCGTTGATCGCCGGCGCTCTGGTCGCAGGTTTGCGTGGGTGCGGTTCCGTCCAGGAAAACAGCGTCATAATCCTGCGGGCAACTGGCGTCTGCCAACAGGTTTGTCACTTTATCCAACCGTACCGTCGAAACACCTTGAGGAGCAGTGAACTGGCGGGTATCGGAATACTGCGGTAGCTTCACTGCGCTTTTCATGAATTCCGCCCATATCGGGCCCGCCGCCTTCCCGCCTTCCATCTTCAAATCGGAGTAGTCGTCGTTGCCGATCCAAACCACACACAGGAGATTGCTGGTAAAACCGGCGAACCAGGCATCACGAGAAGTTCCGGTCTTGCCTGCGGCAGGGGCGGTAAAGCCACGAGCGCGAACGGGGGCGCCGGTGCCGGCGTTAATTACGTTCTCCATCAACGCCAGAGTAAGGTAAGCAGCGCGAGGGTCAAGAATAGGCTTGGTGTTCGGCGGATAGTCGTTTAGCACATCCCCATTCGCGGAGCGGATGGAGGCCACCAGCCAGGGATCGATCCTCACTCCGCCATTGGCGAAGGTGGTATACGCGCCCGCCATATCAAGAGGAGTCGCGTCGTAGGACCCCAGAGCAACCGAAGGCGTTCCCCGAGCTGATTTAATTCCAGCATCCCGCGCCAGCGCGGCTACATTGTTGTACCCCACCATCTGTGCCAGTGAGACGGTGGCGTTGTTCTGTGAAAACTGCAGCGCGGTGCGCGCGGTGATATCCCCCTCATAACGGGTGTCATGGTGGTAGTTGCCCGGAGCGTAACCATTTTCAAAAGTGGTCAGTCTGTTGCTGAGCATTGTGATGGCAGTAAAAATCCCGCTCTGTCTGCCCGGATCGGGTGGAGCAGGATCCGCAGAAACGAGTTCTTCACCAGCAGCAGCCTGAGGAGGCGGCTGGGTCAGTATCGTGCCGGCAAGGCTGGTGTTAAACGCGGCGGCGTACACGAACGGCTTAAAAATCGAGCCAGTCGGGCGGTGTTGCACCGCGTGATCAAATTGGCTTGCGCCGTAATTCCGCCCTCCAACCAGCGCCAGAACTTGGCCCGTATGCGGGTTCAGTGCTATCAGTGCGACTTGGGGATAATTGATCGCCGTCTCATCGCCCGCTTTCACCCGCTTCGCATGCAGCTTCTCCACCTGCTCGTCGACGATCTTCATGCCCTGCGTAACCGATTCCGCGGCCACCCGCTGCAAATCCGGATCGAGCGACGTATAAATGCGCAGACCCGAATGATTGAAGTCGGTATCGCCCATGTGCTGCACCAGCCGGTCGCGAACCAGGTCGACAAAGTACGGCGCTTCGCCGGCATCAATGTTCATGGGAGCCAGCTTGAGCGGCTCAGCCTTGGCCTGGATTGCTTCGTCATTGGTGATCTTGCCGGTTTCAACCATGGCGTCGAGAACCCGGTTGCGGCGTGGGATCGCACGTTCCGGGTGCCGATACGGGTTGAGAAAACTGGGATGCTGAATCATTCCAGCCAGCAACGCGCATTGCGCAAGATCGAGCTGCGACACGTCTTTGCCGAAGTACGTCTGTGCCGCCTGGCCAAACCCGTTGATACCGAAGCTGCCCTGCTGGCCCAGGGGAATTTCGTTGGCGTACAGCTGAAAGATCTGTTGCTTGGTAAAGCGGCTTTCCAGCTGAAAGGTAATCGCAATCTCGACAATTTTCCGCTTTAAGCGCTTCTCCGGCGTTAGGAAGAACCCGCGTGCAAGCTGCATGGTGAGGGTCGAACCCCCCTCCCGCCGCCGCCCCAGACGCAGATCGTCACGAAGCGCTCCAATCAGCCGTAAGTAGTCGACCCCGCCATGTTCAAAGAAGCGCCGGTCTTCGATGGATGTCACCGCGTTGACCAGGTTCGCAGGCAGTTCGTTGAAGTTGACCAGCCGCCGCTTGGTACGGTACTGACCTTCCGACAGCCCGGTAATGAGTTGTGGTTCCAGCTCATAGGCATCCAGATCCTGGCCGCCGTCGCCCGAGATCTTGCTGACCTCGCCGTCGTTGAAAGTGACCGTGGCGCCTTGCTGCGAGTGGTACGACTGTGGGCCCGGTTGAATCGTGATGCTGCCTTCGTTAAGAGCGTAGGTTCCCATCGTCGAGCGGTCGCGATCGCCGTCCCCGCTATAACCCGCGTTGTGCAGTTCCTGGGCCACAACCCGCGGAGTCAGCTTTTGACCGACCCGCAACTCCTTCGGCGCGGCATAAATCTTCGCCGTCTGCTCGAAGAATCCTTTCTGCAGCCGGTCATCCACAACATGGCGATTTTGATAGTAGTAATAGCCAAAAATGGATTCCCCAACCACCAGGCCGAGCAGGAGCGTGCCGCCAACCACCAGCAGGATGATGTTCCGCACCGGGTGTTTCAACAAGCTCGTGCGTACTACGTTGACTTTGACTGCCAAATTTTCAACTCCACTGCAGCATTAGACGGCTTCCTGAAGCCGCTTGACGATATCGAGAATCGGAACATCCTGGCTGGTCGCCGTCGAGCGCGTTACCAGCTCCAACCGTCCTTCTGCCGCTTTCTTGCCTACGTTGATTCTGTAGGGTATTCCAATCAGGTCCGCATCCTTGAATTTGACCCCAGCCCGCTCATCCCTGTCATCCAGTAAAACCTCAAATCCCGCGTCCTCGAGGCTCGCCGCCACTTGCTCGGCAACGGCCGCGAGATTGTTGTCGGCCATATTGGTCACAGTCACGACAACATCAAAAGGCGCAATCGACCGCCCCAGCCAGAACCCGTTTCCATCATTGTTCTGCTCGATGGCTGCAGTTAGGATGCGTTCTATCCCGATCCCATAGCAGCCCATAATGGGCGTCACTTCCTTACCGTTCGGATCCAGCACGCGCACGCCCATCCCATCCGAATACCGGTAGCCAAGCTTGAAAATATGTCCTACCTCAATGGCCTTTGCGACCTTGAGCGGGGTACCGGGCACTGGCGGGCACTGGGGGCAGCTCTCACCCTCGATCACATTCCGCACGTCGGCCGTCAGGGTGGGAACGAAATCCCTCCCCGGCGTCACATTGCGCAGATGATATTCCTCCTGGTTGGCGCCGGCGACCAGGTTATGGCGGCCTTCGAGCGCACGATCCAGTACGACCGTCACTTTGCCCGCTTCGGGCTGTTCGCCCGAGGGCAGGATGTCGAGACCGATGGGTCCCAGGTAACCAGCCGGAGAATGAAACGTGTCAACGATCTCCTCCGCAACCATGGGCCGGAGCTCACGGGCAGACGGAAACAGTGCCGCAAGCTTGGCCTGATTGATGGTGTGATCGCCGCGCAGCAGAACCACGATGGGGCTCACGATCTCTGCGGCACCCACCTTGTCCGCCGGGGTCAAACACATGTAAGCCATAGTCTTGATCTGGTGAGCCGGTTCTAATTGCAGAAACGCGCCTACGGCGTCGATCGTGCGTTGTCCGGGCGTATGCACCAGCTCCGGAGCATCATTCCCCGGCAAATCTTCCACCGGCCATAGCTGAGAGGTGGCTTTTTCAAGGTTGGCGGCATAGTTGCACGCCGGGCAGCTGACGATCAGGTCTTCGCCGGCGTCGGCGTAGACCATGAACTCCTGCGATTGAGAACCCCCCATGGCCCCGGAATCGGCCTGTACGGCCACGAATTTGAGGCCGCTGCGCGTAAAAATGGCGCGATATGCGGCGTCATGCTGGTTGTAGCTGTGGTCCAGTCCCGCGTCATCCACGTCGAAGGAGTAGCTATCCTTCATTAGAAATTGGCGCACGCGAAGCAGGCCTGCCTTAGGCCGCGGCTCGTCACGAAACTTGGTCTGGATCTGGTACCAGATCTGGGGTAACTGCTTGTAACTACGCAGCTCTTTGCGGGCGATGTCGGTCATCACCTCTTCGTGGGTCATGCCCAGGGCCAGCCAGGCGCCTTTTCGGTCCTGCAGCTTGAACAGGTTTTGGCCCATGCTGGTCCAGCGTCCGCTCTCCTCCCACAGCTCTCGTGGGTGAAGCGCAGGCAAAAGGAATTCCTGGCCGATGCGGTCCATCTCCTGCCGAACGATGGCCTGGATCTTGTTAATGGAGCGCTGTCCCAGAAACAAATAAGAGTAAATTCCGGCGCCGACTTGACGAATGTATCCGGCCCGCAATAAAAATTTGTGACTGGCTACCTCGGCATCGGCCGGGGCTTCGCGTAAAGTGGGGATGAATAGCTTCGACCATCGATACATTCTTTGTTGATTCTAAATGGTGGGGAGTCTCGGCGGTATTCACGGGACTGTCATCAAACCGGACGGGTCACTTTCTACAATCACGGGTGCTATGTATAACGAACCTTTGACCTTCGAAGTCGTTCCCGGCAGTGGCGCGGATATCCGGATCTTTCGTTTGCACGGCCCAATCACCATGGCCAATATGTTCGACCTTCAGAAGACGCTCAATGCCGGCACGGAAGCGGTCACCATCGTCGACTTTACAGAATCGGAGTACATGGATTCCGCCGGGCTCGGCGTCCTGCTCAACTACTATGTATCGGGCAAACGCCGCGGCCGTTCTCTTCGCCTGGTAGCGGTCAATTACCGGGTAATGGAACTGCTCAAACTCACCAGCGCCCACACCCTCATCAAGGTGTACGACAGCATCGCAGCGGCCGAGGCAGCCACCTCTTAAGCCTCAAATCAGCTCAAGTCCCCACAAGTCATGCAAATGGAGGACGCCGGTCACCGAGCGGGTGGAGTCTACCACTACCAGCGAGGTGATTTTGTTTTCTTCCATCACGCTGAGCGCCTTGAAGGCAAACTCGTCCGCGGTAATGGTTCTGGGGTTGGGATTCATGGCATTGCCGGCGGTCATTGCCAGAGCATCCGGTCCCTTGGACTCCAGCAGCCGGCGTAGATCGCCGTCGCTCATGATGCCAATCAGGGTCTTTCCGTCGGTCACGGTAGTCATGCCAAGGCCTTTACGGCTCATCTCGTAGATGACCGCCGGCATCGGCGTGGCGACGGATACGGTAGGTACGGCGTCGCCGGAATGCATCAATTCCCGCACTCTCGCCAATTTCCTGCCCAATTTGCCGCCTGGATGTAAGTCGGCAAAATCTTCCGCGCGAAATCCTTTTTTGAGCGAGACGGCAACCGCCAGGGCGTCGCCCAGTGCCAGCATGACCGTCGTCGACGCGGTCGGGGCCAGGCCCATTCCGCACGCCTCCTGCTCGATACTCAAGTCCAGGGCTACATCGCTGGCCAGTGCCAATGTGGAGGTCATGGCGCAGCAGAAACTGATCAGCGCATCGCCGACTCTCTTCAGCGCCGGTAGCAGGCGCAGGATTTCTTCGGTCTCGCCGCTGGAAGAGAGCGCCAGCACCAGGTCGCCCTTGGCCAGCATGCCCAAATCCCCGTGCAGGGCTTCGGCGGGGTGGAGGAAGAGGGCCGGGGTTCCGGTGGAGTTGAACGTGGCTACCAGCTTCTGGGCGATGATGCCGCTCTTGCCGATGCCCGTGACCACGACTCGCCCGCGCCGTTGGCCGCAATCGACTACCAAATCGACAGCGCGCGCAAACTGGGCCGACATGCCGTCTTCCAGCCGGGCTGCAAGTCTAAGCAGCGCCTCGGCTTCTATGCGGATTAGCTGGGCTGGTGTGGGTCCGTTCATCGTACAAACAATTGATCGTAGCAGGCGTCCATTAGAATGAAGACGTGAAGCGCAATCAATGGGTTATCGTGCTGGTGCTGGCAGCCTTGGTGCTGATGGTGTGGTCGGGATATGCCAACTACAAGCGGCGCAAGCAATTTGCGCAGCGCCAGGCGCAGCAAGGCACTCTTGTTCCTGAGTCAGCCAATAATCAGTCGGTGCAGCAGGATGTCGCTGCCGACGAAGGTCTTCCCGATCTTCGCGGCAAGCGCGCTCCCGAATTCAGTTTGCGAAGTGTCGACGGCAAGAAAGTCTCGCTTTCCGACTACAAAGGGAAGGCGGTGCTGATCAACTTCTGGGCAACCTGGTGTGCGCCCTGCAAGATTGAGATGCCTTGGCTGGTCGATCTACGCACTCAGTACGCGCCGCAGGGTTTTGAAATCCTTGGCGTCAATGCCGACGATGCCGGAACTCCACGAGCAAAGCTGGCTAAGTTCGGTCAGGAACAGGGTCTGAATTATCCATTGCTTGTCGGGGATGATTCCATGTCGCGCAAGTACGGCGGGGTCGAGTTTCTTCCTACGTCCTATTTTGTAGGCCGGGATGGCAAGATTGTTGCCGAAACGGCCGGGTTGGTTTCGAAAAGTGAAGTGGAAGCCAGCATCAAGAAGGCGCTGGCTGCCGGGGGCGGTTAGTGGTGTTCTTTGTACTGATGTTTCTGTGGCTGCAGGTCCTCAAAGACAAGCCATTGCCGCTGCCTGGGGAGGATGCTGTCCAGTTTGTTTCTCCCGCAAAGGTCAACATTTCTGCCCAGCGGCCTTCCGAGATCGATCTTCATTTTCGGATAGCGGATGGTTTCCACATCAATTCCCATCATCCTTCGGAGAAGTCGTTGATTGGCGCCCGGCTGGCGGTAATCGAACCGCCGGGCCTTCACGTTACTGCTGTCGATTTTCCTCCGGGAGCGGAGTATGCCCTCCAGGTTGCTCCGCAGGAAAAGCTCAGCGTTTACACGGGAGAGTTTGTTCTGCACGCCCACATCACAGCGCAGAAGGGCGAGCACGTGTTGGAAGGCGGCCTTCATTACCAGGCCTGCGATGCGAACTCCTGCTTGCCCCCGCATACAATCCCGGTGTCGATTAACGTCGTAGCGCAGTAAGTCGTCAGTTCTGCAGTCTCCTCCCCAGTAACAAATTTCAAGGAGAGACGTTCTCACTGTTCAGCCACGGCCAGCTCACCTACCGCCTTGAGCCGCTTCGCCACACGATCCTTGCCAAGCGCGGCCATAACCGCAAATAAACTCGGCGCCACGCCCTGTCCTGTCAGCGCCACCCGGGATCCGTTAATCAACGCGCCGGCCTTAACACCCTTCTCCTCGGCAAACCCACGCAGCAACTGCTCGGTGCTCGCTTCACTAAACTCATCCAGCTTCTCGTAACGTTGCCCCAACTCGGTTATAAGCCCACGTGTGGGCTCATCGGAAAGAAATTTTGCCACCGCCGCGGTATCGTATTCGTACGCATCGCTGAAGTACCCTCGGAAAGCTCCGGAAAAATCTTTAAGACTGCGTGCCCGCGGTTGCAACAAAGCAATCGCCGCCAATATTTCTTCCTTCGATCGGTTGGAGTGGAACCCGGCCTTCCCCCATTCCTGTTCGATCAGCGGCAGCAGCTCCGCTGGGCTATAACGGCGAATCCACTCGGTGTTGAACCAGGCAAGCTTGTCATTGTCGAAGACCGCGTTCGATTTGGAGATACCCCCCAGCGAAAACAGCTCAATCAACTCTTGGGAACTGAAAATCTCCTTACCCACGTTGCCCGGGGTCCATCCCAACAGCCCGAGGAAATTACGGAAGGCCTCCGGTACGATCCCCATATCCTGGTAAGCGAGCACACTCGTTGCCCCGTGGCGTTTCGAAAGCCGGCTCTTGTCAGGCCCAAGGATCAGCGGCAGATGAGCAAACACCGGCAGCGGTTTCTTGAGCGCCTGGTATTGCAGCACCTGCTTGGGCGTATTCGATATGTGGTCGGCTCCGCGGATGATATGGGTTAGGCCCATGTCCAAATCGTCCGCAACCACGCTCAGGTGATACGTAGGCACGCCATCGGAACGCAGCAGCACGAAATCCTCGAGCTCCTCGTTGGCGAATTCCACCTTGCCAAAGACCGCATCTTCGAAGCTGGTCACTCCGTTTTCTGGGACGGCAAAGCGCAAAGCGCCACGCTCACCCGCCTGCGCACGTTCCGACGCAACTTTGGGATCGATGGTCCGGCAACGGCGGTCATACATCGGTGGTCTTCCGGCGGCGACCGCCTGTGCCCGCCGCTCTTCCAACTCCTCTTTGGTGCAGAAGCAATAGTAGGCGTGGCCGCTGCGGCGCAGATCTTCGGCAGTGGCTTGATAGAGCGGCAACCGTTGGGACTGGAAAAACGGTCCCTCATCCCATTCCAGGCCGAGCCAGCGCATGCCGTCGAGGATGCCCTGCACCATATCCTCCGAGGATCGCTCGAAGTCGGTATCTTCTATGCGAAGAATCAACGTACCGCCGGTGTGGCGGGCAAACAGCCAATTGAAAAGAGCAGTGCGCGCCCCGCCTACGTGAAGGTAGCCGGTGGGGGAGGGCGCGAATCGAACGCGAGGGGTCTTTGCTGAATCTGGCATCTCTTACGATGCTAGATCATACCGGCGGTCGATAGGGAACCGGTGGAGCCGGGTACACCGCCGTTGCAGGAACTACATTCCAGCGGGCGAAGGCCAGGAAGTACAACATGATGAGGTTGATAAACGGCACAAACATCAGCAGAGCGAGGAACCCGCTGAAGCCGGCCTTCTTGAAAATAAACCAGTAAGGAATGATGATGACGATCGAAATGACGAGGCTGAAGAAGCCAAAAAACAGGAAGAAAAGCAGCGAATGCATGTGGCCGAATCCAGGGTAAGGAAGCAAGGCTTGACCCTCCACAGTAAGGTGCTGCCAAGCTTACCGCCCATCCAGAAGCGCGGCAAGCTCTATGTGATGTCTTCGGTATCGAAGGCCGGCACCGGCACACTGCGCCTGCGCTCTCTGCCGCCACGAGCCTCGGTCCCTATATTCGTGAGGATCTTCTCCACCGCCGCGGGGTCGTCGATCTCCGCTTCCATCAGAGCCAGTTCATCGCTCTTCTCGCTTTTCTCCAGCAGGACAACGGCGTGAGCCTGGGCTACGTGATCCTGATTCAGGCCTTCGGGCGTTTTGGCCTTGATGCCCACCGCATTGGGCTGAATTTCCAGCAGTTCCGCAACCCGTTGCCGCATATCGCCGGAGATTGGACCGATCTTGGGTGCAGCCAGCACCAGCGTGGTATCAACGTTGACGATGTGATAGCCCGCGGTGCGTACTTCTTCCAGGGCGAGGTTGAGGAAGATGGCCGAATCTGCATCCTTCCAACGGGGATCTCCCGGGGGAAAGAAGCTGCCGATATCTCCCACCGCAAGCGCGCCCAGGAGGGCGTCTGTAATTGCATGGAGCAGCACATCGCCGTCGGAGTGGCCGGCCAGGCCCTCCGGGTGGTCGATCGCGATGCCACCGATTTTCAATTTCACGCCGGGCTGGAAGGCGTGCGAGTCCCACCCGTAGCCGATTCTTATGCTCATTCGTTCACTCTGCGTCAGGACCGGTGTTGCAAATAAAACTCTGCCAGCTGCAGATCGCCGGGATGGGTTATTTTCAAATTCGCCGGTGAGCCCAGAACCACGGCGACCTGAATTCCTGACCGCTCCACGATGCTGGCTTCATCGGTGCCTACAAATCCATCTGCTTCTGCATCGGCAAAGGCTTGCCGCAGAACACTCCAGCGAAATCCCTGGGGCGTCTGTGCCTGCACAATGTACTCCCGGGGAATAGTTGCGGTGACAATAGCGCCTCGAGCCGTGCGCTCTACCTGTTTGATAGTATCCACTGCCGGAAGGCCTACGATGGCCGCGCCATAATTTTCTACTGCTTCGATCGTCCGCTCGATGGTCGCAGGGTCGATCAGCGGCCGCACCGCATCATGTACCAGGATAATGTCATCGTCGCTTGCCGAAAGCGCCTTAAGTGCCTTTCCCACGGACTCCTGTCGTGTATCTCCACCCTCTACCACCCGCACCCGGGAAGCCAGTCCATATTCGGCAATCATGGATTCCATACGGCCCATTTCCGACAGGCGCACTGCAACATAAATGCAGCTTACGCGGGGCACGGCGGCAAACGCTCGCAAGCTGTGAACCAGAATCGGCAGACCCTGCAGGGCCAAAAATTGCTTGGGGGCATTCGGGGTAGCGTGTCCCGGTGCCATCCGAGTACCCATCCCGGCGGCCGGAAGAATAACAAAAACCCGCATAAACATCGGAGTATAGCAGGAAGAACGCTTCAGCCTTCCACCGGCTCCACATAGAACATTTCATTGGTGCTGCGGAAGCCGTTGCTTTCGTACAGCGGTTTCCCGGCATCGGTGGAGTGCAGCGCGATCACCCGAATCTTCTGCCTGCGCGCCTCCGCGAGTGCGTGATCGATCAGGTGGCTGGCCAGCTTTTTGCGGCGATGTTCCGGTTCGACGTAAACATTCAGCAGGTAGCCACGTTTATCCTGCCGCGGGTCCAGCGGATGGGGAGGCCAGTCGAGGACGATGAGCCCGGCACCGGCCACCACTGCGCCGTCTGCGGTGGTCAACCAACCGATGTATCTTCCATCGGCCAACCTGGTCTCGACCCACGGCTTAAAGTGTTCCGCCATGACGTCGAGGACGCGGTTATTCTGCCGCCCGGCATCCACAAACATGCGCCGCCGGTGGTGGGTAATGACGGCCGCGTCCGCGGGCGTCGCTGCTCTTATCTGGTACATGCCCGCAGTATAGACGCTGCCAAATCCGCCCTGCTCTAACATAGCCGCAATGGCGCTTACTCTCCGCAGCGATCTCTTTCGTCCCGGACAACGGATCGGTGTCGCCGTCTCCGGGGGCGCTGACTCCGTAGCCCTGCTACGCGCGCTACTCGAGGAGCGGCACAAGCTAGGCATCGTGCTTTCCGTGGTGCACGTCCACCACGGAATCCGCGAGGCTAGCGAGGAAGAATCCGAATTCGTAGCCACGCTCGCTGCAACCTATGACCTGCCCTTCCATCTCCATTGCACCGACGCAGTCTCCGCGGCTGCGACCCTGCACGAGACACTGGAGGAGGCTGCCCGCAACCTGCGCTACGCCTTTTTCCGGCAGTTGATGGCAGAGGGCCGGATCGATGCCATCGCCACCGCGCACACCCTGGACGACCAGGCGGAAACCGTCCTGCATAAACTGCTCCGCGGCGCCTGGACCGAAGGCCTGAGCGGCATCCACACGGTCCTCACCGTCGAGAAGGGAAGCATCCTGCGCCCATTCCTCGAAACCACCCGTGAAGCCATCGAAAAATGGCTGCGCCAACTCGAGCAGCCCTGGCGGGAAGACGCCAGTAACCAGGATCTGGCTTATACCCGCAACCGCATCCGCCTGCAGTTACTGCCCTTACTGCGAACCTTTAATCCCCAGATCGCCGCCCAACTGGCTCGTTTAGCGACCATCTCCTCGGATGAAGAGGCCTACTGGGAGACCGAATTGAACCGCCTTCTGCCGCTCCTGTTGCTCCCCGGGAAGCCGGTCAGGGGCGGGGGGCGTTCCTCCAGCACTCATCCTGAGGCAGAAACGATAGCCATGGAGCACGCCCGGCTGCGTGACCTGCATCCTGCAGTCGCGCGCCGGGTATTGCGGGCAGCCGCACGCCGGCTGGGGGCAAGGCTCAGCTTTGAGCACACCGAACAGTTGCTGGCGATGGCCCAGGCCGAGGGCGGCCGGGGCGCCAAATTCGACCTTCCTGCCGGCATCACTGTTGAACGCAGCTTGCGCGAAATTCGCCTGCACCGCACTTCCTCCCCGGCCACTCCGGGTCCGGAATATCCTTTTCGCATTCCGGGTGAACTCGTCGCCCCCGAGTATGGCCTGCGACTGCGCGGCGAATCTGCAGCGCCCCGGCAAGCGACGCTTCGGCCTTGGCGGGCAGGGGACCGGGTCACCCTAAAGCACAGTCGAGGTCCCAAAAAAGTTGCAGAAGTGCTCGACCGTCTCCGTGTTTTGGGCGCGGAGCGGAAAAACTGGCCGGTAGTTGAGTCGGGGGGCAAGATCGTCTGGATGCGCGGCGCAGACGTGGATGCGCCCGGAATTCTGTTCACTGCCCTTACCTGAGAGTCAGTACCCCCGGAGTGCAAAACTTCGGGCAGAACCTGCCGAGGTTGGCAGCCGTTTGCCGCTTTGGCGGAGTAGAATGTTAAAGGGAACTGAACAGGTGCGATGTGCGTAGGATGTATTTGCCGCATCCAACACCCTCAAAGTCTTGGAATACATCGGCAGGTTACTGTCGTCTAATAGTCATAAGAGCTGCAAAGAACGTTCCCGGTGAAGCGCAAGGTTTCGCCCCGAATGATCCCTTCTCTTGAGTGAGACGCAGTAGAAAGAGGGTTTTTCGTGAATTCGACGGTCAAAACAATTATCTTCTGGGTCTTCATCCTGGCTTGCCTGGTTCTTCTGTGGCAGATCGTCCAAAAGAGCACAGGCATGAGTCATGACCGGGAGATTTCGTTCTCTCAGTTCATGCAGGATGCCCAGCAAGCCAAGATCAGTGACGTGACCGTCATAAACAGCGAAGTTCACGGTCACTATTCCAGTGATCGCGAGGCCTTCCACACCATCGTGCCGGCCAACTACCCGGACATGTACAAGATCCTTGAAGACAATAAAGTTGTCATCACGATGAAGGATACGCAGGGCAACTCCTGGCTCCCGATCCTGCTCAACTTCGCTCCCATCATCGTGATCGCGGCGCTATGGTTCTTCATGTTGCGGCAAATGCAGAGCGGCGGAAATAAGGCCTTGTCGTTTGGCAAGAGTCGGGCCCGGCTGCTTTCCATGCAGCAGAAGAAAATCACCTTCAAAGATGTGGCCGGCGTGGACGAGGCCAAGGAAGAGCTGAAGGAGATCATCGAGTTTCTGCGGGAAGCGCAGAAATTCCAGAAGCTGGGCGGCCGCATCCCCAAGGGGGTGCTGTTGGTTGGACCTCCAGGTACAGGCAAAACCCTGCTGGCTCGGGCGGTTGCTGGCGAGGCCAATGTCCCCTTCTTCTCTATTTCCGGTTCCGACTTCGTTGAGATGTTCGTCGGCGTTGGCGCCAGCCGGGTACGCGACTTGTTCGAGCAGGGTAAGAAAAACGCTCCCTGCATCATCTTCATCGACGAAATCGATGCTGTGGGACGTCACCGCGGCGCAGGTCTGGGTGGCGGTCACGATGAGCGCGAACAGACCCTGAATCAATTGTTGGTGGAGATGGACGGTTTTGAGTCCAACGACGGCGTCATCCTGATTGCCGCTACCAACCGCCCCGACGTGCTTGACCCTGCGCTGCTCCGCCCCGGCCGTTTCGACCGCCGTGTCGTGGTCGGCCGTCCCGACGTACGTGGGCGTGAAGAAGTGCTCCGCGTACATGCCAAGAAGGTTCCTTTGGCGGAAGATGTCGACCTGCGGATTCTGGCTCGCGGCACTCCAGGCTTCTCCGGCGCCGATCTGGCCAACATGGTCAACGAGGCAGCGCTGAACGCAGCCCGTGCCAACCGCAAGGCGGTCCACCAGTTTGACTTCGAGCTGGCCAAGGACAAGGTCATGATGGGTGCGGAGCGCAAGTCGATGCTCCTGTCAGAGGATGACAAGCGCGACACTGCCTACCACGAGGCGGGACACGTTCTGGTGGCGGCGATGCGCGATCACGCCGACCCCCTGCACAAGGTGACGATTATCCCGCGCGGAATGGCTTTGGGCGTGACGATGCAATTGCCGGAAGAGGACAAGCACACCGTCACCAAGGATTACCTCGAAACCCAACTGGCCATTTTGATGGGCGGCCGGTGCGCCGAGGAGATCTTTATGAACCGCAAAACGACCGGTGCCGGCAACGACATCGAGCGGGCTACGGATCTGGCGCGGAAGATGGTTTGCGAGTATGGCATGAGCCGCATGGGGCCGCTGACCTTCGGCAAGAAGGAAGAGCAGATTTTCCTTGGCCGTGAGATCGCGCAACACCGCGATTTCTCCGAGGAAACCGCTCGTCAGATTGACGCTGAAGTGCGCAGCCTGGTGGATGAGGCTTACAAGTCGGCCTACTCCATCCTGGCAGATCACCAGGACACGATGCACCGCATGGCGAAGGCTCTGCTGGATCGTGAGACCCTGGATGCGAACGAGATCAAAATGATCATCGCCGGCGAGGAATTGCCTCCATTGCCACCGCTCGGACCGCCTCCTGGCAGTCCTGGTGGTGACGTGCAGCATGTCATCAAGCCGGAGCCAGGGCGGGCTCCTGGGTTTGGCGGCGAAAGCCAACCCTCCCCAGCCTAGCCTCGTTTAAGAAAACACAACCGATGCCCCACTTCTCTCCGGAAGTGGGGCATTACCTTTTAGAGCGTTTTTGGGCTTTATATCCCCGCCACCGAAGGACGGGTGCCCCAGATGCGACAATAGCCACAGCATGCGCGGTCGTTTTGTTCTGCTCTTAGCAATTGCTTCCCTAGCCGGTTGCGGATATCACACCCTTGGCTCTGCCGCCCACATGCCCGATACTGTGCACACCCTGGCCGTTCCCATCTTCAAAAACAAGTCGCAGTCTTACCACACCGAGGTTCCCATGACGCAGGCGGTGGTTCACGAGTTCAGCGATCGCACCCGCCTGCACGTCACTCCTGCCAACAGCCAGGACGCGGACGCAACTGTCAGTGGAACCATCCTGTCTGAATCGGTCCAGCCCTTGACCTATAGAACCCAGACGACGGCGGCGACACCTTCCGGGCAGACCACCAGCTCCACCTCCAGTTTCCTGATCACCATCAACGTAAATGTGCTGGTGACCGACCGCGATCGGCGCGTTCTTTACCAGCACAACGACTACGTTTTTCACGAGCAGTTTGAGACCACTGCGGATGTGGCCAGCTTTATCCAGGAAGATTCGCCTGCCGTTCAACGGCTCTCGCGGGACTTTGCGCAGGCCCTGGTGAGCGATATTCTGGAATCCTTCTAAATGTCTACGGACGATATAAGCAAACTCCGCAGCTTCGCCGCTTCGGACCGATTTATAGCCGAAGTGAAAGCCGGGCGGCTGCGGCCCGGCTATGTTCTCGCCGGGGACGAGATCTACCTCTTCGAACGCTGCCGCCGGGTGGTGATCGACTCGCTCATCGACCCCAGCCTGCGCGAATTCTCGTTGAGCGACCTCGATCTTGCCGAGACCAGCATTTTCCATGTGCTGGACCTTGCGCGTACACCCTCGCTGATGGCCCCGTTTCAGGTTATTTTCATTAAGAATTTGAAAAACCTGTACACCCGAGGAGCCAAGAAGGAAGAGTTTGCTGCGCTGAAAGACTACTTCCGTTCTCCCAACCCGCAGGCGGTGCTCATTTTTGTCGCCGACCACCTGCGCATACCCGCGGACCTGAGACGGATGGACCTGCAAGATAAGGAGCGCTTTGAGCGCATCCGGGAAACCCTGGGCGACGACTGCGGCGTGGTCGAGCTTGGCCGGGTGGACGAAGCGGATGCCGTGCGCTGGCTGTTAGCTACCGCGGAGAGCCGGGAGATGAAGTTCGATCAAGATGCGGCGAGAGAACTCGCCGATGCCCTGGGCGCGGACATGATGCTCATCGCGAGCGAGCTGGAAAAGCTGATGCTCTATGCTTTTGACCGCAAGCGCATCACTCTGGGCGATGTGGAGACCATGGTGCTGGCGGCCAAGCAGCGCTCTCTTTATGAGCTTACCGACGCCATTTCCGCCCGTGATAAGCCCCGCGCCTTAGCATTGCTGCATGGATTGCTGAACGCCTCCGACGGGGGCGAAGATTCGGCTATTGGGCATCTCTACATGCTGGCGCGGACTTTTCGCCAGATGATTGTCATCCTGGAGAAAAACGTGCGCGACTCTCGCGCCATCTGGCAGGCACTCTGGCAAGGTTTTCGCATGCCGCCATTTGCTGCGGAAGATCTTATTCGCCAGGCGCGTCGTTACAGCTCGCGGCGTGAGCTCACGCAAAAGCTTCGCTTGATCGCCAACGCGGATCTCGAATTGCGCTCTTCTCCGCCGGACAAGCGGCTCGTGCTCGAGCGGTTGGTGATGCAGCTCGCCAGCGAACCTCGCCCAAAGGCCTCCCCCCTGACCAGCGCGCAATACGCAATGGATCTGTGAACCGCTAAGCAGCCTGCCAAATATCTTCTACACTAAAAGCTGGCGTGTATCGTATGTCCAGACGCGTTGTCCCACCCGTCGTGGTCCTGCTTGTCTCTTGTCTGGCTGGGACGCCTCTTACTGGTTGGTCGCATAGCAAAGAGCCTGCCGGTCCCACTCCCGAAGAA
>Ga0209006_10000707_pt1 | contig 31027 bp, 23 predicted proteins | sample JacPin_JW_Ref_O2_FD_188567 | JGI IMG/M metagenome (GOLD analysis project Ga0209006, IMG submission 188567) | Forest soil microbial communities from Algoma, Ontario, Canada - Jack Pine, Ontario site 1_JW_Ref_O2 (SPAdes) (version 2) | ecosystem: Environmental > Terrestrial > Soil > Boreal...
CACCGCAGGGCTGATGCCAACCTCGTCGGTCAACCTCGGCGACTGGGCCGCGAGCCGGTTGGTGCAACCGAAGTCGCGCGCCGCGCGGCGCTGATGCTTCCGGTCGGTACTGCCGCGCCGGACTTCACGCTGCACGACCAGAACCGACAGCCCGTCACCCTCAGTGCCTTCCGCGGCGCCAAAGACGTGCTGCTGGTGTTCTTTCCGCTGGCCTTCACCGGCATCTGCCAAGGCGAGCTCGATCAGCTGCGCGATCATCTGCCCGACTTCGAGAACGACGACAGTGCGGTGCTGGCCATCTCGGTGGGGCCGGCGCCCACCCACAAGGTGTGGGCCACCGAAAGCGGATTCCTGTTCCCGGTGCTCTCCGACTTCTGGCCGCACGGCGCGGTCAGCCAGGCCTACGGGGTATTCAACGACGACGCCGGCGTCTCCAACCGCGGCACGTTCGTCATCGACCGGTCCGGGACAATCCGGTTCGCCGAGATGAAACAGCCCGGCGAGGCCCGTGACCAGCGGCTGTGGATCGAGGCGCTGACGGCGTTGAACGCCTGAACTCGCTGGGCTGTTTTGGGGCCTGGGCACTTCGGGCGGTATCTTGGCGCCGCACGGGCGCGTAGCTCAGTGGTAGAGCTCTGGTTTTACACACCAGCGGTCGGCGGTTCGATACCGTCCGCGCCCACCAATGCTGAGGCGGCTGCGATCCGGTCGGTTCCGGTCCCTCGAGACGCTAGTTCGGCGCGGGGGCCGTGAGGTGTACCTCGGCGAGTTTGCGAAAGGCCGCCACCAGACGACTGCGGTCCCCGGCGCGGCTCGCCACAACGACATGGCCGGGTTCGACGCCTTCCAAGGGGACGGTGGTGATGTCGGGTCGCAACCGCTCGTGAAAAGCGGTCGTGACGGCGACCGCCTGCCCAGCAGCGACGAGTTCCAACCCATCCTCGAGGGTTTCGACGAGTGGACCGTCGGGTGCCCTGCGCCCGTCGGGCCGGGGATCGATGCGCCAGAAGTCATTCCAGGCCGGGTCGCAGTTTCGGAATTTCGGTATGGGTTCGTCGGCGATGTCGTCGATGGTGACCGATTGCTGGCCCGCGAGGTGATGGTCGACGGGCATGAGCACCACCCGGGGCTCGTCGTGGAGGATCGTGACGCGCAGCTGGTCGGTGGAAAAAGGCAGTGCGCAAACCACCGCGTCCACCCGGTGGTCGAGCAGCGCATCTCGCGGTTGGTTCCAATCCAGGTGCAGGGGTTGTACGTCGGCGTCGGGGTGCTCGCGACGCAGCGCGCGCACCGCCGGGGTGATGATCATGCTCGTTGTGTAGCCGATGGTGATGCGGCCGGGCTGGGCGGCGTCCCGGGCCTCTGCGGTGGCTTGGGCGGCCGTGCGCACTAGGGCCTTCGCCCGAGGCAGGAACACCTCGCCGGCCTCAGTGAGCCGGGTGCTTTGCGGAGTGCGGTCAAACAGCCGGACGCCCATCTGCTGCTCCAGACGACGGATCTGCCGGCTTAACGAAGGCTGCGCGATGCGCAACGCAGCGGCGGCGCGACCAAAGTGTCGGTGTTCGGCCACCGCAACGAAGTATCCGACTAGTCGCAGGTCGAGGTCCACGACCCGCAATGTCGAATCGGTCATCGGCCCACTGTAACTTCTCGGGGCCTTGCGGCCTAGCGCCCAGGCACGATGCGTGATTTGCATCGTGCCATATGGAACAGGCCTTGGACAGGCGACGGGATGCGGCATTGAGTTGATGACATGAACCGGAAGCAATCAGAGGGATCACCCGCGAGGGGCAGCACATGAAACTCGGGGTCGCCACCGTCATCACCGATGAAAGCATTCGCCCGGATGTACTCGCAAAAGCGTTGGAAGACCGCGGATTTGACTCGCTCGTGGTGGCTGAACATTCACATATCCCCGCATGTCGGGCCACGCCGTTCCCAGCGGGCGGCGAGCTGCCGCGCGAGTATTACCGGTCCTACGATCCATTCGTCGCGCTGACAGCGGCCGCCCTCGCGACATCCAAACTGCTGATTGGGCCGGGAGTGCTTCTGCTGCCGCAACGGGACGCGATCGAAACGGCGAAGGCGGTTTCCAGCCTCGATCAGATATCCGCGGGTCGATTGCTGCTCGGGCTGGGCCTGGGCTGGAACCTCGAAGAGGGCGCCGATCACGGTGTTGAAGCCACGATGCGCGGCAAACTGCTCGACGAGAAGCTGGCCGCGATGAAAGAACTATGGGCCAACGAGGAAGCCGAGTTTCACGGCCACCACATCGATTTCGATGCCACCTACTGCTGGCCTAAGCCTGTACAGAAGCCGCATCCGAAGATTTACATCGGCGGATTCACTGCGGCCACGGTATCCCGAGCGCGACGGCATGACGCTGGGTGGATGCCCATGGCCGTCCCGGTTGCGGACATGGTCCCCGCACAGCTGGGTCTTCTCGACGGTGCAACCGACATTCCAGTCAGTGTCATCGTCCCCGAAAGCGTGGGACCCGCTGTCTTGGAAGCTTACTGCCAGCATGGCGCAGAACGAGCGTTCATCCAGCTTTCCACCAAACCCGAATCGGAAACGCTCCAACTGCTCGACAGCATTGCGGCACTCACCGAAACATACAGCTGAACCGGGCCGGTCGGGCGGCGGCTGGGCGGACCGCACCAGTATACCGAATGCGTAACTGCGCCAATGCATTAAAGAAAGAAGGAGGACATCGCTATGACGAGCGGCTCGCTCAATGACACGCAACTTGTCGAGTTCGGCGGCGGCCAAGAGGCGCGAGTAGCCCGCCGGGTGGCCGAGTTGTATGACAGCGACGCGCAATTCCGCGCCGCCGCTCCCGTTCCCGAGGTAATCGAGGCGGCCTGCAGGCCCGGTCTGCGTTTGACCGAAGTGTTTGAGACGCTCGTCGCGGGTTATGCCGATCGTCCCGCGCTTGGGCAACGAGCCCGTGAGCTGGTGACCGATGCCGACACCGGCCGCACATCGGTACGCCTCTTGCCCCAGTTCGACACCATTAGCTACCGCGAGTTCTGGGACCGGGTGCGGGCGATTGCCCGCGCCTGGCGGCACGACCCCGTTCATCCCGCGACCGCCGGCGATGTGGTCGCGACCGTCGGATTCGCCAGTGCGGACTACTTGGTCGTCGAGATGGCGTGCGCCTACCTCGGACTGGCGACGGTCCCGCTGCAGCACAACGCTCCGGTATCGCGACTGCGGCCGATCATCCAGGAGTGCGAACCCAGGATCGTGGCCGTCAGCGCGGACTATCTCGATCTAGCGGTCGAGTCCGTGCTGAGCAGTCCGTCGGTCGGCCAGGTGATGGTGTTCGACTACCAGCCCGAAGTCGATGAGCAGCGGGAGAACTTTGAGCGGGCTCTTGCCCGCCTGCGCGAGGCGGCGGGGCATGTTGCTGTGACCACGGTAGACGAGGTCGTCGAGCGCGGCAGCCAACTGCCGGTCCAGCCGGCGTACACCGACGGTAGCGATGAGCGCTTGGCGATGATCTTGTACACGTCAGGCAGTACGGGGGCGCCGAAAGGTGCCATGTACACCGAGGGGATGGTGGCCAAGCACTGGACGGGTCTCTACTTGTCGCCTGGCGTCCCTGCTTTCAACGTGAATTTCATGCCAATGAACCACCTCGGTGGAAGGGTGCCGTTGGCTTCGGCGTTCATCGCCGGGGGTACCAGCTACTTCGTACCCAAGTCCGATTTGTCGACGCTGTTTGACGATTGGGCGCTGGTGCGGCCCACTCAGATGGTTCTGGTTCCGCGTGTGGTGGACATGCTGTTCCAGCACAATCGCATCGGGATCGACCGAAGGATCGCCGAGGGCGCAGACCCCACAGACGCCGAAAAGGACGCTGCCACAGAGTTGAGGGAGCGGGTGGGTAGCCGGGTGCTCGGTGGTGCCTTCGGCACTGCCCCACTTGCCGCGCAGATGAAAGCGTTTGTGGATTCGGCGCTCGACGTCCACATCGCCGACGGCTACGGCCTGACCGAGACCGGGACGATCAGCTTGGATGGTGTGATCAACCGCAAGCGGGTGCAGGACTACAAGCTGATCGACGTTCCCGAACTCGGTTACTTCCACACCGACCGGCCTTATCCGCGCGGGGAATTGCTGGTCAAAGCCGACACGATGACGCCGGGCTACTACAAGCGCCCAGAACTCACCGCCGCGGTATTCGACGCGGACGGGTATTACCGAACCGGTGACGTGATGGCCGAGATCCAACCCGATCGCCTGGCGTATGTCGATCGCCGCAACAACGTGCTCAAGCTCGCCCACGGCGAGTTCGTCGCTACCTCGAACCTGGAGGCTGTGTACAGCGCCGCTCCACTGGTGCGGCAGATCTTCGTGTACGGCAACAGCAAACGGTCAAGCCTGTTGGCTGTCATCGTGCCGACCCTCGAGGCACTCGGCGAGTTCGGCGACGACATCGACGGGGTGAAGACCGCGCTGCACAAGTCGCTGAAGCAGTGCGCCACGGACGCGCAGTTGACGTCCTACGAAGTGCCAGTGGACTTCATCATCGTCACGGAACCCTTCACCGAGGAAAACGGGTTGTTGTCCGGCGTGGGGAAGCTACTACGGCCCCGGCTCGAGGAACAGTACGGCGAGCGGCTCGAGCAGATGTACACCGAAATCGCCGCCGCGCAGGTCAATGAGATGCGGGCACTGCATCGGATGGCGGCCGATCGACCTGTGGTGGAGACGCTTGTCCGCGCAATCCGCGCCTTGTTCGGTAGCGCGAGTGTCGACGCCGAACCCGACGCTCATTTCACCGATCTTGGTGGAGATTCATTGTCGGCGTTGACATTCTCCACCTTGCTCGAGGAGATCTTCGGGGTCGAGGTGCCGGTCGGCGTGATCATCAGCCCAGCCAATAGCGTCGGACGACTCGCGGACTACATCGAGACACAGCGCAGCACGGGTGCACAGCGTCCGACCTTCACGTCTGTTCACGGCCAGAGCCCGACCATGATTTCGGCAGACGAGTTGACGTTGGACAAATTCATCGATGCCCAGACTCTTTCGACTGCAAGGTCATTGCCACCTGCCTCAGGTGCGCGTGTGCCCCACACTGTCCTGCTAACCGGAGCGAACGGCTGGCTGGGTCGGTTCTTGACCCTGGAGTGGCTTGAGCGACTTTCCCTGCGAGGCGGCAAGCTGATCGTGATCGTGCGCGGCCGCGACGCCGACGAGGCCAGAACGCGAATGGAGAAGGTGTTCGACAGCGGTGATCCCGAGTTGCTGAGCCGGTTTCGGCTGCTGGCGGCCACCCACCTCGAGGTGCTGCCCGGTGATATCGGCGATCAGGATCTCGGCGTGGACGCGGCGACCTGGCAGCGGCTGGCCGAGAGTGTTGATCTGATCCTGCACCCGGCCGCACTGGTCAACCACGTGCTGCCTTACGACCAGCTGTTCGGGCCGAATGTCGTTGGTACCGCTGAGCTCATCCGACTGGCCATCACTACTCGAATCAAGCCGGTCACTTATCTGTCCACCATCGCGGTGGCGCGGACGGTGCCCCCCGGCCAGTTCGAAGAGGACGGCGATATCCGCCGGGTCAGCCCCATCCGCCCGATCAATGACGATTACGCGAACGGCTACGCCAATAGCAAGTGGGCCGGGGAGGTCCTGCTGAGGGAAGCCAACGACCTGTGTGGAGTGCCGGTGGCGGTGTTCCGGTCCGACATGATCCTGGCGCACACCCGATACCGTGGGCAACTCAATGTGGCTGACATGTTCACTCGGCTGATCTTCAGCCTGCTGGTGACCGGCATTGCGCCGCACTCATTTTACGAAAGTGACGGTGTCGGCTGCCGGGCGACGGCACATTACGACGGCCTGCCGGTCGATTTCATCGCATCGGCGGTCACCATGATCGGCACCCGGGTCACCGCGGGTTATCGCTCCTTCGACGTGATGAACCCCCACGACGACGGTGCCTCACTAGATGTGTTCGTGGATTGGCTGATCCAGGCCGGCAACAACATCCGGCGCGTCGACGACTATGACGAATGGCTGAGTCGGTTCCAGGCCGCACTAACCGGTCTGCCCGAAGCGCAGCGTCGGCAGTCGGTCCTGCCTCTGTTGCACGCCTTCTCCAAGCCGCACAAGCCGATCCGCGGCGCGGCGGCACCAACCGACGCGTTCCACGCTGAGGTGCTCGCGGTCAGAGCCGGTCCCGACGAGGACATCCCGCACATCTCGGCGGAGCTGATCGCCAAGTACGCCAATGACCTACGGCAGCTGAGCCTACTGAGCTGAGTCCGCCCGCACCGGCCTGTCGGCGCTCTTCGGCGCGCCAACCGAGCGGGCAACAAGGTTGAGAGTAATTGCAAGACAACAGAATTCGTCCGAAAAGGCGGATAGCCCCACAAGGAGGGCCGACATGGGTGACCCCGATCCCGGCAGCGACCGACGCATGGCAGCGCGTAACCGATACGGTCGCTTCTGGTCCTCCGCTGTTTCGGGTCCAGGTATACGAGTCATCGAATTGCATGTCCTCGGGATGCAGGTACAACTGCTGTCGATAAACATGGGGCGGTGCTGGCCTCCTTCGAGCTCTTGCCGGAGTCCGGCGAATGCGGTGCACTGGCGGGTCGATAGGACCATCACCGTCGAACGCCGCCACGGCTTTGTAAACCGTTATGGACAACTAGGTTTCATCACGAACAGCCAGCTCCTGCTACTGCTGTTGTTGTCGGACGTTTTGGAGTGTCTGAGGACGATGCAGCGTGGCGTAGTGGCTTCTTCGATGGTCGCGAGATGGAAATACCGCACAAGTCATCGCAGCGTGCAGCGACCAGCTGAAGCCGGTGCTTAGTACCACTGCGTCCTTCTGGCGCAGCCATTTTCCACGTCGGCCACTAGGGCCGGTGCAGAACCGAAAGGTGACCCCATGACAAGCAACGAATCTAGAGACTTCTCAAAGTTCTGCGCCGCTACGCGCGACCGATTGTCGGATCCGCATCTCGACCTCGCCACCGTTCGAGACATCGTCGAGACGGCACACATCGCGGCGAAAGAACCCGAAGGTGTCACTTATGCAGAAGTCGACGCCGGCGGGGTCGAGGCCCTCTGGTGTATTCCCACCGATAGCGAGCCCCGCACCGTTCTGCTGCACAACCACATGGGTGGCAGCGTCTTCACATCGATGCACTGCGACCGGAAACCCGCTGCTCATATCGCCAAGGCCGCGCGTATACGGTCGCTGGTGATCAACTACCGGCGTTCGCCGGAGCACAAGTTCCCCGCACAGATCGAAGACGTTGAGACGGCCTATGATTGGCTGCTTGGCCAGGGCTACCGACCCGAGAACATCGCCAGCGTCGGGCACTCGTTCGGCGGTAATCTCGCTGTCAGCCTGGCCGTGCGGTTGCGCGACAGGGGGGCCGCACTGCCCGGCGCGATTCTGTCCATCTCGCCCTGGTGCGACCTGACGCTCTCAAGCAAGTCCATCGATACCCACGCTGATGTAGACATGGTGCTGACGCGTGGATTGCTGGAACTTTTCCGATCGTGCTGGCTCGATGGAACGGGCGTGCACTGGACCGATCCGCGGGTGAACCTGCTTAAAGCCGACCTACGCGGCCTTCCCTCGATCGCAGTCTTCTACGGCACTGACGAGTTGCTCGCGGATGAGGCGGTGCAATTCGCGCTGCGGGCGAAAGCGGCTGGCAACGATCATCAACTCCAGTCCGTTGAGGGCGGCCAGCACTCGTTCATCATGGGCGCCGGCCGCGTTCCCGAGGTCGATAACGCCATCGCGGAAATGGGGAAGTGGCTGCGTAGGAAGCTTCTACTGAGGGCGGCGCCGTGATCGAGGGGCCGGCGCGAATGGCAGCGGCAGGCCGGGCTAAAGCCGCAGACGGAGCCGATCATGTTGAGCGGCGCCTACCTCGCCGCTCAGACGGCGACCAAGTGGGCCAACGATGAGCAGCATTAATTGGGACCTTGGCTCGACGGCCCCGCGCTCCACCGGGTGGTTGAACCAATCGCTCCGTCCACACCACGAATGAAGGTCTGATATGTCAAAACGAGACTCCTACACACGACTGTTCGGCGAGTTTGGAGCCGCGCTCTCCGACACCGACTGGATCGCACTGGCGAACGATTCTCTACCGCCTAACCTTTCGGCTCTGAACGCCCGAATCGTGGCGGGGTCCCGAACAGATAGGTTCCTGCAGTTCTCGTATAAGCCCGGACCGGACTCGTACACCTTCATAAGCCTTAGCGGTGGATGCGTCGCCGAAATGCTCGATCAAACTGCGGCGCACTGCGGCACCTTCGTGACGAGTTACGGGTGCCCGACGCTGACAGTGACGGCGAACTACTTGCGTGCCGGCAAGGGCAGTACGTTTGTCGCCACGGCGCGGTTGTTGACGGCGACAAGCGCCTCCGCAGTCATTGCCGCCGAGCTCACCGATGAGCGCGAGCGGCTGATCGCTTCGGCCTCCGTCGTTGTGCAGTTGCTCAAGGACATCACGCGCTATAAGCGAAGTTGAAACGACGTCAACATGTCCGAAACCAGAGCTCTAAACTCTGCACCATCCGTGCGACACAGCCGACCGCCTTTACGCGTCTGCAACTCGTCCCCGGAGTCCGTCACCGCGCCTACTCCGTATCTCTGGATCGGGCACACCTTCATACATATCGCGCAGTCTTCGGTCCTGGCCATCAATGGCAGGCAGCGTTTTGTGTTGAGCTTGGGGGTCAAGTCGATTCCTTTGGGACGAGGCGTTGTGATGGCCAGCCCTGTGACTGTCGGCACAAGGTACGTGTCTGGAATCGGACACGAACCTGAGCTTGCGTGATGGTTACGCCGAAGCCGCGAGGGCCTTTTGGTCCTCGTTGGCGAACGTGTCCTCCAGCAGCAGGGGCGAGTAGTCGACATCGATGTCTTCGAGCGGCCGGCCCCTCGCGCTACTGATCGTGCCGAATCGTCGCATCCCCTTATCGGCCGCGTATTGCTGTAACTCACTCGCCGTCAGGCCGAACGGCTTCTCGTCGTAAGGGGCGAAGGTGTCGTCCGTGTTCTGCAGGACCAACGGAATGAGTTCGTTCATCCGTGACTCGAATATGTTCCAATTCTCGTCGTCTGCGGCGACATGGCGCCGACATGTGAAGGTGCCCCAGGCCATGTGACGACGCTCGTCGTCACCGATGCGGCGTATCAATTCCTGCATACCGGGAAGAATGCCGCGACCGACGCAAATCCGGTGCCACGCATAATATCCCGTCAGGGCCATCATTCCTTCGATGACGTGGTTGTACGTCACTGAGGCGCGTATCTGGGCGGCGGGTGACGCATCGGCGGACAACGTGTCGAGCGATTTCGGCAATTCTTCGTAGAACATCTGGCGGTAGGCGGGAAGGTCGTCGAGGTAGAGATGCAGGTCGTCCGTCATCCCGACCGCGTCAAGCCACATACGGAACACCTGCGTGTGCTTGGCTTCCTCGAACGCGAACTGCGTTAGGTACATCTCGTCGGCGAGGCGGCCCTCGTCGCGCATCGCCGCCATGAATGGCTGAATATCCTGGGTGACCGCTTCCTCACCGGCGATGAACTGCGCGCACAGCCGCGCGGCCCAGTCGCGCTCGAGGTCCGTCAAGGACTCCCAGTCGGCGCGGTCGCGCGAGAAGTCGATATCGGCGGGATTCCAGAACTTCGCGTTGCCACCGGCGAAGAGCTTCATCGAGAGGCTGTCCCAGTTGAGCCCACCCGCGTCGAGCGAGCGTGAATGTGTCCGCGCCATTGGTTTCTCCTCATCAAATGACGTAGGGGCGTGCCCTCATGTTGTTGACGTTTCGAGTTTCGCGTCGATAGGAGGGGCGCGACGTTCAAGACTTGGACACAGAAGTCGTGGTGAGCTGCTGCAAGCTTCTTGCCTCGTCTGCGTGCTGCGTCAGGCCGTTTCAAGCAGTGTGGCGGGCGGACACGTCAATGCACTTTAAATTACGAAGGGCCGGATAAGGAGCGCAGAATCCAGTCCGATAACACGGGAGCCGACGCGCGCGAAATCGCACCAGCACTGGATGCCACAAGGTTTAGGAAGTGAAACCCATCGTCGGTGCGCACGTCTACGAGCGCGCCCGCACCGGGCGGGTTGCGTCCGGATCGGAAACGCGTTTGTTCGATCTCTTCTGGCCAGTCGAGAGGCGGCCACGCTGCACGTGAGCCCGGGGCGGGTCACGTCATGGAGAACAGCTCCTGCATCAGGATCACACTCGCCACCCTCTGCAGACCGCCTTCCACAGCGATGCGTTGATCGTCCGGGCATTCAAGCAGCCCATCGAGCGCCGTTGAGACTTTCTTCATGTCGTAGATCGGCTGGTCCTTCGCCGCTTGCGACGCGAACGTATCCCGGTAGAAGGCGAGCATCGGGTCATTCGAGTTCCGGGTAGGCGGCGTCGTGAACGGATGCTTCTGCCGGTCGTACACCTCGGGGATCAACACATCCTTCGCAGCCTCACGCAGCACATGCTTTTCCCGAATCCCCTTGACCTTCATGCTCACCGGGACCCGCGCCGCTGCCTCGGCGACATGGTGATCCAGGAACGGCACCCGTCCCTCGATGGAATGCGCCATCTCCATCCGATCGGCCAGGTAATTCAGGACGAAGTTCGGCAACACCGTCTTGGCATTGACATAGAGCATCTGGTTGAGCCGGTCGCGGCCGGCGACACGTTGCGCCAGCGGCAAGCGGTCCAGCGCAGACACCAGCGGCTGAAACTGCCTAACGGATACCGGGAGATCATCGCGGAACAACGGGGCCACGATATTCGCTGGGGCCGCAGCGAAGTTGAGCGTTGCGGGCAGCCAGCCGAGCCTGCGCTGCACTGCCTGCATCTCCGGGCTGTCGACCTGTTCCGGCATCAACAACGCGCGAGTCGCCGCGTTGGCGCCGAGCATCTCGTCGAAGAGCGCCGATTTCTCGGCAGCGCCCAACGTCGCATTGTCATTGAGCGCGTCGACCCGGAAGAACGCATAGCCTCCCAGCATTTCGTCGCCGCCTTCGCCAGTGAACACCACTTTGATGCCGGCCGCTCGCACGGCACGGCTGAGCAGATACTTGGCAACGCCGTGGCCGTTGAACATCTGCGTTTCGGCATGCCACACCGCATCCTTGAACGCGTCGGCGATATCCCGCCCCGTGATCGGAATGGGGTGGAAGGTCGCGCCGACGTGTTTGGCGTGAGCTTCAGCGATGCTGGTTTCGTCATACAGCGCGTTGTCAAAGGTGAGCGTGAACGCGCGGATCGGCCGGTCCATCTCCTGCTGCGCGAGCCCGAGGACGGCGCACGAGTCGATGCCACCACTCAGATAGGACGCGACCTCGACATCGGCGACCAGTCGTCGCCGCACGGAATCGCGCAGAGCCTCGCGGAATTCGTCGACGATGTCGGCCTCGCTTCGCGTGTCCGCCCGCATCTGCTCAGCAGTCGGGATCTCCCAATCCCAATATGGATAGATGCGAACATCGCCATCCCTGGCGATCGCATAGCAACCTGGCGGCACCGTACTGATTCCGGCGAACTCGGTTTTCTCGTGAGATCTGCCCGCGCCTCCGGTGGCGCCCTCCAGATCCCATGCGGCCGGCACACCCAGCGCCAACAGTGCCTTGATCTCCGATGCGAAGAACACGTCGCCGTTCACCACTGCGTAGTAGAGCGGCTTGACCCCGAAGCGGTCGCGGGTCGCGATCATCTCCTGTTGGCGTTCATCGGCGATGATCACCGCGAACTCACCCCGCAGTTTCGTGGCGGCCTGCATCCCGCGCTCCCGATACAGGTGCACCGCGATTTCGCTGTCGCTGTCGGTGGAGAAGCGATAGCCGCTTGCTCGCAGACCCTCGCGAAGCTCGCGGTAACCGTAGAATTCGCCATTCACCACGACATGAACCGCGCCATCCGGGCTGGTCATGGGCTGACTGCCGTTCCTCAAACCGATGATCGACAACCGCGTGTGCCCGAGCGTCCATCGCCCGTCCCGTGACTTCCAGGTGCCGGTGCCGTCCGGCCCGCGGTGTTCCAACAGCTTGAGCGCTGTATCGCGTCGTTCGGTTGAAAGGCCGTTCCTCGTCATCGCGGCGAATATTCCACACATGCGTTCTGTCCTCCAGGGTGTTGGCGCCCCACTTGAGGGCACTACAGACATTCTCCGTCATCATCACGACCATTCTCCCGAATACTGTTGCGGTGCACTTGTTTTCGTTCCAGACCCAGGATCTGGCCCACTGGCAAGCGCCGCCGGCCACGCCCTCCTCCCGGCAACGTCTGCGGTGTTGCCATTTGACGTTGGCGGCCGGCACTGGCCCGCGATCAAGACAGGATCAGGTCAGCGGCCTTCTCACCGATCAGCACGGTGGGTGCATGGGTGTGACCGCGGATGATGGTCGGCATCACCGAAGCGTCCGCGACCCGTAGCCGCTCGACGCCGCGCACCCTCAGCTGCGGGTCCACCACGCTTGCGCCGTCATTTCCCATCCGGCATGTCCCCACCGGGTGATAGAGGGTGTGCGACAGCGAGTTCAATCCACGTTCTAGTGTCTCGTCGTCCAAGGTGTCGGCGAACAACGGCCTGGCGATCTTCCCGATGACACCACGCAGGGCCGGTGACGCAGCAATGGTCGCCGTCATCCGCAGACCCGCCATCAGGGCCGCGCGGTCGGCGCCGTCGTCATCGGTGAGATAGCGCGGGTCGATGATCGGCTTGGCCCTCGGATCGGATGAACGCAACGTGATGGTGCCGCGGCTGCGCGGTTTCAGCAGGATCGGCCCCATCACGACGGCGTGGCGATCGTAAGGGTCGCCGATGCCCTCCTCGAAATACGGTGTGGGCGCGAAGATCAACTCGAGGTCGGGCAGCTCGAGATCGGGGCGGCTCTTCACGATGCCATACGCCTCCCCCAAGTTCGAAGTGAGCATGCCGCGCCGCCGCAGCAGGTAGTTGAGCAGCTCGATCGGCTTCTCGGCGGCGAACAGGGTGTTGTCGGGGACGTCGAACCCCAGAAGCACGGCGAGATGGTCGATCAGGTTGCGGCCCACGTCGGGGGCGTGCTGTATCAGATCCACCCCGTGCTCGGCGAGGTGGTCACGATCACCGATGCCCGACAGCATCAACAGTTGCGGGCTGTTGACGGCGCCCCCACACAGCACCACCTCACGACGTGCGCGGACGACGTGGCGCGCACCGCCGTGCTCGAATTCCACGCCGACCGCCCGGTTTCCGTCGAACACCACCTTGGTCACGGCCGCTTCGGTGAGCACCGTCAGGTTCTCCCGCTTGAGCGCGGGCTTGAGGTATGCGTCGGCGGTGCTCCACCTGGCGCCCCAGCGCTGGTTGACGCGTGTCTCGCAAAAGCCTTCAGGGGCAGCCTGATCCGGTGGGTCGATCCGATGGCCGCACTCCTGCACGGCGGTCAGCCACGCTGCGGTGGACGGCCGCGGACTGCGCTGACGGGAGATGATCAGCGGGCCGTTCTCGATGCGGTCGAAGTAGCGCACGATGTTCGCATAGCCCCACTGCTCGCCCGCGTGCTCGGCCCATTCGTCGTAGTCGGCGGCGAAGCCGCGCACCCACATCATCGCGTTCATCGACGACGAGCCGCCGAGCATCTTGCCTCGCGGCCAATAGATCTCGCGGCCGTCCAGTTCCTTCTGCGGCTCGGTCTGGTAATCCCAGTCCATCGCGCCGCGCATCAGCTTGGCGAACCCGGCCGGGATGTGGATGAACTTGTCCTTGTCCCTGGGTCCGGCTTCCAGCGCCACCACCTGGACGGAGGGTTGCGCACTGAGCCGGTTGGCCAACACGGCTCCGGCAGAGCCCGTTCCCACGACAACGTAGTCGGCCTCCACAGCGGCGCAGAACTTTGAGAACTCTCGAGATTCCTTGCTTGTCATGGGGTTACCTTTGTTCGCCGCATCACTGCGTCAGCCCTTGAAGTAAACGATTTGGTGGGAGGTAGCCAGCAGTGCTCGGTCGCGAGTCCACAGCTGTGCGCTCTGGTCGAAGTACCCGCCGGAGAATCGGTTGGCGTGGGCGGTTCCTAAGACGTAGTCACCGCCGAGGGCGTCAAGCTGCTGCTGGTCGGCATGGAAATAGGTCGTCAACGAGGTGGTTCCGGACGGGATTAATCCGCCGCGACGCAAGAACACTCGCGGGTAGAAGGTGTCGCACAGGGCGGCCAGGGCCGGGTAGTCGACAGGACGTTGTGCGCTGTCGCGCATCCACAAGGTGCTCATCGATGACCGCTTGGGCTGCGCGTGTTCGCCCGGAAAGGCGCCTTCAACGAACCGCATATCGTAACGGCGTCCCCAGGCGATGAAGTCGCTCGGACTCGGACCACCGGGGATGAGCTGTTCTGGCGGCGGCGCGGTCGGCGGGTGCGCTTCGGTACTAGCCCAGGTACCGCGGCGGACGCCGAACACCGCGGTCGCGGTGGTTGTGACCGCGCCGTCCTGACTGAGTTCGGCGATCCAGTGTTGGTTGGTGCGGTTGGTGCGCGCGGCCCGAAGCGAGATGTCGAAATCGCCGTCGGCGATGGGCGCCGTGAAATTGACGGTCAGCGCCAGCGGCTCACCGATGCGGTCGGGTTGCGTTTCGATGGCGCGCAGCATGACGGCGGCGGTGATCCCGCCGAACGGGCCGACCTGGTTGGCCCACTCCGGATGGGTACGGCCGCGCCTGACGTTTCCGTCGATGGTGTCAAGGTGGATGGCATTGTCGAACGGGTGTGTTGGGGTCATGCCGATTCCTTCGTTACTCGCGTAGCTCATCGGGTGCCGCGAGGCGAAATCCACAGCCATCGGTGCCTGCGGTGAAGTTGTCATCTGTCGCCGGTCGCCTCTGGGGTGAGTACTACCCGGAAGCGGGCCTGGTTGGCCAGCATTCGCTGGTAGCCGTCGGCGGCTTTCTCCAATGGCATGACCTCCACCATCGGCTTAATGCCCTGTAGTGCAGCGAAATTGAGGGTGTCCTCAAGGTCGTTCGAGTCGCCGACCGGATGGCCGCGGACAGTGCCCGAGATATTGATCAGCTGGATCGGGCTGACCTGCACCGGATCGGCCAAGAGGGCCAGCAGCAGCAGTTCACCGTGCAGTCCCAGCCCGCCGATCGCGGCGGAGATCGCTTCGGCATTGGTGGCGGTGGCCGCGATGACCCGCGCCCCACCCAGGCTCTGCAGTTCGCTGGCCACATCGCTGGTTAGCGAGTCGATGCAGTGATGAGCGCCCAGTTTGCGAGCGAGGTGACTTTTCTCGGGGCCGCGCGCGATCGCGACGGTGCGAAAGCCCATCTTGACCGCGAACTGAACCCCGAGATGACCAAGGCCACCGATCCCGAGGATGGCGACCAGATCGCCGGGCCCAGCGCCGGTGCGGCGCAGCGAGTTGAACATGGTCAGTCCCGCGCATGCGAGCGGCGCGGCGTCAACCGCCGATAGTTCATCGGGGATACGGGCCAGTGCGTTCGCCGGCGCCACGACGTATTCGGCGTATCCGCCGGGAAACGTTGCGCCGGTGACCATGTCGGCCTCGCAGTGCACCAAATCGCCGCGCCGACAGCTGCGGCAGTGCTCGCAATAGCCGCCCGACGCGCCGATCGCCACGCGTTCACCCTTGCGCCATCCCTGCACACCCTGGCCCAGCGCGTCGATGCGCCCGGCGATCTCGTGACCCGGCGTGAGCGGGAACTGCAGACCCGGCCACTGGCCGTCGACGAAGATCGCATCGGAGTGGCAGATGCCGCAAGCCTCCACGGCGACCCGCACAGTGCCGGGTGCAGGGTCGGTCAGTGTTTGATCGACAAGGGCCAGTCGTCCTCGCGGTGAGGTGACCTGGGCCGCGCGAAACGTTGTCATGATGCGCCTTTTCGAGTTCGGTGTGATGTCGAGTTGGGACACCAATTTGAGTCTCGCTTCGGTAGCAGGGCAGCGACGTTCAAGATCTGGACACGGAAGTCGTGGTGGGCTGCTGCAATGGCCATCACTTACCCACGCTCACGTCTTGTCGTTGCGGGTGGGTCGGGGGAGGACTGCTCGACAATCTCCTGTGACACGGTGCTTTTTCTTTGTTACACGGGAGCCGCTACAGGTCGTTCCAGTTCGCAATGTGCGCGCCGGCGGAGGTACTAAACACGCATATTGGATTCATAAGCAGTTGCTGATTTCAGGATCCGCTTGCCGCACTGCTCGAAACGGCGTGACGCAGCACGCACACAAGGCAAGAAACTTGCAGCGGCCCAACACGACTTCCGTGTCCAGATCCTGAACGTCGCGCCCCTGATATCGACCCGAGACTCGAAACCACAAACGCCAAACCTCAAACGCCGACGACAGGAGGGAACTGAGGATGTTCAGTCAGGTCGCTCGCGGACTGGGCGCTCATCAGTGCATCGGCTGGCGCGCCCACGGCGATGACTGCGACATGCTCGTCATCGGAAGCGGATTGGGCGGAAACGTCGCAGCCGTGCAGCTGACGGAGACGGGAGATCGCGTGCACGTCTCGGCGGTGTGGCGGAAGGTACCGGACAAAGACGCCGCCGAAACAACATGGAATATCAAGCGATTCGCATGTGCGCCCCTGGGACTCACGGGCACACAGCGCATCTATTTGCTGGCCAAAGTCATGGTCCATGCCGGAGTGGGCGACTTTGTAAATCGTGGTCGACGAAGCATTCTCATCAAGCACAGCCGACGTCTGCTTGAAATTGCCGAACGCGCTGCAGAACGAATCCGGGCGGCCGGATGACACCACGAGCGAGATGACAATGGACGAATCCGACCTTCGGGATCAGTCATCCTCCCCACGAGTGAGCGAGAGTGACGCCGAACTTGCGGCGCGCTTCGAGCGCGAGGCTCTCGTACTGCTCGACCTGCTTTACCGGGGTGCGCTAGCGCTAACCGGGGACCGGCTAGAGGCAGAGGATCTCCTGCAGGAGACGATGATGAACGCCTATAGGGAATTCGGCTCATTTCCTGAGGGCAGCAGCCCGACGACCTGGCTGTACCGGACTTTGATCAGCGCCTACGTCAGCAGGTGTCGCAGTCGACACGGCCGGCCGGCCGAGTGTCCGAACACCACGAGCATCGATTGGCAATTGGCGACTGCAGCCGCGTGCTCATCGACTGGGCTGAGCTTGGCGCAGGCGGAAGCGCTCGAGGCGTTGCCAACCGCGGTGATCACCAGAGCCCTGCACGCATTGGAACTAGACACCCGCATGGCGGTGTACTACGCCGACGTGGAGGGCTTTTCCTGCCGGGAGATCGCCCACATCACCGACCGCTCGGTCAGCGCGGTGATGTCACTGCTGCGCCGCGGCCGCCATCAACTGCGAAACCTACTGCTCGCTGCTTCCCGGGAGTCGGCAGCAGATCAGTTTCGGAGGGATGCGCCGAAGAAGACGGCCCTGGTGCAACCCGCGATGCCGAAAGACGCGCCGCTACATCGGTTGTCCGAGTCCGATCCTTGCCCAGGTCAACTGGACTGGTTCGATCGTGAGATCGTTGACTACGTTCTGCGATGGGTGCCCCACGGCGAGATGTGGGACGAAGATGTCTATCCCATGTTCGGCATGACGGTCGAGCAGTTAGTAGACAGATTCCACCGGATCATCGACGCGTCCGTGCCTGGGTTGGATCGCCTCGCCAAGTCCGACCGCGCACTCTTGGACAAGGCCCGCCAGCTCCCAGCGGTCTTCGGGCAAGCGGGGTAGGCCTGCGAGTTCACTGAGCCACAAGTAAGCGCGGCCCGGCTCATGGGCATCGCCAGAACCTCACGATATGTCTTCACCCTGGATGTATCGGCTCACGAAGTTCAGCCCAGCGTCGGTGACTTCGTATTTGTGATGGGTTGGTTCACCACGTTGGATCGCCACAGGCGATAGTTCGACTCGTTTCAAAAGCCCGTCCTTGACCGCGTGCAGGAGGAGGACTTCGAAACCCGCCTCGACAATGAAGGATCTCCGGTCGGTCTCGACAATCTGGTCGAACACCCGGCGCTCGAAATCAGAGTAGCGGCTGTTCAAGATCCCGAGATTGCGCTTATACATGCGGATCGGTTGCCGATCGATTTCTTTCTTTTGGTCATACCGGGTACATGCGCCTTGATGATCAATCGTCGGAAAGGTGAGCGCGGATCTGACGGCTAACGCACCGCGGCCGGCCCGGCCAGGTTTCGGCCGGGGTGGGATCGGAGGTGTGTCATTGGTCCGATTTAACGACAATCCCAGAGGCCAGGCGACAAGGCTCATTACTACCACCAACACCACGTACTGCAGCGCCGGGTGCCACCCGCGTTGGGTGGGTTGGGTGGGCTCCTCATCAGCGGCCACCATCGGGATCGTGCTTGGCGGCGGGGGACTTGTCGAAACGACCTGTGGGGTCTGCACCGGTGTCACGGTCGTCGGCGCGGGCTCCGCCAGAGTGGGCTCCGTCGAAATACGATATTGCGCCACCGAAAACGGGCACCACTGGCAGCTTTTGGGGTCTGCCCCGACGCTGGCAAATGGAGCCGCCTGTGCCACAACGGGTATGGTGGCTACCACCGAGAACGGTGCGAGTGCTATGGCGGCTGCCGCCGCAATGCCGAGTGCTTTCATCTCGTGACCCGCTTTACTTCGTCGTCGACCACATCTCATACATGCGGGCGCTATAGGGAGTGCCGGTCTCGGATGCATTCCGCGGCCCGCTCACCGATCACGGGGAAGGGCCAAACGGAGGAAACTCGCCCCCGCGTGATCCGGATCAGAGTCGGATCGACTCGGGAGCCCATGTCGCGGAGGAAGCGAAGACCCATTGGCGACAGAGCCACCCGAGTGACGATCCGATGGGCAACTGAGCGGCCCGGAGACACGGCGGGAACAGACATGGATCGTTAGGCTCCTTTCGTTTCGATTGAACGGCAAATAGTTTCGGTTGAATGGGGAGTTCGCCATCAACGGCGGTGGCAAGGATGACCCGCGCCACACCCACGTCCTGCAATTCGCCGGCCAGGTCGCTGGCGCGCGAGCCGATGCATCTGATGAGCGCCCAGTTCGCGTGCAACGTGACTGAACATCCTCAGTCCCCTCCTGTCGTTGACGTTTGACGTTTGGCATTTGTGGTTTCGAGTCTTGCATCGATAGCGGGGCCGCGATGTTCAAGATCTGGACACGGAAGTCGTGGTGGGCTGCTGCAAGCTTCTTGCTCTGTGTGCGTGCTGCGTCACGCCGTTTCAAGCAGTGGGGCAAGCGGAACCTGAAATCAGCAACTGCTTGTGGATCCAAAATGCGTGTTTCACTACCTCTGTCGGCGTGCACCTTGTGAACTGGAACGACCTGTAGCGGCTCCCGTGCAACAAAGGACCAACGGACCCACCGAAGTCATCAACGGGACGCCTAGAAGCTCTGCGCCACAACGCCCTCGGATTCCGGAACCTCGCCCACTGCCGATGGCGCTCACTCCTGCACAGCGGAGCACTCCACTCACTCGTTAATGCACCGTAAATTACGAAGAGCCGGATAAGGAGTGCAGTATCCAGTCCGATGGCACCGAAGGCGGCGCGTGCGACCTCGCGTCAACACTGGATGCCACAAGGTTTAGGAAGTGAAACCCCAAATAGCCAGAAGCCCGATGGCTGATCCGCTACGGCAGCCGCGCAAGCGCGTGCGCCATATCGGACGCTTCGGTGGCATCGGTAAAGTGCGTGAAGAACTTTCCGTCCGGCCCGAGAACGTAGGTGATCGCCGAATGCGGAACGACATATTTTTCAGTGTCATCGGGGTCAGGGTTCTTTTTAGCGAACACCCGAAATTGCTTCTTGGCGGATTCGATGGCATCGGGCGAGCCGGTCAGTCCGGTGAACCGCGGATAGTTTTGTGTGAGAAAGGCTTTCATCACGCCGGCCGTATCCCGCTCGGGATCTACGGTGACGTAGAGAGCAGTAATGTGTTCGGCGCGTTCTCCGAGACTATCCAGCACGTCAGAAAGTTTGGCTAAGGCTCGCGGGCACACCATCTTGCAGTGTGTGAATCCGAAGAACACCAAAACATAGTTGCCGGCGTAGCTTTCGTTGGTGACGTGGTTTCCGTCGTGATCGATGAGATCGAATCGAGCGGGGACGAAACTCGCCTTCGTTGGTCGCTGAGTGTTGGTCATAGTAGAGCCAATTCTGTGTTGTCTTATGCGGCAGGTGTGCCGAATTGCATTGAGTAGGAATGATTGTGATCGTCGTCGCAAGCCAGGAAGTAGTCATCGCCCTGCCGGGTGAACCCTGACTCAGCGTTGATCCGGGGTTCACCGCTTGCCGTCGCGGTGACGCGGCCATCGCGACGCAATGTCCAATCCGATCCAGTGCTATCAACGTTGCCGATCCGGACAACACCATCACCTGACTGATCACTGCGCCGTTGGAGACTGAAAACAAGCTCCCGGCGCGCGGCATCAAAGTATGCGCGGGTCACATCAACATTGGCAGCGACCGCAGTTAGCGCCGGTTCGGTGTGCTGTTCGGGCCGCCGCGGGTGATTGTAGAGCTTCCACAGACCGTCTTGAACGTTGAGCCGTGCGTATCCGATCAGCACGTTGCCGGTGATCGGGTCGACTTCAGTCCGATTGCCTTCGGCATTAGCAAAAGTGTCGTTTCGCGGGTAATAAAGACCGCCGTGTCGATAGGTCGGGCTCATGTAGCGGTCCGCGTGGACCAGCAGACCGTTCAATGTCGCCTCGTCACCCATTTCCGAGGCCCACACAGTGGTCCAGCCGAAGTCGCCGCTGTCCCCGACCACACGCATTCCGCCCATCGTGAGCGGTTTGCCCACCGCGACTGTCCCGTCTGGGCTGCGGTCGACCAGGTCGTCGATCTGTGCTGGATAGTTGGCCCGGACGAAGTCACGGTTCCACATGTTCATGAGCGAGCCGCACCACGCGTCCACCCAGGCCGCCTTGTTGGAATTCGGAACCACTTTCCGGGGGTTCTCGAACAAAAACTCGTTGTAGTGGCCGTTGTCGTCGAGGCGCCCGAACTGCTGCCAGGCCTTCTCGTAGCTGGCGGTCACATCGTCGGCGACGGCTTCCCCGGTCAGCAGATCGTGCAGACGAAATCCCAGGATGGCGGGTTGATTACAGATCTGGAAAACGCAGTTGGGTTCGCACGCGACACCGAGATAGCCGCTTTCAACCATCTGCCAGTACACGTGCTCGTTGAGCGTGTTCTGGTCATATGCGAAACGTTTCTCAGCGCCACCCCAGAACGGGGTAAAGAAGCTGAACGTCAGTGCGCCTGGTTGGCAGTACCTGTCGTCATCGAACAGATAGTTGTAGAGCAACGTCATCGACTGCACGTAGGCGCTGTACATGATGTTGTCTTTGGCTACCGGGTCGTACTGCTCTTGATACTTCGATGACAGGTGCGCGTTGAAGACGGCGCCACCGCGGCTGGTGTCCTTCCAGTAAATCCACACTTCAGGATGCAACATCTTCGCGATCGCTTTTTCGAACAGCGGTTTGAAGAGACCCGGGGCCGCCGGCAACCGGTGCAGGTGAGCCAGCGCCATCGCGTATGTCATGTAGGCCAACTGGAATCGGTAGCCGCCAAAATCGTCCTGCCCCAGCCCCTTCCCTTGCATGAATGACCAGTCGTTGGACTGTTGTCCCAGCAGATTGGCGAAATGACGCAGATGCCCGACCTGTTCAGGCGTCAGCTCAGTGCGAGCGGTATCCGGGACCTGATGGCCGGGATTCAGGGACAAGGCCATCGCGCTCCTTTGGACGGTTTCGGGGCCGGATGTCAGCTCGTCGGGGTGGGCCATGGGAGTCGCTATGGTTAGGGAGTCTTTTCGCTTGTCGGAGCGGTGATGTCGCGTTTTTGGACCTTGCCGGTGGCGCCCTTGGGTAGCTCGTCGAGCAGCCAGATCAGGCGTGGATACTTGTAGGCGGCCACCCGTGCCTTGACGTAGGCGCGCAGCTCGTCCGGGTCGACGCTCGCCCCTTTCTTCAGCGCGACGGCGGCGCCGACCTCTTCGCCGAGCGAGTCGTGCGGAATGCCGATGACGGCGGCTTCGGCCACCGCGGGGTGCTCGTAGAGGACCTCCTCGATCTCCCGCGGATATACGTTGTAGCCGCCGCGGATGATCAGATCCTTGGTCCGGTCCACGATGTAGAAGTGGCCGTCCGTATCAACACGTCCCACATCTCCGGTGTTCAACCACCCGTCGGGGGTGATCGTGACTTTGGTGGCCTCGGGCAGGTTCCAGTAGCCCTTCATGACGTTGTGGCCGCGGATCTGGACCTCGCCCGACTGCCCCTGGGCAACCTCGGCTCCGTTCAGATCAACCACCCGCATCCGCACCCCTTCGATCGGGGTGCCGACCGATCCAACCTTGCGCGGCCGATGGGGATGATTGAATGACGCCGCCGCAGAGCTCTCCGTCAGCCCGTAGCCCTCCAGAATCATGCAGCCGAAAGCTTTTTCGAAATCGGAGAGCACCTGAACCGGCAGGGCCGCACCACCGGAGACGCAAACCCGCAAACTGCGGGTCGCCTCCGGCTCGGCCTCCGAGGCCACGCCGAGCAACGCTGAATACATCGTCGGCACCCCCCCGAACACCGTGACGCCCTCCCTCTCGATCACCTCAAGCACGGTGCCCGGATCGAACCTAGGGATCAGCGTCAACATCGCACCGGCCGACACCGCGCAGTTGAGCCCGAAGGTCAAGCCGAAGACATGAAACAGCGGCAAGCAGCCCATCAGCACGTCGTCCGGCCCGATCTCCACCACCGTGCGCACACAAACTTCAGCGTTGCGGCCCAGACCGGCGTGGGTGAGCATTGCACCCTTGGGCTCGCCGGTGGTGCCCGAGGTGTGCAGGATGACGGCGGTGTCATCGTGGTTGCGTTGCACCGGGGCGCCTTGCTCGGGCAGGTCGGCGGTCAGTTTCGCCAGCTCGGCGTCGTCGACGATCCAGCACTGAGCGCCAGTCTCCTCGGTGCCCGACACGGCCTCCTTGGCGGTGGTAGGCGCCGCGAACAGCGCCTTGGCTGCGCTGTTGGACAGGTAATAGGCCACCTCGCGGGCCTTTAGCAGCGGGTTCATCGGAACCGCGACGGCGCCGCGGTACATGACGCCGTAGAACGCGATCGCGAACGCCGGAGTGTTGGGCAACATCACACCCACCCGATCACCCGGCTCGATTCCCGCCCTGTCAAGCAGCGTCGCCACCCGGGCGGCCGCACTGTCGAACTCGGCGAAGGTGAACCGCAGATCGCCGCAGCGCAACGCGACACGGTCGGGGTGGCGGTTTTTCGATGCAACGAGGTTGCCGCTTAAGCCGTTCACGATGCGGCTCCCGCGGATGTGATCGCGGTGCTGATGTTCCATCGTGACTTGGCCTGCGGGTCCAGCGCCTCCATCATGTCTACCTCTTCTTCTTGAAGAAACTCCTGCGTGCAGACGCAGGTAAATGTGAGAAAGCAATTCGGTGCTGGGGGATATCGCTACGCGCCAGATCGCTTGGCCCGCATTAGATCGGCTCCCTTTTCGCCGATCATGATGGTGGTCGCGTTGGTGTTGCCGCCGATGATGGACGGCATCACGGAGGCGTCGATCACCCGGAGGTTGTCGACTCCGCGCACCCGGAGTTCGGGGTCGACGACGGAATCTTCATCCACGCCCATCGCGCAGGTCCCGACCGGGTGGTATTGGGTTTGTGACCAATGCCGGACGTGTTCGGTGAGCGCGGCGTCGTCGGGAACGCTGTCGGGCAGCCGCAGCGCACCGAGGTTGGCCTTGAGAGGTTGATGGTCGGCTATTTCCAGTACCGCGCGCAGGCCTTGTATGACGGCCTTGAGGTCGGCGGGCTCGCTGAAGTAGCCGGCGTCGATGCGGGGTGGGCCGAGCGGATCGCTGGAACGCAAGGTGAGTCGACCTCGGCTGAGCGGACGCGTAGCTGTCACCAACATGGTGAAGTTCGCCAGCGGCGGGCTGAAGCGGCCATGATGCACGAATGCGGTTGGTCCACAGATCAATTGAATATCGGGGACGTCATTGCCGTTGGTGCAGAGAAAAGCGCCGACATCGCCACCGATCGAGCTGAAGGGGCCACCAGCGCGCTGCTGCCAGCGGGCCATGTTTTCCGGGGTGGCCAGTTGTAGCAGATCGGTCGAGTCTTTCGTCGCCCAGACGATGGGGGTCATGGTGTGGTCGTTGAGGTTGGCTCCGACGCCGGGCAGGTCGACCTTGACTGCGATGTCGTGTGCGCGCAACTGCTGGGCCGGGCCGATGCCCGACAGCATCAGTAGCTGCGGGGAGTTAATCGCTCCTGCGCTAAGGATCACCTCGGCATCGGCGCGCGCGGCGGTCTCGACGCCGGCATGCACATAGGCCACCCCGCAGGCCCGCTGACCATCGAACAGGATCCGCGTGGCCGGCGAGTTGGCCCGCACCGTCAGGTTGGGTCGATCGTGCACGGGTTTCAGATACGCGTCGGCTGTCGACCATCGCCACCCGTGATGACACGTCACTTGGTAGGCGCCCACACCGATTTGGCCCGGTCCGTTGAAGTCGTCGTTGAACGGCAGACCCCACTCGACGGCCGAGCTGATGCAGCTCTGCGAGAGCTCGTGGGTAAACAGTATGTCCTCGACGCGCAGCGGGCCTTCTTTGCCGTGAAAGGGTGCTGCGAGTCGGCTGTTGCTCTCGGCCTTGACGAAGTAGGGCAGTACCGCGTCGTAATCCCAGCCGCTACAGCCTTTCTCGCTCCAGCCGTCGAAGTCGGTGCGGTGACCGCGAATGTAGATCATGGTGTTGATCGCGGACGAACCGCCCAGTGTCTTTCCCCGGGGATACAGGTCAGACCCGGCGTAATGCGGTTGGGGTTCGAGGCGGTAATCCCAATCGACTTCCGAACCGAACAACCCGCTCCACAGCGCGGGCACCCGAATGGTGTCCAGGGTGTCGGGCGGGCCGGCCTCGAGCAACAACACTCGGACCGACGGATCCGCTGAGAGCCGATTAGCCAACACGCAACCCGCGCTGCCGGCGCCGACGATGACGTAATCGAACGCGTCCTGCGATGAAGAAACGCTCCTGCTGTCGTACCCGCTCATCTCAGACATGTCTTTGCCTGTGCCTCCGAGTCTTTGGCAATCCGTTGCGCGTGTCCAAGACCTGTTCGGCACCGTTCTGCGGGCACACGGTGCGTACGGTGTCCTCGGCGACCGAGCCCACCGGCTTGCCGATCACCGACGATCGGATTTCAATTCTGCCGATATAGAAGATGTCGATGTCGGTTCCCATCGAAGTGCCCTCCTGACGTTGACGTCTCACGTTTCGAGTCTCGCGTCGGAAGGAGGGCCGCAACGTTCAAGATCTGGACACGGAAGCCTCCAGCATTTCCAGGGCGGTTCAATTCGACGCCGGAACTCAACTTAGAGCAGCGAACTGGTGAAACCTCCGTCGAGCACCAACGTGCTTCCGTTGCACCAGGCCGACTGATCGCTGGCGAAGAAGACTGCCGCGGCCGCAATCTCCTCCGGACGCCCGTAACGGGTCTGTTTAGCGACCACGAGGTCATCAAAGCCTCCGACCTCGAGGCCGAGCGCCTGTTCGAAGTCGCGCTGATGGGAAGTGACGAGATTGGTGTCGATGAATCCCGGGAGCAGCGCGTTGGCTCGAATGCCATGGAAGCGGAGTTCGGCCGACAGGGTCTGCGTGAGGCTGCGTACAGCAGCCTTGGCGGCGGCGTAGCTGCCGATCAGCGGAGAACCGGTTGTCCCCGAAACCGAGGAGATGGTGACGATCGATCCGCTTCCGGGTTTGAGTAGTTCTGGGAGTGCGTGCCGGATGGTCAGGAACACACCATCGAGGTTGACGGACATGACTTTTCGCCAGTCAGCGAATGAAGTCTCAGTCAGAGGCGTGGTGGTGGCTATTCCGGCGTTGGGCACGACGACGTTCAGCTGTCCGAACGTCGATACCGTTCGGGCGACGAGATTCTCTACCTGCGCTTCATCGGCGACGTCTGCGGTGATTGCGATCGCTCCGTCGATTGATGCTGCGACTTCCTCCGCCGCAGCGGCGTCGATGTCAGAGACCACGACACGTGCGCCCTCGTCGGCGAAGGCACGCGCGATTGCGGCGCCGATACCGGCTCCCGCTCCGGTGACAATCGCGACCTTGTTCTTCAGTAGATCCGTCATGATGTAAGTCCGGTTCTTGTTGGCATGGACGGTGCGGGCTTGGACACCGCTGAATCCCAACGCAGTTGGTTAACGATCCGGCTCGTCGCGTTCGCCGCTCGGCGGTTGCGGCGCAATGCGCGGCCATGGGTTAAGTGATTCCAGCTGTGCCGCCAGGGCCACCAGCTGCGATTCGCCGCCTGGCGGCGCGACGAGTTGGACACCGATCGGTAGCCCGCCGGGGAAACGCGCGGCGGGAACCGACATGGTGGGAAACCCGGCAAGATCCCAGGGGTTCAGAAACGGCGTGAGTCGGATCGAAGCCAGCGCGTTGGGTGTCCAACCACGTGCACTCCAACGCCGTGCTGCCGGTGGCAGTGTGGCGAACATGGGGGTGATCAGCAGGTCATGGTCAGCGAAGAAGGCGTGTGCTCGGTCGATCCATTGCTGTCGCGGGACTGACTTGATCAAGTTGGCTCGACGCACCACGCGGGCGGCGCGCAGGTGCCGCCGGGTTCGCTTCTCCAGTTGCGTTGGCGCTGCGGTTCCGAGCCCGCCCACCCAGCGGCTGAGCAGGGCTGGAGTCAAGTTTCCGTAGTGTGGTGTTGCTTGCCTGACGTTGTGCCCGGCAGCACGCAGGTGTGCAGCTGTCTGGGCGACCGCGGTTACGAACTGCTTGGGGATCGGGATCGGCCCCGCGAGGCCCGGCGGCCGCACCGATGTCGCAATGCGCATCACCTCCGCCGGAGCGATCGCGGCCAGTTGCGGGCGTTGTGCTAGCACCGAAAGCAGAAGAGCCGCATCAGAAACCGTCGTCGCAATGGGACCATGGCGATACATACCAGACCACTGCCAAGCGTCCTCTGCGGGGACGGTGCCGGTTCCCGGTGAGATACCCACCAGACCGCACATGGCAGCAGGGATACGTATTGACCCGAATGCGTCCGTGCCATGAGCCACAGGCACGAACCCGGCGGCGACCGCGGCTGCGCTGCCGCCCGACGAACCACCGGCGGAGTACCTCGGGGCCCAGGGGTTGGCGACGATCGCGTCCGCATCGTCGGTCATGGGATATTGACAATTTTGCGGAGTGCGGGTCGTTCCGATGACCACAGCCCCTGCGGCGCGTAGCCGCTCGACGACATCGCTGTCGAAAGCAAAAGGCTGTGCGGTGGAGGGTGATTCCCACGCCGGATATTCTCCGGCGATAGCCGCGACTTCCTTCACCGCGACCGGGACTCCAGCCAACGCCAGCTCACCCAAGTCCGAGCGTCCCGCCAGGACAGCTGCCTCGGCAAGGGCCTGGTCGTGTCGTACATGACGAAACGCGGCCACGGCCCGGCTGTCGCCAGCAATGCGCGCCAACGTGGCTGAAGTAATCGCAACCGGGTCGACTCGACGCGCCCTGACTTGCGACGCGAGATCGGCAGCGGTGCAAACACTATGGCTCTCAGCGGGCATCATTTCTCCTCATCACGTGACGCATTCGCCAACTCTTGGCTGTGGGGTTTGACTACGCCGTGATCTTGGGCGGAGTCGCGGTGCCGTAAACCCGCCGAGCGTGGCGGCTAAACGCGCGGGGAGCGATGATCGGCATCAGGAGGCGTGCCGGCAGGGGCACGTTGGAAAGCGTTCGCCGCATCACTGCAGGGTCACCCTCATACATCAGCATGCCAAAGGCCAAGGGCAAGAGTCGCTTCTGGAAGGTGTCCATCCCGTGCCGACCCATCTGTTGCCACTCTGCGGCGGTTATGTATTTCTCGGCAAGAGGAAGCACAGCCTTCTCTTCCAGCGCAGTGTGTTCTGTCATGATCCGTACCAGATCATCGAGCACCGTTGCGAATCCTTCGCGATCGCGGCCGAAGCTGCACCAGTCATCGAGCCGATGGACCACTTCGTCGTGCGCAGCCGCGATGGCGTGATGTTGTTCCTCCATGACAGCCACGATCTCCGTCGCCTGGGCGTCGGCCCGTTCGAGAAGCAGCGGCCAGAGAACCAGGTCTTCGCTTTCGTGATGCGCATGCAGAATCTGGCACAGAAGGTGTGCGTGCGCACCGATGCGAGCCCTACGATTCGCATCTCGACCCGCGCCGCGGATTAAATCGGGCAGCAAGCTGAACTCGCGGCGCAACATCGTATGGACGAGGTACATCTCGCCGACGTCAGCCATCGGTACCTGCTGTGTTGACTTTGTTGTCATCTCACTCCAATCGTGTGTGTACCAAATCCATCAGTTCGCGAGATCCTCAAGGGCGGAACCGAGTTCGGCTTCGAGTGGCCCGTTGGTCTGTAGTCCGCGTTCGAACAGCAACGCGATCCTGTTCTGCGATTCAGGCCGGTTGATCCCGGCCAGAAACAGTCGGCTGTCTTCGTTCAGTGCAACTACGGCTGGCAATACGATCTCGTTGACACGCCTTTTCGTGTCGGCAATCCCCGCCGGAGGGAATCGTGCGATCCTGCGGGACAACGCCGTAACGAAACTCGCGAGTTCAGATTCTGGTAGTGCCCTGTTGATCCAGCCATAGCGTTCGGCGAGGTCGGCGGGAAAGTCGTCCGCACCGACGAGGGCTTCCAACGCGCGTCCACGTCCCATCAGCCGGGTGAGATGCTGTACGGCGCCGGCCCCGGGGATCGCTCCCACCCCTACTTCGGGCTGACCAAATAGTGCACCTTCAGCGGCGAAACGCATGTCGCAGGCCAGGACAAATTCGCTACCAGCGCCGCGCACACGTCCACCGATCGCGGCTATCGACACTTGGTTGAGCCGGCTGATGCGGCTGAAAAGAGTCCCAAGTTTTGCGTCCGGCTCGAGCCGTGCGAGTTCGGGTCGCAACGCCGACACTTGGGTCATGTCGACGTGGGCACTGAAGAAGTCTGGGCTGGCGCTATCGAAGACTACGACTCGGACATCGTCTGCGTGCGTCTCCAGGTAATGGACCAAGGTGATCAGATCCCGCACCAAGGCGGGCCCAATCATGTTGAGCGGCGGCGTGTTCAGAGTGGCGTACAGAACGCGGTCCTCAACCCGGGTGTCGATCGTGTCTAGGGTGGGCATGGCTAGTCCTCACGTCTCGAGACTGATATGGAGTGGAATACGGTGTTGCAGTGCATGGTTCAAGCAACCACTAGTACGGGTGGCTGGCGATCTGCGTGTCGGTGGTTTTTGGAGTCCTCGTCGTGATGAGTTGCCGGCAGGAGAAGTCTTGTCAGGAAAGGAAAATCGACTTGATATTCTGGAACCCCTGCAATCCCTCGGGACCCAGTTCCCGACCCAACCCGGAGTCCTTGATCCCGCCGTACGGTGCGGCGATGTCGGGCAGATAGTGGTTGATCCCAACGGTGCCCGAGTGGATGCGGGTTGCCACCGCTACGGCATGGGCGTGGTCGGGTGACCAGACGGTGCCGCCCAGACCGTAATCGGAATCGTTGGCGATCCTGATCGCGTGATCCTCGTCGTCGTAGGCGATGACCGTCAGCACCGGACCGAAGATCTCTTCACGGGCCACCGCGCTGTCGTTGTCGAGGCCTGCGAAGATGGTGGGCTCGATGAAGTAACCGCTGGGCAGATGCGGAGGCCGCCCGCCGCCGGTGGTTATCGTCCCCCCATCGGCGAGACCTTGCTCGATGTAGCGTTCGACCTTTTCCCGTTGAGCCGCGCTGACGAGCGGTCCGATCTGCGTGTTGGGGTCGAGCGGATCGCCGATATTCAGCGATTGCGCCATGGCCGTGAAGAAGTCGACGACCTCGTCATAGCGTCTGCGGGAAGCGAGGATCCGCGTGCTGGCGAAACACATCTGTCCGGTGTTGAGTAGGGTCGCGGCGAACAATGGCTCGGCGAACTCACTGAGGTCTAGACCGGGGTCATCGAGGATGACCGCGGCCGATTTCCCGCCCAACTCCAGCATCACCGGTTTGAGCAGCCGCCCGCAGGCGGCCGCCACCTCCCTGCCCGACGATGTCGAGCCCGTGAACGACACCTTGTCGACACCTGGGCTGGTCACGAGTGCACGGCCGACGTCGGTGCCGCCCGGCAGCACGTTGAAAACGCCCGCTGGCAACCCGGCTTTGTCGGCGACTTCGGCTAGCAGCAGCGCGTCCAGCGGCGTTTCCGGCGACGGCTTAAGTACCACGGTGTTGCCGGCGGCCAGTGCCGGCACGTACTTGAACGCCGACAGTGTCTGCGGAAAATTCCACGGAATGATCGCCGCGACGACACCGACCGGGAAGTGTGAAACAAGGGTCCGGGTACCGGCCGGGCTCCGTCTGGTCTCACCGATCGGTAGCTTCTTGATGAGATCGGCGTAGTAGGTAAGTAGCATGCCCGGCACGGCGCCTTCCAGTTGCGCGGCCTGGCTGATCGGCATTCCGTTCTGCTGGCACACGGTGCGCACCATGTCCTCGGCGACCAGTTCGTACTGCCGGGCAAATTCTGCGAGCACACGGGCGCGGTCGGCCGGTTCCCAATTCGACCATCCACCAGGGTCATCGAAGGCGGCGCGGGCCGCGGCGACCGCACGGTCGACGTCGCGCTCGCCGGCGGCCATGACCGAGCCCACCGGCTCGCCGGTCGCCGGTGACTGGATTTCAATCTTGCTGGTGGATGATGGGGTAACCCATTCCCCGCCGATGTAGATGGTGTCGAAGTTGGTGCTCATCGAAGTGCCCTCCTGTAGTCGACGTTTCGAGTCTCGCGTCGAAAGCAGGGCCGCGACGTTCAGGATCTGGACACGGAAGTCAAGGTGATGTCGTAGGTACGCAGGGCGGAGTACAAGGTCGTGCGACTGATCCCGAGTAGGGCTGCCGCACGCTTCTTGTCCCCGTCTGCACGTCTGAGCGCGTCGATGATCGTGGTGCGCTTG
>Ga0209006_10000708_pt1 | contig 31015 bp, 31 predicted proteins | sample JacPin_JW_Ref_O2_FD_188567 | JGI IMG/M metagenome (GOLD analysis project Ga0209006, IMG submission 188567) | Forest soil microbial communities from Algoma, Ontario, Canada - Jack Pine, Ontario site 1_JW_Ref_O2 (SPAdes) (version 2) | ecosystem: Environmental > Terrestrial > Soil > Boreal...
CTGGGTGAACTCCGTCCGCTACCAGCCACGGGTTCGGAACTGGGTGAACTCCGTCCGCTACCAGCCACGGGTTCGGAACTGGATGAACTCCGTCCGCTACCAGCCAAGATGTCGTGCTGAGTTTTGCGATGGTGGCATTCGGGACGTGGGAGCGAAGTGCGGCGCCTACGAGCAAGAATGCGAGCGAGAGCAAAACGGCGAGCTTGATCGAACGCATGAACCCTCCTCAGAAATTAGTTCGGACCCTGGGGACGAGAACTCGCGACGCTGGAAAATTCACGAGTGCAGCAAGGGTAAGTGTGAAAAGGAAAAGAAATAAAACAGAAGTGAGAGTGGTTGGAATTCCAACCACACAGAGATATCCGAGTAAGAGAAGCGACCGTGGGCGAAGAGGGTATGCAACCCGCAGAGAATTTTCCGGAACGGAATTCGCCTGGACGGCCGCCAGCGACGAAAATGTAAATGTGAGCGAAAGATTACGTTGAAGTGAATATCGATTCGCACTTCTAAACGACGCCTAAATCCGGCTGTTTTTCCAGCCAAAACAGGGCTCCAACTCAGGTGCGACGCACCGAATGAAATTGCTCGCCGGGTCAAAAGTAGACGTCGAACCGGAACCGATACTGAGCGTACCCCGCCGCCGCACGAAACCGGGAACTTGGGATGGAAACCAACCGCGACAGGGCCGGTCGTAATCGTGAGCGGAGAGCATCTTTTTTGGGGATCGTTGTTAACAGAGAGCCAAATAATCGCCAATGAATCATTTCGGTGGACACACAACCCCTCGGTCGGAAGAGTCACCCGTCACGGTGAGGGCGCACGCAACGAACAGGTGCATCGACGCGGCGCGTTGAAACGAGCGGAGGTCGCGTTCGTGAAGAACAAACGCGAAGAGTGGTGGGAGTGCCCGAATCGGTCTTGCGGCGCGCAAATTCTATTTCTGATGATCGGCCCGGCGCCAAACGGCGCCGACCCCACCTGCTTTTGCGGAAACACGATGCGACGCGTCCCAAAGACACAAGCCCGGCGAGAGCGGCCTATCAAAGATTGCGAAGCCGCGACAAGCAATTCGCCAGGATGCGGTCGCGCCTCGACACATGCGGCGCCGCGGAGTTCGCCAACACGAAGTCGTCGATTTGGTCCGGCCACAATTGCGAGATCCACTGGGACCCGGCCCGAATGACCGAGACGCTGACACAAGGCGATCCATGCCCCTCGGCACTCACACCGCTGCATTCACTTGGGACACGCGATGAAAAATGAATCGAGATCGCGCACGACCAAAACCGAAGGCACGAAAGTAGCGGAGCGCAGTTGTCGCGCTGAATTTATTTTCGACGTGCGCCGCGGCGGCGTGTCGCGGCCGATCAAGGTGCTGAGCGATTGTATGTGCGATTACCGGCGAGCCGATTGGGAGAGCCGTTGGAACGACTGGGAGGCGCGGCGAAATCCCTACCTCAATTTGTTTCTGTGCGCGGAACACGCGCGAGAATTGGGACTGATGAAGTAAAATGATTCTTCCGATGCCAATTCAGCGGGCCGATATCGCTGTGGAACATACCTGACAGTTCCCTAGATTCTTACGGCTTCAAAAGTACACTCTTACGCGAAGAAAAGGCGTCGGCTCACTTCGCTCAGGATGACAAAATCTCGCCAAGCTCGACTTCAGGAGTTCCAGGCGACGCGGGTGAGGTGGCGTTTGCGATCTTCCCATTCGGCGCCAGAGAGGATCCGGGGGGCTACTTCAATCAGACGCGGGGTTAGCTTGAACACCGCAAGTGGCGTCCAAGGTTGACCGGAACGGGTATGGAAGCCGCCCTGATTGAGAGAGTCGGCCATGCGGTTGTAGGACAAGTCTTGCACGATCATTTCTGCGAGGCGATTCAGGACTTCAATCTCGGAGGGATTCTCCTCAAGGTGAAGGCAGTCGCCCGCGATGCGGGTGCCGTAGGGGATCTCTTCGCCGATTCGAGCGTCGGATAGAGGGCTGCGGGCTGCGGTATCGGCTTCGCGCTGCCACTCGATGGCCGAAAGGCGCCATCCAGCCTTTTCCTTTAGTTCAGCGTATTCGGACCCGGGCCAGTTCGACAACGTGTCGCGTGTCCACTCCATCTTCTTCATGACGGCCTCCTCGAGGCATTTCGATCGCACGTGAGCGTGCGAAGACAGAATCACCCTGTCAGGTGCTGCGGCAATTTCGATGCCGGACGGTCGAATTTTTAAGCTATTTAAAAGACATGATTTAGTTACTCGATTAAGGCCCGATTTAGCTCGCCGGTGTCCGTTCGTGGGATGCCACGTCTCGCTGTCGAACAGCATTCCTTCGATTTATAGCCAGATTTCGCAGTTTGGGCACATTGCTTTGAGCCTTCGTTGACGCTGCCCTCCGTAGCGGGAGTATCATTTGGCGTACTCGCCCAAGCCTAAAATTGAGAGTTTTGGTCGGTCGAAATATGAAGGAAGCACCTGTGTCTCCAGATCCCGCCGCCAAGAGGGTGGAGGACCGCACCCCGATGGAAGTACTCGTCGATCTAGCGAGCGTCGACGTGCGGGTCCCCGCGCAAGAGGGTGTAACGGTAAACGTCAGTCCGCGAGGCGCCAGGGTGCTGACAGCGAGGCCGTTGAAGCCGAACGATCGGCTGAATGTGCGATCGCTGCTGGGGAGTTTTCGGTCGCGGGCGCGGGTGGTCTATTGCGTGCCGGCCAGTGGGAACCAGTTCGCAGTCGGACTACAGTTTTTCGCTGCCGCAGGGCAGTGGCGAATGCGTGGATAACTATTCTGCAGCTTAGAGTTTGCCGCGGTTTTTGATTTCCTCCGATCGAGTCTTCCCTTTTCGTATTCATCCTTACTTCGTGTTCAGGCTACCTTCCGCCGTGTGTTGATTCGCTTCGAGGCGTCGCGCAGGCGTTCGCGCGCTTCTTTGGAGTTCAGGATGATTTGCTCGACGTGCATCATGAATTCGGGATTTTGCATGCGCGCACGCAACTGTTTGAGAAATGGCTGGACTTTCGCGAAAACATCGAACATCTCACCGGAAAAATCGGGGCGAAGGAAAGCCTTTTCGCTGAGGGTACTGTCGAGAACGAAAGAAGCCGCCATTCCCCAGTAGGTTACAACCTGGCGCAGCCATTTGTTTTGCGGGCAGCCGTGGGCCATTTCGATTTTGAGATAGTCGGCGGCGGTGCGGGGACAGAATTCGTCACGCCACCAACGGCGCGCTTTGCGCATTTCGGCTTCTTCGCGCAGACGATCGAGCTGAACGATCAGGCGCGCATCCTGAGCCACATTATCGTTGCGCATCGGAGCTCCCGAGGAGCCGACTAGAACAACGCGCAAAATCGATGAACAGTATGAAGCTATGAATTCGGGGACATAGCCGGCCTATACGGGGCGCATCGTAAGCCCAGGTGGGCGGCATGTCAATATTAAGTAATATAGCCTTTTGTAAAATAATTCGAACGAGTGGGCGTTCCGTTTTGGAAAGTTCCCGTTTTGGGAACCGGCGTAATGGCAGGATGTTATATTGGCGGCATGTACTCGCAGAAACTTCAGGTGGACGTGGTGATTCGCGGGGAGCGGCGCGCTTGCCCGCTCGAGTGGCTGGATCAGTTCTGCATGCGGAATTTCACGAATGCGGCGGATTTTGACGACACGTTGCCGGTGGGCGAGGGGCGTGTCGAGGCGAGCTTTCGAGTGACGCCCGAACGGTTCGCGGAGGGGCTGGGGGCTTGGTTGACGCAGCGCGGAAAGGGCGAAGGGCAGCCAGTCCAGGTGGAGGTTACCCGGACTCAGGTTTAGTTAGGTAAGGCCGGGGCGGTTCTTGTCGGCGGCGAAGGCTTTCAGGATTTCGGGGATGGCGGCCTGGGTGGCCGCCTCTCCTACGGCAATCAGTTCGTCAGTGCGCGTGAAATCATCCCAAACAAACGATTTAACGTCGGGTTCGATAATGATGTCGGCCTGCTGGCGCCAGGCGAGGTCGGTATGATGCTGGATGATGGAGAAGGAGCGGCTTATCACGTCGGCGGCGGTACGTGGGGTGGTGAGGCTTCCGGCTTCAAGGTAGACAGCGATGGTGATGTCGGCGCCGAGTAAGCTCGCGCCTTCGACGGGGACGGGAGCGGTGAGGAAACCATCAACCAGAGTGCGGCCTTCGAACTGGATTGGGACGAATAAGCCGGGATACGCACAGGAGCCGCGAAGGGGTGGGCCGATTGGGCCGCGCGTGTAGTAAACGGTGACGCCGGCGTTGATGTCGGTGGCGGCGACGGCAAATGGTGTGACGAGCTGCTCGAATGTTTTGACTGGCGTGAAGCGCTCGAGGTAGCGCTCGAGGCGGAGATTGTTGGCCAGCCCGAGCCAGGAGGGCGTCCAGCGGCCGAAGTCGGCGAAGGTGGTAAGCGCCGCGATCCGCTGCATGTCGTTGAGCTCGACTCCGGCGCAATACACGGCGCCGATCAGGGCGCCGACGCTAGTGCCGGCAACGCAGTCGATGGGGATGCCGGCGTTGCGGAGGGCGCGAATGACGCCGATGTGGGCGATGCCGCGAGCGAAGCCGCCGGCGAGGGCCAGTCCGATGCGGGGGCGATCGCCACGGGGGCGGGGCTCACCGAGGGCGAGGGACTGCACGCGGTCGGTGGCGTGGCGCAGCCACTCTTTAGCGAAGGTGACCTTCGTCTGCGGATCGCGGTTGTCTTGCTGGTCGGCCATTCTCATTACAGTTTATTGCTGTTGCATGATGGAGCGGGGTTGTTTGACCCCGGAATGCTGGTTTTGTAACCTGTCCGCCATGTCAGTTTTTGGACAAGTTTGCCTGAGTGCTAGCGGAAGAGGCTCCCGATGAAACGTCGAATTGAGAAGGCGGTCGTGTTGGGAGCGGGGACGATGGGGGCGCGGATCGCGGCACACTTCGCGAATGCAGGCCTGCCGTGCGTTTTGCTGGATATTGTGCCACCGGGTGTGGCGGCGGATGCTCCGCCGGAGGCGCGGAACAAGATTGTGCGCGCGGGGCTGGATGGCGCTCGGAAATCGAAGCCTGCGGCGTTTTTTACGGCGGCGCTGGCGGAGCGAATTGCTGTCGGGAATTTTGATGATGCCTTAGCACGGTGCGCCGAGGCGGATTGGATCATCGAAGTCGTCGCGGAAAATCTCGAGATAAAGAGAAGTCTGCTGGCGCGGGTTGCGGAGTTTCGGAAACCGGGCGCGATTGTCACTACGAATACTTCCGGCTTGCCGGTTCATCTGATCGCGGAAGGTTTGCCTGAGGAATTCCAGCAGCATTGGGCGGGAACGCATTTTTTCAACCCGCCGCGATATTTGAAACTCGTCGAGCTGATTCCTGGGCCGAAAACTCTGCCGGACGTGATCGAGACGCTTCGGGACTTTTGCGATCGGCGGCTTGGCAAGGGTGTCGTAGTCGCGAAAGATACGCCGAATTTCATCGCGAATCGCATCGGCACATTTTCGATGCTCAACGCATTGAAACTGATGAGCAGTCTTGGGATGACGGTGGAGGAAGTCGATGCGTGTACGGGACCCGTCATCGGCCAGCCAAAATCCGCAACATTCCGCACGGCCGATATCGTCGGGCTCGATGTGCTCGTGCATGTTGTAAAAAATGTTTATGAAACCGTGCCGAACGATGAATCGCGCGAGATGTTTCGTGTGCCGGCGCTGGTCGAAGAAATGGCCCGGCGAGGTTGGCTGGGAGACAAGACCGGTCAGGGTTTTTACAAGCGGGTGAAGGGTGAAGGCGAGAAGGAAATTCTCACACTCGACGTGAACACGATGGAATATCGCGCGCGGCAAAAGGCGCGATTCGCGTCGCTGGAATCGGCAAAAGGAATTGAGGACACGACGGAGCGTTTGCGCGGGCTGATCGGACCTGTACTCGACGGACAAAAGGCCGACAAAGCGCAGCAGTTTTTGTGGGGACTGCTGTCGGAGAACTGTTTGTATGCGGCGCGGCGCGTGCCGGAGATTTCGGATCACATCGCCGATGTCGATCGCGCGATGCGTTGGGGATTTGCGTGGGAGCTTGGGCCGTTTGAGTTGATGGATGCGATCGGAGTGAAAGCGTTCGCCGATGGCGTGAAAAAAGAAGGAAGGTCGCTGCCGCCGGTGATCGAGAAATTACTGGCGAGCGGGCGGACTTCGTTCTACGAATCGAATCGCGGCGCGAAGTCGGTATTTTCGCTGTCGACGAGTGCGCAGGAAACTGTCGAGGAACCAGCCGGCGTCATCGTGCTGAAGGCGTTGAAAGATGCGGGGCGCGGGGTCGAGCGCAATTCTGGAGCGAGCCTGATCGATCTTGGCGACGGTGTCTTGTGCTGCGAGTTTCATTCGAAAATGAATTCGATCGGCTCCGACTTGATCGCAATGATTCACAAAGGGGTCAAGCGGCTCGACAGCGATTTCGACGCAATGGTTATCGCCAATCAGGCGGTGAACTTTTCGGTTGGCGCGAATCTGATGCTCGTGCTCGTCGGTGCGCAGGAGCAGGAGTGGGATGAACTGCACCTCGCGGTAAGACAATTTCAAAATGTGAATCTCGCGATCAAATATGCGCCGAAGCCGGTTGTGGTCGCGCCGCAAGGGATGGCCTTAGGGGGCGGCTGCGAAATCAGCCTGCACGGAGCGCGCATTCAAGCTGCTGCTGAAGCCTACATGGGATTGGTCGAGGCGGGAGTCGGTCTGATTCCGGGCGGCGGCGGCTCGAAAGAAATGCTGATTCGCGCGAACGAACATGCGGCGGGCGGCGACGATCTTGATTTGTTCCACGCGCTGCGGCCAATTTTCGAAACGCTGGCGATGGCGAAAGTCGGCGCAAGCGCCGAAGAATGCCGGGACCTTGGATTTTTGCGCCGCGAAGACGGCGTTTCGATGAATCGCGAGCGGCTCGTTGCCGATGCGAAAGAGGTTGCGTTGGCGCTCGTGCGTTCCGGTTTCAAAGCGCCGGCCGCGAGCTGGCGGGAAGGCGCGCAAACTACACAGATCAAGGTTTTGGGGGAGCAGTTTCTCGCGACCGCGAAGATGGCGATTCATCTTTTATTGCGCGGTGGATACGCGACAGAGCATGACGCGGTCGTCGCTCGAAAGCTCGCGAATATTCTGGCCGGAGGAGCGTTAAGTGCGCCGCAGCTTGTCAGCGAGCAATACGTCCTCGATCTCGAGCGCGAAGCCTTCGTCTCGCTTTGCGGCGAACGCAAAACACAGGAGCGCATCGCGCACACTTTGAAGACCGGCAAGCCTCTTCGAAATTAGCCTCTCGACTACGAATCGCAAAATGAAAGCTCTCAAGAACAGCCGGAGACATTTCGCAATTCTTGCGATTGCTACGGTTTTCCTTGGGCTCATTTCGGGGCTCCGCGCGCAACAATCCCAGGAACCACTGAGGGTAGCGGCCGCTGCGGACTTACAATTTGCTTTGAAAGAAATCGCAAGCCAGTACGAACGCCAAACTGGGCGCAAAGTCGAAATCACATTCGGATCGAGCGGCAACTTTTTCGCGCAGCTTCAGAATGGAGCACCGTTCGACGCCTTCTTCTCTGCCGACATCCAGTATCCGACGCGGCTCCAGCAGTCAAATCTGACCGAGCCGAACAGTCTGCTGAAATATGCGGTCGGCCGCCTCGTCGTTTGGATTCCAGCCGATTCAAAAATTAACTTGATCGAACGGAAATGGGACGCGTTGCTGGACCCAACGGTTCAGAAAATTGCCATTGCCAATCCGGAGCATGCACCGTACGGTCGCGCCGCAGTCGAAGCGCTGAAGCGTGCCGGCATTTACGACAAAGTGCAGCCGAAACTCGTTTACGGCGAAAACATCTCGCAAGCTGCGCAATTTGTGCAGTCTGGCAACGCCCCGGCCGGAATCATCGCGCTCTCGCTTGCGTTATCGCCGGCGATGAAAACTGGCCAGCGATGGGGCGTGCCCGTCGATCAATATGCCCCGATCGAACAAGCCGCCGTCATTCTGAAAACTGCGAGGGACAAGGACGCCGCGCGCGCCTTTCTCGCTTTCGTTTCGAGCGACGCGGGAGAACGCACGCTGGGAAGTTATGGCTTTGCGATCCCGAACCGCGCAGTGTCGGCAAAGTAGTCGCATACGACTCCATGGAAGCACTTCTGCTATCGATTCGACTCTCGCTCACGGTTTCCGCGATTCTCCTCGCGATCGGCGTTCCGCTGGCGTATTGGCTGACATTTTCACGCTGGCCGGGGAAGTTTTTCGTCGAAGCGATCGTCGCGCTACCTTTAGTGCTGCCGCCGACCGTACTCGGCTTCTATCTCTTGATCGCGATGGGCTCAAACGGCCCGCTAGGCCGATTCTGGCAAAGCACATTCGGTCACGGGCTGGCGTTCACGTTCACCGGCCTCGTCATCGCGTCGGTGCTCTACAGCCTTCCCTTCGCTGTCCAACCACTCGCGGCATCCTTTGAAAGCGTCGATCGGAAACTTCTCGATGCGTCTACGGTTCTCGGCGCCGGCCGGCTGCGCACATTCCTTCGCGTCATTCTTCCGCTATCGATTCCCGGCGTGATCTCCGCAATTGTCCTGAGTTTCGCTCACACGCTCGGCGAATTCGGCGTCGTGCTGATGGTCGGCGGTAATCTTGCCGGTACGACGCGCACCGTCTCGATCGATATCTACGATCGCGTGCAATCGATGGACTACGCCGGAGCAAATCAAGTTGCCGTCGGCCTGTTGCTCTTTTCCTTCGTTGTGCTGTCGATCGTCTACGGCGTGAATCGACACCTCGGTCGCCGCATCTGGTCGCCATGGCCGGCGAAATGACAAAGCCTGCGCTTGTCTTACGCATTCAGTTCGATCGTTCGCCGCAGGCGAACAGCAAATTTGTTTTGGATGTCCAACTCGAGTTCGATCCCGGCGTCACTATCATTTTCGGCCCATCCGGCGCCGGCAAATCGACTTTGCTCGATTGCATTGCAGGGCTACTCCATCCCCAGCAAGGCAAGATTACAGTGGGCGACGAAACCCTGTTGAATACCGAAGGGAGGGTGAATCTTCGTCCAGAACAGCGACACATCGGCTATGTGTTTCAGTCGCTTGCGCTGTTTCCGCATATGACTGCTCGAGACAACATCGCGTATGGTCTCGCGCACCTAACATCCGAAGAACAAACCCAACGCATCAATGAAATTCTCGCCGCATTCGACATCGACTCGTTGCGTTCACGCAAACCACGCGAGCTATCAGGTGGCGAGCAACAACGCGTCGCCTTGGCGCGCGCTCTGGTGACACACCCGCGCGTGCTGCTGCTCGACGAGCCGATGACCGGACTCGATGATGAACTCAAGACGTCCATCACGCAGGATCTCCTGACTTGGAACGACCGTCGAAAGATTCCGATTCTCTACGTGACACACAGCCATGAAGAAGCGGCCGCACTAGGCGGCCGCATGGTGTTTCTGAAAAATGGAAGGATTGTAGATCAACTTGCGCGCTAGCTTACTTCGCAGCGCCGGCCGCACCCGGAACCGAAAATTTTATCTCATCGGCAGACAAAGTCTCGCCATTCGGGGTGGCGTGAATCACGACGCGATCGCCCACGGCGAGATCTGAAACCTTCGCCGCTTTTCCATCACGCGTGACGTACATCGTGTTCGCAACGAGCTTCACTTCGACCTCTTTGCCATCAGCCTGCTTCACGACGACAGAGTCGGCGTTGATCTTTTCGAGCGTGCCCATCACGTGCTTCTTGTCGCCGTGCGCGAACATCACGGCAGCTGTTAAAACGAGCACTCCGAGCAGCGAAATCACTTTCAGTTTCATTCCAAGTTCTCCCTTGTTCGGAGCCCGCGAGCGGTCCGGGCTCTCAGTCAGAACGCGCCTCAAGATTTTAAGTCAATATTTCGTCTACATAGAATGATGCTTTGCCGGAGCCTTTTGTTGCACTGGCTCACCGCCTAAAAAGTCCTGCTCGTCTTTCTCTTCGTCGCGGTCGTCGGGTCCTTTTGGATTCATGCGATTCATATCGAGACGCTCCTGGTCGGAGATCTGCGGCAGATGCCGAATAAACAGAACGAGTTTCCAGGTATCGTCCTCCGAACCGTGTCCACCACCGAACGCCGGCATTCCCGTGAAGCGAACTCCATTCTCGATGATCCAGAAAAGCTCGCCGTCGGTGAGATTTTGCGTCTCCGATTGGCGCAGGTCGGGCGGCTTCGGATACAAACCCTTACCGTACATCGTGTCGCCACCGCCGTCGTTCGCGTGGCATGACGAGCAGTGATCGGCAAAATGATCGCGCGCCGCTTTCAGGTTTTCGTCCGACGCGGGCATGGGATTGTGCATGTCGCGCGCATTCGACGGGATCGACAGCCGGTGCGCGTGCTGTGCGAAAAACGCCTCCAATGCGGTCGGCGTCGCCCGCGCGCTCAATCCGTTATGAAGGATGGACGCTCCAGCTGCGATTGCAACGCCAACGATTAAGACCAACACAATGAGGATGATGTGCCCGCGTTTCATATGCTGATTGGATGACCTGGCCTTATCCAGGGGACGCAGAGTCTGCCATTAGGTTACACGCCTGCGCGTCAATAATCTGTCAATCGTGCAAGTCGTTTTCAGTATCGCCGACGCATCGCCTGCGATTGACAGTCACACGGCGAACTCTTCCCCGCTCTGATACGATACGTCCTGGCAAGACTGGCGACACTTACCGTCCCCTGCCAAAGCGATCATGATGCAACACGCCTCACAGATCGAACCGACGGCCTGCGCCTCTGAGATCGGGGAAATCCTTGCTGCTGCGGGCGAAGGGGCCGAGCTCACGTTCGCGCAATCGATGCAGCTTGCGACCGCGACAGGTCCCGCGCTGCAAGCGTTGATCGCAACTGCCGATCGACTGCGCCGCGAGACCGTCGGCGAAACGATCACCTACGTCGTCAATCGCAACATCAATTTCACCAACGTTTGTTTCGTCGGTTGCAGCTTCTGTGGATTCGCCCGCGGGCCGGGCGCGCCTGACGCGTACTCCCACGGCGCCGAACACGTCGTACGAAAGGCGCAGGAAGCCTGGGATCGCGGCGCAACGGAAGTCTGCATTCAGGGTGGACTGCCACGCGATCTCGACGGATTTTTCTATCGCGACATTTTGCGTGCGATCAAGCACGCGATCCCTGAGATGCACGTCCACGCGTTTTCTCCGATGGAAATTTCTTACGGCGTCGAGAAAACCGGAATGCCTCTGCGCGATTACCTTCAGATGCTGAAGGACGAAGGGCTCGGCAGCATTCCCGGGACGGCAGCCGAAATTCTTGATGATCGGATTCGTCGCCGGCTGAGCCCGAACAAGTTGCCGGTTGCTCGGTGGATCGAAATCGTGACAACGGCGCACGAGATCGGGATCCCATCGACATCGACGATGATGTACGGGCACGTCGAAGAACCGGCGGACTGGGTGCGGCACATTTTACTGCTGCGCTCGATTCAGAAGCGGACCGGCGGCTTCACCGAATTTGTGCCTCTCGGCTTCATTCACGAAAAGACGCGCCTTTTTCAGCATGGCGGCGCTCGCGCGGGCGCCGAGCGCGACGATCATCTCCGCGTGCACGCGTTGTCGCGTGTGCTGCTGCACGGCGCGATCAAAAACATTCAGGTGTCATGGGTGAAGCTTGGATTTCAGCTTTCGCTCGATTGCCTCAACGCGGGTGCGAACGATTTCAGCGGCACGCTGATGGAAGAGAGTATCTCTAAGGCTGCAGGTGCCAATTTCGGTGAATTTGTCGAGCCGGCCGAATTTCGGCGCATGATTCGCTCGATTGGCCGCACTCCTGCCGAACGCACGACAAGCTACAAAATCCGCCGCACATTTGAAGAAGGGCAGGAATCTGCGCCGCTCGTGATCGACTCCGCATCACCGCTTCCCTTGCTCAGCACCGCCGACCCGCAGGCGCATCACATCACGCACGGCGAAAGCGCGTACTGACCACGATGCGCGCGCTGCTTCTGCCAGTGAAAGATCTCCGCAACGCCAAGCAGCGTCTCGTCGGCATCCTCTCTCCCGAGGAACGCTTTGCTCTCGCGCACGCGATGCTCGCGGACACCGTCCGCGCGATGTGCGGCGTGCAACACGCCGACAAAGTGTTTGTCGTCACGAACTACGAGCCCGCCATGCAGGCCGCTCGCGAAAACGGCTGGCAGATCCTCGCCGAAGACCGCCAGATTTCTGAAAGTGCCTCTGTTGATGACGCTTCGCGTCGTATCGAGGCGCTAGGCTTCTCAGCGGTATTGCGTATTCCTCTCGATCTGCCGCTGATTCAGTCACACGATATCCACGAACTGCTCTCGATCGAGTCCTCCGCGCCGAGCGTCGTCATCGTCCCTTCGCGCGACGGCACCGGCACCAACGCGATTTTGCGCACTCCGCCGACGCTCTTCCCTTCTCACTTCGGCCCCGGCAGTTTCGCAAAACACTCCGCCGAGGCCGCCGCTGCTCAAGCGCAAATTCATCGTCGCCGAAACGCACACCTCGAAATGGATGTCGACGACGAGTCCGACCTGCGCGCTTTGCTGCAACACGATCTCACCGGCACTCATACCGGGGCGTTCCTCAGCGGCTCGGGCATCGCTCAAAGACTGCTGGCTGCGCAGCCTCACGAATCCGCTCGCACCGCTTCGCAGACCTGAACCACTCGGCTTACAATACCTCCGCACCACGCAACACATTCGAGCCCGATGAGACACAAAATCTTTTCCGACATCGACGCCGCCATCGCCGACGTTCCCGACGGCGCGCGCATGATGTTCGGTGGATTCGGCGGCGCCGGCTTTCCCAACAATCTGATTCAGGCGCTCGCGCGAAGAGGCACGAAGGACATCTTCGCCATCAGCAACAATTGTGGCACGCGCGACGGCGAGCTCGGCATCCTTTTCAAACTCAATCGCATTCGCCGCATCATCGCGTCATTCCCCGGGCCTCACTCGAATCATTTTCAGGAACGCCTCGCCGCAAAAGAAGTCACGATCGAGCTCGTCCCGCAGGGAATCCTCTGCGAACGCATGCGCGCCGCAGCAGCAGGCTTGCTCGGTTTCTACACCGCGGTCGGCGTCGGCACCGAAGTCGCCGCCGGTAAAGAGGAACGCCTGATCGACGGAAAACGCTGCATTCTCGAGATGCCGATCCACGCCGATTTCGCCTTTATTAAAGCGGAAAAAGCCGACGAGCTCGGCAATCTCACCTATCGCCTCGCCGCGCAAAATTTCAATCCAATCATGGCGATGGCCGCGAAAACCACGATTGTCGAAGTCGAAGAAATCGTTCCGACCGGCTCGATCGATCCCGAGAGCGTGATGACGCCAGCGATTTTCGTGCACCGCATCGTGCAGGCGAAAGGAATTCGCTATGCCGGATAAGCAGCGCCTCACTCGCGAGCAAATCGCGCAGCGCGCGGCGCTCGAACTGCCCGACGGCGCTTACGTCAATCTCGGCTGGGGCATTCCCAATCTCATCTCCGACTATCTTCCCGCCGGCATCACCGTTTATTTTCACAGTGAAAACGGAATCCTTGGCATGGGCCGCCGCGCCCGCGCCGGTGAAGAGGATTTCGACCTCGTCGACGCGATGAAAGTTCCGGTCACGCTCGTTCCCGGCGCATCGTTTTTCAATCAAGCTGACGCGCATCTCATGACGCGCGGCGGCCATCTCGACGTTGCGGTTCTCGGCGGATTTCAGGTTTCCGAAAAGGGCGATCTCGCCAACTGGAAGATTCCCGGCGCTAAAGGCTCGGGCGGCATTGGCGGCGCGATGGATATCGCGAGTGGTACAAAAACCGTCGTCGTGTGCATGGAGCACACCACGCGCGACGGCGCGCCAAAAATCGTGCGCGAATGCACGTATCCGCTCACGGGATTGCGCTGCGTCACAACGATCGTCACCGACCTCGCGGTGATTGACGTCACGCCCGGTGGCCTCTGTCTGCGCGAGGTCGCACCGCAGTGGACCGCCGCCGAAGTCCAGCAACTCACCGGCGCTCCGCTAAAATTTTCAGCCAGCGTCCCCGAGATGCACCTCAAGTAAAATGCGCTCGATGTACCGAGTCCGCCGAATCGCATCACGACGCATACTCGGACTCGCTCTTTGCCTCTCCGTTCTCACGCTGATCTCCAGCCGCGCCGCAGCAGAACCAGCAGACCAATCGAAGCTCACCTATCGCCTGACCTACTCGCTCGAAACTCCCAATCTCGTCCACATCTCGATTCAACTTCCGCAACCGTCGACAGATCCGCCAAGCCCGCTCACGCTGATCGTCCCCCGCTCCGTCCCGGGCAACTACGGGCAGCGCCCTTACGATCCCTTCGTATCTAACGTCAAAGCCTTCTCCGAATCCGCGCCGCACGCCTCCAAAAATGACGTCGTCTCCGTTGATCGCGACGAGTTCGGCCCGCGCTGGATCGTCGGCAAACGCAATTCGCCTCCCGCCGCGATCACCCGGATCGACTACGACGTTGACGTCGCCAAGATGGAACACGACATCATCTTTTCGTCCGACACCTCGAAAATCCGCGAAGGCTACGTCGGCCTGCTCGGTTACACAGTCTTCGCCTTCCTCGAAGGCCGCGAACACGTTCCCATTCAACTCGAAATGCAAGCTCCCGCGAATTGGCCGGTCTTCTCCACGCTCGCTCCGCAAGTCCCCGCCGCAACAGCCACGTTCATCGCGCAAGCCGCCGACTACTACGCGCTCGCCGACTCCCAAATCACGCTCGGGCCAAAAATCCAAATCACAAAACGCGACGCCGGCATGCCTAATGCCCCGACACTCTTCGTCTCGCTCTACGCCGAACGTGATTCCGACATCTCCATCGACGCCTCACTCGCGCGCGATGCGCTCGACAAAGTCACCGCCTACTTCGGCTTTGCGCCTTTCGCTCACTACACTGCCGTCATCGAATATCTCAAGCCTCTTCCGCCCCCGCACGTGTACAACTTCAGCATGGAGCATCTCGAAAGCGGCACCTTCTTCATGGATACCGACTATGTCCTCACTGCGGCAAGTCCCGCGCGGTACAAGGAAGGCACCCGCTTCAACTACGCTCACCACATCGCACATTCCTGGATTCCCAAACGCTGTTACGGCGCCGGCTATCTTCCATTCAACTGGGAGATGACTCCCGTCATCGACACGATCTGGTTCAACGAAGGGTTCGGCCGCTATGTCGCCATCGCCGCGCTTGCCGACGATCTTCCGAAAGATGAAGCCGCCAAATATCGCACCGCGCACCTCGATCGCCTTCGCGGAATCGTTGCCGACGCGCCCGACTTTCTTCAGCGCATGTCGCTCGACGAACTCTCGCGCGAAGGCTCTTTCCTTTACGGCGACGATTTTCGCGTCGGCATGAATCTCTTTTCGCGCGGATCGCTCATGGCCGCCGAAATGGACGATCGCATCCTCGAGCAAACCTCCGGCCAAAAATCACTGCGCGACGCTCTCCGCTATCTCATGGCCTGGACCGCGCAAAACCGTCGCGCCTTCCGCACCGACGAACTCCCCGAAATTTTTCGCCAGGCCACCGGCGTAGACACTACTTCCATCCTTAAATCCTGGATGCAGCCTCCGCGCCCGGCTCCCGCAAACTCCGCGCCGCTGCACTGACTTCAATAGAAAGTGGTACAGTCTTGGTGAACAGCCTGATTCCGACTCTGATCCCCGGAGGTCCGCATGGCCGACGCAGCAACTCTCGAAAAATATTCCGATCTCTTCAGCAAGAAAGCCTTCGCTAATCTCGGCACGCTCATGAAAGATGGCAGCCCTCAGGTCACTCCGGTTTGGTGTGATTTCGACGGTAAACATATCCGCGTAAATTCTGCGCGCGGTCGCGTCAAGGATCTCAATATGCGCCGCGATCCTCGCGTCGCGCTCGCCGTCGTCGATCCCGAAAATCCTTACCGCTACATTGAAGTGCGCGGCAAGGTCATCGAGGTCACCGAAAAAGGCGCCGACGAACACATCGACAGCCTCTCCAACAAATACTTAGGCAATCCGAAATACCCGTTCCGTCAACCCGGCGAAGTCCGCGTGCTCTACAAGATCGAACCCGAAAAATTCAGCGCGATGGGCTAAGCTCCACTCGAATCGCTGGCTCGCCACCAAAATTGTAGGGGCGCAGCACGTTGCGCCTCATCTCCGCACGATTTCATCCTCAAGGACTTCCCGTGCCCGCCCCTGAATTCACCGTTCGCCAGATCGGCGTCGTCAAATCTGAAATCAAAACTCCCGCAGACGATTGCTGGGCCAACCTCGTCAGCGAAATCGTCCTCGACTCCACTCAATTCACTCCGGAAAGCACCCGCGGCCTCGACGAGTTCTCACACTTGGAAGTCGTCTTCCTCTTCGACCGCGTCGCCCCGGAAAGAGTTTTCACGTCATCGCGCCACCCACGCGACCGCGCCGACTATCCGCTCGTCGGCATCTTCGCCCAGCGCGCCAAAGACCGCCCCAATCGCATCGGCGTCACCACCTGCAAAATCGAACGCATCGACGGCCTGCACATCTTCGTCCACGAACTCGACGCCATCGACGGCTCTCCCGTCCTCGATGTAAAACCCTACATCGCAGAGTTCGCCCCACGCGAGCCGGTCCGCCAGCCCGCCTGGTCCATCGAAGTAATGTCGAATTATTTCCGCCCGAAGTCTTAACCGCGAAGTCGCGCTGCACTGCGCCCGATCGCTACTGCTTCGTCGCCCGATCAATGAACGACGCGATCTGCCCATGCAGCGCCACGCGATCCTCATCATGCAAATACATCATGTGTCCCGCCGAGTAGTAATCCTCTTTGATATTTTTCTGCAGCGCATCCGGCAGCCCAAGATGCGTCATCGTGTACTCCGTCGCAAAGAATGGCGTCGCGAAATCGAAGTACCCGTTCTCCACCTGCACCAGCAATCGCGGATTCGTAATCATCGCCTGCGCTAAGTCGCCCTCCACATTCGGCGCGCCCGGAAAAAATCTCCGCGGACCATTCTGCTGCCGCGTCCACTTCCAATCCGCATTCCCGCCGCTCGTGTTGTGATAAATCTTGTCGCGCCCAAACTTCAACTCTTCCTGGTTATAAGTATTGATCAGCGCCGTATACGCCCCGCCCACCGCCGGCCCTTCCGGATCGCCCTGCGCATTCTCCTCAAGCAAATCGTACGTATACCCAGTGAAGCGCGCGTCGATGCGCCCCGTCGTCAGCCGCGAACTTCGCTGCAACTCCACGCGAAACTGCCCCAGCGTCACGCGCAAATCCGCTTTGATCAAGTAGTCCTCACTCAATCCCGTAAAGCGCGACAGCTTCTTCGCCACCGTCGCTTTCTCATCCGCCGAAAGATCCGCGCCCTTGTAAAGCGCCGCTGCATACTCGCCCTGCGCGTACTTCCGCGCCTCATCAATAAATCCCGGCAAATCCGCCGGCCGATCCTTCAGCGCCTTGTGGTACCAGGCTACCGCCGCATAACTCGGCAAATAAAAAATGTACGGCCGGTCATCTCCCTGCGCGAATGTCAGTGTCGCCAGATCCAGCACCGACGAAATCAACACGATCCCGTTCAGGTGCACCGTGTCGTGATTCTGCAAATAATTTCCCAGCGCAGCCGACCGAAACGTACCGTAGCTCTCGCCAATCAAAAACTTTGGCGAATTCCACCGGCTATTCCGGCTCAAATACGTCACGATAAACTGCGCAAACGCCTCGACATCCTCATCAATCCCGTAAAAATCCTTATCCTGCGCCTTGCAAACCGCGTGGCTGTATCCCGTCCCCATCGCATCGATGAAAACCAGATCCGTCTTGTCCAGCAAACTCTCCGCGTTGTCCACCAGCTTGTACGGCGCCGGCGGCGTAAATTGCCCATCAATCGTCTGCACGCGCCGCGGCCCGAACGCGCCCATGTGCAGCCACATCGTCGCCGAGCCTGGTCCGCCGTTGTACAAAAACGAAATCGGCCGCGTCGACAGATCCTTCACATCGCTGCGCGTATACGCCACCGAGTACAACAATCCCGTCGCGTCGCCTTTGTCGTTCTTCAGCAGCGTCGTGCTCGCCGTCGCCTTGTACGCAATGTTCTGCCCGCCTATCCGAATCGAGTGCTCCGTCGTCGACACTTCTTCCTTCGTCGCCGCCGCATCGCACTTCTCCGCCGGCTTATCGCTCTTCGCGTCTTTATCTTTATCGGAATTCTGCGCGACGACTCGCGTCGCAGGAAGGATCAACAGCGCAGCAACAACCAGCAAAACTCTGAATTTCATCGGTCAATCTCCGTCGTCGCCAAACAAACGCCGGGGATTGTAACGCAAATTTCACAATCGCAACCGAAACATGTAAGGCGCGCCAAATGCGCCCCTGCTTGCCCACCCGCTCCGCCGGGCTGACAGAAAATTTTAACTCCGCGTCAACATCGCACCCACCTGAATCGTTGGCATCACCGCCTTTCATCGACTAGAATCGGCACCCTCGAAACGCCGATTTCGTGAACGATGATCTCCGGTCTCAAGCCGAGGCACCATGACCCAGCAGTCCTCGATCTCTAGACGCAGCTTTCTCTCTTCAGGCACAGCCGCGCTTCTCACCACGACAGCTTTCGACGCCCGCAATCCCTTCTCTTTGATTTCCCGCGCGCTGCTGCCTCCAGCAGATCCGACCGTCATCGAAGCCACGATGCGTTCCATCGACATCAATGGCAAATCCGCAAAAATGATGGCCCTGCACCACGCCAACGGCAAAACCGGTCTCAACCTCGACGTCAACCAGCCGTTCAACGTCCTTCTCCAGAACAAACTTCCGGTGCCTACTTCGATTCACTGGCACGGCCTGCACCCGCCCAACGACCAGGACGGCGTGCCCAACCTGACGCAGCCTGCGATTCAACCCGGCGCCAACTACGCCTATCAATTCCCCACGCGCCCTGCCGGCACCCACTGGATGCATTCGCACGAAGGATTGCAGGAAGCATTCCTCCTCGCCGCCCCGTTGATCGTCCACGATCCAGTCAACGAGCCCGCCGACGAGCAACAAGTCATTCTTTTCCTTGGCGACTTCAGTTTCACCACGCCAACTGAAATTCTCGCCAGGCTTCGCAAACCCATGGCAAAGGCCATGTCCATGTCTTCGGGCAAGCCCGACGCCAACGACGTGGATTACGACGCATATCTCGCCAACGATCGCACTCTTACCGACCCCGAAGTCGTCCGCGTCGAAAAAAACGGCAAAATTCGCCTGCGCATCATCAACGGCAGCTCGGCCACAAACTATTTCATCCACCTCGGAGCCTTGAAAGGCGACTTGATCGCCACGGACGGAATTCCCGTTCAACCGATCAATGGCCCTCAATTTCCGTTAGCCGTCGCGCAACGCATCGACGTAAGGATCCAGCTCCCCCGCGAAGGCGCATTCCCAATCCTCGCGTTACGCGAGAACGCCACCGAACAGACCGGCTTCATTCTCGCCACCGCCGGAGCCACAATCAAAAAAATCCCTCTCAAGAATGAAACCCCCGCCGGGCTTCTCAATCTCGATCTCGAAAGTCGTCTCACCGCGGCTCCGCAGCCGCCCGAGAGACCCATCGACCGCACCTTCGAGCTTCGTCTCGGCGGCAACATGCAGAAATACGAGTGGCCCATCAACGGCACCGTTTTCAACGTCGCAGATCCGCGCAGCGAAAAACCCGCAATCCTTGTAAAACCAGGCCAGCGTGCCGCCATCAAATTCGTCAACGAAACTCGCATGTCGCACCCGATGCATCTGCACGGTCACACCTTTCAAGTGATCGAAATCAATGGCAAACCTTTGCACGGAGCATTGCGCGACACCATTCTCGTGACGCCTAACTCCACCGTCACCGTGGCCTTCGACGCCGACAATCCAGGCACCTGGTACGTGCACTGCCACATTCTTTGGCACCTCGCAGCTGGCATGGCGGCGCTGGTCAGGTATGAAACGTAGCGGCTCTTTCTTCGCCATCGCCTTCGTCGCAATTTTGTTCTGTATTCTTCCTGCTTCTGCCTCGGCGCAACAGTCGCCACCCGCGCCCCTGCCGCCGACGCAACAGGGCACATCAACCGTCCCGGCCGCGCCCCAACCCAACGCCAACGCCGCCGATTTCAAGTGCCCACGCGTTGCCGATCCGCATCGCCGTTCGCCGGATTGCAACGACCAGGATTTTCCTCTCGACGAAACGCTCGCCGGCGGCTGGGACGTCGTGCGCCGCGCCATGAAGCCCTTCGGCATCACTCCGACCGCTTCCTACATCGGCGGCTTGCAAACCAATGTCACGGGTGGCTCGCACGAAGTTTGGTCGTATGCCGGATTGTTGACCCTCGCCGTCAACATCGACCTCGACGAATCCCTCAGAATCCCCGGCCTGTCCGCCTATGCCGATTTCTCCTGGGGAACCGGCAGCTATCTCGCGGGTTCTCTCGACAGCCCTATCCCGACCTCTGGCCTCTACGCGCCTTCCTACTATCTCGGTCAAATGTATCTTCAGCAGAAACTCGACCGTGGCAAACTCACCATACTCGCCGGACGCCTCGCCGCGGGAAACGGTTTCGCCAACCTTCCGGTCTTCTCAAATTTCGTGAACTACGGAATCAATCCGAATCCCTATTCGATCGGCGCCAACGATGCCACCTTCTTTGGCCCGCCTCCTGGAACGGAGTGGGGCGTGCAAGCTTCGTATGCCGTTGCGACCGGAATTCAGATTCAGGCGGGCGTATTCAACACCAACATTAATTCAGCGTTTGGGTTAAACCACGGCACCGACTTCGCCTTGCAGGAAGGTAACAAGGGCGCTCTTTCAATCGGCGAAATTGACTATCAAACACATCGCGGGGGCAGCAAACACAAGCCTGGACAAATCGCGGTTGGCTTCCTGCACAGCAACAATTCGTTTCCCACACTCAATAATGGCGACGTTCTCGTCCAGTCGTACAGCGGAACCTATGTTCTCGCGCAGCAGATGATCTATCGCCCCGGCGGCCCCGGCACCACGCAGGGCGCGACAATTTGGGGCGCCTACTCCTACAACAATCAGGATCTCACCAGCCCCATGCAGCATTTTTGGGCCGCCGGCGCGAGCTATCTCGGCCTTGTCCCCGCCCGCAAAAACGATGTCGTGTCCGTAGGAATCGTTGGCACCGAAGCCAGCAAGTTCGGCTCGCCTCTCAACACCGAAAGGCTGCTCGAACTCAACTATCAGTGGCTACATTCTCGCTATCTGACGATCACTCCGCACGGCCAATACCTGTGGCTGAACGGCCCACCCACTCACAAAAACGCGTTGGTCCTCGGCATCCAATTCGGCCTCACACTCTAGAACCAAGTTCTGCCTCGGCCTTCACCCCCGCGCCGCCACTTCCTTCTCCGGCACCGCAATCCTCTCCCTCAACCCCGCCACCTTCTCAAACGACTCCAACCTCGCCCGATGATCAAAAAGATGCGCCGTCATGATCAATTCATCCGGCCGCATCACATCCACAAAATTCTGCAATCCCCGCAACACCGTCTCCGGCGATCCCACCGCCGACACCGCCAACATATGGCTCGCCATCGCCTTCTCCTGTGGCGACCAATACATCTCGATATCATCAATCGGCGGCGGAATCTGCCCCGGCGCCCCGCGCCGCAAATTCGTAAACGACTGCTGCACCGACGTGAACTGCCTCCGCGCCTCTCCATCCGTCGCCGCGCAAATCACATTGATCCCCAGCATCACGTACGGCTTCTCCAACTCTTTCGATGGCCGGAACGTCGCCCGATACAAATGCACCGCGTCCATCATCTCCGCTGGAGCAAAATGCGACGCAAACGCAAACGGCAATCCCATCCGAGCCCCAAGCTGAGCGCTGAACAAACTCGACCCCAGCAGCCAGATCGGCACTTTCAAACCTGCCCCTGGAAACGCGCGTACCTTCTGCCCTGGTTCCGGCTCTTCAAAATAATGCTGCAGCTCCAGCACATCGTCCGGAAACCGGTCCGCCGCCGCGACCGGATCGCGCCGCAACGCCCGCACCGTCGCCTGATCCGTGCCCGGCGCCCGCCCCAATCCCAACTCAATGCGCCCCGGAAACAACGACGCCAACGTCCCAAATTGCTCCGCGATCACCAGGGGCGAATGATTCGGCAGCATGATGCCGCCCGATCCTACGCGAATCGTCTTCGTCCCAGCCGCCACATGCCCGATCACGATCGACGTAGCCGCGCTCGCAATCCCCGGCATGTTGTGGTGCTCCGCCAGCCAATAGCGGTTGTAGCCCCACTTTTCCGCATGCTGCGCCAGATCAAGGGAGTTCCGCAGCGCATCCGCTGCCGCAAACCCCTGCGGTATCGGCGACAAATCAAGAATCGAAAAAGGAATCATCAGCGTCATCCGAAGAACCACCATTGGATGACCGTATCCCAGCCAAAGTTATTTTCAGCTTTTCAGTGGCATAGGCACTCCTGCCTGTGCCCTTCGCCGATGAGCGCCACTTCTCAACCCGCCGACCAGCATTTTGGAGTGCGGCACTCCCGTGACGCTTTTACGGCCGCCCGCTACTCCCAAACACAATTCTCGGCCACCCTTCACCCACACAAAAAAGCGCCGCCCCCACCAGCCCAAGCAATCAGTGGGAGCGACGCCGTACTGCAAGCTCAAAAAAATCTTATTGCTTCGTCACCACCACGTTGAGCGTCGAACTCTCCACTCCAGTCAGACTCACGTTCGTCGGATCCATCGTCAGCGTGATCTGCCATAGCGACTTATTCGCCGTGTTCGTCAAACTCAGCGTCACGTTGTACTGTCCGCTCAGCCCCAGTGCCGACGGCGAATTGAACAGCATGCACGTCGCCTGACCGTTCTGGAGTGGCACCGCGCCGCTCAGCTTCACCGTGCCGGCTGAAACCGCATAGTTCAGCGTGCCCTGCACCGGCGTTGCGTCCGGGTACGTAAAGTTCAGCGTCAGCGACGGCTGCGCCCCACTCGCCGTCGAGTTCGAAATAATCTCGATCGCCCCGATCTTTCCGCGGTCATGCCCCGGCACGTTATCCAACTCGATCGTCGCCGAGCCATTCGTCACCGCGAAGTCCACGCCCTTGATCAGCGCCGTATTCGCCCCGACCGATGCGAAAATGTCGAAATTCTGCAGCACCGTCGTGCCTTCCACTTTCACGTTGAAAACGCGCCCGCCGACGAACGCATCCCCGTTGTACAGTTCCGCGAAATACAAATTCGCGTGATACGAGCCATTCGCCACCGGGAACGTGTACACCAGCGGCGCCGTGTCGCTCGGCATCCGCCCATCCTGAAACAGCGCAGGGTCAGTCGTTCCCGAAACGGGGCCCGTAACCGCGCTCACAAGTCCGCCGTTCGAATCCATGTCCGCCGACCAGGCCTGCCCTTTCGAGTCGGTGTATGCCGGTCCGCCGCACTTCACGCGGATGGCCGACGTCTGCGCGTGAGCCAACCCACACGTCGACAGCGCCAGAATAAACAGAGCCAGGGCTTTCCTCATGACATCTCCTCGAGGGTCAACTTCTTCAATATGTTTGGTTTGCAAGCGTGGGAGGCGTGGGAGGTTTACGCTTGCGACCGCAAGATGACAATAGGGTCCCGTTACATACGGGACTACTGTCCCTATGAACAATTTTAGGACAGTAGTACAGCTACACTTCCTTAGTCCTTTGAACGGGTACTCTCAGATAACAAAACAGACAGCACCCGACTTCCTCGGTAGGGGCACGGCACCGCCGTGCCCGTCTTCATCGCGTAGTTTTTAGGGAATCCCATGAGTGAATCTGAGATCGCAACGAATTCTCAGCGACCACATTCGCACGCTGGCGCCGCGCTGCGGCGCTCGCGATTCGATTTCAGTTTTCTTCGCCGAGTGCTCTCGACTTAATGCGCCGCCAGCCCGTTCCGATGGAGAAACCACATCGCGATTCCGCAGATAATCCCCGCAGGAACCGCCAGCGCGAGAAACCACCTGGCCTCCGGCAACCCGATAATGCCCATCGTGAGCAAGCCGATCGCAATAAACAATCCAATCGGATGCCCAGTCCAAAGTCCGCCGCCGTAATTTCCAAACGGAACGACTTTCGCCGCCGGAGGCATATCGTGCGAATCCTGCTGAAGTGCAAGGCGATGAATCGTCATAGCGATCACACTCCTACATTCGCGCTGCGACGCGCGCTGCGATGTGGTTGTCCGCCGTTCGCAAGATCAACACAAGGCTGTCGCCGAGCGGCACGCCCGTACTCGGCACCGAAAATTCGTAGGACCACGCCAGTTTCTCGGGCACTGGCTCGCCGTGTTGCGCCGCCGCGCGCGCCGACGCCGTCGGCATAATCGGATCGACCGAAAAATATTTCGGCACAACATCCTTGATCGCTCGCAATTCCACGCCGTGCTTCCAGTAAAGATATAGATGCATGCTCGCCATCATCGCGCGCGTCAGATGCATCGTCCCGCTCGTGTTTTCAACCTGCGGAGGACAAGTCGCGTCGTAGTGATCGAAAACCACAAATTGCAGTGAAATCTGATCGGGAAACTGCGTGACGTTCTCCGACCCGCGCCGGAACGTCGCCCCGGCGTCGGTGTCGATTCGCTTCAGGTTGTCGAAAAATCCCGGCGCCGCCACATGCCCCGAAATCCGGAAGCACGGCCCATTCGGCACCGCCCCATTCGTCTGCAGAAACAGCCCGCCTTCGTAATTAAAGACGTTTCTCTCGTGATTCGGTTCGGGAGCGCCGGCGGCTGGAACCGCAATGCCGACACCTATCGCAAGAAGCCCCGCAACGACCAAGGCCACGACAAACCCAACTTTCGCTTGTGTGCGAAGTCGCAAGGCCACCCACCCACCGGACACTCCCGAGTTTACCGCCGAATCGAGCCCCCAGGCCCTTAAAATTTGAGCGAGCACGTGTAGGGGCGCAGCACTGCTGCGCCCCAGGTCCGCACGGTCTGAAGATCTTGAGCTGAACCCCGACCGAGATTTGAACCACACGTGCTCGCCCACCGTTCGCTGTCAAGGGTCTAGTGGGTCAGGGCTTCAGCCCTGACATAGAGCCCGCCAGCGCAGCGGCTTCAGCCGTTGAAGGAAGTCTCTTCCGCCGGGTCACTGCTGCGCCTCATCGCCCCGCACTCCTCGCGAGCACACTCAGCGCGGACCGCGCGTCGCGCAACGCCTGTTGTTCTCCAGCGGTCGCACCAGACTGCGTCCGGTCGATCGCCGATAACGCGATCTCCACCTTCCGCGTCAGTTTCTTCGGATCGGTTTCAATCAACGCCGCCAGGTATGGCTCCCGCCAATCCTTGATCGGAGTCCAAACAGCGGCGCGGCACCCGTCCGCGAACGTCAGCGCCCGAAAGTGAATCGGAATCGCGCTGCCGTCTTTGTGCCGCAAGACGTAGTCGCCTACCATCGCGCCCTGTTTCACGAACTCCGCGAACACCTGCGACACGTTGTCCATCTTGAAGCTGACGTCTTCCACCGACTTATTCAGCAGTTCACCGCGCGAATATCCGAGCAAACCGCAAACGGCCTCAGTGAAATCCGTGTAGCGCCGCTGCTCGTTCGCAAACACCACGAATTCCGCACCGCGCACTTCCGGGTGATCGTGAGCAATCATTGCGAAGCACTGTCTCCATTTCCGACCTGGAAATCTGTTCAGTATTGGAAGCCCACGCGACTCGCGAAGTCGAATGCACAGGCGACGAATTTGTTGTCGTGAGTGCCGCTACCCAAGCGCGACACGTCTCCGGCGGGTTTCAAGTATTTTACAACGAAGCCGGATGCAGTGTCAGCGAAGGGTTAAAAAGCCGGGAGAGCGATTGGAAGAACGCGAATTCTGGTTACGATGCCAACGTAGTTTCAAACAGGTTTTCGTGGTGAAGGTTTCGTGGGGAGATTTAATGGTCGGCTTTCATCAGGAACGAAAATCCGTCGTAAGTGCGCAGGACTTTGCCGTCGCCGGCGGGTTTTACATCGCCTTTCCCGGCTCGCACCGCTTCGATCGCATCCACTAATTTGGGCAGCACTGAAGGCTGCGCGACCGGAAAATTGTGCGCGCCGAGCACCATTTTCAATTCCGGCGCGAGCGCGGCGATTTTTTTCACCGACGCGAGGTACGCGTCGAGATCAGTCTCCGGCCGGTATAGCCAGATCGGGCCTGGATAATATGTGTCGCCGGTGAACAGCAATCCGTTCTCGCGATCGAGCAGGCAGATCGCATCGGGCGTGTGTCCCGGCGTCGCGATGACTTCGAGCGTGCGTTTGCCGAAGCCGAGATTGACTTTGAATCCATCGTGCACCGGAATCGAAACGTGCCATGCTTTGGTTTCGTACGTTTTTGGATCGAATCCCTTCGGCGTAGCGCCGCAAATCTGTCCCGGCCCGATTTCCGCCTGTGCGTCTTCGCGCGCTGCTTTGGTGTTCGCTTTCGTGAACGCCGTGTCCATGCCGAAGACGTACGGAAATTGCCAGTTGTCGCCGATGTGATCGTTGTGCGTGTGCGAATTCAGCACGACGATCGGTTTCGCCGTAAGCTTGTTCACCAGCGCTTTCAAATTGCCGATGCCCATGCCGGTGTCGAACAGCACCGCCTGCTTCGGCCCAGAAATCAAATACGCGATCGTCTCTTCCGACTGATGCGGCTCGTAAATCGCGAACGTGTCCGGCGCAACTTTGTAAACCTCGAACCACGGCTCATTGGGAAGAACGCGCTCCAGCGTTTTGTACTCCGGCCGCGGCAGCGATTTGCACCAATCCGGCGGCACCGGAGTCGCCAGCGTGTCCTGGCTTTGTGCCTGTGCGGCCGGCGCGAGAAAAATCGACAGTAGCGCGATCGCAGACGCTAAAAATTGAGCAGCGTGACGCAGCGATTTCGGGCGAGCGAGCAATGTAAGCTTTGTCATGGGCAGGGCCACAGAAAAGCTTATCAGCAGCGGCGCAGACGCATGTCTCGATGTTCGCCCCAGCAACGTAAAGGATTGGACACGCTCTGACCTCGGCTCTGACTCACTCACAACGGAATTGCGTCCTGTATTGGGTGCCGCACCCTGCACTTTTCAGGTGCGGAATTTCGCGATCGATACCACAGATCGATGTTGCGAATTTCACTTCTAGTTCAGCGCAAACTCTTGCGAAACAAAATCGAGCGCTCCGCGATTTCGTACCCCAAACGCAGATGCGCTTCCAGCGACTGCGCATTATCAATCTGAGTATCCGACGCCATCTCGGTGCAGCCTTGTTCGCGCGCCCAATGTTCCGCAGCGGCAATCAATTGCGCTCCGACTCCACGCCGCCGATGCGACTCCGCGACGTACCATCCTTCGATGTAGCCAACGGGATGCGCCCAGTCGCATCCATCCGCCGTCGATCGCAGACCGACCTCGACGAATCCGACAATCTCTTCGCCGTCCTCGGCAACAAAATATGTCAGCGGCATAATTCCCGGAGGCTTCCCCGCCAGAATCGGCACGAGTTCTTCCTCGTGATAATCGACGGAAGAATCCGGCCACAACGCGTAACGCATTCTCCCGAGCGCTTTGAGATCGCCGGACGTGGCCGCTCGAACTTGAATCGTGGACATCTCAGTTCCATTTCGCGCTTCAAAAAACGCCGGCGAGACGCCGGCGCTACCGGGAGGCGCCTCGTAGCGCCGGCGTCTCGGCCGACGTTTTTTCTTTCGACCTGACGTTGCAAAATTATTTCGCGGCAGTTGCGCTCGTAAAAATCGACTTCGGGATCATCATGTGCACGCCTTTGTTGCCGTCGACGAGTTCGGTGATGTGCAGGTCGGCGGCGACGCTGGCGAGTTGATAGGCGTCATCGCGCGTCAGATGTTTTTCGGTGACGAGGAAATCGACCATTTCGCGCACGGCGAGGGTAGCCGATGCGTTGAGATCATCATTAAAACCCATGGTGATGTAGTGCGTCGGCGTTTCAGCGCGCGGCCACTTCAGGTGCATGTCTTTGCGCACGATGAATTGAAACGTGCCGATCAGCGACGTCTCGATCGCGGTGATGTCCACTTCGCCGTCGCCCTGCGCCGCGTGGCCGTCGCCGACTTCAAACAGCGCGCCCGCCGCGTGCACCGGCAAATACAGCGTCGTGCCGGCGACGAGGTCCTTGTTGTCCATGTTGCCGCCCATGATCCACGGCGGATTGCTGCTGAATCGCCCGGCGGATTCCGGCGGCGCGACGCCCATGCTCCCGAAAAACGGATGCAGCGGAATGTCGATGCCCGGCGCGAAATGCGCGACGCCTTTTTGCTCGTCGAGCTGAATGATTCTCATTTTCGTATACGGAAAATCGTCGGGAATGTAGCCGCGCCCTGGACCGAACGCGTTGTAGGCATACGGAATCGCGAGCTTGATTTTCTGGATGCGAATTTCGAGCACATCGCCCGGCTGCGCGTCCTCGATGTAAACCGGCCCCGTGAGAATGTGCCCGCCCGGACCCTTATCCGTCACTTCCGTCGTGATGTCGCGCAGCGATTGCTCGACCTGATCCGGCGGCACGCCCGCATCTTCAAGCCGTTTCGGACTCGAAGTAATCAGCGTCTGAATCTCCACCGTATCGCCCGATTTGACGCGCAACACCGGCGCCGCCTTCGCATCGTAATACCCCCAAGCCACCGTCTTCGGCGTCGGCTTCAGCGTCTGCACTGTCTGCGCGAGGCCGTGCGGAGCGAAGAGCAAAGCGGCGAGCAGCATTTGAGAAAGTGTCGAGACGAATCGGATGCTCTTCAATTGGATCTCCAGTACAGAATGATGCTTACTCCGGCTCCCTGGCGTCGATCAGCCAAGGAACTTCGGCGCTGAATTCGAGCTGGACCAAAGGCAATCCTGCGAATGCTTTCTTCACCTGTTGCACCCGCGTCGTGAAGCCGAAGCTGAACCGGTCGGTCGCCTTGTACAAGTCTGGTTGCCAAGATTTTTCGGCAACTTGCTTCATGGCGTCCGCGCCCGACAAAATTTTCCCGGCGAAGTGAAACCACCCACCGTAAAGGTGAAAACCGGAAGTCAGGCGGCCCATATGATAAACCTCAAGCTCGCGTTCTACCGAAATTCCGAGAACCGCTAGCATCGCCAGGAAGTCGGCTGAGTAAATCTGGCTTCGCGCGGCGATGAAGTTCAAGCACGGCTCGCAGCCGCACTCTTCCGGGCCGCTCTTTGGGATAGCGCCGCACGATCGACGCGTCGTCTCCGGATCACTCTCAATCTCCCAACGACCGAAACTGAGATTTCTCATGATTCACGGATGCGTCATGTCTTCGGGTTTGACGAGGGCGTCGAAGTCTTCGGCGCTGATTAGGCCGAGGTCGAGGGCGGCTTCGCGCAGGGTGCGGTGGCTGTGGTGGGCGGCTTTGGCGACTTTGGCGGCGTTGTCGTAGCCGATTTTGGGCGCGAGCGCGGTGACCAGCATCAGCGAATTGTGTACGTAGTGGCCGATTTTGGCGCGATCGACTTCGATGCCGGAGATGCAGTGATCGACGAAGCTGTTGCAGGCGTCGGCGAGAAGTTCGACGGACTGCAAATAGTTGAAGATCATCACCGGCTTGAAGACGTTGAGCTCGAAATTTCCTTGCGAGCCGGCGAAGCCGATCGCGGCGTCGTTGCCCATCACCTGCACGGCGACCATGGTGACCGCTTCGCACTGCGTGGGGTTCACTTTGCCGGGCATGATCGACGAGCCCGGCTCGTTTTCGGGAAGAATTAACTCGCCCAAGCCGCAGCGCGGCCCGGACGCCAGCCAGCGAATGTCGTTCGCGATTTTCATGAGCGACGCCGCAAGCGTTTTTAATGCCCCAGAAGCGAACACGATTTCGTCGTGCGATGCGAGGCTGGCGAATTTATTCGGATGCGAGCGGAACGGCAGCCCGGTCAGCTCCGAAATTTTTTGCGCAGCTCGTTCGGCAAATTCCGGATGCGCGTTGAGGCCGGTGCCGACCGCCGTGCCGCCAATCGCAAGATCGTAGAGTCCATCGAGCGCGACCGCGATGCGCGCGCCGTCGCGATCGAGCTGCGCAACCCAACCAGAAAATTCCTGGCCGACCGTGAGCGGAGTCGCATCCTGCAAATGCGTGCGGCCGATCTTGACGATGTCCTCGAATTCCTTCGCCTTCGCCTGAATTGCATCACGGATTTTCTTTACCGCCGGCAGCAGCATGCGCGCTGTTTCGGTGGCGGCAGCGATGTGCATCGCGGCAGGAAACGTATCGTTGGACGACTGCGACATATTTACGTCGTCATTGGGGTGAACGGGCTTTTTGCTGCCCATCTCGCCGCCGGCGATTTCGATCGCGCGATTCGAGATCACCTCGTTCACGTTCATGTTCGTCTGCGTGCCGCTGCCGGTCTGGTAGATGCGCAGCGGAAAGTGTTCGTGGAGCTTGCCGGAGATGACTTCGTCGGCTACCTGAGAGATAAGTCCAGCCTTTTCGGCGGAGAGCTTGCCGAGATCCTGATTTACCAGCGCGGCCGCTTTTTTGAGAATGCCGAAGGATCGAATGAGCTCGGGCGGCATGGTGTCTTTTCCGATGTCGAAGTGAATGAGCGACCGCGCAGTCTGTGCTCCGTAGTAGCGGTCTGTAGGGACTTCGATCTGCCCCATCGAGTCAGATTCAGTGCGGGTCGGCCCGGTGTGGACGACAGTAACGTTGGACATGCAAAGCTCCTAGATAATGAATGCTGCGCGAAGTTTAGCAGGGAGAGAGGCGTGGTGTAAGCGCGTGGGACGCGAGAACAACAAACGCCGGGGGAAAAGAAAAAAGGCCGCCTGAGGAGGCGGCCTTTTGAATACCGATGCGATGTGTTGTGCTCTTTGAGCCGATGCGATCTGACAGAATCCGTCCAACTCTCTGCAAACCGAAGTCTGCAGAGCTGAGTGCCATCGAGACGTGTATCCCTTGGCCCGTGAGAGCTTTGGGATACATTTGCGTGGCATGACCCGCACACCATAGCGGGTTGAGCCACGACTACTTTAGAAAGGAGGTGATCCAGCCGCAGGTTCTCCTACGGCTACCTTGTTACGA
>Ga0209006_10000709_pt1 | contig 31009 bp, 28 predicted proteins | sample JacPin_JW_Ref_O2_FD_188567 | JGI IMG/M metagenome (GOLD analysis project Ga0209006, IMG submission 188567) | Forest soil microbial communities from Algoma, Ontario, Canada - Jack Pine, Ontario site 1_JW_Ref_O2 (SPAdes) (version 2) | ecosystem: Environmental > Terrestrial > Soil > Boreal...
CCTGGGCATCCCCGCCTATGGCTACGGCATCCGCTACGACAACGGGCTGTTCCGCCAGATCATCAAGGACGGCTGGCAGCAGGAATATCCCGAGGATTGGTTGTCCTTCACCAATCCATGGGAATTCGAGCGGCCCGAGGTCACTTACGACATCACTTATGGCGGCTGGGTCGAGACCGTCGCCGGGCGCGGCAGCCACACGCGTTTCGTGTGGCATCCCGAGGAGACGATCGAGGCCGTCGCCTATGACACGCCGGTCGTCGGTTGGCGCGGCAACCATGTCAACCCGCTGCGCCTGTGGTCGGCGCGCGCGGTCGACCCGCTGCGCCTCGACGTGTTCAACCGCGGCGATCATGTTGGCGCGCTGAACGAGCAGGCGCGCGCCGAGGCGCTGTCGAAAATCCTCTATCCGAGCGACGAATCCCCGGCCGGGCGCGAACTGCGCCTGCGCCAGGAATATTTCTTCGTCTCGGCCTCGCTGCAGGATCTGGTGCAGCGCCATCGCCGCGCCTACGGCTCGCTGCATACGTTGCCCGACCGGGCGGCGATCCAGCTCAACGACACGCATCCGAGCATCGCCGTCGCCGAACTGATGCGCATCCTCGTCGACCTCCACAACATGCCGTGGGACGACGCCTGGAAGATCACCGTTGATACCTGCCGCTACACCAATCACACGCTGCTGCCCGAGGCCCTCGAAAGCTGGCCGGTGACGCTTTTCGAGCGGGTGCTGCCGCGCCATCTGCAAATCATCTACCTGCTCAACGCGCGCCACCTTGAAGCCGCGGCCAAGACGCGCGCCCTCACGGCCGATGTGCTGGCCTCGATCTCGCTGATCGACGAGCGCGAAGGCCGGCATGTCAGGATGGGGCACCTTGCCTTTCTCGGCAGCGGCCGCATCAACGGCGTCTCGGCGATGCATACCGCACTGGTGCGCAAGACCGTGTTCCGCGAGCTCAACGAGATTTATCCCGACCGCATCGTCAACGTGACCAACGGGATCACGTTCCGCCGCTGGCTCTATCAGGCCAACCCGGGATTGACCCGGCTGCTCAGCGACGCGTGCGGCGAGGATATCCGCGACAATCCCGAGGCGATCGGGCGCTTTGCGCGCATGGCGGGCGATGCCCGGCTGCACGAGCGATTGCGCGCCGTCAAGCGCGCCAACCGGCTCGCGCTCGGCCGGGTGATCCGCGACCGGCTCGGGCTGTCGGTTGATCCCGGCGCGATGTTCGACGTGCAGATCAAGCGCATCCACGAATACAAGCGCCAGCTGCTCAACCTGTTGGAGACGGTGGCGCTCTACAACGCGATGCGCGCCGACCCCACCCGAGATTGGGTGCCGCGGGTAAAAATCTTCGGCGGCAAGGCCGCGGCGAGCTATGTCGCCGCCAAGCTGGTCATCAAGCTCGCCCACGACATCGCCGAGGTGATCAACCGCGACCCCGCGGTGCGCGACCTGCTCAAGGTCGCGTTCCTGCCGAACTACAATGTCAGCCTGGCCGAGACGATCATCCCGGCCGCCGACCTGTCCGAGCAGATCTCGACCGCCGGGATGGAGGCCTCGGGCACCGGCAACATGAAACTGGCGCTCAACGGCGCGCTGACGATCGGCACGCTCGACGGCGCCAATATCGAAATCCGCGACAATGTCGGCGCCGACAACATCTTCATCTTCGGCCTCCTGGCCGACGAGGTCGCGGAGCTGCGCCTTGCCGCGCGCGACGGCAAGCGCACGATCGTGCCGTCGCCGGCCCTGGCCGAGGTGCTCGCAATGATCGAGAGCGGCGTGTTTTCGCCGGGCGAGCCGGACCGCTTCGCAATGCTGACGCGGTCGCTGCGGCAGGGCGACCACTACATGATCGTCGCCGATTTCGACTCCTATTGGCAGGCGCAGCGCCGGGCCGACGAGATGTGGCGCAACCAGGACGATTGGGCCGCCGCCTGCGTGCGCAACATCGCCGGCATGGGCTGGTTCTCCGCCGACCGCGCGATCGGCGAATACGCCAAATCGGTCTGGCACGCGCGGTTTTAAACGGGCCGTTCTCACGGCCCCGTCAAACTTGTTGTTGACCGAACCGGCCGGGAAAAGGAACTATCCCATAAGTCGACATTGACGCGACCCGGCTGGCCATGCCGCATATTCCACACCTCCAATATGGCTTTGTTCAAGCCTCTCAGTCGCTGAACCACGTATTGGCGGCCGACGGGAGCAACCGTCCGCCGCCCGCTTCCGGCGACATCAACTCGAACCGGGCGTTTGAAACAAATTTGTTGCACAGATGGTTTTTAATCGAATTGTCATCGTCGCAAGCTGGGCTGCACCTTCGTTGACGCGCTGCTACGGAGAATAGGAGCACTCGACAATGGCTTCCACCGGCGTCGGCAATCAATACGGGTTCTTTGCGCCCCAAGGCACCACCCTGAACGTGGTGTTTTCGTTCGACGGGACCAACCCGCCACCCGCCGTATCGGGCGTTTTCAATCTCGAAGTCATCACGTCGCCGACCGGTGTTTCCTATACCCTGCCATCCGGGTATCAAGGTCTCGCGTTGCTGCCGGGCGGCACCGGGCAAACGCTGAACCTGCTCCTCGGCAACATCAATGTGGCCGACTCGGGTTCGTCCGACAGCATCATCGGCGGGTCGGGCAACAGCTCGATCGGCGGCGCCGCAGGCGACACGATCACCGGCGGCACCGGCGCCGATTTCATCGACGGCTCGAAAGGCAGCGAGTCGATCACCGGCGGCAGCTCCGGCAGCGAGACGATCTATGGCGGCGCCGGCGACACGATCACCGGCGGCGGCGCCAACGTGACGATTGGCGGCGCGCAGGGCGACACGATCGCCGGCGGCAGCACCGGCATCGATTTATTCGACGGCTCCAAGGGCAACCAGGTGATCGTCGGCGGCACCGCCGGAAGCGAAACAATTTATGGCGGCGCCGGCGATACCATCAGCGGTGGCGGCGGCGCCAACGAGACGATCGGCGGCGTCGCGGGCGATACGATCAGCGGTGGCACCGGCAACGAGCTCATCGACGGCTCGAAGGGCAACCAATCGATCAACGGCGGCGGGTTCGGCAACGAGACGATCTATGGCGGCGCCGGCGATACGATCAAGGGCGGCACCGCCACCGAAACGATCGGCGGCGCGCAGGGCGACACGATAACCGGTGGTTTCGGTGGGACTCTTTTCATCGACGGCTCGCAGGGCAACCAATCGATCAACGGCGGCGCGTCCAGCAACGAGACGATCTGGGGCGGTGCCGGCGATACCATCACAGGCGGCGGCGCGAAGAACCTTTTGATCGGTGGCGCACCGGGCGACACAATAACGGCTGCTACAAGCTTGGCGGGTACTACGATCGACGGCTCGAAGGGCAACCAGTCGATTACCGGCGGCAACCAGGGCGATTTTGTTACAATCTACGGCGGCGCTGGCGATACGATCAATGGCGGCGGGTCAGCCGACACGATCGGCGGCGCGCAGGGCGATACGATCGCCGGTGGCAGCACCGGCACCGATTTCTTCGACGGCTCGAAGGGCAACCAGGTGATCGTCGGCGGTACCGCCGGTACCGAAACCATCTGGGGCGGCGCCGGCGATACGATCAGCGGCGGCAGCGGCGCTACCGAGACGATTGGTGGCGCGGCGGGCGACACGATCATCGGCGGCACCGGCACCGAGCTCATCGACGGCTCGATGGGCAACCAATCGATCACCGGCGGCGGCATAGGCAACGAGACGATCTGGGGCGGCGCCGGTGATATCATCAAGGGCGGCAGCGCCACCGAGACGATCGGCGGCGCGCAGGGCGACACGATAACGGGCGGCATCGGGGACACTGTTTTCATCGACGGTTCGCGGGGCAACCAATCGATCACCGGTGGCGCCTCGGGCAACGAGACGATCTGGGGCGGGGCCGGCGATACCATCAAGGGCGGCAGCGCGAATGTTTTGATCGGCGGCGCGGCGGGCGATACGATAACTGCCGGCGTGGGCCTGGCCGGCGATACGATCGACGGCGGAAAGGGTAACCAGTCGATCACCGGCGGTACCCTGGGCGTCTTCGTGACAATTTACGGTGGCGCTGGCGACACGATCAATGGCGCCCAGTCAGCCGACACGATCGGCGGCGTGGCGGGCGATACAATCATCGGCGGCAGCGGAACGGAATTCATCGACGGCTCGAAGGGCAGCCAGGCAATCACCGCCGGCAGCGCCACTAACGGCAGCGGCCCCGAAACCATCTGGGGTGGTGTAGGCGACGCCATCGGCGCCGGGACCGGGCTAGCCCTGATCGGCATGGGCAGCTTGGCCAATCAGACCTTTGTCGATAATGCAGGCGTCTACAGCGATACGATCACCACCTTTAGCCAGACGGCTAACGACAGGATCCATCTGACGACTGACACTGTCGCCAATGCATTGGCCCATTCCACCCTTGTCAACGGCTCCCAGGACACGCAGATCACGCTTGCGGATGGTTCGACCATCCTCCTTAAAGGCGTGACGAACGTCGACGGCACGTTCTTCAGTTAGGATTTTGTGCTTCGGAAACGTGACGCTTCCCTGCGATCGGCGAATACGCGAAATCCGTCTGGCACGCACGGTTTTGCGGCGTCGCTCTAGAACGTCACGCGGACGCCGCCAAAAACCGACAATGGCGCGCCGAGGACTTCGGTGCGGCTATCGGTCAGTGTAACCGGTAGGCCCGCGACATTGGCAACATCGCCGGTGTCGAAATAGGTCCCGTATAGCGCATAGCGCTTGTTGAATAGATTATTGATAATACCGAAAATCTGTACATGGTCGGTCAGCTGATAGGAGGTGTGCAAATTGGCAACCCAATAGCCCGGCAGCTTCGAATTTTGGTTGGCATCGTCGCCAACAAAGTAAGAGCTGCCGACAATGCTGATATCGGCACCAAGCGTCCATTTCGGCGTCGGCATGAAATCTAAGCCGAGCTTCCCCTGGTTCATTGGAATACCGGGGATCCGCTTGCCGGGAGTAACCAGTACATTACCGTTCGCATCCGCCATCGGGTTGTTCGGCGAGGGGAGTTCGCCGGTGAATTGGTAGGTGGCATCGATCAGGCTATACCCGGCATAGGCAAGCCACTGCTCCGAGCGATATTCGGCGCTCGCCTCGATCCCTTGGCGGCGTGTGCCGGGGACATTCTGGAAGAAGCCGCGGCCCTGGATGTCGCTGGCGACATTGATGATATCGTTGCTGCTGTCGGTGCGGTACAGCGCGGCTTTCCAGTCGAGCCTGCCGCCGGCGAGCGAAAAATGGTCGCGCAATCCTGCTTCATAGGTGCTCGCGACGACCTGCTTCAACGGCGGATCCGCGACCAGAAAATCCTCCAGCAGACACGGATTACTGGCGCTGGAGCATGACTGCTCGAGCGGCGTCGGTGCTCGATTTGCCTGCGAATAGCCGAAATAGCCGGTCAGGTCTGGCGTGATTTTGTACGTGACGCCGGTAACGGGATTAACGTGAGAATAGGTTTGGCTGCTATTGAGGTCGGGGCTGGCGCCGGTCTGGTCGCTGACCGCGACCTCGGCGATGTTGACGCGGCCGCCGGCGGTCATCGACAGCCGGTCGGTGATATCGAAATTATCGAGCGCGTATATGCCGTAATAGTTGTTTCGCGTATTGACGTCGATGGGCGCATAGCCGAAGCCGCCAAGCGTATGGATCGTCGAGCCAGCGCCGGGGATGGCCGGGTTCACGACGACGACCAGGTCGGAATCGATTGTTCCGAGCTCGCTGGATGCGGTGAAGTTGCTCGAACTGGCATCGACGCTGGCGCCGACGACAAAATGGTTTTTATGGCCGAATAGAGCCCCGGTACTGGTGGCTTGCAGCGAGGCGCCGATCATGCCGGTCTTGTTCGCGGTGCGGTCTAGGGTCCCGTACGGGGTCGTACTACAGGTATTGCCGCTGCCCGGCGGGCACGGGATCGGGTTGTTGTTCTGATCGAGGATTGCGAACTGGTCGTGGAACGCCGCCGTCACCGGGCTTGGCGCCGGAAAGCCATCGTCCTGCAAGCACAGATGATTGACGAACTGAGGGTCCGAGTTCCGGCTGCAACGCTCGGTATCCGCTGCGTTGCCGTCGATATGCCACTGCCGGAAACCCCGGACATAGACATTCCCCTGAAGCGACCATGTGTCGGTCAGCTCATAGCTGCCGTTGAGCCCGACGAGACCCATCTGGTTCTGAGTAGTCTGCGGCGTCGTATAGATAGCTCTGTCGTCGAGGTCGAGGAGCTGGATCGGGGTAGCAGCCGCCACCCCGAACGATGACGACGCGGCCTGCGCGATCAGATGCACCTCGGCCCCGTTATTCTTCCATCCGACATCGGCGTAACCGCGCATCAGGTCGGAGGGCGATTGGAAGCGCCAACCCTCGTCGTGCGAGCCTTGGGCGGCAAAATAGGCCGAATAGTCGCCGACCTGGATACCGTATTGCGTGCCGCCGCTGAAATGACCGAACGAGCCGCCCTCCGCCTCCGTCTCGGACCCCTGGTAGTTGAAGCCGTTCTTCATCTGCAGATTGATCGCCCCGCCCAACGCGTTGAGACCAAAGACTGGATTATTGGTCCACAAATCGGTGCGATCGATTGCGTTGGTTGGGATCAGGTCCCAGTTTACGGTGTCTCCGAACGCCTCATTGAAGCGAATGCCGTTCATGTAGACGGCAATCCCCTGAGGCGTGCCTTGCAGCGGTGACGCGGAAAACCCGCGATAACCGAGCGCTTGCTCGGCGTTGTTACCATTCGGATCGGATAGCGTGACGCCGGGGATGCGCTGAAACAGCGTGTCGGTGACGACCGGCGAGCCGGTGCGCTGAAAGTCACCGGACGTCAATGTCTGCACCGTGCCCGGCACCTTGTCACGATCGATCCCGATGCCGGAGAGTGGGCTCGTGCTGATCACGTCGATCGGTGCGAGCGTCGTCTCGGGCACCGCGACCGGACCGGGTGTCACGGGAACGGTCTGCGCGGCCGTGGCGCCGCTCAGCAGGGCTGTCGCGGCGCCGGCAAGAAGTGCCTCCCTGAGCACGGACTCTGTTCCCCAATGTTCTTCGCTTCTTGCGATTTATTAGGACACAAGACCAGAGTGGCCGCTATGGCGGCGCTTCCCGATCTTTTCGGGAAAACTTCCCGGTCGTTGTTCGCGGCGGCCGATGGCGCTGGGTATGAATCGGGGAATCGCCATGGCATCCTGCGCAGGCCAGAATCGGCCCGGCGCGCGGGGACTCGCCCATGCCATTGCGGTTTCGTCTGATCGCTCTTGTGCTCGCCACGCTGTTCGCCAGCCTGGCGCTTGGCAGTGCGGTCACCCTTATCAACGCCTCGCGCTCGGTACGAACCGAAATGCGCTCGGCCTTGCTGGTCGGGCAACAGACCGTCGACAATATTGTCAGGGAGATCGACGGCTCACCCGATCCGCAGCACGATCTCGACGATCTGGTCGCCTCGTTCAAGGGCAGTCGGCATCTACGCGTGTCGGTGACAGGCGGCGCCAGGGCCGCGGAGGCATGGCCGGTAAAGGATCGGTTGCCGTTCGGTGGCGTTCCGAAGTGGTTCGTCGAGGTGATCGGTGTCGACCCCGAGATCGATCGTGTGCCGATCACCATCGGCGGGCGGCCATCCGGCGGCGTCATCATCGAGACTGACCCACGCAACGAAATCCGCGAAGTATGGAACGAGCTGACCGGGAGTTTCATCGTGCTGGCCGTATTTGCCGGCAGCACCATCCCGTTGATCTACTGGGTGATCGGCCGCGGCTTGCGGCCGCTTCAGCGGCTTGCCGACGCGATGGAGCAGTTCGGCCAGGGCGACTACGCGATCCGTGTCAGCGATCCGCTGACCCCCGAACTCGCGCGGCTGCGCGACAGCTTCAATCGGATGGCCGCACGCCTCGACGCTACTGACGCCGACAACCGCAGACTCCACGAGCAGTTGCTGACCCTCCAGGAAGAGGAAAGAACCGACATCGCCCGCGACCTTCATGACGAGGTCGGCCCGTTCCTGTTCGCGATCAATGTCGACATCGCCAATATGACCCGGCTGCTCGGTGAGGGACGCACGGAGGAATTGCTCCTCCATACGCAATCGATCAGCGACGCGGCGCGACACCTGCAACGCCTGGTGCGAAGCATGCTGGGCCGCTTGCGGCCGATCGGACTTGCCGAATTCGGCCTCGCCGAGGCAGTGGGTCGGCTGGTCGATTTCTGGCGGCGGCGCTATCCAGAGATCGAGTACCGGGCGGGCGTCGCGCCGCAATGCGAAGACCTCGGCGAGCGCACCGATACGACCATTTACCGGATCGTCCAGGAATGCCTCAGCAATGCGGTTCGCCACGGCAAACCCCGACTGATCACGATATCGGTCAAGCGCGACGCGCCGGGCGACTACATCATCGTCGACGTCGCCGACGATGGTGCCGGCCTTCATGACGAGCCCGCTTTAGGATACGGGCTCCTCGGCATGGAGGAACGCGTCAGAGTCATGGGCGGACGGCTGAGTTTTGGGAATCAGCCAAATGGCGGGTTTGCGGTCAGCGCGATGCTACCTTGCTTGCAACCGTTATCCCTCTCAGCGCTGCCGGAGGCCGCGCGGTGAAGCTCTTGATCGTCGACGATCACCCGATCGTCCGTTCGGGATTGCGTCGCCTGCTCGCCGCCGAGCCGCAAGTGGAGATCGCCGAGGCCGCCACCGGCCAGGAGGCGATCGCCACTTTCCGGGAATTGCGGCCCGATTTGGTGATCCTCGACCTTAATCTTCCCGGCATCAGCGGGCTCGAGGTGCTCGGCCGCTTGAGAATCGAGGATGCCAAGGCGCGCGTCCTCATTATCAGCATGTACGACAACCCGATTTATGTCGCTCGCGTGTTTGAGGCGGGTGCGCATGGCTATGTCAGCAAGAACGCACCGCCCGAGCAGATTCTCACGGCGGTGAGGCGTGTGGCCTCGGGTCGCACCTATATCGAGCACGAAATGGCGCAAGAGTTGGCGCTGGGCAACATCCGCCCTTCGAGCCATCCGCTCAACCAGCTGTCGTCGCGGGATGTCGAGATACTGCGTCTCCTGGCCGACGGCAACAGCCTGACCGAGATCGGCGAGGCCATCGCCGTCAGTTACAAGACCGTGGCGAACCACTGCAGCCAGCTCAAGGCCAAACTCGGAGCACCACGCATGGCGGATCTGATCCGCATCGCGATTTCGTTCAGGCTGGGGCGCGGCGACTTTGAACTTGCCGGAAAGTTTCCTTCGGACAAATTGTAGGCGGCGGACAAATTGTAAGCGGGCTGGCGCGCCGGAGCAGGCGCGCCGCCCTTCTAGGGCGCCTAGCCCTTGACGCCGCCCATTGTCAGCCCGGCGGTCATCCGGCCGCGGAACAGGTAGTAAATGACGACCGGCGGCAGCGCGTAGACGATCGCCGTCGCCATCATGTAATTCCACGGCGACTCGTCGCTGTTGAGGAACTGCGCGAGCGCGACCGGCACGGTCATGCTGCGTTTGTTCGACAGCAGCAGGAACTGGTAGAGGTACTCGTTCCACGCGAGGAGCAGCGCGTAAGTGCCGACCGCGACCAGCGCCGGCGCCATCAGCGGCAGATAGATGCGGAAATACACCTGGATCGGCGAAGCGCCGTCGATCCGCGCCGCCTCGTCGAGTTCGAAGGGGATGCTGCGCCCATATTGCTGGAAGATGAAGATCGCGTACGGGGTGGCAAAGGTCACCTCGACCGCGATGATCGACCAGACATTATTGCCGAGCCCATAGAACTGCATGATCCGGTAGAACGGGATCGCCAGGAACGAGGCGGGGACCAGATAGGTCAGCAGCGCCGCGTTGGTCAGCAGCCAGCCGTGGCGGATGCGCATCCGGCCGATCGAATAGCTGACCATCGAGCCGATGCCGAGCGTCAGGAACACCGTCCAGAAGCCGATATAGATGCTGTTGGCGTACTGGTGCCAAAAATACTCCAGGTACCAATAACCCTCGGTCAGCACGATCCAAAAGCTGTAGGCGGACGGGTCCGCCGGCCAGACATTGGTGCTGAACACGTCATTGTGCGACTCGAGCGCGACCATGACCATGTTGTAGATCGGTGCGAGCGTCCAGATGACGATAACGAGGCCGAGCGCGAGCGCCGCTGCCTCGCCCAGCTTCCGCCGCCGCTTGTAGTTCGGCCGCGAAACCGGGCTTCCCTGCGCCGTAACCGCGGTCATAGCTGCACCTCCGACGTACGCAGTTTATGCATCAGCGTCATCACCAGCGGGATCATCAGCGGCAAGGCCGACAATACCGCCGCCACGCCGAGTTCCGGCCGGGCGATCTCGAACGCGTCGCGAATGCCGAGCGTCGCCAGCACGTGCGTCGACAGCGCCGGCCCGCCGCCGGAGATGAAATACGCCGTGTTGAAATCGCCGAGGGTGAAGATCGTCGAGAGCAGCGTGCAGACGAGATAGAGGTTGGCCAGCAACGGGAAGCTGACATGGATGAACCGGCGAATGCCGGTGGCGCCGTCGACCTCGGCCGCCTCGTAGAGCTCTTGCGGGATCGCCATCCGGCCGGCGAGCAGGATCACGGTCCAGAACGGCATGTTCTTCCAGATATAGGTCACAATGACCGAACCGAGCGCCAGCCAACGCGACGTATCGAGCCAACCCGGGCCGTCGACCTGAAAGACGTCCCACAATATATTGTTGATGAGCCCCCACTGGGTGTTCAGCATCCAATGGATCGAGATGAAGGTGGGGAGCGCCGGCACCGCCCAAGGCAGCACGAAGATCATCAAGAGGCCCTTGACCCACCAGCCCTTGCGCATGAAGAAGCCGGAAAGCAACAAGGCCAGGAACATCTTCACGTTCACGCCGATGACCAGATAGAGGATGGTGTTGACCACCGTCTGCTGATAGATCGGGTCTTGCAGCAGCTCCACGTAGAGGCTTGGCTTATGGCCGAGCCACAACCCGTAAAGCACGGGGAAGATCACGAAGGCGATAAACACCCCGACATAAGGGATGCAGAAAGCGATCGCCCAGGCGTATTCCGACCCTTGCAGGCCACCGCGCAAATTGCTGAAAAACGAGCGGCGGCCTACAGCGGAGCCGCCGACGTCGATGACCGAAGCGGATGCCATTTCTGCCTCTCAGCTCTGGACGATCGGGTATTTGGCGAGGATCGCCTCGATTTTCTTGAACGCGGTTTCCGCGGCGGTCTTCGGGTCGACGCCGTTGCGGATGATGTCGGCTTCGGCCGAGCCCCAGATTTGCTGTGCGTTGCACTCGGCCCATCCCGGGTTGAACACCGGGTAATTCGGAACGGTATCGCTCAGCAGGCCCTCAGTCACGTACGCCTTGACCTGCGGATCGCCCTGCGTCCAGAAGGGGTCGTTCTTGGCGACCGACGGCATCGTCGGAAGCCAGCGGCCTAGGCCCTCCTTCAAGAAACCGTTCGAGACGTCAGGCTTGATCAGGTACGTCATGAACTCCTTGGCGACGTCGATGCTCTTGGCGCCCTTAGGAATGAAGGCGCCGCCGATACCCAATTCCGCGGTCATCGGCGTGCCGTCGTTCTTGTTCGGCAAGCCCATCGTGGTGACTTCGGCGCGCTCGGCCTTGTCCTTGATCGCGACCTCGGTCGAGATCGTGCCGTCGAGGTCCATCACGAACAGCTTCGAGTGGAACGCGTTGTTGTCGTCGGCGTCGTTCCAGCTCAACGCGCCCGACGGCACATAACCGCCCTTGTACGCGTCGGTGATGTAGGTCAGCGACTTGATCACCGCTTCCTTGATCTTCGGGTCGTCGAGATGCGCCTTGCCGTCCTTGGTGACGATGTCGTTGCCGCCGTTGGCAATCAGGAAATGGTGGAACATGTTGTTGCCGTCGGCCGGTCCGGTCGTCGTGCACTGCAGGCCCATCGAATAGATGTTGCGCTGCGTCTCGCGCAGCTTCGCCTGCATCGGCTTGAAGAAATCCCAGAACGCGTCCCATGTCTTTGGCGCATCGGACAGCTTGAAGCCGGCTTTCTCGACCAGCGGAGTCCAGACGTGGAACGGCAGGACCGCGGTCTTGAAGGGGATCAGATATCCGCCGCGCTTTTTCGTAACATTGTTGTAGTACTGCGTCCCGAGATAGACGGTCGGATGATAATTGCCTTTCTGGGTATCGATGACGTCGGAGACTTCGACCACCTTATCGTCCCAAGCGTTTTGTGGGACGACCACCTGGTCGTTGATGTCGTGCGAGACCAGGTCCGGCACATCGCCGCTGGTGATCGCCGAGACGATCTTCTGCATCAGCGGCGCGAAAGGGATCAGGCTGTAGTCGATCGTGTTGCCGCTCGCCTTCTGATACTCATCGACGATCCTCTTGAAGGCGGCGTCCTCTTCGGGAACGAAACCCTGGGTCCACCACACGGTCGCCGTCTTGGCCGCTGCGTTGGCAATGAAGGGGCGCGCTAGCGTCCCCGCTGCGGCAACCGCGAGCGAGCTGCGAAGAACCGACCGCCTGGTGATGATCGCCATGCCCATTTCCTTCCCTTCTCGCCAGCAAACGGTCGCCTGGCGCTCTGTCGTTATCGATCCGGCGGCGGAATATAGGGCCGGCGCTCTTCCGGCTCAATTGTTATTGCAATACTGCATTGCAACGACAACAGGTCCGGCCCGGGTGCGCCGAAACCCCGCGCAAATGGCCGCGTAAGGCCCTTGTAAGGTGCCCGAACCGCGACCGTTTGGCCGACCCGCGACAATCAAGCGCACCATCAATTGCCGATTTGCTGCGCCCGACAAGCCGATCAGCGGCGTCAAGTCGTCGCGATCGGATATTTCTCGAAGATCGCCTCGACCCACTTGAATGCCTTCTCCGCGGCGGCCTGTGGCGTCATCCCGTCCTTGATGATGTCGGCCCAGGCGGCGCCAAAGACATGCTGGTTGCGGACCTCGGCCCAGGCCGGGTTGTAGACGAAGAAATCCGGCACGGTCGGCCCGAGCAATCCCTGCTCGACATAGGCCTTGCGGTGCGGATCTTCGCTCCACCACGGGTCACTCTTCACGACCGACGGGAACGACGGCAAGTTTCGGCCGAGGCCAATCTTCAAATAATCGTTCGTGACCTTCGGTTGGATCAGGTATTTCAGGAAATCCTTGGCAACCTCGATGTTTTTCGCACCCTTGGGGATCATCCCGCCGGTATGGGTTACCTGGGCAGGCACCGGCTTGCCGTCATTGTCGAGCGGCAGCCCCTGCACGACGATATCGTCGTAATCCTCCTTGTTCTTGATGATCGCAACCTCGGTCGAGATCGTGCCGTCGAGATCCATGACGATCAACTTGGAATGGAAGGCGTTGTTGTCGTCGGCGTCGTTCCAGTTGATCGCGCTCGACGGCACGAAGCCTTCCTTGTAGGCGGTGGTCGGAAATTCCAGCGCCTTGATCACCGCCTGGCGCACCTGCGGGTCGTCGAGGTGCAGCTTGCCATCCCGGGAGACGATATTGCCGCCGCCATAGGCGAGCAGGAAATAGTTGAACACATTGTTGGGGTCATTGCCCTGGGCGGTTACCTGGAAGCCGAGGCCATAGACATTGCGCATGCCCTGCGCTTTCAGCTTCTTCTGTACGTCCTTGAAGAAGCTGTAATAGGCGTCCCAGGTCTTTGGAATATCCTCCATCTTGTAGCCGGCCTTTTCGACCAGCGGCCGCCAGATATGGTTCGGCAAGGAAGCCGTCTGGTAGGGGGCAAGGTAATAGTTACGCTTCTTGGTGACGCTGTTGTAGTTGGTCGCCGAAAGCAGCGCGCTCTCGGTGTATTCCGACTTTTGCGTCTCGATGACGTCGCTGACGTCGACGAGTTTGTCGTTCCACGCCCAGATCGCCGACATCTCGACCGGGCTATTCTGAATGAGGTCGGGCACCAGGCCGCTGGTAATCGCCGAGACGGTCTTTTCCCGCATCGGCGCATAGGGGATGATGGTGTAATCAACCGTGTTGCCGCTCGCCTTCTCGTAATCGTCCACGATCTTTTTGAAGGCGATGTCTTCTTCCTGCGCAAAACCTTGAATCCACCAGACCGTCGCGGTCTTGGCCTCGGCTCTGGCCACAAACGGGCGTCCGAGCGCGCCGATCGTCGCGATCGCCGCAGAGCTCCGAAGCATGGATCGGCGGGTAAGTTGCATGGCGACGCCTCCTCCTGTCGAACCCCGCGATTTCGTGGGGATCGTCCTGTTTTTGTAATCTTGTTGTCAGCAGAAACCTGTTCGCAAGGGGGAGTCAACCCCTGCGTATCCGGACGCCCTATCGCTCGGCGCCGCCTGTCGTCGGGCCGGCCGCCAAGCGGCGGCTCGGCCTTTACAGCGCGGCCCGAGACCGCTCCTTCCGTCCCTCAGACGGCCGCGCTCGACCCGCTCCTCGTCAGGTCGTCGCGATCGGATACTTCGCGAAGATCGCCTCGATCTTCTTGAACGCCGCTTCCGCGGCAGCCTCCGGGGTCATCCCCTTCTGGATGACATCCGCCCAGGCCGTGCCCCAAACTTCCGTGTTTTGCACCTCCGCGTAAGCCGGGTTGAAGGCCCAATAGGCCGGCATGGTTTCGCCCAGCACGCCCTGCTCGGTATACGCCTTGCGGTGCGGGTCGGCGAACCACCACGGGTCGTTTTTGACGATCGACGGCATGACCGGAATGTTGCGGCCGAGCCCGACTTTCAGCCAGTCGTTGTTGACCTGCGGCTGGATGAAGTATTTGAGAAATTCCTTCGCGACCTCGAGATTCTTCGCGCCCTTGGGGATCAGGGCGTTGACGACGGTCAGCTGGCTGACAATCGGCTGGCCATCATTGCTGAGCGGCAAGCCCATCGTGACGATGTCGTCGTAATCCTCCTTGTTCTTGATGATCGCCACCTCGGTCGAGATCGTGCCGTCGAGATCCATGACGATCTGCTTGGAGTGGAACGCGTTGTTGTCGTCGGCATCGTTCCAGTTGAGCGCGCCCGACGGCACGTAGCCTTCCTTGTAGGCGGTGGTCGGATAGGTCAGCGCCTTGATGACCGCCTCCTTTACCTGTGGATCGTCGAGATGGATCTTGCCGTCATTGGTCACGATGTTCCGCCCGCCATAGGCGCTCAGGAAGTAGTGGAACGTATTGTTCGGATCGACGCCGGTGCTCGTCACCTGAAGCCCGAGGCCGTAGACGTTGCGCACGCCTTGCTCGCGCAGCTTCTTTTGTACTCCCTTGAAGAAATCCCAGCGTGCGTCCCACGTGTTCGGGATGTCGGCGATCTTGTAGCCCGCCTTCTCGACCAGCGATTTCCATATGTGGAAGGGCAACACCGCGCCGGTAAAGGGCACGCCATAAAAGCCGCGCCGCTTCGTCGCGCTGTTGTAGCAATTCGCCGAAAGCAGCGCCGTCTCGCTGTATTGCGCCTTTTGGGTCTCGACGATATCGCCGACGTCGACGAGCTTGTCCTGCCAGGCATACAGCGCGACGATCTCTGCCTGGTTGGCGACGGTGATGTCGGGCACATCGCCGCTGGTGATCGCCGAAACCACCTTCTGACGGTGCGGCGCATAGGGCACGAGGCTGTAGTCGATCGTATTGCCGCTGGCCTTCTCGTAGTCCGAGACGACCTTCTTGAACGCGACGTCCTCTTCCTCCGCAAAACCTTGGACCCACCACACGGTGGCGGTCTTGGCGTCGGCATTGGCGATAAACGGGCGCCCGAACGCGCCCAGCGTGGCCACGGCTGCGGAGCTCCGCAGCACTGACCGGCGGGTCAGCTGCATGACGAAATCTCCCTTCCCTGTTCAAAACCCGAGCGTTTCGCCGGGCCGTATTTAGTTGTTTATTTTGTGTTCCCTTCAGCAGAGACCGCTTCCATGGAGCGAGTCAATGCCGTCTCTCTGAGTATTTTAGCTTAACCTACAGTCATTATAAATCGCATAGATCAAGCTGTTGATCGGTCGGCTATCCCTTGACCGCGCCCATCGTCAGCCCCGCCGCCATGTAGCGGCGCAGCGCGTAGAACACCGCGATCGGCGGCAGCGAATAGATGAGGGCCAAGGCCATCATGTAATTCCACGGCGCCTCGTCGGCATCGAAGAATTGTTCGATCGCGACGGCGACCGTCCAGTTCCGCGTCGAGGACAACAACAGGTACTGATAGAGGTACTCGCCCCACGCAAGGAGCAGCGCAAAGGTGCCGACCGCCGCCAGCGCCGGCGCCATCAGCGGCAGGTAGACGTGCCGGTAAATCTGCAGCGGCGAAGCGCCGTCGATCCGCGCCGCCTCGTCGAGCTCGATCGGGATGATCGTGCCGTATTGCTGCAAGACGAGAACCGCGAACGGGGCGGCGAACATGACTTCCGCCGCGATCACCGCCCACAGGTTGTCGGTAAGGCCGTAGCGCATCGCAACCCGCGTGAACGGGATCGCCAGCAACGATGCCGGAACGATGTAGGTGAGGAGCGCCGCATTGACCAGCGCCCGCGCCCTGATCAGCCGCATCCGACCGACCGCAAAGCTCGCCAGCGAGGCGATCAGCACGGTCAGGACCATCGTCAGCAACCCGATATAGAAGCTGTTGCCGAGCTGTTGCCAGAAATGCTCGAGGTACCAGTAATCCTGGGTCAGCACCCCGCGAAAACTGTTAAGTGACGGCTCCGGTGGCCAGATCAGCCAGGCGAACTCGGTCTCGCCTTCGTCGGGGTCGAGCGCGATCAACAGCATGTTGTAGATCGGGATCAGCGACCATATCGCGAGGATGAGGCCGAGCCCCACGGAGCCGGCCTCGACGATCACCCACCGCAACCGGCGTCGGCGCCGCGCCGGGTTGTCCCGCATCGCGGCGACGCTCACAGCTGCACCTGCCGCGTCTCGATGCGGCGGATCAGGATGATCACGATCGGGATCAGTACCGGGAGGGCCGACAGCGCCACCGCGACGCCACGCTCCGGCTGGCCGAAGTCAAAGGCGTAATGGATGCTGAGCGTCGCCAGCACCTCGGTTGACAGCGCCGGCGCGCCGCCGGAGACAAGGTCCGCCGCGGTAAAATCGCCGATCACCCAAATCGTGCAGAGCGCGGTACATATCAGATAGAGGTTGGTAAGCAACGGCACGGTGATGTGGATAAAACGGCGGAAGCCGGTGGCGCCGTCGATATCGGCGGCTTCGTAGAGATCTTCAGGGATCGCCATCCTTCCGGCGAGAAAGATCAACAGCCAGAACGGCAGCCACTTCCAGACATAGGCGGCGATGTCGCACGCGAGCGCGAGCCAGCGATCGTTGAACCAGTTTGGTCCGTCGATGTCGAACAGCGCGCTGAGCAGGCTGTCGGCAAATCCGTATTCGCCGATCAGCATCCAGTGGAACGAGACATAGGCCGGGATCGCCGGCACCGCCCAGGGCAGCATGCAGAGGGGCAAGAGGGCCTTGATCCACCATCGCCCACGCATAAAGAAACCGGACAGCAGCAGCGCCAGGAACATCATCAAATTCGTGCCAAACCCGGCGAAAAGCGCGGTGTTGAGCGCCGCCTCGGCATAGTGCGGGGCGGTAAGAAGATCGAGGTAAAGCGACGGCTCGCTCCCCATCCACAGCCCGTAGGCGATCGGGTAGGCGGCGAACCCGACAAACAGCAAGGCGTACGGCAGAACGAACGCGATAGCCCAGACCAGCTCGGAACCGTGCAAGTGAGGATGCCACCGCGGCGGGCGCCAGCGACTGAGCGCGACGGGCCGAGCTGCCAAAAGCTGCTGCGTGCTGCTCATCGCCGGCAATCATCGCGAGTTTGCGGCAATCCCGCAATCAGGCTTCGCCACGCGCCGACAGTGCATCGCGGCGCTCCGACCCGAGAATTAGCTGGCTACTCCACAGTCGCCGGACCACCGCCATGCCGCAACTTGCCCAGTCGATCTGCCTATTCGAGAGTCCGGTTATTCGTGAGCCTCTATGTAACAGGGAATCCAAGCGAATTAACCAATTGACCATAATTAATGCGCAAGTTACTCGCCATGAGCGCGCAACCTGCAAGATACTCCGGCGAGATTACAGCCGAAATGCGTGCGGTTGACCCCGAAACACGGGTGCGCGATCTCGAACGGCAAGTCACGGCAGTTGAGGAGAAACTGGCTCGGGCTGAAGACGACCTAGCCCGGGTTCTGCAAATCTCTCACAGTTTTATTTACGAGACCGACGCGGATCTGCGCATGACGCTGGTCAACGGTGACTCGCGGGAGATTCTCGGGGCAGCGCCCAGCGAGCTGATCGGCAAAAGGTTGGGTGCCTTCCTCAGTTTCGAAGACGGACCGGCTGATGACGGCAACATCGCCGAGCGCAACGCTTTCAGGAATCTGGTGTGTCGATCGCGAGACGGGACACGCCACATTCATATCAGCGGGAAACCGCTGCGCGACGCCGTCGGCAGATTTTGTGGCTACCACGGAGTCATCAGCGACGCCACGGCGCTGATCGAGGCCGAGGAGCGCGCCGCCTCGCTGCATCGCCGGTTTCGCGAAGCGATCGAGTGCATCCCGGCAAGCCTCATGCTGTTCGATGCCGATGACCGGCTGGTCATCTGCAACAGCGCCTCGCAGAACTTCTTTCCCGGGGCAAAGGACCTCCTCATTCCCGGTTCGACGTTCGAGGACCTGCTGAGGGCCGACATCGAAAGCGGCTATCTGTGGAAGACCGATTTGAGCGTCGACGAGTGGATCACCGATCGCGTGGCTCGGCATCGCTGCGCGAATACGGATGTCATCGGCGCATTGCCGGACGGCCGCTGGATCCAGGTGGTCGAGCGTCCGACGACCGACGGCGGCGTCATCGGCATCCGCATCAACGTCACTGAGGTCAAGCAGAAAGAGGCGGAACTCGAAGAGAAAACCCGCCAGCTCGAAGAGCATGGCCGCGAGCTTAAGCGCTCCAATACCGAGCTCGAACAATTCGCCTATGTCGCATCGCACGATCTGCAGGAACCGCTGCGGATGGTGGCGAGCTATTGCCAGCTGTTGAAGCGTCGCTATGCCGGCAAGCTCGATGCCGATGCCGACGACTTCATCGGATATGCGGTCGAGGGTGCCAGCCGCATGCAGCGGCTGATCAACGATCTATTGAGCTATTCCCGCGTCGGGCACCGCGGCGAAACCTTTGCGCCGGTTTTTGCGGCCGATCTCGTCAGGGCCGCTCTCGGAAATTTGGAAGCGGCGATCGCCGATGCCGGGGCCCGGATCGAGATCGGCGACCTGCCACAGATCAACGCCGACCGGTCGCAGCTCGTACAGCTGTTCCAGAATCTCATCGGCAACGCGATAAAATTTCGCCGCGACGAGCCTCCGGTGGTTCGAATAAGCGCGATGCCGGACGGCGCGTTCGCTCAATTCGTCGTCGAGGACAATGGGATCGGAATCGAGCGCGATTACGTCGAAAAAGTCTTCCTGATCTTTCAGCGTCTGCACGATCGCGACAAGTACTCCGGCACGGGCATCGGCCTCGCGATCGTCAAGAAGGTAGTGGAACGCCACGGCGGCAAGGTCTGGATCGATTCCACACCAGGTCAAGGGAGTCGGTTCCAGTTCACCTTGCCGCTCGTCGATTGGAGTCAATCGGATGAATGAGTATCTCACGCCCCGGGTTTGTGAAGTTCTGCTCGTCGAGGACAACCCAGCCGATGCGCGCCTGACGCGCGAGGCGCTGGGTGAAAGCAAGATGCTGAACAAGCTTCATCATGTGAAAGATGGGATCGAGGCGCTGCAGTTCCTGCGGCGAGAGGGCGCTTACCCCGACGCGCCTACCCCCGACGTCATCCTGCTCGACCTCAATCTGCCCCGTAAGGACGGCCGGCAGGTCCTCTCCGAAATGAAGCAGGACCCCGAGTTGCGGCTCATTCCGGTGGTGGTTCTCACCACTTCGGAAGCCGAGCGTGACATCCTCAAAAGCTACGAGCTCCACGCCAATTGCTACATCACGAAGCCCGTGGATCTCGACAAATTCATCTACATCGTGCGGACGATCGAGGCGTTCTGGTTGGCTGTGGTGACGCTGCCCAACCGCCGGTCCGATCATCAATCCGGCGGCACGGTAGCGGCCTAACTTCCACCGAGCAATGTCGGCGTCAGTTGATATCCTGCTGATCGAGGACAACCCGGCGGACGCTAGGTTGACGCGAGAGCTGTTGCGCGAGGCCGACGAGCTGCCGGTCAATATCGTGCACGTCGACACCCTGGCGCGCGGCCTCGCGTGCTTTGCAGACCGCTCCTTCGGAGCCGTGCTTTTGGATTTGTCGCTCAGCGACACCGTCGGCATCGAAGGCGTTACGAAGGTGGCCGAGGTGAACCCGATGATCCCGATCATCGTGTTGAGCGGCCAGGTCAATGAGGAAGTGGCAATTGCCGCCCTGCAGCAGGGTGCTCAGGATTATCTGATCAAGGGTCAGGGCGACGGCTACCTGATCGGGCGAACGATTCGCTACGCGATCGAACGCAAGCGGATTGAAACTCAGCTCGTCGACGCCAAAAAAGCGGCCGAGTCGGCGGACCGCGCCAAGACCGAATTTCTCGCCAATATGAGTCACGAATTGCGCACGCCGCTCAACGCGATCATCGGCTTTTCCGCGATGATGTCGCTGGAGATGCGCGGCCCGCTGGGGCACGTCGTGTATAAAGAATATGCTCAGGACATTCACCAGAGCGGCCGTCATCTACTTGACGTCATCAACGATATTCTCGATCTGTCCAAAATATCCGTGGGAAAATTCGAAATCGACCCCTCGACCATGTCCTTGCTCGTCGCAATCGAGGACTGCATGCATATGGTCCGCATGAGAGCGGAGTCCGCCGGGCTGGAAACGATCGTCGATGTGTCCCCGGAGCTGCCGCCGCTTTGCGCCGATGAGCGGATCATCAAGCGGATCGTGCTGAACCTGCTCTCCAATTCGGTCAAATTCACCGAAACGGGGCATATCCGGGTCGCCGCTTGGTTGGCGCCCGGCGGTGGAATCTCGCTCCGCGTAGAGGATACGGGCATCGGCATAGCCGCCTCGGCGCTGCCGCGGCTGATGCGCCCGTTTGTGCAGATCGACGGCTCGCTTGCCCGAAAATACGAGGGGACGGGGCTTGGCCTCTCATTGGTCAAGTCCATGATCGAACTGCACGGCGGCAAAATCGAGATGTCGAGCGATCTTGGCATCGGCACGACTGTCACCCTGCATTTTCCGCCGGAACGCACCGGAGCTTGCCCGATCGCCGACAGATCGGGCGACGGCTCGCTCTCAAACCAGATCGCATCGCTCGAAGGAATACGCGCAGCACCGGCGCGGATGCGCGACGCGGCCGCCGTCGGCCTCGCCCACACCGCCGCAGAATAGTCCGCACCTTGCGCCGCCTAGCTGGGAAGCTCCTGCCATGAAGAAGCTCTTCGCGTCGACCGTCTTGGCCGTGGTTTTGGCGCTCGGAGGGTCGGCCCACGCGCAGACCAAAACAGTCGTCAAATATGCCATCTCCGATCCCGACGGGATGACGCCTGCGGCCCAGGCGCTCAAGATTTTCAAGAACTATGTCGAGTTCCGCAGCAACGGCTCGATCGAGGTGCAGACCTTCTTCGGCACGATGGGCACGGCCCGCGAGACAACGGAACAGACCAAGCTCGGCGTGCTGCAGATGACCAATGCCGAGGATGGCGCATTCGCCGGCTTCTACCCGAAGATCCAGGCGATCAACCTGCCCTACCTGTTCCCGTCCGCCGCGGTCGCCTGGGACTTCATGCGCGGCGATTTCGCGCGCCGCATGGCCGACGACATCCGCCAGAAGACCGGACTCGTCGTTCTCGCCTTCACCGAGAACGGGTTTCGCAACATCACCAACAACGCGCACGAGGTCGACAAGCCGGACGACGTGAAGGGGCTCAAGATGCGGGTCATGCAGAGCCCGGTCTTTATCGAATTCATGAAGTCGATGGGCGCTGGCGCGACCCCGATCCCGATCAACGAACTGATCCTCGCGCTGAAGCAGGGCATCGTCGACGGCGAAGAAAACGAGCCCGTCTTCATGAACGATTGGGGCATCGGCGACGTGCAGAAATACCTGACGATGACCGAGCACGTGTTCAGCATGCAGCTCTACCTAGCCAATGCGCAGTTCTTCGCATCCCTCACTGCCGACCAACAGGCGATCCTGTCGGCTGGTGCGCAGCTCGCCTCGATGCAGAACATCGTGCTGCGCGAAGGGCAAAGCAGCCACGCGATCGAGGTGATGAAGCAAAAGGGGCTCCAGGTTCACATGCTCACGGCGGCGGAAAAGGACGTCTTCCGCAAGACGACGCAGCCGCCGGTGCTGGCCTACCTGAAGTCCCAGCTCGGCGACGAGTTCATGGACAGCCTGCTGAAGGCGGTCGCCGACTCCGAGGCGCACGCGGGCCTCATGCAAACCAACTGATCCGGTACGGGCTTGATGGCTGGGGGGCCGGACAATGCCTGAGGCGATCGGCAAGCGCCTGATGCAGATTACCGGGGGCGTCGCCGGCCTGCTGTTGCTGGGCACGGTGTTCTCCGACGCGCTTGCCATTATCTTCCGCTACGGCATCGACCAGCCGCTGATCTGGACCGAGGAAGCGCAGCGCTACTTGATGGTCTGGGTCGCCTTCCTCGGCAGCGCGTCGTGCGTCGCGAGCGGCGACCATATGGCGATCGACCTGCTTGGCGGCTTCCTGCCGCCTTGGGCACAACGCGCCCGCCGCATCCTGCTCCTCGCGCTGACCGCCTGCTATTGCGGCGTGCTGGCCTGGAAAGGCATTCCGCTCGCGCGCGAAAATCATTACCAGCTCGCCCCGGCCACGGGCATTCCGATGACCTACCCCTATCTCGCGGTCGGCGTCGGCGGTGCCTTGATGCTGTGCGCGGCGTTGGTGCGGATCGCTTCCGAGATTGCCCGGCCTCCGCAGGACGCCCAGTAATGGCCGCGATGATCGGGGTTTTTGTCGCGCTGCTGGTGTTCGGCACGCCGATCGCCTTCGCGCTGGGAATCGCGGGGACCGTCGGGCTGCTGTGGATGCACATCGACCTTGCGGTCGTCGCCCAGCGCAGTTTTACCGGGATCGACAGCTTTGTTTTGCTTGCGGTGCCCTTCTTCATCCTGGCCGGCGAGATCATGAGCCGCGGCGGAATCACCGAACGGCTGGTTCGCCTCGCCGCCTTGCTCACGCGCAGGGCACGCGCCGGGACCGCCTACGCGGCCATCGTATCGACGCTGTTCTTCTCGGGCATCTCGGGGGCGGCGCTGGCCGACGCGGCGGCGCTCGGCCACGTCTTTATTCGCGAGATGCCCAAGGAGGGATACCGGGTCGACTATACCGCCGCGCTGATCGCCGCCGGTTCGATGATGGGCCCCATCGTGCCGCCGTCGATCCTGATGGTGGTTTACGCGTCGGTTACCCAGATGTCGGTCATTCGCCTGTTTGTCGGCGGCCTCATACCCGGCGTCGTCATGGCGTTCTCGCTCGCGATGGTGGTCGCGCTTCAGGCGCAACGCCTGTCCCTCCCAAAATCCTCGATCGTCATCGCGCGCTCGGAGGTGCCTCGCCTCATCGTCGAGGGGATGCTTGTCATCACGGTGCCTATGATAATCGTAGGTGGCATTGTTTTCGGGATATTCACCCCAACGGAAGCTGGTGGCGTGGCCGCGATCTATGCCGCCCTTGTATCGACATTCGTCTTTCGCACGGTTGGCTGGCGCGACTTGTGGAATTGCATCGTCGCCACGGCGCGCACGACCGCGACCCTTTATCTCATCATCGCCTCGGCCGCGGTGGTGTCCTACGTGCTGACGCTCGGCGGCATCGCGGAAGAGGTCCGCCATGTCGCCGCGCTGTTCACCGGGCATCCGACGCAGTTCCTATGCTGCGCGGTCGTGCTGATGCTGCTGGTCGGCATCTTCCTCGAGCCGGGAGCCTGTATCGTCCTGTTCATGCCGCTGTTGTTTCCACCCGCGGTCGCGCTCGGCGTGGATCCGGTCCAATTCTCGATCGTCGCGATCCTGACGATCACGCTCGGCATGATCCATCCCCCGGTCGGGCTGTGCCTGTTCGTCTGCTGCAAGATCGGCAACGTGTCGATCTTCGCAGTGACCCGTCAGATCATTCCGTTCTTTATCGTCCTGGTCATCGTGGTCGCGCTGTTGATCGCGTTTCCGCCGCTGTCGACCGCCCTTCCTGGGCTCCTGCTCAAGCAATGACAAAGGGGAAGACGAACCCTATGCGGCTCGAGAACCAGGTGGCGATCATCACCGGGGGAGCCTCCGGAATTGGCCGAGCGACCGCGGAATTGTTCGTCAGCGAAGGCGCGCGGGTTGCGGTCGTCGATTGGCACGAGAACGGCTTCGGAGAGCTGGCCAAGCTTGGGGCCGAACGGGACGCGCTGCGAACCTACAAGGCCGACGTTACCGATACCGACGCCGCCGGCCGCATCGTGAACGAGGTCGGCAAGGATTGGGGCAGGATCGACATTCTCGTGACCGCCGCTGCGATATCGATCGGCAAGCGGGCGGGCGAGACGACGCTCGACGAATGGCGCGGCGTGCTCGGCGTCAATATCGACGGCACTTTTGTCTGGATTCACGCAGTCCTTCCGGCAATGGTCGGGCAACGCTCGGGCGCCATCGTCACGCTCGGTTCGCAATTGAGTACCGCGGGCGGCAAGTCCAACGCCGCTTACGTCACGAGCAAGGGCGCGATCCACAGCCTTACCCGGTCAGTGGCGCTCGACTATGTTCAGTCGGGGGTGCGGTGCAACAGCGTCGCGCCCGGCGGAACCGACACGCCGCTGCTCCACAGCGCGTTTGCGCGCAGCCCCCAGCCCCGCAAGGCGCGGCAGGAACTGATCGCCCGGCATGCCATGCGGCGGCTCGCCGCGCCGCAGGAAATTGCCTTTGCAATCCTGTACCTGGCATCGTCGGAATCGTCATTCGTCACCGGCACGCAGCTCGTCGTCGACGGCGGTTGGCTCGCGGCATAGCTGCCCGTTCTCGCAATTTGGCCGCCCGCGGACCTAAAGCTGATACACTTCCGGCAACGACGTTCACTCGCAGCGGAACGGGAATTGCAGCGTACCGGTCAGGGCGAGAGCAGCGGAAAGGCCCATCATGCAGATCCGGCTCGGCTACGAACTGGTCTACGATTGTCCGCAGCCGACCCCGATGGTGCTGATGCTGACCGTCCACCACACCCGGGCGGCGGATGTCGTAACGCCCGATCAGCTCGCCACCGATCCGCCGATCGCCATTCACGGCTACCGCGATGGTTTCGGCAACTGGTGCACCCGGCTGGTCGTACCGGCCGGTCGCTCGCGCTTGTTCGCGAGCGGTATCGTCAACGACACGGGCGAACCCGAAACCGCCGCCCTGGGCGCGTCGCAGCACGCCATCGAGGATCTGCCGGATGAGGCGCTGGTGTTTCTGCTGGGCAGCCGCTATTGCGAGACCGACCGGCTGGCGGACATCGCCTGGTCGCTGTTCGGGAAAACACCGCTCGGATGGGGCCGTGTCCAGGCGATATGCGACTATGTCCATCAGCATATCGCCTTTGGCTACGAGCACGCGCGGACCAGCCGGACGGCTTGGGAGGCGTATTGCGATCGTACCGGCGTATGCCGGGACTACGCCCATCTCGCCGTCGCCTTCTGTCGCTGCATGAATATCCCGGCGCGGTATTGCACCGGCTATCTTGGCGATATCGGTGTGCCGGTTTCCGATGCGCCAATGGATTTGGCGGGCTGGTTCGAAGCCTATCTCGGCGGCGCCTGGCACACATTCGATGCGCGCAACAACGTTCCGCGCATCGGTCGAGTACTGATCGCCCGCGGCCGCGACGCGACGGATGTCGCGATCGCCACCAGCTTTGGCCCGAACACGCTGGTGAGCTTCACGGTGCGGACAGAGGAAGTCGCTTTATCCTGACGATGCCAAGAAGACATCGGCAGACAAGCCGCAAAGCCCGCTCTCCCTTGCCGAGCGGCCGTCGCGTCGGTAGGTTATGGGCGGCCAATGACAATTGTTCGCGTAAAGCGACGCAACCGGCCCCATATCAAAGAGCCGGAGACGGAATGTCAGAACATAAATTCAGCGTCGGCCAAGCCGTAGAATATTTCGCAAGCCGGCGCTTCGATCGTCTGGCCGGTGGCCGCTACACCGTGGTCCGGCTGTTGCCGATCGAAGGAAATACTCCTCAATACAGAATCAAGAGTACTTTGGATGGGCGCGAGCGTATGGTGCGTGAAAGCGAAATCGGCTGGCAGCAGCTAGGTTAGCTGATGTCCTCGAAATCGAGTCTAAGCTCAGGTGAAGAACGTTGATGAACGGAGATTACCCAAGCACCGATTTCGAGATCGTCGATGAGGGAGGCGTCCGGAAAGTGCTCCATCTGCCGACGGGCATTTTGCTCGAGACCGGTCGTTTGCGGGCCGATCCTATCGCGGTATCCTCTGCCTACACGCTTCTCTATGACGACGATGTGGCGCGCTCCGGCGAAATCGTGCAAGCGGCGCTTCGGCATTTACGCGTCTGGCTGATGCGCAACTACGGCGCGAGACCGGTCCGCGCTCAGACTTGATGCGGTCCCCTAAGGGGATCCGAAACCGAACGGAAACCCGCCGTGCAGGGCGATGCTGACCAGCGCCGCCGCGGCGACGACGACGCAGAGCACCAAGAATTGCGACTGCTTGGGCACAGTCGGCCAGCGAAAGCGCTGGCGCGCTTGCACCGGCAAGGGCAGATGGGCGCTGTCATGTTTCGGCAGTTGTATGACCAATCCGCCGGCGATTTCACGGGCCTCCACCATCGACCGGCCCGTATCGGGCAGATCGGCGATCAGCCGAGCCAATTGCTCGATTGCCTCCCGCTTGCTCAACGACGATAGCCGTCCGGCCTCGTCCCACGGATCGAGACCGAGGCGGGTGAGCGCGGAAAGCATGCTAAGTGGAATTCCGTCCTGTTCCGCGCCGACCGCGGCAAACAGAAAATTGTCCAGGTCGGGGCGCAACGGCCGGAAGGTTTCCCGCAAGGCCATCCCTAGCGCGCCATCGGCAGCTTATACCGCCTCATTGGCGCGCCGGGACCGAACGGTACGATGCGTGCGTGGGGGCGGCGCCGCAAGCCGCGCCGCTTCGCGATCAGCAGCTTCCTTGGCCAGCCGCAGCGCCCGCAGACGCATGGTCTTCGCGGCTTCGGCAACGCGCTTCTCTTCGGCTTTCGCTGCCGTCTCGCCCGATGGCGTCTTCATCCCCGATTGCGCTTTGCGACCCAGCGACATCGTCTACCTCCGGCCGTTTGGCGAGCCGTTCCGGTCGCGCCCGCCAACCGGTGCGCGTTCGCGGGCAGCCGGTCCGGCCACCACCAGCGATACCGCGGCGTTGCGCTCCGCCTTTGGCTGCTTCGGCTTCTTCGCTTCGCGGTTCGACCGTCTTTGTCCCTTCGCCATCGCCGGCTCCTTTTATTGTTGAAGCCTCCGAGCCTAAGGCTAATTCGGAGGCAACCGGACCGCGGGACCCGGCTGGGCCCGCTGCTTCGGGTTCTGCGCGGAACCTCTCGCTGCTGTGACAGCGAAAAGGCAAATATCTTCATCGGATAAATAAGGCCGATTCTGGGTTTCTACAACCCTTTGCAAAAACGATTCAAAATAAACTGACAGCTTAATGATCATCGATATTTGAAAATCTCTGTTATTATTCATATCATTGTCAGATGAAATGACACCGCGGCGAGATTCGCGCGCACCGCGGCGAATGCGCCGCACTTGATCGCGGGCGCTCACATCTGCATATTAGGGGCGCAGTGTTCGTGCTCTTTGGTTGAGTCACGTGATCGGGCCTGCGTGAGCGACCCACCAATGCGGTGGAGAAGCTGGACCGATCTTTATCCCCTGCCGACATCTGGACAGCCCTAATCGCGCGGGTCGTCTTTCCGACCCGAGGGGTGCGTTCGCATGAACGCGCCCGCGGTTATCTCAAACCCGAGGGGCTTTGACCATTTTGTCTGATTTTTCCGACCTAGGACTTTCTGCGCCGATTCTCGGCGCACTTGTTGCCGAAGGCTACGCGGCGCCTACCCCAATCCAACTCCAGGCCATCCCGCCGGTACTCGGCGGACGCGATCTGTGCGGCATCGCGCAAACCGGCACCGGCAAGACCGCCGCCTTTGCCTTGCCCATCCTGCAGCGCCTGTCGACCCTGCCGCAGCGGCCGGCGGCGCAAACCTGCCGAGCCCTTGTGCTCAGCCCGACACGGGAACTGGCGAGTCAGATCGCCGACAGCTTCCGCGCCTACGGCGCCGGTCTGCGGCTATCGACGGCGGTGGTGTTCGGCGGCGTGCCGATCGGCCGCCAGCGCCAGCAACTGGCACGCGGCGTCGACATCCTCGTCGCTACGCCGGGTCGCCTGCTCGATCTGATCGACACACGATCGCTGACCTTGTCGAACGTTCAGGTGCTTGTTCTCGACGAGGCCGACCGGATGCTCGACCTCGGCTTCGTCCATGCATTGCGGCGCATCGTGAAGCTGTTGCCGCGGCAGCGCCAAACCTTGCTGTTTTCGGCGACGATGCCACGGCCGATCGCGGCCCTGGCCGAGGATTATCTCAACGATCCGGTCAAGGTGGTCGTCGCACCGGCGGCCACGACGGTCGAGCGCGTCGACCAAGGCGTCGTCTTCGTGCCGAGCGATCGGAAACGGGATTTGCTGACGAAATTACTGCGCGATCCTGCCTTCGCACGCGTTCTGGTGTTTACCCGGACAAAGCATGGCGCGGACCGGGTCGTGCGTCACCTGATCACCGCCGGGATCGAGGCGAACGCCATTCACGGTAACAAATCCCAACCGCAGCGCGAACGCGCCCTTGCCGGATTTCGCGACGGCCAGTCCCGCGTGCTGGTCGCCACCGACATCGCCGCGCGCGGCATCGATGTCGACGGCGTGTCGCACGTGATCAATTTCGACCTGCCGAACGTGCCCGAAGACTATGTGCACCGGATCGGCCGAACCGCGCGAGCCGGCGCCGCCGGGATCGCGATCGCCTTTTGCAGCGATGAGGAGCGGGCGTATCTGCGCGACATCGAAAAGCTGACGCGATGCTCGCTGCGCGCCATTCCGGCCCCGGCAGGGATGCCGTTGTCGTACACCGATCCGGTCGAACGATCGGCCGAACCTGCCCGGCCGCGGGACGACCGTCACGCCTCGGGGCGCTCATCCACCAGCAGCCGCTCCGGCTCGCCGCCCCATCCCAGGCGGACCGACGGCCCCAACCCGCGGCGCGATGAGACTCGCGTCGCCGGTGCGCTGCCAGCCTTCCTGCACCGTCAGTCCCCTGCCCGTTCCCCACGGCACGCGTCGCGGCCACCCGGCCGGTCCGCGGTTTGACGGGACGCTGACCGCATGCGGCACGGATCTCGGGACATGGTGACCGCACGCACGGGCGAGGACATCGTCTGGAGAGCCCACCTGCATCGAGGATGGAGGCATTAATGCCGCAGATGAACCCGATCCTCTCCGCAACCCTGCCGTTTCAGGCGCCGATATTAGGGCGCAGCCTGTTGCAGCTCTCGACGTCGTTCGGCGGCTTTTTCGCCACTTGCGCCGTGATGTATTTGTGCGTCACGGTTTCGTTGTGGCTAGCGCTCCCGCTGTCAGCGCTGGCCGCCGGTTTTCTCGTGCGGATTTTCATCATTCAGCACGATTGTGGGCACGGCTCGTTCTTTCGATCGCGCCGGGCCAACGACCTGATCGGCATGCTGTGCAGCCTGATGACGTTGACGCCCTACGCTTTTTGGCGTCGGCAGCACGCTCGGCATCACGGTTCGTGGAACAACCTCGACCGCCGTGCGGAGAGTGGGCTCGATATCTACTCGTCGTGCATGACGGTGGCGGAATACCGGGCCCTGGGACGGTGGCGGCGAGCGATCGTCCGCTTCACCAACCACCCCGTGGTTGCCAACCTGCTGCTGCCGCCGGTGCTATTTATCATCGTCTATCGGGCGCCGTTCGACGCGGCGAAGACCTGGCGATCCGAGCGCTTCGCGCTCTACCTGACGGACATCGCCTTGGTCGCCCTCATTGGCGGCCTGGGGCTTTTTCTCGGCTACGGGCGGGTCGCGGCGGTTCAGCTGCCGATCATGGTAGGCGCATCGATCATCGGCGTCTGGCTGTTCTCAATCCAACACCGTTTCGAGGATGCGTGGTGGGCGCCCGAGGGAAATTGGGATTTCGGAGCGGCCGCGCTCAGAAGCACGTCCCACCTGCACCTGCCCCGCATTCTCCAGTGGTTCACCGGAAATATCGGTTTCCACCACGTCCATCACGTCAACCCGCGCATCCCGAACTATCGCCTCGAGGAATGTCACAAAGCGAATAACGGGCTTCAATCGGCGCCGAAGCTCACCTTCGGCACCGCGCTGCGAGGCTTGCGCTTCACGTTGTGGGACAGCGATCTGGGGCGTCTGGTGCCGTTTCGGTCCGCGGCCGCTCAGCGAGCGGCGGCGCGTGTGCAATTTTCCGAGGATTAAAGAGATGGCTAGACGCCCCACCGCTCGCCGCGTCGATGAGTTCGTGTTCTTCGATGTCCTCTACGAGGACGGCACGCAAACTTCGAACCGCAAGGTACCGGGCTCCGAACTCGACGACATTGACGGCGATCTGCTCGCCAAACCTTATATTGAAGCGCAGGATCGAAAAATCGCCGAGATGTCCGGGCGGCCACGGACCGCGATCAAATCCGTCATCCGCTCACGCCGCCGCTGACCAGGAAAGGGGACCCACGCCAGTGCAAGTCTATGTCCGAGATAACGACGTCGCCGCGGCGATCCGCGTCCTGAAGAAGAAGATGCAGCGCGAGGGCACCTTTCGCGAGATGAAACGGCGCCGTTCCTACGAGAAACCATCGGAGCGGCGGGCTCGCGAGCACGCCGAGTCGGTTCGGCGATACCGCAAGGCGATGCGCAAACGGCTTGAGCGCGAAGGTTACTGAT
>Ga0209006_10000710_pt1 | contig 30950 bp, 23 predicted proteins | sample JacPin_JW_Ref_O2_FD_188567 | JGI IMG/M metagenome (GOLD analysis project Ga0209006, IMG submission 188567) | Forest soil microbial communities from Algoma, Ontario, Canada - Jack Pine, Ontario site 1_JW_Ref_O2 (SPAdes) (version 2) | ecosystem: Environmental > Terrestrial > Soil > Boreal...
ATAAATTCCTCCTGATCAGGAACGTTGCGCTGTTTTGGGTGACGGCTCCGCTTGCGCAGCGCCGGTCGTAATCGGGTTCTCGCTCACAAAGTAGCCCACCGCTTCGGCAATCTTTTTTTCTTCCTGCTGCTTCTTCAGCCGCCATCCGGTGAATCGCGTTTTCTCTCGCGTGACTTCGTCGTTGTTCGCCTGAATCTTGGCCCGCTGTTCGGTGACGAACCGGTCAATCTGCGCCTGAATGTCGGTGTTCTCTTTGGTCTTCTTGGTCTCCAGTTCGTCCGCCGCGCGCTGCTGCACCCGCTCGTAGGTGTCGAGGGCGCGATCCCGGCGCACTGCATCCTGGATAACTTCCTTGATGTCCACGCCGGCTGCATCGAGCGCAACCAGTACCGAAGACTTTTTCACGTCGGATGGCAAGTTGCGAATGTGCTCGCTTTCGAGCATCTGAGAAATCTTCAGAATGGAATATCCCTGCGGGGCCGGAGGAATTTCCGCCGCCTGGTAAATCTGTTCGAAGGAAGTCGGATCAGAAACGGGAGTGGTGAATTTCGGCTCCGCTGCCAGGCTGGACGCGATCTCCGCCACGCTCTGGGCGGCACTCTTGCCGGCCGTGGGACCGCTCTTCGCATTGGGCGAGGCGCTGGCTGAACCGGGCGCAGCGGGGTTCTCTTCGTCGACGGAAACGATGTAGTTGTACCACTTCTTCGACATTCGATCCTCCACCTCATGCGCAACCGTCGCGCCCGACACCAATCCCCGCTAGTCTAGAAGAAACCGGGGACTATTGTGATCCTGAAAAGTAATGCCCGGTGCCCGGTTTGTCAATTCTTTCAATCAGTTCCGAGCCATCGTCGGCTTGCGGTCCCAGCCGCCGTTTCACTCCTTGGAACCCTCCGGAGTCTTCCGGAGCGAGAACAATTTAATCGCAGACGTGGAAGTCGATCAATTCAGCTAGAATGGGCACTCTCGCCGTTCAAAATGACCACCATTTTTGAACGGACGCCGGTTTTGAGAATGGAATCCACGTGGCCGCTGACGAACTTCCCTCAATCCTGCCTTCGATTTTGAGCCGAGCTGTAGAAACCAAGTCTGACTATGACATCCGCCTCCTCGCCCAACAACTGGGAACGAACTATCGCTCGCTGATGTACTGGCTGCGCGGCGAGCGGAACATGCCTGCCTACCTGCTGCCGCGGATCTGCACCATCCTCGGGAATTACGAAGCGCTTGACTATCTTGAGAGCCAGGCAGGGCGCGTGGCTTTCAAACTGCCCGATCCAAAGATGACGCTGGAGAAGGAATTACTTGCCATCTCCAACCTGATTCGAGAAGTTGGCGAAGCGCTGGAGAGTGTGGCAGAGACTCTCGCCGATGGTGTCGTGGAGGAGAGCGAACTGAGATCCACGGTCCCCAAACTGGAGGGCGTGATTCAGGAATGCGCTTCGCTGAAATATCTGCTCGAAGATCTTTCGAAGCGTCGCAAAAAGAGAACGCGCAATCAATAAGCCGTTCGATCAGTAAGCCGGGCTACGGCGTGAGTCACTCGCCCTGTTCCTTTGCGTTGGTCTCCAGAAACGCTTGCAGCGCGTCGAAGTCTTCGGGCAGCATGCGGGTGAACTTGATCCCGTTCCCTACTTGGGGATCGCATGTGACTACGGCGCCGAGCACCAGCAGCGTGTCGTCGAGCTGTAACTTGAGTTCGATCGTAGTGCCAACCGGAAAAGGAAAAAACGTGTCGATGTAGCAGCCGCCCATGCTCAGATCGGTGGTGGCTCCGCGAATGGGAGATGTGCTCTCTTCGGTGTACAACTCCACGGGCGCTCGTACTTTGATTCGCGGGTTCCCTCGGCGTTCCTGTTCCATTGTGCTTTCTCGTCACCTCCGTACCGCAAAGTATAGATCGAGCAAAGTATAGATTGCGTGCTTCAGCGTCGGTGCCGATTTACGCCTTCGTATGCGTCGCAAGATTGATCGTGACCGTGTCCGTAGGCGCGCCCCCTCCGACCACCGCAGGATAGAAGTCAATGCGAAGTTGCTGGGCGTTGACCGTGATCCGCAGATAGCCGTAGTCCTTGTCGTCGTATTTCTCCAGCTTGAGTCCGGTGGCCTGCACAACTGGATTCGCATCGAGATAAGTGACGTTGGCTCCCTGCGCGGGTTCCTGCGCGGGCTGGCCTTTCTTGGCCTGCACCAGTCGGTCCACATTGTGTCCGCTGTCTCCGCACACGATGAAGGGCACATCGAACTTCTTGCCGCTGAAGGTTACCTCGCGCGTGTAGTGCTGGTAGTTATGTGCATGCCCGGAGAGAAACACGTGAGGATACACGCCCTGAGCTTTGCAGATGGTGTCGATATCCCGCAGCATAGGAAGGCTGCTGCCGTGTGTTCCGCCGCTGCCTTTGCCGCCTTGCGGCGGAGCATAAACGAATGCCGGATGGTGCGTGGCCAGCAGCACCGCACCCTGGAAGTTGTCGGTTTTGATGCGTTGTAGCTGCGCGGTGAGAAACGCAAGTTGAACGTCGGGCACATTCTTCCATTTTCCCGATTCGCTCGAAATCAGGCCGGGATCTTCGAGGGCGTTGCTGAACAGTCCGATGATGCGCACAAAAGGAGCATCCAGCGTGAAGTAAACGCCGGGCTCCGTCATGGCCGTGCGGTGCAACGGGCCAGCTTCGGTCGTTACCACTGGACTGGCCGAGCAGAAGTTGCGCATGAAAATTTTCAGCGGCTGCGCGGCCACGGCCGTGCCGGGCACAACAAAGGAATCGTGGTTCCCCGGAATCGCCAGAATGGGCGCCGGATAGTTACGGTAAGGCTCGTAAAACTGGTCGTAGTAATACTCTGACTCTCCGAAGTCGTAGACCACGTCGCCCAGGTGATACAAAAACGCAGGAACGTTAGCTGGCGTCGAAGTGTGGAAGTCATTGGTCACCATGTCGGAAACACGGATAGCGTTGGGATAATTCTGAGCCGTGGACGCGCCGGTATCGCCCAGCACATGGAAACAAATCTGCTTGGCATTCTGAACGTTCTGAATAATCTCCGTCCCGTGCGGCCCCCACGCTTCCTGAAGTTCGTAGAGATCCCCAGGCTTTGCGGTAGAAGAAGGGAAGCTCACCACATCTTTCGTCAGCAGATTCTGAATCTGTTTGTAGAGCTTGCTGTCGGAGGGATGTGGAACTTTGAACTGCGTTGGGTCGGGAGTGGGAACACCTTCGTTGAAAACCGGCTCCCCGAAGACGGGCGCTACGAGCGGTGTCTTGGCATTTCTGGGCATAGTTGCATTCCTTTCGTTGAGTTTTTTTGACAGGACCCTGCGCCGCACTGGAATTCCCTCGAAACTATTTCCTAGGGATTCGCCGCGCGATCGGTTCAGAACCGGGGTGGTCTAACCAGATCGTCTAACTAGCACTGGGCGCCGAGCTCACCTGAATTTTCAAGGACGCCCCGGGGAATGGTTTCTAAATTTACAGCTGCCGGTAGCTTTGTGCAAGTAGAACCGATCTGATTGATCTGATTGCCGTCCCGATTTGCGTGTGCTCAAAACCTTCGCGCGTTCTCCGCGGCCGTTCTCCGCGATTCGGTCCTTTGCTCAGGTGTGTCCATTCCTTGAGGAAGAATTTAGGACAACACGCGGCTGCGATTGCCGGTAACGCATCGCCGGCCATCTAGTGGATGGCCGGCGCATGCTGGGTTGACGGGTTGCGCAGACTGATTGCTTCAGCCGTTATTGTGCCGGCGTCGCCGGTGCAGCCGGAGGTGCGGACGTCGGGGGCGCGCTGGCTGTAACCTCAGGAGCGGCGACAGGATTGATCTTCACCGTGGCCATAATCGCAGCCAAGCGGTTGAAGACTTTGTCTCGATCCACATGCTTCATGGTGCCTTCCGTTTCGTGAGCCATGGTGGTTACATTGAGCGCAAACTCGTAGCAACCGCCATTTTGGAAGACGTGGAAGTACTTGGTGTCGCTCTGCTGGTTGCCTTCCCCTGCGACCGCCTCCGCCGACTGCAATTCCATATCGCCCAGCATCAGCTTGGAAGTCGACGTTGCCGTGGCAGATATGGCTGAAGTCGAGATTGCTGGGGTTGAAGAAACTGCGGTTGACGTGGCGGGCGCGGACGTCACAGGAGTGGGAGTAGCGACCGTTGTGGTCGAAGCCCGTCCGTTCTGCTCTGCTGGGGACGGGGTCGACGCAGTCAGGGCCGGGGCTTCCGTGGCATCGGGGGACGGTACGACTTTGGGTTGGGGCACTGCGAATTCGCCGCACTGTTCCGCCGTGACATCCTTGTTGACGCTCACGTTGAAGTATGCCGCCGACAAGTCGGTATCGGCAAACGCGGTCTCGGGCAGCTCCACCGCGGCCAGCGCAACTCCACCGGGCATGACGAAGTTCATGGGCAGCGGACTGGACGCAACCAGTTCGGTCGCCGCGTTGCCGGTCTCAAGGCCGTATTTACGCGGATATTCGAACGTCACGCCATAGCTCTGATCCGCATACGTGACAGTCGCCGGACGCTTCTTGACTACTTTCTTCGGAGCCGGCTTCGCGGGCAGCGGGGCCGTGTTGGAACTGAGCATGGTGTTGGGAGTTGGGTTCTGGGTTACGGGGATCTGCTCGTTGGAACTCACCGGCTTCGGCTTGTCACTGGTGCAGCCGACGGTCAGCGAACAGATAATCAAGAGCGCGCCGAACAAAAGCGCGCCAGTATTTTTTCCCCACGTGATCGATTTGCGGGATTCAGCGATCTTTCTTACTGCGATCTTGCTTGCGGAACTGAAACAGTTGATACGGGTCATGGTTGGTCACCTCCTGCTGCTGAGCAGCGCAAGTGATAATGCATAGGGCGTGCCAACTGGACCGCGTTGATTGTGCTGGGGTTAGCGCGAGACACTGTTGCGGAAGTTGTGGAGGGCAAGACACGCCGTGGATGGTGTGACACGTTTTGCGGCGGGATCAACCAGTAGCATTGTCGGCGATCTTCCGACTATTCTTGAACCGTGGAGACTCACTCGACCACGCTCTATCGACCGGTGGGCGAAAAAGAACTTGAACTCATCCGGGCAAGCGGATTCCGCTCATTTCCACCGCGTTTGCCGGAGCAGCCGATTTTCTATCCCGTACTGAGCGAGGAATATGCGACGCAAATTGCGCGCGACTGGAACACGAAGGATGAGCGCTCGGGATTTGTGGGATACGTGCTGCGCTTCGCTGTACGGACCGAATTCCTCAGCCGGTATGAGATACACGTAGTTGGAAGGTCCATGCACCGAGAATATTGGATTCCGGCGGGCGATTTGCCGGAGGTGAACGCCAATGTTGTTGGAGACATCGAAGTGGTGTCTGAATTTCGCGGGAAAAAATGATACTGCTGCCGTGTACAGGGCTCCGGCATTTCGCGGGCAAGAGTGCCCGCGCCACACTTGCGAAGCGGTGTGCTGAACGCAGATCTACGCGGCGGCGATGCGGCGTATCAAGTCTTCCTGTTCGTTTTTGCTCTCGGCGCCGATGGTGAAGGCGTCGAGCAGGTCGAGCGACAGCGCGAACTTGATGCCCTCGTCCTGACGATTGCGCAGGGCGCCCTGGCCGAGAATCTTCATGCCGACCACCGCTTTCCCCGCCGCTTTCATCTCCTTTAACACCCCAACAACCGTCGCAGGATCGGCGTCCATGATCGCGCCCACCGGGTTGATGCGAGCCAGATCGACCTCCACCCACGGAGACTTCGCGGCGGCGCGCAGCGCTTCGATGCTGTGGCAGGAGCAGCCGTGGGCGCGGATGATTCCTTTCTCTTTGGCCTCGGAAAGTACGTCCATTGGACCTTTGTACCGCTCGGTCCAGTCGGCTTCGGTCACGCAGTGCATCAGGCAGAGGTCGAGATAGTCGGTGCCGAGCTCGCGGCGGAAGCGGTCGAGATCGGCGCGCATGGTCGCGGCATCCCGCGAGAATGATTTTGTCAGCACGGTGACTTTGTCGCGCTGCACATGTTTGAGCGCTTCGGCGACGTGCGCATGGCTTCCGTAAGAATCGGCGGCATCAAAAAAGCGCAGGCCGTGATCGTACCCGTTGAGCAGGAGATCGGAAAGCCCCTTCACGCCGAGCGCAGTCTGATGCGAGTGATGCCCAGAGCCGACGGTGCCCGTGCCCATGGCCAGGCGACTGGTCTTGATGCCGGTGCTGCCGAGCGTGACCGTGTCGGAAGCCGCGAACTTCGCAGGAAGCGTCTGAGCGGCAATTGCGTCAAGGATGGTTTTGGACGAGAGCCAAGCGGCTCCCACGCCGGTAGCAGAGCGAATGAGGAATTCGCGGCGATGCATAAGTCCTCCTAATTGTCGTCGGCTCTTAAAAAGAGATTACACCCAAGAGGGCTCGTTGGAGTAGCGCCGGCATCCTGCCGGCTGTCCAGAGGGCGTCTCGCCCTCGGCGCGGCGCTGCAATCGCGATCAGAAGTTTACTCGAATTGTTTTCGGAAAGCGGCGAACTGCTGCTGGACGTCGGAAAGTTCGCGGCGCAGGTCAGCAACTTCTTCTTCCAGATGAGCGACGCGATCAATGGCAGACGAGGCGGAGGGCGTTGAGAAATCTGATACCGTCGAGGCAGGTAGATCAGGAATGCTAGGCTCGCCCGCGAAAAGATGGGTGTAGCGCGATTCCTTCGTCCCCGGTTGTCGCGGCAAAACCCGTGCCAGTGGCGGCTCGCGCTGGGCGAGGCGATCGAGGGTTGAGGCCACATCGTCGAGCGCCTCGAAGTGATACATGCGTTCGGTGCGCCCGCGCAGTTCACCCGGAGTCTGTGGTCCGCGCAGCAAAAGCACGCACACGACAGCGATCTCGCGCCGGTCGAAGTTGAACACTTCTTGCAGTCGGTGCTCGTATTTCGTGACACGGCTGTCAGCGCCACTGGCCGGCCCGGCGAGGCGCTTTTCCTGCAGCATGGCCAGGGCCGTGCGCACGGTTTCTTCAGCCAGCGTCATCACCGGTTCGCGATTATTTTTTTGATTGCAGGCGTTGACCAGAGCGTTCAGCGAAAGCGGGTAGTAATCGGGCGTGGTGATGTCCTTTTCGATCAGAGCGCCAAGCACGCGGGTTTCGATTTCGGTGAGGACGAAATGCATAGGGACTGCTCGATTCTAATCGGCTGAGGTGGTGCGGACAGGGGCGTCAAGGACGACGCCTTCTCCCGAAGAGAGTTTGCAGTTCAGAGTGACTTTGGTAGAGACAGTCACTGGCTCGCCTTTGAGTAAATAAGGCTTGTAATGCCACTGCTTGACGGCTTCTGTTGCTGAGGAAGCCCGAACGGGATCCCCGCTGATAAGCTGAACACTTTGAACTTCACCCGTCTGACTAATTTTGACTTGAAGTTCGACAAGGCCGTGAGCGCCGGCTTTCAGGGCTGCTTGCGGATATGCGGGATCGACTCGCTTCTCCCGTAGAGTGCGCATGAAGTCTTCGCGGACGCGAACCTCAGCTGGGCGTACTTGCGCAAAAGTGGCAGGAATAAGAACACAAAACATCACGCCGAGTAGTATCGCTGGAGCATGTACCAACCCCCGCATTGGACGAAGTGCGGCCAATTGTATATTGATCCCTCCCTCGACAACGCCCCCCCTAGCCGCAGACGGCCTGGCTAGGATGGGACACCCTACAGATTTGCCTAGAACAATGCGGTCGGGCGACGCTTCCAGGTTTTGCCTTTCTCCTGCGCGATCTTTTCCATGTCGGCCACATAGGCTCCAGCTTGCGTCAGCACGTGGTGCAAGTCGTTGCCGATGCTGATGAAGGTGAATCCCTTTTCCAGGAACTCGCCAACGCGCGAGGTGCCGAACAGAAACAGACCCAGGATTACGTTGTTCTTACGCGCATGCTCGATCAGCTTTTTCGTGGCCGCGTCGAGTTCGGGCGAAGTGTACATGTGCGGAAACTCGTATTTGTTATAAAGCCCCATCGACATGCAGAGATCGTTCTGCCCGAGGAAAAGAATATCCACGCCGGGGACGGCGGCGATCTCAGCGATATTCTCGATGCAGGAAGCCGTTTCCACCTGCAGCGCGATGATGCCTTCGTTGTTCCAGTTGCCGGCGTAGCCGAGCAGTCCATTCTTGTTCATGCTGCGCTGGGGAAAGTAGACCGAGCGCGTGCCCACGGTGGGATATTTCGTGCAACTGATGGCCTGCCGCGCTTCTTCGGCGGTGTTGATGTAGGGGACGAGGACGCCGTCCGCGCCCATATCGAGAGCCTGCTGGATGCCAGGGCGGTCATCATATCCGCCGACGCGGACCAGCGACTTGGCGCCGCCGTTCGCGATCCCGCTGAGCATGGCCGAAAGTTTTTCGTAACCCATGGGGCCGTGTTGTGTATCCACCAGCAGCCAGTCGTAGCCGCTGTGGGCGAGTTGCTCGGCGACCGTAGGGCTGTGCGCGTTGAGGAACAATCCCATCTTGGGTGATCCTGCGCGCAGTTGCTTCTTAAATTCAGAACCGCTGAGGGCGGCGTCGGGCATGCGAAGTTCCTCCTGGGGTTCGAGTCGGGAGATCGGTCGAATTTCGTAGTGTACCGCAGGCGTGAGGAAGTCGGCGAACCGCCCATGATTTTTCGCGAGATCGTGACCCCGGGACACGGAGATGTACACGCGCCTGCACACGTCGGGATGCCCGGACTGGCTCGACTTGGTATAGTTACACTCGCGGTGAATCGAGTCCGCCGGCGGCAGACAAAGCGCGGCGGACAAAGCACGAAGCAAGGAGCGGAACATGCGGCTACTTCTGCACTGGATTCTTAGCGGGCTGGCGGTTTGGATCGTGGCCCAGCTAGTCCCCGGATTTCACGTCAGCGGGCCGTTCGCGGCGCTGATCGCAGCTTTGGTCATCGGCTTCGTCAATGCGACGATCGGCTTGCTCCTGAAGATTCTCACGTTTCCACTCACGCTCGTCACCCTCGGTCTTTTCTGGCTCGTGATCAATGCCTTGATGCTGGAGCTTGCTGCGGCACTCCTAGCGCCAAATTTTCAGGTGCACGGGTTCCTTGCGGCCTTCATAGGCGCAATTCTTCTGAGCCTGGTGAACATGCTGCTGAAAGCCCTGGTAAGTCCCACCCCAGACGGCGGACGCTAGCACTAGTTCGGGGAGGGGCAGACGCCCTCGTCCGCCCAGCCGGGCAAAGCTCGCCAGCGCATTCTGCCGATAGTGCCCAGCAAGCCGATAGTGCTCGGCAACTCGAAGCGATCCCTAACCTCACTGCGCCCCGCGCGGAGTTTATTTAGAACGGTACTGCTGCACCCCCTCAGAACGAATACTTCAGCGAAAACTGAATAAGCCGCGGTGTGCCGATCACCGAGGTGATCGGTGCTGAGCCTCCCGCCGGTCCAACCACCGCCGCCGAGGGATTGGCGAACGACGGATGATTGAACAGGTTGAAGAAATCGGTGCGGAAGCGCAGACTCTGACCTTCGGTGATTTTGAACGTCTTGCCGAACGTGAGGTCCACGTTCTTCTGCGGCGGCCCAATGATGCAGTTTCGCGGCGTGTTGCCGTAAAGCGTGGCGTCGCTGTTTCCGCCAGTGGAAAGAGTCGCGAAGGCGTCGGTGGTATACGCGTTGGGGTTTACCCAACTGCCCAGCCGCGAGGTCACGCTGCCGGAGCTGGGCGCGTTCGCGCAGGCGAATCCGGGCTGGAAGCTTGCCGTTGCCAGGTTCGGGCTGCTGAGGGCGTACGCGCTTCCGCCCGCGGGATCTACCACCGTAAACGGCGTGCCCGACTGCAGCGTGACCACACCGCTCACTTCCCATCCGCTCAGGGCGCCCTTGGTTAAACCGCTGGCGCCGGTGAAGAATGGCAATTGATAAACCGAGCTGGCGATGAAGCGCTGGCGCCGATCGAAATCTGAAAGGCCGCGAGAATCGCGCGCGTTGTTCTGATCGTTGAAGCGCGTGTCGAAGGCGACGCTGGCTGTCGAAACATCGTCAATCGATTTGGAGTACGTATAAGCGCCCTGGAAGTAAAGGCCCTTGGCAAAGTGATGGGCTAGACTGGCTTGCAGCGCGGCGTAGTGCGAATCGGAATTGGGCGCGAACTCCTCGAAGTTCGCGGGAGCAATCCCCAGGTACGGTGCGCGAGCGCCGGAGTTTTCCGCAGTCGAGTCCACCATGGTGCAGGTCGTCCCAGTTCCGCCGCCGCACGCGTAAGGAATCGTAACCGGGTTCTGCGGAGTAGCCAGCTTGGCCTCGTCCGGATCATAGGTCGAGCGCAATCTCGTTCCCTTGGTTCCGACGTAGCCCAGCTCCGCAAACCATTCCCGGCCCAGTTCGCGTTGAATTGTGAAATTCCATTGCTGCGTAGTAGCCGCGACCCAATGTAGGGGCACAGCCAGAGCGATCAGGCTGTTAACATTTCCCGAGAAAAACGGTGAGCACTGCTGCGGCAGAGGAAAGGCACAACCAGCCTGGGAAAATCCTTGGAAAACAGCAGCCACCGGCACGAACGACGCGTTGTTCGCAGCGGTGACTTGACCCAGCGCCGGAATCCCCGTGGTGAAACCGCAAGGGTTGGGGACGGGGTTGCAAGGCTGAAACAGGTTGGTGAGTCCTCCATTCAGCGTGCCGTAAGGTCCCGGCAGGAAGTTGATGCCGATCGGAAAAATAGGCGCCGAGAACGAAAGATTGTCGACCGCACCCAGGTCTTCGCGCACGCTGTAGATCCCGTAGCCACCGCGAATGGAAGTGGTGTGATGTCCTCCGATGGCGTACGCGAATCCGATGCGCGGCTCAAAGACCGTTGCCCAGTTGTTGTTCAAGTCCGAATGCGGTTGCGTGCCGGTGAGACCCGGCAGATTAAATTTGTCCACGCATTTGGGATAGACGAACGGCTGCTGCCCGGCGCTGGCGAGCGCGGGATTGGTGTTGCCGATGTGGCACAGATTGTCGTAGGGAGCGCCGAGGAATTCGTTACGCACTCCTAGATTCAAGGTCAGACTCTTGGTAACGCGGAAGTCATCCTGCGCGAACCAGGAGTAAGCCGGGATGCGGTAATCGTGATTGCTCGCGCCCCCGCCCGCCTCGCCAAAGAACGGCGAGCCCTCGAGGAAACCCTGAAAATCGGTTGGCGCCTGCGGACCGGCAAAGAAAACCAGGCCGTTATCGGCGACAGGCAGGTTTCGCCGGAGTGCGACCCGGTCGGCCTCTCCGCCAAAGCGAAACTGATGCTTGCCGTGTGTCCAACTAATCGTATCGAGCCAGACATAATTGTCAGACAGCGCATACTGCAACTGTGTTGGATAAGGGCCAAACGCCCAACTCCCGAATTGCAGGCGGTACATGTTAGGGTCGCCCTCGGGTCCGGTCGACGTGGGTATATTGATGCCAAGCTGCGCGCCCGTAACCGGCGCCTGATTGTTCAGCTTGTCGCCGATGATGTTGATGCCGAAGCGGAATTCGTTGACCAAGTTGGTGCTGAAGAGGTGAGTTTCGGTGATGCTGCCGAAGCGGCTGTGCAGCGGCACTTCCAGCGGAAAGTTCAAATTGTTGGGGGTGGAAGGAAGTCCGACCTGAATTTGAAATGAGTCGGCGCCGAACGGCTCGTAAGTGTCGGAGTCGGACCAGAAAAAACGTTCCGAAAGATGGTCCTTGCCGCTGCGGAATTCGCGATCCCAGGTTTCGGTGAACTGGTTGTCGGTGAACTTGCCAGGATCGCTCAGGATGAGCGTCCCGGTGTTGAGCACCGAACCGGTGAAACCCGGAGTCCCAGCGACGCTGGGAAATAGCCAGCCGCCTCCTGCGCCGGCGCCGAACTGCGTGCCCGGCGTTTGCAACAGGTTCAACGCCACGGGATCAAGAGCTGTGGCCGTGAGTCCATCACACGCCGCGCCGCAAAAGAAAGTATTGATCAACGTAGTTTGATCGCGCTGCAACGGCAGCACCGGGACCGTAGTGCTATCAATGAACGTCCCCGGCGAGTCGCCGCTGCGCTGGCGAGTCCCCTGATAGTTCAGATAAAAATAGCCGAGCTTGGCTTTCTGTCCGAGAGGTCCGCCAAAATCTCCGCCGAAGATGTTCTGCTGGATCACCGGCCGCGGCAGTCCAGCTGCGTTAAGAAAATAATCGTTGGCATCGAGTTTGGTGTTGCGGAAATATTCGAACATACCGCCGTGAAACCTTGAAGTCCCGGTTTTCAGGCTGGCGTTGATGTTGCCTCCGCCGTTGCGCCCCTGGGTCGCATCGTAAAGGCTGGTTGAAACCCGAAACTCCTGGATCGCATCCGGGCTGGGCAGCGGAGTGTAAGTCAATTCGCCGAAAGCATAGTCGGATGCGCTGATGCCTTCGATTAAATAGTTGTTGTTGTCCTCGCGTCCGCCGTTGACATGGATATAGACCTGGCCGCGGCCCAATTGCGAAGCATTATTCAGGTCGGAGGAAGCTCCGGCCGAAAGCGTCAGCAACTGCTGGAAGTTCCGCGTTGCCAGCGGCATGGAAGTAATGGTCGTCGAACCCAGAGATTCTCCCGTAGTCGCATCCGCCGTGTTCACTTGCGCAACTTCGGACTGAACCTCGACCACTTCCTTAACCGCCGCGGGTTTCAGGACCGCGGTCATTCTTGTAGTCTCCGTGATCCGCACCGCAATGCCGGAAAACTTCACGGTGCCGAGTCCCGTAGCCGTGACTTGCACGGTATAAGTACCGACAGGAAGCAGAAGAACGGAGAACAAGCCCGACGAGTCCGCAGTCACGGTGCGCACCAGTTCGCCCGTCGCTTCGTTCGTAACTTCGACCTTGGCTCCGGCAAGCACGGCCCCTGAAGTGTCCTGGACCGTGCCACTGATCGCGCCTGTGGCTCCCCCCTGAGCAAACATCTGCAGGCTGCACGACAAAATGAAAACGGCGACTGCGAAGCGCCGACGAAGCATATTGCCTCCAAAGTTCGAGATTTGCTTAGCCGCGGCCATGCTGATTCGGAAAGCCGGGTTAGAAATTACGAGTTGGAGTCGTATACCACCGTCAACTCGCAGCTTTCAAGAATTTTTCGTTCCGCCTATCCGCAAAGAAAAGCATGCACGGAACGGATAATTGATTGCTGTTATGTTGCAGCCGAGCAGCAAGTCAGAACTGGGAATGCAGAAGTAAAAACAATCTAACTTCTTCGTTCTGAATTCTTACTTCTGCATTAAAGAAGGGAACCCAGGTTGCCGGATTTCCTTTCACGTCTGCTTCGGCGGTTTCCTGGGTTTGAGCGATTCCCAGTCCTCGTTCGTGAGCAACCGTCCTAGGTTGCTGAACTCCCCGGCCCCTTGCAGAAACTCGCCTCCGTCCATGCGGACGACTTCGCCGTTAATGTAAGCGGAACCATCGCCCACCAGAAACGCGGCCAGATTCGCCAGCTCTTCAACCGTTCCGAAACGATGCTGCGGATTGCGGTCGAGCGCCGCGGTTTCAAATTCCGGACGCGGCAACACTCGCGAAAACGCCCCCTGCGTAGGTATCGGACCGGGAGCGATCGCGTTCATGCGGATGCCGCGGTCACCCCATTCCACCGCGAGGCTACGCATGAGAGCCTCCACTCCGGCTTTGGACACGGCGGACGGCACAACATAAGCCGAGCCCACCGGCGCATATGTGGCCGAGATGCTGAGGACCGTTCCTTTTTGGTTGGCTTTGAGCCAGCGGCGTCCGCAAGCCATGGTCGCGTGCAGCGTGCCCATGAGCACGATGCCAATCACAGATTGGAACGCGCGAGGCGAGAGTTCTTCGGTGCGAGCAATGAAATTACCGGCGGCGTTGTTGACCAGAATGTCGATGGGGCCGTGCTTCCAGATCGCATCGATCATGGCTTCGACGGAATCGAGTTCACGGACGTCGCACGGGAGAGCGTGGATGCGTCCGCCTGTGGCTGCCGACAATTCAGCTTCAGCTTCTTTCAAAACTTCTTCGCGGCGGCCGCAGATGTAGATTTCCGCGCCGAGTTCGAGAAACCGCCGCGCCATGCCTTTGCCGAGGCCGGTGCCGCCGCCGGTGATGAGGATGCGTTTGTTGAGAAGAAGATCAGTGCGGAACATGAGCGCTCCCTCCGGCATTCTGATGCGATGCCGGCAAACAACCGATTCCTCGCCGGGCGCCGCCCGTTTCGGAATGACAAGAGTATATGTGGTTGCGATTGAACGGTGTCGCGCTACAGATCGCAGGCTATTCGAAAGCCGTAATCTGCATAGTGGAAATCTGGCGGGATGCTGGAGCGCGCCGAGCAGCGCGCCACTTTCACATGATGCCGCCACGATCCTCCGCGCGAAGCCTTGCGCTGGCCGCTCGCCGGGCCGCGTGGATTGCGCTCGGGCGAACTCGCGTAGTAATTCGGATCGTACCAGTCGCCGCACCACTCGTGGAGATTGTCGCAAATGTCGTAAAGGCCAAAAGCGTTGGCGGCGTAGCGGGCAACCCGCTCCGGACCCGTCTGCCAGCGCGTCGCGTAGTCGGGAAGCGACTGCGGCGGTTCGTCACCCCAGGGAAAGTTTTTCTGATCAAGGCCGCCGCGCGCGGCACACTCCCATTCGGCCTCGGTAGGTAAACGGTAGATCCGTCCAGTTTGCGCGCGAAGCCACTCGCAGTAGCGGGTCGCCTCAAACCAGGAGACACCAGCGACCGGCTGCTGAGCATGGCTGAAATTTGAATCGCTAGAGAACGGTGACGGCACAGCCGCAGTGGAATGTAGAAAGCGTTCATACTCGGCGTTGGTGACCTGAGTCGCGGCCAGCAGGAACGCATCCACCCATACTCGGTGCACCGGACGTTCGCAGTCCTGGCCAGAATCCGACCCCATGAGGAACCAGCCTTCGGGCACGCGAACCAGCGTTGGCTCCGTGGCTGGCGGCGAAATGTCTGTCTGGGTTGGAGTAAGTATCATGACCCGGAAAGGCCTGTTGTTGTGTTACGGGACGGATAAATTTTACCAGCGCTGCAGGAGAGGTATGTTCAGAGAATTCTGAGCAGGCCTTTCCTGCCCTGCGGGACGGACTAGACGGACGGAGTAAGAGAGCGAAGCTTCTCTACCACTGTAGCAATGTCGTTCTCCTGGAATAGCCGGATGGCGGCGATTCCAGCTGCGCCCGCAGCGAAGCAGGATTGAGCATTCTCCAGAGTGATTCCTCCCAGGGCCAGCACTGGAATTCCGGCGCGGCATGCTTCTCGGAGTGCGCCGAGGCCCGCGGAGGGAATGCCGGGGGCATTTTTTTTTTCGAAGACGGGTGCGAAGACTGCGAAGTCTGCGGCTTCTGCTTCGGCCTGGGCAACTTCGGCTCGGGAGTGACAGGAGACTGCGACGATTGGACTCCGTGGTGAGCTTTCGCGGGCAAGAGTGCCCGCGCCACATTTGCTCGCACCGCCCTTGCTCGCGCTACGCGACCAAAGCATTCGGACATCACAGGCGGGCACATCGTCGGAGCGCAGATGAACGCCATCGGCGCCGGCGGCCAGAGCCACGTCAGAGCGGGAGTTGATGAGGAGAGCAGTAGCTCGTCGGTGGCCAGGAGCTGGTTTCTTCGCGCTGCTGAGGGCTTCGATCGCCTGTTGCGCCAACCGCTCCAGTTCGCGCGGGGAAAGATCTTTTTCGCGAAGCTGGATGTAGTCCACGCCACAGCGGGCGGCGTCGGCGATCTTATCGAGCAACTGGCGGCGACGCACCGGCTCGTCCCCGGCAAACGCGGCGCGGTCAGTGACGTAGTAGAGCACGGCGCTGCGGGCCTAGCCTCGCGTCTTCGCGATCTCGGGCAGGACTTCGCCTTCTTTTTTCGGCGTGCCTCCGAGATGGTATTTGGTCAATCCATCGCGCAGGAACTCGAAAGCGTCCTCGGGCGAGTCGACGACCTTCAAAAGGTTGAGGTCCCCCTGCGAGACGGTGCCGGCATCGACAAAGGCCTGGAAATTGATGATGCGGTTCCAGTATTCGCTGCCGTAGATTACCACCAGAATCTTCTTGGCCAGTTTGTCGGTCTGTGCGAGTGTGAGAATCTCGAAGAGTTCGTCCATGGTGCCGAAGCCTCCGGGAAAAATCACGAGACCCTTCGCCAGGTAAGCAAACCAGAACTTACGCATGAAGAAATAGTGAAACTGGAAGTTCAACGATGGCGTGACGTAAGGGTTGGGATTCTGCTCGAAGGGCAACGCAATGTTCAATCCGATCGTCTTGCCGCCGGCTTCGTGTGCGCCCAGGTTGGCCGCCTCCATGATGCCAGGACCTCCGCCGGTGGTCACGACGAAGCGGTGCCGGCGCGCGGGAATCTGGATCGACCAGGTGGTCAGCATGTGGGCGAGGCGGCGCGCGTCTTCGTAGTAGCGGGCCATATCCACGCTGGCGTGAGCGCGCTTCAAATTTTCTTCCTGTTGCGCCATCGGCGCATTCGCTTCGTTCTTTTCCAGTGCCGTCAGGTGCGTTGTCGCGGCGCTCTTTCCTTCGAAGCGCGCCGAGCCGAAAAAAACTACCGTGTCCTGAATCTGCTCGCGGCGAAAGCGCGCCAGAGGTTCCTGATACTCGGCCAGGATTCGCAGGACGCGTCCATCGGGACTGTTGAGGAAGGTTTCGTTCTGATACGCCAGCGGCGCGGATTGGAGCGGGTCGGTCATGAAAAACTCTCGTTGTGAAAATATTTAAGAGCGGGCACAGGGCAAAATTCAAATTGAGCCACTACTAAACCGCCGGTGCCCACGCGAATGTATGGGCGACTTCCGCCCGCCTCCGGCTCTACCGATGCTCGTGGTAGTGGAGAGCCTCCCAGAAGCCAATCCAAATATCGAGCAGGCCCAAACCAGTGCAGATGCCGCGGAAAAACCCGCTTGATACCAAAGTCCGCAGGCTGGGATAAGAAAGCAGTAAGTAGTTGTCCGTCCATTCCGGCGTCCACGGCAGAATGATCAGAAGCACGCCCGCAACCGCACTGATCAAAACGAAAAGGAATACCGAGCTGCGGTGCAGCCACAACTGCAAACCGGGCAGCAAGCGTGGTTCCGGCAGGAGTGGCGACGGATCATTAGGCGACGGATCACCGGAGGCCCGATCGGACGAGGGCTGATCGTTGCGGGATGGATCGGTCGAGTCGAGCACCGCGGCGCGAATCTGAGGCGCTCCCGGCACCGGGCTGCCGCCTGCGACAGGGGCGCCCGACAACGGGGCGCCAGACAATGGGATCTTGGAATCGGTGCTCACGAACAGCTCCGCGAAACCGGTCCCCGCGAAACTGGGCATGGAATGGCCTGCGCGGTTCTGCAAGTGGCAGGAGGTTCGCGACGAAGGCGATAGGGGATAGAACCCATCCGACTATTCTACGACTTCAGGGCCTTGATGCGCTCGGCCACGTCGCGATAATCGATGTTGCTGCCGTAGACTTCCATGAAGTGCTTGAGTGCCAAGGCTTTGTCCCCGGCAGCCTCATGGGCGGCAGCGAGCTCGTAATTCAGAGCGGTGCGGGTTTCCTGATCAATTCCAACCACGCCCAGAGCCTTTTCGTACCAGCGGATCGCGGCCTCGGGTACGCCTTTGTCGAGGAAGCATTGCGCCAGCCAAGTGTAGGTCTGCATGATCTGGGGGAACGCGTGTCCGCGGTCGACCGACTGGCAGGCTTTTTGTAACTCTCCGATCGCTTCGTCGAGCAATCCCATTTCGCGGAATGCGATACCCAGGTTGTAGTGAGTCTCAGGGTCCTCATCGGTGGCTGCGACGTCGGATTCCAGATCGTGCCTGAGTTCGCCGAACATCTCAGCCAGGTCGACGCCGGGTTCGTCTCCGAATGGTGACGCTTTCGCGGCCGCAGCGGGCGGCGCCGCAGGCAGCGGTGCGGGCACGGTCGGTTGTGGCTTGGGCAGCTCGATCCTGGGCGGATCGATAACGCGCGGCTCGATAATGTGCGGAGCGATAACTTGCGGAGCGTGCGCCGCAACCGCAGGCACGCTCGGCGGCGGCGCCGGTGTGACGCGTCCCATTGCAGGTGCAGCAGCGGCGGCGCTCGCGGCCGGAGCGCTTACGTGGGGTGCGGGTATGGATTTTGGCAGCCCGGGCGTCAGCTTAGCGGTTGCTGGTGGCGCGATTTCTGGCGCAGCGACCGGAGCCGCGGCGAGGAAGTCATCACCCAAAGACTCTTCAAGGTCAGCCACGAACTCGCCCAGAACTGGAGCCTGCTGCCCGGTAACGACTGGTTCGGTGTGGGCGACTGGAGCAAGTTCCGGTTCGGCGGGGACGGCATGTTTTTCGGCGTGCGGCGACTCGGCCGGTTGAGCTACCGCACCAGGCATAAAATTGTCGCCCAACGACGACTCGAGATCGGAAACAAACTCCTGCAAGACGGCCGGAGCAGGTTCTTCAATCTCGGCGTCTTTAATCTCGGGTTCAGGGGCGGGCGCGGGCGTCGGCGCAGGCTTCTTTTTCTGCGGCGGCGCGGGTGCGGCTTTAACCACGGGCGGTGGCTCGACCACGGCCTGCACGACTTCTGGTTCCGGTTCTTGTTCCAGGGCCGGGGCTGGCGCTTCGATTTCGATGGCGGCTACCGGCTCCGAAATTTCCGGTTCGGCAACCGTTACCTCCGGAATCTTTGCTTCGACGGCCTTCGCTTCGACGACTTCGGGTTCGGCGATCTCGACTGCGGCGATTTCGACTTCCGGAGTCGGTGCCTCAGGAACTTCCGCCTCGGAAAGCTCGACTTCAACGACCTCAGCTTGCGGGATATCGTCGACCGTGATTTCCTCGATGGACTCTTCCCCGCCAGCGGTCTCCGCTTCCGCGGCAGTCTGTGCTGCGGCTTCAAGCTCCGCGCGCACTTGGTCTACCCGGGCGTCGTCCGGCGCCTGCGTCTGCAACTTGGCCAGGGCGGCCCAGGCTTGTTCGGGCAGTCCCTGCGCAAAGTAGAAGCGAATCTCGTCGATTGTTTCGTTGATCTTTTCGTCGCTGGCGAGATTGGTGGTCTCGACAGGCTCGGCGATCTCGCTTTCCGCCACCGGTTGCTCAGCAGAGTCCGCTTCAACAGTGACCGAATCTTCCCATTCCGATGAAAGGTCGATTTCATCCGTCTGAGTGTCGCTCTCGGCCGACGGCACTGGAACTTCTTCGGCCGCGGATTCTTCGCCTGCGGGCACGATGGGTTCGTGGGCTGGCGCTCCCCCCGTAGGCCAGGGCGCAGCCACTTCAGCCTCCGCAACTTCAACTCCGGGAGCTTCCTCAACCGCAAACTCCTGTGCACCGCCATCGTCTGCGACGGCTTCGTCCGCCACGGCTTCCTGGGCTACACCGTGTGACACCTCGATTTCTTCTTGCACGGCAGGACCGGCGGCGCGTGCCTCATATCGGTCCGCGAGTTCGCCGTAACGCGTGGCTTCCTCCGGATATCCTGCATCGGAGTACACCGTCTGCAGCGTGCGGCAACAGACGCCGGCCTCGGTCAAACGCCCGGCGCGGGTGTGCAGGGACGCCAGGCGCTGATTCAAACGCAAATCATTCGGAGCCTGAGGCAATGCCGCGACCAGCGGCCCCAGCGCCTTGGCGGGCATGTTGTAAGAGTTAAAAAGTTCAGCGTCGGTCAGCGCCGCGCGCACCGCGAGCGAAACTTCGTCCGAGTAATGCTGGTGGACCGATGGCGCAGTCGCCTCCAGTTCGTCCACAATGACAGCCGCTTCTTCCGGCGTGATGAGCCTGGCGCCGCCCGAGACTCCTCCGAGCCGTGCCAGCATCTGCTCGTAGTTCTGCAGGTGCATGGTGTTGTCGGGTTCGCGCTGCGACAGTTTCTGGTAGAGGTCGCGGGCGCGCACCAGATCGCCTGATTGCACGCTGGCGTGGGCCAGCAGTTCGGTCACTTCCGTGGTGTGTGTGTTCTCTCCCGCCTTGTTGAACAGCGCCAGCAGCTTCTCGAGGGAAGCTGGGTTATCCCGCACATGGCCGATGATGCCGTGCAGACGGTCGAGAATTTTTTCCGGATTTTCCGCCAGCAGTCGCTCGGCATTATCGTCGTACACCTGCAGCGCGCTTTCGAATTGCCCGGCCTGCATCAGCGCATCCGAGAAATCGGAAATAGCCGAGAGGTCGTTGTGCACCGTGAGCAGCTTGCCGGCGATGGTTCCGGCATCGGAGAGTCGTCCCGCCTGCAGGTACGCCTTGAGCAGATCGCGCAAGCCTTCGGGATTCGAGTCCAGGTCCGCGACCTTGGTCAGCGCAGTAATGGCGCCCTCGGCGTCTCCCGATTCCAGCAGGTTCTTCCCCTGCATCAGCAGGGCGGAGGCGTTGACGGGGTCGAGCGTGAGCATGCGGGTAAGGATTTCGTCGGCTCCAGTGAGCGAGCCTTTCGCTCGCATGGTCTCGGCAGCCGCAGAAAAAATTTTCCACGCTTCGGTTTTCTTTCCCATCCGGACGTAAAGTTCCGCCAGCTTGATCCGCATGGTCGTATTTTCCGGATCCATTTCCAGGATCTTCTGGAAAATGCGGACCGCATTCTCAAGCTCACCGGACTTTGTAAATTCGTCCGCTACTTGCAGATACTGGGCGCGGGCGTCATTGAAAAGGCCCTGCTGTGTGTAAAGTTCCGCCAGCTTCAGCACGCTCTCCAGCGAAGGCTTGAGCTTGCTGATTTTCTTGTACATCGCGATGGCCTTGACCGTGAATCCCTGGCTGGCATAGGCATCGCCCACACTCTTGAAACACTCAGTGGCTTTATCGCTTTCCCCGATACGGGAATAGAGGTCGCCGACGGTGTTGGCTACCGTCAGATCCTTGGGGTCATTCTTGAGGACTTTGTCGTACTCAGCGATGGCATTCTGTATCTTGCCCTGCTGGACATACTTCTCCGCGCTGCTGAGAACCTTTTGCTTGTTGAATCCAAACAGCGCCATAATCGTTACGGTCCCCAGTCCTGATTACTTAGAAACGTTGTGCCTGAAGCTGTCTTGCGCGCATCTTGCGCAAAACCCGAACTAGTTCCGGAGAACACTCCCGGTTGTCGCGGAAGGAAATCGTACAATTCGACGAGGACCCTTCGGACAATGCCAATTGTACTTCCGGGCGTCATCTACCGCATGGTTACCGATGGGTTACTTGAGGTTACCAAAAGGGGGTGTACGAATGGGGCTATGGGGCATCTTTGGCTGTTTGCCTGTAGGTTCGACCCCATAACCGTTCAGAAAAAGGCGCAGATAGCAGGCGTTGGGCCAGATTCCCACCTGTTTCCTGCATTTCGGGCACGAAAACGGGATACTCCTACCCTGCGATCGCTTTAGTATTAACGTGATAGGTGCGTGCGGTCCGCAATCGCGTATCGCTCCTCTTGCCTCAGGCCACATCCCATATGCGAAATCGGGGAAAGCCCGGGCCCAGAGCAAAATAAAGAGCAAAACAAATTTGAAAGGCAAGCAGACCTATGACCTGGATTCGAACTGTACCTCTGACCGAGGCCGACGAAAAACTGCGCCAGGCGATTGAAGGCGAGAAGCTGCTGTATCCCAAGGAATACGCGACTCCGGTCCATCCCGACGCCTCGGGAGCATCGTCGATTGTGGGCTCGCACACTCTGATTCCCGACGCGCTCTACCACGCGTTCAGCACTTTCGGCGCGCTTATGTCGCCCGATCTTCCTCTCTCGCGCCGCCAGCACGAGATGATCGCGACCATGGTCTCGGTCACGAATCGGTGCGTGTATTGAATCGAGTCACACGCAGAGTTTCTGCGTAGGGTGACGTTGGATAAGACGCTGGTCGAGGCTCTGGAGAAGGATTACACCACTGCGCCCATCACTCCTCAGGAACGGGTGATGGTGGACTACGTAATCAAGCTGACCAAGGACGCAACCAAAGTGTGGAAAGATGACATCGATGGCTTGCGCGCGGCCGGGTTTGACGACCGCGGGATCTTGCAGATTACGCTGATCGCCTCGTGGTTCAACTACATTAATCGCGTGGCCGACGCGCTGGGGGTGGGGCGGGAGTAGTAGGACAGTTTGAAAACTGTCCCCATGCCGCTTTTTCGCGGGCTCGTTCCACTAAACTTGAGATGGATCGAGGCTGAATTCCGAATCCCGCCTCACCGCCACTCATGGCCGAATCGCTAGCCGAATTTTTCTCCGCCAACTTTCAGGCGCACCGCTTTGAGCGGGCTTACGGGCAGCGCCGCGGCTACCGCATGGAGTGGTTTACCTACGGGCAGGTTCTGGAGCTCGCCTTCCGTTTCGCTCGTGAGTTAGACGCTCGGCAAATCGGCAAAGGCGACCGCGTCATGCTCTGGGGCGAAAACCGCGCCGAGTGGGTTGCAGCCTTTTTCGGATGTGTGCTGCGCGGCGTAGTCGTCGTCCCCATGGACAACGGTGCTTCCGCCGATTTCGCGGCGCGGGTTTTTCGCCAAGTGGAAGCAAGACTTCTGGTGTGTTCCCGGCCGCGCGCGCAGGAAACCCGGGACAAATTTCCCGCAGCCGGTCTCGCTCTGATTCTTGAGGATCTGGCGCAAGCGCTGGGACAGCATTCTGTGGCTCCCGTCTCTGCTGCCGCCATCGGCCGCGATGACATCCTGCAAGTAGTTTTCACCTCAGGCACCACCACTGAGCCCAAGGGCGTAATCATCACGCATGGGAACGTGCTGGCCAACATCGCCCCGCTCGAACAGGAGATGCGCCGTTACCTGAAGTATGAGCGCTTCGTGCACCCGGTGCGCTTTCTGAATCTGCTGCCGCTCAGCCACGTCTTCGGACAATTTCTGGGATTGTTCCTGCCTCCACTGTTAGCCGGCACGGTCATCTTCCAGGAAGAATTCAAGCCTTCAGAAATCATCGGCACGATTCGTCGCGAGCGAATCTCAGTCCTGGTCAGCGTGCCACGAGTCTTGCAGTCGCTCAAACGGAAGATCGAACACGATCTCGAGGATCGAAATCTCGAAGTTCAGGGCAAGCCGAATGATTTTCAGAAGCGGTTCCGCTCTGCCGAGGGCAAGCACTTTCTCCGCCGCTGGTGGATCTTCCGCAAGATTCGCCGCCAGTTCGGATGGAAATTCCTGGCATTCATTTGCGGCGGCGCTGCACTCGACCCTGAAACCGAAGAATTCTGGGGACGCCTCGGCTACGCCGCCATCCAGGGATATGGCCTCACGGAAACAACATCGCTGATCAGCGTGAATCATCCTTTCAAGCTGGGCAAAGGCTCGATCGGAAAAGTGCTGCCCGGACGCGAACTCAAGCTTGCCGAAGACGGCGAAATTCTGGTTCGCGGTGGAGGCGTCGCCGCTGCTTCTTGGGATGCCTTCGGCCGCCACGACCTTACCGGCGACCAGGGCTGGTACTGCACGGGCGACGTCGGCGCTCTCGACGAAGCCGGCAATCTGTATTTCAAAGGCCGCAAGAAAGAAGTGATTGTCACTCCGGCGGGCCTCAACATCTATCCTGAGGATCTCGAAGCTGCATTGCGCCGCCAGCCCGAAATAAAAGATTGCGTGGTTGTCGGCATCGCGCGCAGAGGAAACGACCGCGAAGAGAATGCCGAACCTTGCGCGGTCGTGATTCTGCGCGACGAAGCCAGCGCCGCAACCCAGGGTGGCACGAGTGGCAACTGGATTCTTGAGCAGATCGTCCAGCGCGCCAATCAATCGCTGGCCGAATATCAGAAGATACGTATGTGGTTCGAGTGGCCGGAAGAAGACTTCCCGCGGACCAGCACGCAAAAGCCGCGCAAGAATTTGATCCAAGAAGTCGCCCAGAAACACTTCCTCGCAGTCGACTCGAAATCCGGAAGCAGCCCGGCCCCCGGGGCGGAGCCCGATTCACTTGCGGAACTAATCGCCCGCGTCGTCGGACGCCCTGTTTCCGGGCTCCGAGCCAACTCCAATCTCGACTCCGACCTGGGACTCAGTTCGCTCGATCGTGTGGAACTGATGGGCGCATTAGAAGACCGCTACCAGGTCGACCTCAGCGAAACCCGCTTCAGCGCTGTCCATACCTTAGGCGACCTCGAACGGATGCTCCGCCACGGGTCATCACCAGAACCCCAGCAGAAAGCCCAACCGGAAGCCCAGCAGAAAGCCGTGTATCACTATCCCCGCTGGACCTTGCGCTGGCCCGCCACGTGGCTGCGATTTCCGGCTCATTATCTATTGTTGCGCCCGGCGATTGTGCTGCTCGGGTGGGCTCGAATCGAGGGTCGCGAGAACCTGCGCGGTGTGACCGGCCCGCTTCTCGTGGTCTGCAATCACATCGCCGACGTGGATTTCGCATTCGTCCAAACCGCATTGCCCGCGCGCTTCCGCCATCGCCTGGTCACGGCTACTCGCGGCGAAGACCTTGAAGCCTTGCGCACCCCTGCTCCGTCCCGCGGATTTTTCGCGAGCATCTACGACCGCATGCTGTGGATGCTGGGCGTCTCTCTGCTGAATCTTTTCCCTCTGCCTCGCGAAGCCGGATTCCGGCAAAGCTTTGCCTACGCCGGAGAAGCCGTCGACCGGGGGTACAGTGTTCTGGTTTTCCCCGAAGGCCGCCATACCGTGGATGGAAACATAAATTCTTTTCGCGCCGGCGTTGGACTGCTGGCCAGCAACCTCAGCATTCCGGTTTTGCCTATGCGAATTCTGGGATTATTCGAGGTGAAGCTGGCAGGGAGGAGGTTCGCCGCGCCGTGGAAGATTCGCGTGCGCATCGGCCAGCCGATGAAATTCGAGCCGGGGACCGATCCCCGGCAGATCGCCGCCGCGCTGCAAAAAGCTGTGGAGCTTCTTTAGCGGGCTATCTCATAAGTCCCGTGGCCGGGAACGAGCGAAGCCGCAGAGGCTGAAGAGGCGTCTTTATTATTCTTCGTCTCCCATTGGTTCTTCCATCTGCAAGGTGGATTCAATCTCAATCTCCGGCAGTTTTGCTTCGTGCAGCTTGCGATTGAGTTCGGGTACTGCATCTTTCTTGAACGCGGCCCAACGCTTGATCACGGCAGCGCCGTCATGTTCGACCGTCGCGACAGCTGCCAACTGGGCCGATGTGGGCATCGCATCTACGTGCCAAACCTGCCCATAGAGCGTGCTCGCAGTTCCGTTCACCTCGAGTAGAGTAGGCTCCTCGGCCTTCGCGCCGCCGAATTCTTCGGCGCCGCCCAGCAGCGCCGCAAGTTCCGATTGAAAGGTCTGAACCGCCTCTCCGGCCACTCTCAACGGCTCGCTCTGCTTCTTGACCTGTGCGTCAATCGAATTAGCCTGCTGAGCCGCCAGCGAAGTCTGGCTCATAAGAGATGACAACCGCTTCTCCAGGTCGAATTTCCTTTCCAGTCCCAGCGCCGGAGTTTTCACCCGTGGGTCCATCTTCACGGTCAAGGCTGCTGTCTGGGTCTTGCCGTTCGCAGTCAGACGCACAGTGTAGTGCCCGGGCAGCGCCGTAGGCCCCAGAGGCAAACGCGGCGTGTCTCCCTGAATCGCCGCGATGGGGTATTCGTGCCGCATTGAATCCGGAGTCTGATAATGCAGGTCCCATACCCAGCGGTGCATGCCCGGCTCGGCCGAAAGCGCACGGAACGGACGCAGCCAGTAAAGCGGGATCAGCTGCTTCTTCAAATCAGCTTCGGAAGCCTCAGGCTGGTCGGTGCTCGAAAAGCTGCGCACCATCTGGCCGTGCGCGTCTAGTATCTCCAGCTTTACCGCGCCTGCAACCGCGCTTCCGAGATAGTAGTCAATCACCGCGCCGTCTGGAGGATTCGCCGCGGCCGGTTCATCCGGCGGAAGGGGCGTGTCGGTGTAGGTGTCCCGCTGCACCCGATAAGCGGGAGTGGGTGCGAAAAGATGCGCATCCGAACTCAAGACTGCTTCCGAAATCTGGCGCAGCGGAGTGATGTTGTCCAAAATCCAGAAGGACCGTCCGTGCGTTCCCACGATGAGGTCGTTATCTTGAATCCAGAGATCGCGCATCGAAGTGTGCGGCAGATTCAACTGCAGCGATTGCCAATGGTCGCCGTCATCGAACGAGACCCAAACCGCATTCTCCGTGCCGGCAAATAGCAAACCCTTGCGCACCGGATCCTCGCGCACCGTATCTGCCGGCCCAAAATCCGGAAGCCCGGCCGTGATCAACTTCCAGTTCTTGCCGCCGTTGTGCGTGCGATAAATGTAGGGATGAAGATCGTTGATGCGAAAGCGGCTCACCGATGCGTAAGCAGTCTCCTCATCAAAGTGCGAAGCGGCAATTTGTGTAACCTTGCTCCACGGCGTGAGCTCTTTCGGCGTAATCCCATTCCAGTTTTTCCCGCCGTCGCGAGTCAGCCAGATGAGGCCGTCGTCAGTTCCCGCCCATAGAGTACTCACGCTCTTGAACGAAGGCGCCAGCGCGTAGATCACGCCGCGCTGCTTCTCCGCGCCCTTGCGGACAAGTTTGCCCACACTCGGCGGGACACCCGGATGCTCCCGCGTCAGGTCGCCGCTGATGGTTTGCCAGGTATTCCCGCCGTCGATGGTCTTGAAAAGTACGTCGGTCGCGTAATAAAGAATGTGCGGATCAACCGGAGAAAACATGGTCGGTTCGGTCCGGTCCGTCCGGTATTTGTCACTGCGCACCGGAATCGGAGTTACGTCCTGCACCTGCCCTGTCGACCAGTGAAACCGTGAAAGTTCACTGCGCCCGCCTCCATAAATAATGTCCGCGTCGAGCGGATCGGGCGCCACGTAGCCATATTCGATCACGCCCACGGGATGCCATTCGCGGTAGGTGATCGCGCCGTCGTTGCCCCGGCTTGAAATGCAGACCGACCCGCTCTCCTGCTGTCCTCCGCACACGCGATAGGGAAACGTATTCGTCACGGCCACGTGATAAATCTGCGCGGTTGGCTGGTTGTACCAGGAACTCCAGCTGGCTCCTCCATTCACGGTCACCAGCGCGCCCTGGTCGCTCACCAGCAGAATATTGTTGCCGTTGTTGGGATTGATCCACAGATTCTGGTAGTCGTCACCGCCCGGCGCGCCCCGGAATCCCGCCCACGTTTTTCCGCCATCGATCGAGCGCATCGTCACTGTGCTGGCGACGTACACCATGTCCGGATTCTTCGGGTCAACTTTCGGAATCGGCAAATCGCCTCCCCCGATTCTCCCCGAGGCGCGCGGATCGTCGGTGATCTGCGCCCAGTTTTCCCCCGCATCATCCGAACGATAAACAGCAAGCTTGCCCCCGCTTGTACCCAAAGTCGCATAAAGGCGCCGCGCATCGCTGGGCGCGATGGCTACATAGATTTGCGAAAGATCGGTAGGCAGGCCGTTGCTGAGCGGCCGCCACGTGGCGCCTCCGTCGACCGACTTGAACAGTCCACCCTTGCTGCCGTTGAATTCGTTGCCGTCTTCCCACGGGCCTTCACGCACTTCCCACATCGAGGCATACACAACATCAGGATTCGACGGATCAATCTCCACGTCCGAGCCGCCGGTGTTCTCGTCCTTGGAAATCACTTTCTGCCAACTCTGCCCGCCATCGGTCGAGCGGTAAATTCCTCGCTCCTCGCTCGGCCCGTAAGGATGCCCCAGCACCGCGGCGAACACCCGATTCGGATCGCGGGGATCAACCGCCAGCGCAGGAATCTGTTGTCCGTCGCGCAATCCCAGATGGGTCCAGGTCTTTCCCGCGTCCGTGGATTTATAAATTCCATCGCCCACTGAGAGATCCGGGCGATGCAATCCTTCTCCGCTGGCCACGTAAATAATGCTTGCATCCGAAGGCGCAACCGCGATCGCCCCGATTGATTGTGTCGGCTCGTGATCAAAAATGGGATTCCAGGTGCGGCCGAAATCGTCCGTCTTCCAGACTCCGCCGTTTACCTGCCCGATATAAAACACGTTGGGTTGGCTTGGAACGCCCGTAGCGGCGCGCGTTCGCCCGCCGCGGAACGGACCAATCATCCGCCAGTGCAGGTCCTGATACGAGCCCTCGGGAATCTGTTGTGCGGGGACCGAACTCACTGACACGAAAAACAACGCAACCGCGAATAGACGCACCACCATCCTAGATCTGATCATTTCCCCCTCAGACACGAAAGCGAGCTACCTAGGATAATCCAAAATGTTCCTGACCGCGGCATATTGCTCGATACCCGAAAAAACCGTCGAGCTCCGCTCGACCGTACAGCCGGGGGCGGCGGTCACCACATAACACTCTCCATCTCTGCCTCTGCCGTTACAATGACGTGAACATGATTGCCCATCTGCGCGGGAAACTGCTGGCCAAACACCCGAACCGAGCTGTCGTTGAAACCGGCGGCGTCGGCTACGAAGTCACCATTAGCGTACCCACATTTTCCGATCTGCCCACGCTCGCTACCGAAGTGTCGCTGCACATCCATACGCATGTGCGCGAAGATTTAATCGCGCTCTATGGATTCCTGCGCCCATCGGAAAAGCTGTTGTTCGAGAAGCTGATCACTGTGAGTGGAATCGGCCCCAAGCTGGCGATCACCATCCTGAGTGGAATGCCCGCGGACGAAATGGTGCGCGCCATCCGGGGCAACGACATCACGCGCCTCACGCGCATTCCTGGCATCGGGAAGAAGACAGCCGAGCGCATGGTGCTCGAACTGCGTGACAAACTGCCCGAGCCGGGACCGGGCTCCGTACCCGCCACTCCGACGATGAGCGCCACAGAAGAAGATGTATTGTCAGCCTTGGTCAACCTTGGCTATCAGCGGCCCGCCGCAGAGAAGGCTCTGGGCGTCGTAACGAAAAACGGCACGGCCGCAACCTTCGATGCAATGTTTCGCGACGCGCTGGCCGCGTTGTCGAAATAGCCTCCGGCCACTCTCGGATGCGGGCCGAGGATTCGCTCCGCAAATCAGCCAGAAAATTGCAGCAGTCGGTGGACCACCCTGAGCCAGTCCACCACCGATGCCTCGGCCAGTTACGGTGCTTTAGTCGGATTGCTCTAGAGCGCGACCTCGGGCATTGCCTGCCAGAACGATCAGAACGATCAGCGGGAGGGCTGCGAACCCGATCGTGAGATTGTTGTACATGCATGACGGTTACCCTTCTACTTCTCAGTTTCGCTTCTCACTTTCATTTCCGCCGGAATGATTCGGCTCTGTTCGGAAACTAATCTGCGCTGAGAATGAGCACAAGGATTCCGGTCGCTACGGATGGTCGTAGCTTTTCATTTTGGGTTGCTGGTCGTGGTGCGGGGAACGCGCTCACCTGCTCTCCTGTGACGCGCAGGCCGCATGGCAAGAAAGTTGTGGTCAGAGGTTAAGTCGAACAGCCGCGATTATTTTCCGATGCAGAACGTACTGAAGATCAAATTCAATATGTCGTCGTTTGTGGTGGCGCCGGTGATCGAATCCAGCGGACGTAGAGCGCCATAAAGATCGAGCAGCAGCATTTCATGCGGAACCTTGCCCGTCACCGCATTCTTTGCCGCCGCGAGCGCCGTTAGCGCATCCCGTACCAGCCCCTGATGCCGGACATTCGTGAGAAATCCGCTCTCCACCTGCGTCCCGGCGTCGCCGCCCACATGCCGCAAAATCTCGTCGCGTAACCCGGCAATTCCCTCGCCCGTCAAAGCAGAAGTATGAATCGAAGACTGGCCCCTGGCCCCTGATCGCTGGCCACTGAATTCTGACCCCTGGCCACTGCCCTTCAGATCCCACTTGTTCCGCACTACAATCGTGGGCCGGCTCTCGGCGAGCCGCAGCAAGTCATCGTCCTCTGCAGACGCAGGTTGCAAAGCATCCAGCACCACCAGCACCAGATCGGCATCCGCCAGCGCTTCTTTGGATTTGCGAATGCCAATCGACTCCGCCTCATCGAGAGCCTGGCGAATGCCCGCCGTATCCACGAGCTTCACCGGGATGCCGCCGATCGCAACCGTTTCCGTCACCAGATCGCGCGTTGTTCCCGGGGTGGCCGTGACAATCGCCCGCTCCCGCTCCACCAGGCGATTGAACAAACTTGACTTGCCCACATTGGGCCGCCCCACAATGGCCAGCGTCAGCCCTTCGTGAACAATCTTGCCATAAGCAAAGCTGGCGGCAAGTTGTTCCAGTGGCTTCTCGACGGCGTCGATGCGTTCGCGAATTGCGGCATCCGGCAGCACCGAAACGTCGTCCTCGGCGAAGTCGATGCCAGCCTCGAGCACCGCGATCAGCTCAACCAACCTCTGCTTGATCGGCTGCAGCCGCTTCGACAACGCGCCTTCTAGTTGCTGCGCCGCCACCTTCGCCTGATACAGGGTCTGCGATTCGATCAGATCGCGCACCGCCTCCGCCTGCGCCAGATCGATGCGTCCATTCAAGAACGCTCGCATCGTGAACTCGCCCGGCTCTGCCAGCCGCGCCCCTGCCACCACGCAAAGCTCGACGATGTGCCGCAGCACGACCGGCGATCCATGCGCGGAAATTTCAACGATGTCGTCGGTAGTATAAGAATGCGGTCGCGCAAAGTAGGTGACCACGACCTCGTCGATCCGCTGAGCAGATTCGTGTGAAGTAGGGTTGTGTGGAGCGGGCGCTCTTATCTGCTTAGCCGGCAGAGGATCAAAACTGGAAGGACTCTTTGATGATTCTCCCGCGGTATTCTGAGCTTTAGTTGTCGTTAAGCGGGGAGCAGTGCCCGCTCCACAGGGTTCCACAAGTTCCCCAAAAACTGCCCGGCCGGCTTCCATATCATGCCTCAGCCGTAACAGAGGCGCGACAATCGCTCGCGCCTGCGCTCCGGCAACCCGCACCACGCCGATCCCCCCGCGCCCCGCAGGCGTAGCAATCGCCACAATCGTGTCGTCGAGGTTCACGCGCCGATTGTAACGGGTACACTAAGACGGAACCAACGCTGGACACCCCACCTCTAGCTTCTTTTGCGAGAAGTGGGGCTTTGGAATGCAACCATTGACGATCTGATCTGGGGCACACAACTTGTCCGTAGCCGACGAATTGCTAAAAGCCAACGAAACCTTCGCCCGCAATTTCACTCTGGGAGATCTCGCCGTCCGCCCCAAGCGGCACGTTGCCGTCCTGGCCTGCATGGACTCGCGCATTCTT
>Ga0209006_10000711_pt1 | contig 30947 bp, 29 predicted proteins | sample JacPin_JW_Ref_O2_FD_188567 | JGI IMG/M metagenome (GOLD analysis project Ga0209006, IMG submission 188567) | Forest soil microbial communities from Algoma, Ontario, Canada - Jack Pine, Ontario site 1_JW_Ref_O2 (SPAdes) (version 2) | ecosystem: Environmental > Terrestrial > Soil > Boreal...
TGGAAGATGATTACCAGGCCGGCAGTGACAGCGGCAATATGGCCTGGGCCATGCTGGCACTACTGACGCTGCACGCGGCCAGCGGCGATCAACGCTATCGCGACGGCGCACTGCGGCTGGCACGCTGGGTTGAGGGCACGCTGGATGCGCGCGGCGCCGGTGGCTTCATCGGCGGCTATTTTGGTCACGAACCGGCGCCGCAGCGACTGGGCTGGAAGTCCACCGAGCACAACACCGATCTGGCGGCCGCGTTCGCGATGCTGGCGCGCGTGACCGGCGATGCCCATTGGCGGCAGCGCGCGGCGGTTGCCGATGATTTTGTCGCCGCGATGTGGAACGCCGGCTGCGGCTGCTTTGCGGTGGGCACGGCCGAGGATGGCGTGACGCTCAATCCGCTGCTGGCGCTCGATGCGCAGGTGTGGCCGTTGATGGCATTGCCCGGCGCCGTGACCCGCTATGCGGCGGTACTCCAGACGATCGATCGCAGGCTGCGTTTCGAGGCCGGATACAGCTACAGCGACGCCGGCGGCGGACTGTGGATCGAAGGCAGCGCGCAGGCCGCGCTGCTGCTCGAGCTGCTGCATCGGCAACAGCGCGCGCGAGCACTGCGCGCCGCGATCAATGGCCAGCGCACCGCGGATGGCGGCTACTACGCCAGCGGCACTGCCGTGACACCCACCGGCTTCATGCTGGCCACCGATCCGAGCAAGCCGCGGGTTTATTTTCACCTCGAGCACCTGGGCGCGGGCGCGTGGGTGGCGCTGGCCGAACGCGGCTACGATCCGTTCACCGGCGGTCGTAGCCTGCCGCCCTGACGGGTAGAATTCCGATCCAGTGTCTACGTCGAGGTCCGGCAGGAGCGGGGGTTGAAAGCGTTGGTAAGCACCGAGTGGTTGGCGTCCGAGTTGGAGTCGAGCGATCTGATCGTATTCGACGCCAGCTGGTATATGCCGGCGGAGCGGCGCGATCCGCTGGCGGAATATCGACTGGCGCACATTCCCGGGGCGCTGTTCTTCGACATCGATGCGATCGCCGATAGCGAGTCGGCGCTGCCGCATATGGTACCTACTGCGGCTCGGTTCGAGCACATGCTCGGCGCGCTCGGCGTATCGGCCGACAGTCGAGTCGTGTTCTACGATCAGAAGGGCGTATTTTCCTCCGCTCGCGGCTGGTGGCTGATGCGTCTGTTCGGTCATCTGCGCTGTGCGGTGCTCGATGGCGGCCTGCCGAAATGGCGTCGCGAAGGCCGCCCGCTGCAGCACGGTGCGGCCGCCACGCCGAAGGCGGCGGCATTTCACGCCAGCCTGAACGCGCGCTACCTGCGCGGCCTGGGCGATGTGCTGCAGAACCTGCAGTCCGGGCGCGAGCTGCTGCTGGATGCGCGGTCGGCCGATCGCTTTCACGCGCGCGTGCCGGAGCCGCGCGCGGGTGTGCGCGGCGGTCACGTGCCCGGCAGCCGCAACCTGCCGTTCACGGAATTGCTGAGCGACGAGCAGACGCTGCTGCCGGCAGCGCAGCTGCGCGCGCGCTTCGAGGAGCGAGGCGTCGATGAGCACACTGCCGTCGTGACGAGCTGCGGCTCGGGCCTGACCGCGGCGGTGCTGACTCTCGGACTCGAAGTCGCAGGTTTGCCGATCGGCGCTCTCTACGACGGCTCCTGGAGCGAATGGGGCGCGCGCCCGGAAACTCCCGTTGAAGCCTGAGTCACCTTCGTCTGCCGACAGCCCGGCCGCGCCGCCGCCGCGCGCGTTCGACGGTTTGCGGCTCATCGCGCTGCTGAAATTCGGCAAAGCGCTGTTATTGATTGCCACCAGTTACGGCGTACACCGGCTGCTGGACGCGGCGCTGGTCGAGCGCCTGTACGTCTGGTCCGCGGCATTGAACGATGATCGCATGGAGCGCAAGCTGTTGATGCGGGCGCTGACCTGGGTCGAGGGCCTGGGTGCAAAGAAGATCCAGATTTTCTTTGCGGTGACGGTGGCCTATACCGCTGTGGTACTGGCCGAGGCGATCGGGCTGTGGCTGCGGCGCGCCTGGGCTGAATGGCTCACCGTGATTGCTACCAGCTCGCTGATCCCGTTCGAGCTGTGGGAGCTGATCACGCGGCCGCCCGGCCGCCGGCTGGCAATCGCCGCGACACTGCTGCTCAATCTGCTGATCGTCTGGTATCTGGCGAGGTTGCTGCGGACGGCGCTGGCACACCAGGCGCACCCGGACCCGAGCGGATGATGCCGGCACGCAGCCGGGGAATCACACCAGCTTGAGATCCAGTGGCGCTGCCTGCTGGAAGATGCGCTCGCACTGCGCCGGCGAGAGCGCCCAGAGCGAACGAAACAGGCCACCAAGAACGGCGCGGTAATCGTTCAGCACCGGATAGTCCCGATCCTGGAATAGCGTGGCGCGCTCCAAGCGCTGTTGCGCGCCGGCCATGCGGCCGCCATCGATCGCGCCGCCGAGCACCCAGTACACGGTGCCGTGCCCATGGTCGGTGCCATGATCGCCGTTCTCGCGAAAGGTGCGGCCGAATTCCGACAGCACCACCACCACGGTGTTGTTCCATTCGCTGCCGAGGGATTGGGCGAATGCCTGCAGGCCGCGGCCGAGGCCAGTGAGATTGCTCGCCAGCGCGCCCTGCGCACCACCCTCGTTGACGTGCGTATCCCAGCCGCCGATGTCGATGAAACCGATGCGGTAGGTATCGCGCATCAGCTTGCCCATGCGCTCGGCTTCCAGCTCAAAGCCCTTGATGTTGATTGCGTCGCGGCCCGAGGCGAGCATCTCGTCAGCCATCGCCTGCGCCACTTCCTGTCGCAGCTCCAGGCCGTTGGCAACGGCACCCTGCAGCCGATGACCGGCGTACATGTCGCTCAGAATGCGCGCCTGGCGCTGATCGAACGGCGGCTTGCCGATATTCTTCAGCGACAGGTTGGCCACCGGAGTGCTGCCCTGAAACGACAGCGGCAAGGCGTCGGTAAAGGCGATCGCGGGCGCGCTGGCGGCCGCGGAGGTGGTGAGTGTTTCCGCCAGGCGCGCCATGAATCCCGAGCGGTAATCGCGCGCGCCGTTGCCTGGCTGACCGAGCTCGATACTGTCCTGGGTTTCAAAGTGGCTGCGCGTCAGGTCGTCGGTGCCGGCGAACGGCACGAACGCCACCTGCTTCTGCAGATACATCGCGCCGATCGTGTCGCGCAGAGCGGGCGCCAGTGCCCAATCGCCATCGAGCGCGAGCGCACCGGCCGGCGCGGCGGCATCGGGCCGCGCGATCGCGATGCTCGGCCGTGCCTCGTAGTAGTAGCTGCTCGCATAGGGAATCAGCACGTTGGTTGAATCGTAGCCGCCGCGCAGGAACAACAGCAGAAAGCGCGGACCGCCGGCCGGCGCTGCATAAATTCGCCCGTACACGCCAAGGCCGGCGAGCGCGCTGCAGCCGAGCTGCAGCAGTTGGCGGCGCTTCATCGCGGACTACTCATAATTGAAGTCCGGCGATGACAGCAGAAACGTGTTCCATTCCTGCTGCGAATTGGCTCGCTCAAGCGCAGTACGGGTATTTGCAGCCAGGAACGGTTGCAGCGTCTCGAAGTAGAGGCGATTGGAGAGCTGTGGAAAGCCGCTGCCGGTTGCCGGCGTGCCGTCTTCCGGATCGAACAGCCCGGCATTGCCCGAGCCGATGGCACGCGCAATCTCGAAGCGGCGGCTGATCTGCCCCGGGCTGGCCCAATTTGCTTCGCTCAACGGATAGCCGTCGGGCGTGGGGCGGTTATACGGTGCCTCGCCCAGAGCGTTGAGCCAGTTGAGCATTGGACGGGTGTTGCTGATGGCGCGGCCGTCGTACGCGAAACGCACCGCCGAGACGACATAGCGCATCGGGTCCTTGAACTTGCCGCCGAGTGAGGCGCTGAATTCACGCGCCAGGAACATGGTGCGCAGTACCGCGCTGATATCACCGTCGGTGCGCTGGAAGGTCTGCGCCATCTTGTCCACCAATTGCGGCGGCGGGCTGTCGGCCACGAAGTAGCCTGCCAGCTGGCGCGAGATGAAATGCGCGCAGGCCGGCTGGCGCACGATCAGCGTCACCGCGTCGTCGATTTCCGCGAATCCCTTGCCGGCGATCGGCTGGCCGAGAAGTATCTTGTCGCCGAAATCATGGCGCGCCGGGTTGAACTCGAAGGCGCCGCGGCGCACATACAGCGACTGCCATTGCGGCTTGAGCCTGGGCGCCTCGCCGCTGTTGATGCCTATGCCGGTGAGGATGCGGGCCAGCTGCTGCACGTCCTGCTGCGTATAGCCGGCATCGACTCCGAGCGTATGCAGCTCCATCAGCTCGCGAGCGTAGTTCTCGTTGATGTGGCCGGCCGCGTTCTGCTGGTTGTCGAGGTACTGCAGCATCGCCGGGTGTTCGAGCGTGGCGAGCACCAGGTTCTTGAAGTGTCCGAGCGCGTGCGGGCGAATTGCGTGCTCCTCGTAGTCACCGACCAGCCAGCGGAGGTTGGCCTTGTACTGGTGAACGCTGAAGTGGTTGAGCCAGAACCACACCATCTGCTCCTGCAGCTGCGAGGGCGAATACAGCGCGCGCAGCAGATCGCGCCGCGCCGCCTCGTACGCCAGCTTGTTGCCGGAATCGTTCAACGTTTTGCGTGCCAGCTCCTTCTCCGGGCCATCCGCCATCGCATTGATGCTCTTGTAGGCCGCCTGCACCTCCGCCAGTCGCTGCGATGGCTCGAGGTGCGACAGATCCATCGCCTCTATCTGGCTCGCAATCGCGGGCGGCAGCACGTTATCGTGCGCATCGAGCTGCTGCTCGAGCAGTCGCTCGCGGCCGAGCCGACGGTAGTCGGCGACGATGCGGCTGTCGAGGCCGAATCCCAGCCGCTCGAGCCACAGTACATCCTCGCGGCGCATGCTGATCAGTGGCGGCGTGCTCGCAGGCTGTTGTGCCGCAATATCGCCGCGCGGCACCGGTGCTGTGCAGGCCAGGAGAGTCAGAGCGGCCACGCCTGCCGGGATCGCTGCGCGAACTCCCGCGGCGCGCCGGTATGCGTGCGCTGGATCGATCAATATCAAAACATAACGCCGGGCGCGGGATCGCGTTGACAGGCCGGCGGCGGCGCGGTAAGAGCACTGACTGATGGTCTAAGACCGGAGAGATCGGATGACAGCCATGATTCGCCACGCCGGCGGCTGCCACTGCGGCCGCGTCCGATTCGAGGTGCTGGCACCCGCGCAGATCGATGTGTCCGACTGCAACTGCTCGATCTGCGCCAAGTCGGGTTACCTGCACCTGACCGTGCCGCAGTCGCGCTTCCGCCTGCTGTCGGGCAGCGAATGCCTGACGAGCTATCAGTTCAATACTGCGACCGCCAGGCATCTGTTCTGTTCGGTCTGCGGCGTCAAATCCTTCTACGTGCCGCGCTCGCATCCGGACGGCTACAGTGTCAACGCACGCTGTCTCGATGAAGGCACCGTGACCGCCATGCGAGTGGAGCGCTGCGACGGCAAGAACTGGGAGCAGCAGTTCCCGCAGGGCCGCGGCCGGCCGTTCGAAGAGCTGCGCGAGTGAGCACACCGCGTATCTATGGGATGTCCAGCTCCGGCAACTGCTACAAGCTGCGGCTGCTGGCCGAGCTGCTGCAGCTGCCCTACGAGTGGATCGAGCTTGATATCCGCACCGGAGTGACGCGCCAGGCGGAGTTCCTGAGCAAGAATCCCAATGGCCGCGTGCCGACGCTGGAATACGAATCGGGACGCCATCTGGCGGAATCCGACGCAATCCTGGTGTACCTGGCCGAGGGCTCGGCGTTCTGGCCTGGCAGCCGGCTCGATCGGGCGCAGGCGCTGCAGTGGATGTTCTTCGAGCAGTACAGTCACGAGCCGTACATTGCCGTGGCGCGCTTCATCTGCCTGCTGCTGCCGGCGGAGCACCCACGCCGCGGCGAGCTGGCGCGGCTGCACGAGCGCGGCTATCAGGCGCTTGCGGTCATGGAGCAGCACCTGGCGCGGCGCGCGTTCTTCGTCGGCGAGACCTGTTCGGTTGCCGATATCGCACTGTTTGCTTATACACACGCCGCCAGTGACGGCGGCTTCGATCTGCAGCGCTACCCGGCAGTGCGGGCGTGGATTGCACGCATCGAGGCCCTGCCGCGCTTCGTGCCGATGGCGGCGGAGCATTGAGCATGCAGACCATCGCCATTACTGCCGGTCTGCTGTGCCTGAGTAACATCTTCATGACGTTCGCCTGGTACGCGCATCTGAAGGAGCTGTATCAGAAGCCATGGCTGCTGGCCGCGCTCGTCAGCTGGGGCATCGCGCTGTTTGAATATCTGCTGCAGGTGCCGGCCAATCGCATCGGCTTCAGCGTGCTCAATGTGGCGCAGCTGAAGATTCTGCAGGAGGTCATCACCTTGTCGGTGTTCGTGCCGTTTGCATTTTTCTATATGAAGGAGCCGCTGAAGCTGGATTACCTGTGGGCGGCGCTGTGCATTCTGGGGGCGGTTTATTTCGTATTCCGCGGGCGGCTGGCGGGCGCGTAGCAGGACTCCACCGTATTGAAGCGCACGATCAAGTCGCCGAGCGTGGCCCAGGCGGGCATTGGTGCCGCAAAACGGGCGTCGCACAGGCAGCTGCCGCTGGCCGGCGACCCGCTGTTCAACCGCTCGGTGGAAAAAGCATTCGCGATCCTCGCTGCCTTCAGCGCCGAGCGGCGCGCGCTCAACCTGGGGGAGATCGCCGCGGCGGTCGGCATCACCCGAAGTTCGGCGCAGCGCTGCACCCACACGCTCGAGCGGCTGGGCTATCTGCGGCGCGAACCGCGCGGCGGCCGCTGGCTGCTGGCGCCCCGCGTGCTCAACATTGCCTACGCCTATTTCTCGAGCCATGCGCTCATCGACAACGCCACCACGCACCTGATCGATTTGAACCAGGCCAGCGGCGAGTCGGTGAATCTTTCCGAGCCCGACGGCAGCGACATGGTGTTCATCGCACGCTTCCCCAGCCATAAGCGATTCTTCATCCATATGCCGATCGGGCGCCGCCTGCCGATGTACTGCACGGCCGCCGGACGAGCCTATCTGTCGGCTCTGCCGCCGGCCGAGACGCAGCGAGTGCTGCGCGCATCGAGCCTGCGGGCGCTCACGCCGCACACCATCACCGACCCGAAACAGATCCTCAAGCTGATCGGCGCAGCGCGCGAAGCGGGCTATGCCTGGTGCGATCAGGAATGCTATCGCGGCGATCTGACCATTGGCGCGGCGGTGCTCGGCGATGATGGCCGTCCGATCGCCGCCATCAACATCTCCGGACCCACCAGCCGCTGGACCCTGGACGAGCTGCGCGCCAAGCTGTCGCCGCTGCTGCTCGAGACGGCGCGCGCGGCATCGGCAGGCGAATCGCGCCTGCGTCACTGAATGCCTGCGCTTGACGGGCAGCGTTTAGCTGCCCTACTGTGGCTGCAGATATCGATCCGAAAGAATCGATCATCGATCAATCAACGCTAGCGGAGGTCAGCTTGTCACAGCAGCTCAGCCGGTCGCTGCGGCCGCGCCACGTCGCGATGATATCGATCGGCGGCATCATCGGCGCCGGGCTGTTCGTCGGCAGCAGCGTCGCCATCTCCGCCAGCGGTCCGGCCGCGGTCCTGAGCTACCTGCTGGCGGGTGTGCTGGTTCTGATGGTGATGCGCATGCTGGGCGAGATGGCGGTGGCACTGCCGACCACAAGCTCGTTCACCGAATTCGCGCGCGTGGGGCTCGGCCCATGGGCCGGCTTCATCTGCGGCTGGCTCTACTGGTATTTCTGGATCATCGTAGTGCCGGTGGAGGCGATAGCGGGCGCGAATATCCTGCACCAGTGGCTGCCGCTGCCGGCCTGGCAGCTCGGTCTCGGGTTGATGGCGGTGATGACCGCGGTCAATCTGATGTCGGCGCGCTCGTACGCCGAGTTCGAATTCTGGTTCGCATCGATCAAGGTGGCGGCGATCATCGTCTTCATCACGCTGACTGCCGCGTATGTGTTCGGCTGGACTTCGCCGCAGGGCGCGACGCTCGGAAATCTCACCCGCTACGGCGGCTTCATGCCGAGCGGGCCGATATCGGTGCTCGCGACCGCAGTCACGGTGCTGTTTGCGCTGACCGGCGCAGAAATCGCGACCGTGGCCGCGGCCGAATCGGCGGAACCGGCGCGGGCGGTGGCGCGGCTGACTACCTCGGTGATCGTCCGCATCCTGGTTTTCTACGTGCTGTCCATTTCCCTGATCGTGGCGGCAGTGCCGTGGACGCAAGTGCGCGCCGGAGAATCGCCGTTCACGCTGGCACTGCGCACCATGCATTTCGGCTGGGCCAGCACCGCAATGAGCGCGGTGATCCTGACCGCCGTGCTGTCGTGCCTGAACTCGGCCTTCTATGTCTGCTCACGCGTGCTGTTCCTGCTCGCCGCGCACGGCGACGCACCGCAATGGCTGGTTCAGGTCAACGCGCGCCACGTGCCCACCCGATCGGTCTACATCGGCGCGATCGCCGGTGTGATCGGTATTCTGTCGGCGACGTTGTCGCCGCACCGGGTGTTTGCGTTCCTGCAGAACGCTTCCGGGGCGCTGATGGTGTTCATTTACATCCTGATCGCGCTGGCACAGATCCATTTGCGCCGCGAGCGCGTGCGGCGCGGTGAGCCGCAACCGGCGCTGCTCATGTGGCTGTTTCCGTGGGCAAGCTATGCGACGGTGCTCGGCTTTACCGCCGTGGTGGTGGCGATGGCCGTGACGCCCGGACAGCAACAGGACCTGTACTTCAGCCTGATCACCCTGGTGGTGGTGTTCGTGGCGTACGCTGCCCTGCGCCGCCGGCGGCGGCTCGGGCGGCCGGCTGCGGTCTTGCCGTAACGCGGCCGCCGCCAAGACGCGGCATCGGCCCGATGATCATCTGCGGTAGATGAATGTGACACCGAAGGTGCGCGGTCGAAAAGTGTAGTCGCGCTGCAATCGGCTGTTGCCGGTGCCGGGGTCGATGGTGAAGTTGTAATCGGTCAGCGCGTGCGTATCGGTCAGGTTGTCAATGAAGGTCTCGACCGACAGTTCGCCGAAATTCATGCCGCCGCGCAACGACAGGAAGTTGGTCGAGGGCAGCGAGAAAGCGGCCGGATCAAATTGCGAGGTGTTCGGATCCTGGTTCGGCGGCAGCCACTTGGGTCGCCCCTGGTACTCATCGTCGGCTCGAACGAACGACTCGCGGGCAAAGGCGATGAACTTGTACTCGACCCCGATCGATGCGGTGAACGGCGCCGCCGGCCTGCCGCCTCCGGTTTCGCTGCTCTGTCCGGCGATGGCGTCACCGTTGGCTACGATCGGGGTGGTCTGCAGCGGCGAGAACCTGGAGTCCTGCGTATAACGCGCCTCGGTATAGCCGGCGGTGAGTTCGGCCGAAAAGGCGCTGGTCACGGCGAATTCGGCCTGCAGATCGGCGCCCTTGGCGACCGCCTGGCCGAGGTTGGCGATAAACGAAATCTGGCAGATCGGCGGGATCACGGTCTGCTGGATGTTGTGCCAGCGGATGTAATAGATGCTGCTCGCGAGCCGGACGCGGTTGTCGATGTTGTTCTTGGCGCCGATCTCATAGCTGTCCACGGTGTCGGAGTTGTAGGTCGCGGGGGAGGCGGTGATGCCGAAGTTGGCGAAATCGGCAGCGCATGCTGCCTGCGGCACCGGATTGTTGGCGCCGCCGGGGCGGAATCCCTTGGCATAGGTCGCGTAGAACAGATCATTCGGATCCATCTGGTAGGCGAGGTTCAGCTTCGGGGTGAATGAATTCTCCTTCTTGTCGCCGCTATTGGCCTGCGGCGCCAGAAACAGCTGCGGGCCGCCGGTCAGGGTGTTGAAGGAGTACTCGGTCTTGGAGTAGCGCAGCCCCACGGTCGCCTTCAGGCTGTCGGTGATGCCATAGGTGGCCTCGCCGAACCAGGCCAGCTGCTGGTCGCGGGCATGGATGTTCAGGAAATAAGAGTCGTTCGGGAAGGCAGCGACATAGGGGACCGGATTGCCGTCGGGATCGGTAAACACGTCGGTGTACGGCACACCCGCGACCGCCTCCCAGAAATCGTTGAGCTGCGGGTCATGAATCTGTTCGAGATAGGTCTGGCGATTGGAGCTGAAGAAGATGCCGGTGGTCCAGATCAATCTAGCGCTTGCATCGCTCGAGAGCAGTCGCACTTCCTGCGTGACGTTCTGCTGGGTGTTATCGATGGTCGAAGGCGACCGGTAGTTCGCGATGGCCGCCGGCAGATGGATGCCGTTGCCGTCGACCAGCGGCCAGCTGACGCTGGGGAGAAATGGTACGAAGCCGGAAGACTCCGTGTTGCTGTTGAAGCTCTGGTAGAAACCGAGGTTGTAGAGCGTGCCTTCGTAGCCGGTCTGCTCGGCGCGGTGGTAATACGAGGTATTCGAGATCACGTGGAAGGCGTCGAAATCGGCCTCGATCTTCAGCGCCGGCAGATAGAATTTGTCAGGCGTTGCGCGCGCCGTCGGGTCGCCGTCTACATAGCTGTTGCTGCCCGGGTTGGAATACAGCGGCCAGTAGTTCGAGATGTCGTGCTCCTCGCGGTTCTGGTAGTAGATGCTCGGCGTCACGCTCCAGCGCTCGCTGGGTTTCCACAGCGCGGCCAGCCGCAGCAGCATGGTTTCACCGTGATTGGCGTTTTTGTCCACCACCGCGCTCTGCGGATCAGCCGCGGTCGGATCAACCCGGTCGATCCAGCCGCCGTCGCGCCGATACCAGATGGTGGCACGCGCGCCGAGCGTGCCGTCGATGATGGGGCCGCCGGCGGCAATGCCCGCCTCGTAGCTCGGCGCTCCGCCCTCGGTGTACGACAGTTCGCTGCGGCCGTAGATGCTGGACTTGTCCAGGCTGGGCGCGGTGGTGATATAGCGCACGGTGCCGCCTTCCGAACCGGCGCCGAACAGCGTGCCCTGCGGTCCGCGCAACACCTCGACGCGGTCGATATCGAATGATTTGGGCAGAGCGTCGTCCGGATTGAATGCCAGCCCGCGTATCTGGATCGGCGTGTCGTCGATATAGATACCGGTGGTGCCGGCGCCTCCGGTCGAGGAGATACCCCGGATCGAGATGTTGTTGGTGCCGGAGTTGTCGATCGCGATTCCCGGCGTGAAGCGCACCACGTCCGTGATGTCCTTGATACCCTTGGTATCCATGTCCTCCTGAGTCAGGGCGGTCACGCTGATCGGGACCCGGCTCAGGTTCTCTTCGCGCCGCGTCGAGGTCACCACGACCTCCTGCAGTTGACCAGCCTCGACTGTTGCAGGGGCGCTGTCGTCGGCGAACGCGGCGGCAACCAAGCATGCCCATGCCGGCAGCGGCAGCAGTGCCCACGCCAGCGCGCGCCAGCGCTGCGCGCGCGTTCTGGCATTCATCATCCGGCCGTTATTGGTGGTGCGCATCATGCATCTCCCCGTTTTTCTGATTGCTGCTTGAGTTTTGACAGATCCTCAAGCAATTAGAGTGCCACTCGTAAAGCCGCGCCGCTCAGGCTGGGAGCGGCGCGACGCTGCATCCGCGGCCGCGCGCTGCTCGTGATTGGTGCAGCTATGCCTGCGATGGTGACCAATGTAGTGCCCCTTCGCCGCAGACAGCTGCAATCAATAGTGTTCGTCCGGCGCGGACCCACCGGCGGCCAGATCCTTTACGACCTGGCTGCGGGTGGCCTGTACCGAGACCATCGGCGTGCGCCGCTGCACCGCCACCTCCTGCGCGGTGAACAGTGGCGCCGAGGCCGGCAACTGAGCGGCACCGAAATGTGCGGCAATCCAGTTCAGCACCTCGGCCAGCTGCGCGTCGCTCAGCATGGAGTTGGACGCCCCGGGAACACGCAGCACGTAGCTGCGACCCGCAGGCAGACGCATGAATTGCACCAGTGTTCGCGCCAGCGCCGGTACCTTGCCCGGCACGCCCTCGGCGCTGGCGCCGTGGCAGCCCATGCAGTTCAACACGTAGTCCTGCGCCGGACCGGCCAGCGCGATGGCGCTCAGGCCGGCCGCTGCGGCCAGTCCGAACAGCGTTTGTCGCAGGGCGCGGCGCGCTGCGGGCATTTTAGATTGCCGGCCGCAGGCAGCTCATTGTTCGGCCGCTCCGAGAATGACCGACACCGTACAGTGATAGTTGGAGTCGTTGTTGGCCGCGCACCAGTTGAAGTCATTGTTGCGCGACAGCCGGTAGAGCGGCTTCTCACGCTCGTTGCGGTTGCAGGCGCAGTTGCCGCAGCTGCTCTTACCGCAGCAATCGTTATACGACACGATGTAGTCGCGGCCGTCGCTCGGATTGTGGCAGGTGCCGATCCAGGCGATCACTGACGCCGATGAGCCGGGCGGACAGGAATGCGCACTGCCGCCGCAGCAGGAGCACAGAAAGCCGTCGATCGCGCAGTATTTCCAGTAGTCGCAGCTTTGCGGATCATCGCTCGGCTGGTGCGGTGGCGGCAGCGCGGCGCCGGCTGCTGCCGCGGCCTCGGCGCGGTTGACGCGGTCGATCGGCAGCAATGGCAGCAGCAGGGTGCCGGTCAGGACCTGGCCCAGTACGGCGACGAAGCTGCGGCGCGAGGTGCGCTGCGCCAGCGAGCGCGAGGACTTTTCGAATAAGCGGTCGAGCGGGTGCATCGCTTTCGCCCTAAGGGTTCAAAAACAGCCAGGGTGTCTGGCCCAGATTCTTGTCGACGTGCCGCAGATGGCCGGTCAGCGCATCGAATACCTCGACCGAGCCCTGTTCGCTGGCGGCAAACAGCAGCGGCGCCTCATCCTGCGACACCTGCACGGCTATCACCGCGTCAATCTTCAGCGGCTTCATCGGCCAGCGCGCCAGGCGCTGGTGGGTCTTGAGATCAAACACCCAGATCTCGCTGCCGCCCTGCTTATGCGAACCTTCAGCGCCGCGATGCATCGGCACATACAGGCGGCCGAGGCGGCGGTGAATGGCGCCAACCTGCGTGCCGCCGGGGCGCCAGTGACCGCGCTCCGCATCACTGACCAGCGACCACGGCGGCTGGATCGCCGGCGCAGCGCCCGAAAAGTCCACCTCGTGCACCTGTCCGAGGAACGACAGGAACGCATAGCCATTGGTGCTGGGAACGCCCTGCACGAATATCGGATCGGCATCCGGATCGAACAGCGCTGCCGACAGTGCCCGGGAGGCTTCGTGCCCTTGTGCGTCCAGCGTCACCGTCAGCAGCCGGCCGTTGTCGCACAGCGAGGACACGCGATTCGGCCCTGATGGGATCACCAGCACGCAACCGGAGGTATCGATTTCGCCCAGTACGGTCTTAGCCGCCGGGTCGAGCACGCCGAACGAGGCGGCTGGCGTGAGGTAGGAAACGTAGAGGAAGCGGCCGTCGGCGCTGTAGCCGAGATTGAAGTAGGTCGGTTCGATCATCGCGCGCTTGGGCGGCAGCGTGATTTCGGCGGCGATCGCCAGCGTCGCATTGTCGGTGAATTCCACCACATCCGTGCGTTCGCCATGGCCGCCGCGCGCAAAATAGGTGGTCGCCACGGCAGTCGTGCCGCCGTCGGGCGACTGGATCACCCCGGGGGAGAAGCCGGCATCGATTTGACCCAGGTGGCGATAGCTGTCGCCGTCGAACAGACGCACCCGTGCATCGATCTCGTTGTAGAACGCCTCATCGACCACGTACACCCAGTGCGGGCTCTTCGATGGCAGCGGTTCGATGGAGATTTTCTCGTCCGCAAGCGGCTCTGCCGCGAAGCCGCCGCCATTGGCAGGCAACAGCAGCGCGATCAGCAAGCCCAGCAGCACAGCGCCAAACTGCCACGTGCGCATCGTCAGCTCCCTACACTGCGCGATGGGTTCCGATCATAGGCGAAGCGGCAGCCGCCCGCCAAAGCATTCCGCATTCTGGCCGCGGGGGGATTCGATATGAGCGTATCGATTATCGAGTAGTATTTGCCGGTTGCGGCGGTGGCCACTACGGAGTAGCGAATGCAGTCGCTGTGGGGCGCGACGGCGACGCCGGGATCGAACCTGCCGGAACTTCGCGGTGCAGCCCGCGCCCAGGTGGTGATCATTGGCGGCGGCTACACCGGCCTGTCGGCTGCCTTGCACCTGTGCGAGTCAGGCGTGGACGTGGTGGTGCTCGAAGCCGGGCAGCTGGGCGAGGGTGGCTCGGGTCTGAACGGCGGGCAGGTCATCGCCGGTGTCAAACATGACCCGGATGCACTGGAGCGCATGTTTGGCGGGGCGCTCGGTGCACAGATGGTCGAGACCGTGGCCTCGGGTCCCGATCTGGTATTCGGACTGATACAGAAGTATCAGATCGATTGCGAAGCCACGCGCAGCGGCTGGATTCAAGCGGCGACCTCGGAGGCGGCACTGCCTCCCATCAGGGCCAGGGTCGAGCAGTGGAGGCGGCGCGGCGCGCGGATAGAACTGCTCGATCGCCAGCAGGTGAGCCGCTTGATCGGCTCGGAGCGCTATTGCGGCGGCTGGTTGGACCGCCGCGGCGGCACCGTGCAGCCGCGCTCTTACCTGCTGGGACTGGCGCGCGCGACCGAGCGCCTGGGCGGGCGCATCTTTACCGGCAGCGCGGCCATCAAACTTACGCGCGCCGACGGGCAATGGCGCGTTCAGACGCCCGGCGGGCAGGTAAGCGCCGCGACAGCCGTGCTGGCCACCAACGCCTATACCGGCGGCCTGGTCGAGACGCTTCGAACCAGCGTGGTCGCGGTGCCTTCGTTTCAGGTGGCCACCGAACCGTTGCCGCAGGATCTTAAGGCACGCATTCTGCCGCAGCGGCAGGGGGTTTCCGACACCTGGCACCTGCTACGCTACTACCGTCTGAGCGGCGATGGCCGCCTGGTGCTGGGTTCGCGCGGATTTTTCGGCGGCACGCCGGCGACCACGGCTGCGCGCCATCATTACCGAGCAGTCGAGGAGATATTTCCGCAATTGCGGGGGGTACGTTACGAATATCACTGGGGCGGAATGGTGGCTATGACCAGCGATCAGCTGCCGCATCTGCATGAACTTGGCCACGGTCTGCTCGCGGGCCTGGGCTACAACGGCCGCGGCGTCGCGATGGCCACCGTCATGGGGCGGTTGCTGGCACGACGGCTGCTCGGAGTCCCGCTCGAGGAGCTGGGCTATCCGGTGACTGCCGTGCGGCCGATTACATTGCACCGCTTCAACCAGGCCGGTGTGCGGCTGGCGATCGGGTATCAGCAGCTGCGTGCCGGCCTGGCGCGTATACGCCGGCGATTCGGCGGCTCGTCGGGAGCGCCATGAGTCTGCCAAAGATCGCGCTGCTCACGGCGCTGGTGATCGTCAACGTGGCGTTCGTCGCCGCCTGGGTACGCAACGGGCGCCAGCGTGCCGTGCGCGAGTGGCCCACGGTGGGCGATGTGCTGATCGGCTTCATCACCGATTTTGGCGATGCCCTCGGGATCGGATCATTTGCACCGACCACGGCGTTATTCAAGTTGCGCGGCAGACCGGCCGACGAGCTGATTCCGGGGACGCTCAATGTCGGTCACAACGCGGCGGCGTTTGCCGAGACGCTGATCTTTACCACCGTGGTTGCCGTCGAGCCGGTGCTGCTGGCCAGCATGGTCGCGAGCGCCACCGTCGGCGCCTGGCTCGGCGCCGGCGTCGTGGGCGGATTGCCGCGGCGTGCGGTCCAGATCTGCATGGGCGTCGCGCTGCTCACGGCCGCGGTATTTTTCATCATCGCCAATCTGGGCGCTTTCCCTGCCGGAGGCACCGCGATGGCGCTCGGCGGCTGGCGCTTCGCGCTCGCGGTCGGCATGAACTTCGTGTTTGGCGCGCTGCTGACCATTGGTATCGGCAACTACGCGCCAAGCGTGGTGTTGCTGTCCCTGCTCGGGCTGCATCCACTGGCCGCGTTCCCGATCATGATGGGCACCTGCGGCATCGTGCAGCCGGTGGCTGGTCTGCGCTTCCTCAGAATCGGACGCTTTGCCTGGGGAACCTCGCTCGGCCTGGTGCTCGGCGGAATATTCGGCGTGCTGCTGGCGGTGTACGTGGTCAAGCAATTGCCACTGTCGATGCTGCGCTGGGTGGTCATCGTCGTGGTCGGTTACGCCGCGGTGTCGATGCTGCGGTCGGCGAGCGCGCGGCAGCTCTCGCCGCAGGCTGCCTGAGCATCGAGGGCCGCGCTGTGAGCCACGTCGCGATGCTCGACCCGGTGATCGGCAGCCTGATCGTCGGCTGTTTTGTGCTGTTGTTCATCAGCGCCGCAACTCATAAATTGCGCGACCTGAACCACTTCGCGGAAGTCTTTGCCGGCTACGGCATCGCACCGCTGGCGCATCGCCGGTGGCTGTCGCGCCTGGTGCCGTTATTGGAAATCATCGCCGCGCTTGGATTGCTGGTGCCCGCATCGCGCGCCGCCGCGGCGGCGGCGGGTGCAGTGCTGCTGCTAAGTTACGCTGCCGCCATCGCGCACAACCTGCGCGCAGGCCGCGCCGCCATCGACTGTGGTTGTGGCGGCCTGGATCAGCGCCGGCCGATCGCCGCCTGGATGGTGTGGCGCAACCTGCTGCTGGCGCTGCTGCTGGGCCTGGCGATGCTGCCATGGAGCACCAGGGCACTCGAATGGACCGACGGCGCGACCCTGGGTTTCGGACTGCTGGCGATTGCGCTGCTGTATTCGTGTGCAGAGCGCCTGCTCAGTCAGCCCGGCGTGGCGCGAGATGCCGGAATGCATGGCACCCCATGAGCGCGCTGGCGATCTCCAACATCGTGCTGTGGCTGGTGGTGATCTGCCTGGTATTGGTGCTGCTCGCCCTGACGCGCCAGCTGGGCGTGCTGCACGAGCGGATTGCACCGGCCGGTGCACTGATGATCAATCGCGGGCCGGCGATTGGCGAAGCGCTGACGGCGGTTGACGTGGTCGATCTGGAGGGACGCGAGCTGCGCATCGGCGGCGCGCGCGCGGATGGCAGGAGCACGCTGATTCTGTTCCTGTCGCCGACCTGTCCGATATGCAAGACGCTGCTGCCGGTGGTCAGATCGAGCCGCCAGCAGGAGCGAGACTGGCTCGACATGGTGCTGGCAAGCGATGGTGATCCGGAGGAACACCGGCAATTCGTGCTGCAGCAGGAGCTACGCGAGTTTGCATACGTGGTGTCCGCCTCGCTTGGAATGACGCTGCAGGTGAACCGCCTGCCGTTTGCGGCGCTGATCGATGCCGGCGGCGTATTGCGCGCCCGCGGCCTGGTCAACTCGCGCGAGCACCTGGAGAGCCTGTTCGAGGCACAGCGCCTCGGGGTGGCGTCGCTGCAGGAGTATTTTTCCAGCCGGGCGTAGCAATCGCCCCGGCGGCGGCGGCGCTGGCCGTAGCGCGCACACTAGCAGTAAAGTATGGCGATGAACCCCAAACTTGCACTCGCCGGCGCCAGCGAATCCTCAGGCGCAAATGATCCGCTGCAGTCGTGGTGGATGCCGTTTACCCACAACCGGCGCTTCAAGGCGAAACCGCGCCTGATCGAGAGCGCAGCCGGCGCTTACTACACATTGACGGACAAAGGGCGCGTATTCGACTGCCTGTCCGGCATGTGGTGCACGCCGCTCGGGCACGCCCATCCGGCGATCGTGCGCGCCGTGTCGGAACAGGTGCAGCGACTCGACTATAGCCCGGGCTTTCAGTTGGGCCACAGGCCCGCGTTCGACCTCGCAGCCCGGATTGCCACGCTCGCCGGGCGGCCCAGGGATCGCGTGTTCTTCGTCAACTCCGGTTCCGAGGCGGTGGACACCGCGCTGAAGATTGCCATCGGCTATCACCGTGTGCGCGGCGAGGCGAGCCGCACGCGCGTGATCGGCCGAGAGCGCGGCTATCACGGCGTCGGGCTCGGAGGCCTGTCGGTGGGCGGCATCGGTGTCAACCGCAAGATGTTCGCGTCGATGATGATGCCCGGAGTCGATCACCTGCCTCACACCTATTCTCCCAAGGACATGCGCTTCAGCCGCGGACAGCCGCAGTGGGGCACTCACCTGGCCGATGATCTGGAGCGCCTGGTGGCGCTGCACGACGCTTCCACCATTGCCGCCGTCATCGTCGAACCGGTGCAGGGCTCCACCGGCGTGATCGTTCCGCCGCGCGGCTATCTGGAGCGGCTGCGCGAGATCTGCAGCAAGCACGGCATTTTGCTGATTTTCGACGAAGTCATCACCGGCTTCGGCAGGCTCGGCAAGCCGTTTGCCTCGCAGTTCTTCGGCGTGCAGCCGGATCTGACCACGTTTGCCAAGGCAGTCACCAACGGCGTGGTGCCGATGGGCGGCGTGTTGGCGCGGGGCGAGATCTACGATGCCTTTATGACCGGCCCCGAGTATGTGATCGAATTTTTTCACGGCTATACCTATTCCGGCCACCCGCTGGCGGTGGCCGCCGCGCATGCAACCCTCGATGCGATGAAAGACGACAAGCTGATCGAGCGCGCGGCTGAACTGTCCGGCGTGCTGGAGAATGCGGTCCATACACTGCGAGATGAGCCGCACGTGGCGGACGTGCGCAATATCGGTCTGGCCGCCGCGGTCGAGCTCGAGCCCAGCGCCGGCCAGCCAGGCGCTCGCGGCCAGCGTGCCTTCGAGCGCGGGCTGGATGAGGGAATATTGCTGCGGATCAGTGGCGATATCATCGCGCTGGCGCCGCCGTTCATCTCGAGTGAAGATGAGGTGCGCGCCATGATCGAGAGTCTGCGGCGCACGCTGCGCGCCATTGCGGCCGACTGACAGCAGGGGATGACATGAAGGCGCCCGCCGCCCAGAAACCCGTGACGACCACGGCGATGATTCCGCACTGGATCGATGGCAAGCCCGTGCCCGGTACGGGTCGCACGTCGGCGGTCTACAACCCGTCGCTCGGGCGCGTGATACGCGAGGTGGCCCTGGCTGGCGCGGAGGAAGTCGACCGCGCGGTCACGAGTGCCTCGCGCGCCTTCGCCGACTGGTCGCAGCTGCCGGCATTGCGCCGGGCGCGCGTACTTTTCCGCTTCAAGGAATTGCTGGATCGCGATGCCAAACGCATCGCGCGCGTCATCTCGGAGGAACATGGCAAGACCATCGATGATGCGCTCGGTGAGGTCACGCGCGGCATCGAAGTGGTGGAATTCGCGTGCGGCGCGCCGCAGCTGCTGAAAGGCGAGTTCAGCGATAACGTCGGCCGGGGGGTGGACAGCTACAGCATGCGCGCGCCGCTCGGGGTAGTCGCGGGCGTGACGCCATTTAATTTTCCGGCGATGGTGCCGATGTGGATGTTTCCGATCGCGCTGGCGTGCGGCAACAGTTTCGTGCTTAAACCCTCCGAGCGCGACCCATCGGCGTCGTTGCTGCTGGCCGAGCTGCTGGCGGAGGCCGGGCTGCCCGACGGCGTGATGAATGTCATTCACGGTGACAAGCAGGCGGTGGATGCGCTGCTGGATCATCCGCTGGTCGCGGCGCTGAGTTTCGTCGGATCGACCCCGGTAGCGCGCTACATGCAGGCCCGTGGCATCGCCAACGGCAAGCGGGTGCAGGCTCTGGGCGGCGCCAAGAACCACATGGTGGTCATGCCCGATGCGGATCTGACTGCTGCGACCGAGGCGCTGATCGGCGCCGCCTACGGCTCCGCCGGCGAGCGCTGCATGGCGATTTCAGTGGTGGTCGCGGTGGGCGATGCGGTCGCCGACGCGCTGATCGAGAAGCTCAAGCAGCGGCTGGCGCATCTGCGCATCGGGCCGTCGGACAAGGCTGGCGTGGAAATGGGACCGCTGGTCACGCCGGCGCACCTGACGCGGGTACGCGACTATATCGACATCGGAGTGCGCGAAGGCGCGAAACTGCTGCTGGATGGACGCGCTCACAGCGCATCCTCGCTGACCGAAGGGTTCTTTCTCGGGCCGTCGCTGTTCGATGCGGTACGCCCGGAAATGCGCATTTATCGCGAGGAAATCTTCGGCCCGGTGCTCAGCGTGGTGCGTGTTGCCGACTATCGCGCCGCGGTCGAGCTCATCAACGCTCACGAGTACGCTAATGGCACCGCGGTCTTCACCCAGAGCGGCGCGATCGCGCGCGCTTTCGCCGGCGACGTCGAGGTCGGCATGGTCGGTGTCAATGTGCCGATCCCGGTACCGATGGCGTTCCACAGTTTCGGCGGCTGGCGCAATTCGATGTTCGGCGATCATCATGCCTACGGCACCGAAGGTTTTCGCTTCTACACGCGGCTCAAGACGGTGACGCAGCGCTGGCCGGAGGCCGAATCGGTGCGCGCGGAATTTGTCATGCCGACGATGAAGTAACGGCCGATGCTCTGAGTCGCGGCCACCTCAGGCGGTCCAGTACTCCTCAATCCATTGATGCATCTGGCGCCACAGCGGCCCGGGTTTGCCGTTGCCGACCGGGCTGCCGTCGAGCGTGGTCACCGCGATCACACCGCGTGTCGCGGCGGTCAGCCAGATCTCATCGGCCGCGCGCAGCTGCGATTCGGAAACGGCGGTGACGCGCCGGGCCATGCCGTGCTGATCGGCGAGTTCCTCGATCAGGCTGCGGGTCGTGCCCGGCAGCAGCTGCGGCGAGTTCGGCGGGGTTCGAATTTCACCGTCGATGACGACCTCGATGCTGGAAGCGCTGGCCTCGGTCAGATGGCCATCGCGCAGCAGAATCACCTCAGAGGCTCCCGCCTCAATTGCCTGCTGGCGCAGCAGCACGTTGGCCAGCAGTGCCACCGACTTGATGTCGCAGCGCGCCCAGCGAGTGTCGCTGGCGGTGATGCAAGTCACCCCGCGCGCGAGCACATCTGCCGTCGGCAGCGGCAGCGGCGCACAAAATCCGAATACGGTCGGCTCGATATCCGGCAGCGGCGCATGGTTGCGGCCGTACTCGGCGCCGCGCGACACCTGCAGATAGACGTAGACGTCGCCGCCGCCATTGGCGGCAATCAGCCGCTGCACGATGGCGCTCCATTGCGCGGCGTCGTACGGATTGCGGATGCGCAGTTCGTGCAGGCTATGCGACAGGCGCGCCAGATTCGCCGGCAGGCGCCGCGGCTTGCCGTCGCGTGCCGGTATGACCTCGTACACCCCGTCGCCGAACAGAAAACTGCGATCGAGCGGCGAGACGCGCGCCTCGCGCAGCGGTATCAGGTTGCCGTTGAGATAGCAGGTCGGCAGCGGCTCGGCCACGGGCAGCGCTACTTCTGAAACCAGAGCAGCACGGTGTCGCTGAGGCGGCTCCAGATCCCGCCCTCGGGTACGTCGCCGACCGGGTACAGAGGCACTGAGGTGACCGGTTTGCCATTGACGACCACCTGCAAGTCGCCGACCTGGGTGCTGCTGCTGATCGGCGCGATCAGCCGGTGTTGCACCGTCGCCGTGGTCATGATGCTGCCGGCCTGGCCGCGCGGCACGACGATGTTGATGTCGGCCGCCGGCCCGACGCTATAGAACTCTTCGGCGGCCTTGTACACCCGGGGCTTGAGTACCGGAGTTCCGCGCCGTTTGACGTTGACGCTTTCAAAGAAGGTGAAGCCGTAATTCACCAGTGCGGCGCTCGCATCCTCCCGGCCCTTGATGCTGTTGGAGCCGAGTACCACCGCTACCAGGCGCATATCCTGCCGCTTCGCCGAGGTCACCAGGCAGTAGCCGGCGCTGTCGGTGTGTCCGGTCTTCATGCCGTCGACCGAGGCATCACGTTCCAGCAGGCCGTTGCGATTCTCCTGCTTGATGTTGTTCCAGATGAACTCGCGGATCGAGAACCACGGGTAGTACTCCGGATAATCGCGTACCAGCGCGCTGGCGAGTAACGACAGATCGTGGGCGGTGGTGTAGTGCGTCGGTGAAGGCAGGCCGCTGCTGTCGTCAAAATGCGTGTTCGCCATTCCCAGGTGCCGCGCATACTCGTTCATCAGCTGTACGAACGCGCCCTCGGTGCCGCCGACGCGCTCGGCCAGCGCGATGGTGGCATCGTTGCCGGACTGCACGATCATGCCTTTGATGAGCACCTCGGCCGGCACCTTGCTGCCAACCTGGACGAAAGTCCGCGAGCCTTCGGCCTTCCAGGCATGCTCGCTGATGGTGACCTGATCATCCAGTTTGAGCGTGCCGGTCTTGAGCGCGTGAAACACCACATAACAGGTCATCAGCTTGGTCAGGCTGGCCGGTTCCATCCGTGCGTCTGCATTGCGCTGCGCAAGCACCTGACCGCTGACGTAGTCGGTCAGGATGTAACCACGCGCATCGACCTCGGGCGGGTTCGGGGTCGCCATCGCTCCGGTCGGAGCCGCCCCGGGCGTGGCGGTGCCGGACGCGGCAGGGCTCGCGGTGGCGGATGCGGGCGCGGGGCTAGCGGGAGCGGCGTGCTTGTGAGATGCGGCCAGCGCCGGCGTCGACGCTAACAGCGGCAGACAGGCGCAGGCGAGTGCAGCGGAGAGTTTCATGCGCAACAAATTCCTGGAGCGGCTAAAGCGCGAGTGTAACGGCTGATTTCAATCTTGTGCGAGCCTTGCATTCGGAAACCCGAGCGCGTTCAGCCGTTCGATCAGGGCATCGAACTGCTGCACGCTCTCGATCGGGCCGATGCGCACGCGTTGCAGCGACTGATGCGCATCAGGCACGAGGAGCACATTCTCGAGGCCGGCAGCGCGCAGCTTGCGCACCGCGCCGTTCGCGTTCTGCAGCTGAGCGTACGCTCCTACCTGGATATAGAAGGTGCCTGCCGGCGCGGGCGTTACCACCGGCGCCGCCGGTGCAGCGGCGGCCGGTGGCGCCGGGGCGGCCGCTGGCGCGCTCGGCGCCGGGCTGACGGGTGGCACGCTGACAGGTGGCACGCTGACAGCCGGCACACTGCTGACGCCAACGCTGGCAGACTGGGCGGCTGGCGCACTCACCGGCATCGATGCGGTCAAGCTGGGCGCGGCGGCCGTCAGAACCTCGACCTGAACAAACGCCGTGCCGTTACGGATCATGTCGAGTCTGCCGGCGGCAGAATACGACAGATCGATGATGCGGTTGGCAACGAAGGGGCCGCGGTCGTTGATACGCACCACGACGCTGCGGCCATTCGACAGATTGGTGACCCGCGCATAACACGGCAGCGGCAGCGTCTTGTGCGCCGCCGTCATCGCAAACATGTCATAGGATTCGCCGGTCGAGGTGCGCAGGCCGTGAAATTCCGTGCCATACCACGACGCGACGCCGCGCTCGACGTAGCCGGCGGCGGTTGGCAGCACGACGTAGCGGTGGCCGGCCACCACATAGAACGGCGGGTTGCCGAATGCGCTGCGCGGCTCTTCGCGCGGCACCGCGTCGGGGACCTGATTGACGTCCGGCGGCTTCTGCGGCAACACGGTCGGCGGCGCGGCCGCTGGCGGGTGCGGATGACTCGGTGCGTGCGCGCAGGCGGCGAGCCAAAGCAGCGACGCTGCCGGGATCGCGCGTGCCCAGATTCGGCTGCTGGCCGGTCGGCGCGCACTCAAAGCGCAGATTCCTGCGCGACCTGCTGCTCGATGGCCTGCGCCAGGTCGAACACCGCCATCGCGTACAGCGGGCTGTTGTTGTAGCGCGTGATGACATAGAAATTCTGAAAGCCAACGCGATAGCCGTTGGCATCGGCTTGCGGTGCCGCGATTAGCACCGCCGCGGTGTCATCGGGCAGCTCGCTCGAAACCGTAAGGCCACGCGCGCGCAGGCCGCCGATCGTGTCGTTGAGCGACATATGCTCGGGCGGCATCAGGTTCAGTTCCGGCGGCAGCTGCGCCTCTGCCAGTACCGGGGCGCCGTACTGCCAACCGGCCTGGTGCAGGTAATTGGCGGTACTGGCGAAGATATCGCCCCAATCGTTCCACAGATCGCGATGCGGTGCATGCAGTTCGCTGACCGCAAATTTGCGATAGCTCGAGGGCATGAACTGCAATGCCCCCATGGCGCCGGCGTAGGAGCCGCGAATGCTCAATGGATCGAAGTTGTCCTCGCGCGCGAGCAGCAGGAACTCGGTCAACTCCTTGCGAAAATAGTTCGACCGCGGCGGGTAGTCGAAAGCCAGCGTCGCGAGCGCGTCGACCACGCGGTAGCGGCCGGTCACGCGCCCGTAGCGCGTCTCAACGCCGAGCACCGCGACCAGGTACTCGGGCGCTACCTGGTATTCCAGTGCCACCTGGTCGAGCAGCTCCTTGTGGTCGTGCCATAACTGCACGCCGGCATCGATGCGCTCCGGCGTCAGCACGCGAGCGCGGTATTCCCACCATTGCAGGGTCTTCTCGGCCGGCCGGCTGATGGCATCGATGATCTTTGGCTGCGCCTCGGCGGCAGCGAGCACGGCGGTCACGCGCGCGCGATCGAAACCCTGCGCCACGAGCTGATCGATGTAGCTGCGGATTTCGGGTCGCGACAGATCGAAAGGCGCGTGCTCGACGATCGCGGGTTCTACGGGCGCGGGCGCGGGCGCAGGCGCAGGCGCAGGCACCTCGGCCGGCGGCACAGCGTCGGTTAGCGCGTCCGCCGCATGCGTGAAGTCGGCGCTGAGCAGCGCGAGCAGAAGAATCCATGTGCTGTTGTTCATCGCAGCGTCATCGTCATTCAGGAGCCGACCAGCTTACGGTGCGAATAAAGTCCCATCAGGATCCCGAAGCCCGCCAGCAGTGTGACGACGGAAGTGCCGCCGTAGCTCACCAGCGGCAGCGGCACTCCCACGACCGGTAGCAGGCCGCTGACCATGCCGGCATTGATGAATACATAGACGAAGAAGGTCAGCGCCAGGCTCAGCGCCAGCAGCCTGGAGAATGTGTCATTGGTCTGCATCGCGAGCCAGACCGAGCGCGCGATGATAAACAGGTACAGCGCCAGCAGCCCCAGCAGGCCGATCAATCCGAATTCCTCGCCGACCACGGCGAAGATGAAATCGGTCGAACGCTCGGGCAGGAACTGCAGCTGCGCCTGGCTACCGTGCATCCAGCCCTTGCCGAACACACCGCCCGAGCCGAGCGCGATCTGGCTCTGGATGATGTGATAGCCGGCGCCGAGCGGATCGGTCTGCGGATTCAGGAAAGTCAGCACCCGTTCGCGCTGGTAGTCGTGCAGAAAATGCCAACCGGCCACCGCGCCACCGACCGCCAGCAGCAGCAGCCCGATGATGATGCGCAGCGAAAGTCCGGCCATCAGCACCAGCAATGCGCCGCTTGCGCTGATCAGCGCCGCGGTTCCCAGGTCGGGTTGCATCGCTACCAGTCCCGCCGGCAGGAAGATGATCACTGCCAGGATCAGCATCGCGCGCCAGTCCGGCGGCAGCGGGCGATCGTGCAGGTACCAGGCGGCCAGCATCGGAACTGCCAGCTTCATCACCTCGGAGGGTTGAAAGCGTACAACGCCCAGATTGAGCCAGCGCTGCGCCCCCTTGCCGATGACGCCGGTGAGTTCTACCACCAGCAGCAGCATCACCCCGACGACATACACCCACGGCGAGATGCGGCGCAGAAAATTCGGACTGGCGTGGGTCAGTGCCAGCATCGCGGCTGCGCCGAGTGCCAACCGTATCAGCGTGCGCACGATCGTATCGACGCTTTGACCCGAGGCGCTGTACAGGATCGCCAGGCCATAGAGGGCGAGAAACCCCAGGCCCACCAGCAGCGGGCCATCCAGGTTCAGCGCCGAGAGCAGCTTGGCCGTCGACGACAGAGTGCGGCGCGTGCGCGCATAGCCGAAGTCTTCAATCACTGGCCTGGCTCTCGGGCACCGCGATCTCGGCCGCCGGCGACGTGGCTACGTGCAGCAGATAAGCGTCCATGACCTTGCGCGCGATGGGCGCCGCCGCACTGGCACCGAAGCCGCCGTTCTCGACCAGTACCGCGATGGCGATGCGCGGCGCCTCGGCCGGTGCAAAGGCGATGAACCAGGCGTGATCGCGCAGCCGCTCGGCTACGTTTTTCTCGACATATTTTTCATTCTGGGCGACGGTAAATACCTGCGCGGTTCCGGTCTTGCCCGCGATGGTGTAGCTCGCACCCTTGCTGATGGCGGCGGCCGTGCCGTAGGTAGTTGCCCCGATCATGCCGTGCAGCACCAGGTCCCAGGCGTCCGTGCCGATATTGTCGATCCCAGGCAGCGCGGCCGGCGCAATCGGTTTTACATTGCCTTCAAGATCGCGCACCCCGGTGACCAGACGCGGCCGGAAACTCTTGCCGCGCTCGGCAAGTACCGCGGCCACGTGCGCCAGCTGCAGCGGAGTGACCAGCAGGTAGCCCTGGCCGACGCCGAAACTCACGGTATCGCCCGGAAACCACACCTGCTTCAGCGTCTTCTGCTTCCACTCCGGCGAGGGCAGCAGACCGGGCTTTTCACCGCCGATGTCGATGCCGGTGAGTGCTCCATAGCCGAACGGAGTCATGAACTCGGCAAGGTGTTCGGCACCGATGTTCGACGCGAGGCCGTAGAAATACACATCACACGATTTGGCGATGGCGTGCTCGAGATCGACGTAGCCGTGCTTGCCGCCCTTGCCTTCGCGGTATTCATGAATGCTGTGCGGCAGGCGGAATACGCCGGCGCAGAACTCCTGCCGGCTCGGATCCACCGCGCGATAGGTCATTCCTGCCAGTGCGATCACCGGCTTGATGGTCGAACCGGAAGGATAGGTGCCACGCAGCGCCCGGTTGAATAATGGCTTGTCGATATCGTCCGCCAGCGCCGCATATTCGGTGCGCGACAGTCCGCGGGCGAAGGCCGCCGGGTCGAAGCCCGGCTTGCTCGCGAGCGCGATCACATCGCCATTGCTGGGGTCGATCGCGACCACCGCACCGCGATGATCAGCCAGTGCGTCCTCCGCCGCCTGCTGCGCGGCCAGATCGATCGACAGCACCAGGTCATCGCCGGCAATGGGCGCTTGCGAACGCAGTTCGGAGGAAAACGCGCCTTCGCGCTGCACCGAACGTCCCTGCGCATTGACCAGGATTTCCCGGTAGCCGTTCTTGCCGTGCAGCGGCCGCTCGTAGGTGCTCTCGATTCCCAGCTTGCCGATCAGCGTGGTGCCGGCATAGGTGACGCGGTCGATGTGCTCCAGGTCCTGCACGCTTATCGCGCTGACATAGCCGAGCGCATGGACTGCAAGCTGGCCGTAAGGGTAGTGCCTGGTCTGGCGGGTGGCGAGATCGACGCCCGGAAACTGGTAGCGATGCACCGCGAAGGTGCCAATTTCCTCGTCGCTCAGGCGCAGCCGCACCGGCACGCTGTCGAAGCTGCGGCGCGACATGATCATGCGGCGCGTGTCGTCGAGCTCATCGCGGTCTATGAGATGCAGCGCCGTCAGGCGCTTGAGCGTGTCGTTCAGGTCCGGCACCTGCTCGCGGATCAGCTCAAGCTGATAGGCCGGCTCGTTGTCCGCCATCACCTTGCCGTTGCGATCGAAAATCAGGCCGCGGCTCGCCGGAATCGGATCGAGCCGTACGCGGTTGCCCTGTGACAGGTCCGAGTAATAGTCGTGGCGCAGCACCTGCAGGTAAGTCAGGCGGCCGATCAGCGTCAGCACCAGCACGGCGATCACCACCACCGCGCCGAGCGTGCGCGACGCGAAAATACGCTGCTCGTTCCAGTGGTCCTTGATGCGAACGCGTGAATCCACGAAATCCTCTGGGCTGACGTTGCTGCTTAACTTGAAGGACTGCGGACGTGCATCGCAGCCTTTAGCGCGATGAGCGGAAGCGGCCGAGGATGCCGACCACCAGTGGCCAGATCAGGCCACCGGTCAGGGCATGCACCCAGCGCGCCGGGGTCGATAGCGCATGGCCGCTCCAGCCATCGATCACCCACAACACAAATTCATAGACCATCAGCGCCGCAAACACAAACAGCGATTGCTCAAACAGCGGCTTGGCTCGCATCAGCAGGTTCAGCCGGATGGCGAGATAGGTCACGAATGCCAGCGCCAGCGCGTGTTCGCCGAGCAGCGAGCCCTGAAACACATCGAGCGCCAGGCCGCCGGCATAACCGAGCAGCAGCCCGCCGGCGCGCGGCGTCATGATCGACCAGTAGAGCACGGTGAGCACCAGGAAGGCCGGACGCACGATAGCGAACCAGATGGGCAAAGGTACGACGGTCAGCACCAGGGCAATGATCGTAGTCGTGAGCACGACCAGGCGCGGGTGGCGCTCGCTCATGGCTCGCGGCGCTGTGCTGCGGTACTCATTCGTTCGGATCCGCGATTTTAGGCGCCGGCTTCGCTGCCGGCGGCGCTTCGGGTGCGATCGGCGGGTTTGCCGCCGGCGCGGCCGGGTGCGAGGGTTCGATCTGCAGCAACACTACCTCGCGGTCCTGTTCGACATGGGCCAGCGGCTGCGCCCGTACCTGCGCGAGCAGTTGATTGTTCTCCCGGCGTATGCCGCTGATGCGCGCGACCGGTAATCCCGCAGGGAATACTCCGCCCAGCCCGGAGCTCACCAGCAGATCGCCGCTTTTGATGTCGGAATTCACCGCCAGGTAGGGCAGCAGCAGCTCACCGGTACTGCCGGAACCCACGGCGATGGAACGCAGGCTGTTGCGAGTCACTTCGACCGGAATCGCGTGTTCCGGATCGGTCACCAGAATCACCTCCGCGCTCCAGGGACCAACGCGCGCGACCTGGCCCAGCACGCCGCTGCCGTCGACCACCGCCTGATTCACCAACACGCCGTCGGCGGCGCCCTTGTTGATCACCACGCGCTGGCGCAGCGGGTCGGTCTCGACGCTGATGATTTCGGCCAGCCGCCATTGCTTGATGAACGGCGGCAACGCCGCGCGCAGCCCGCGCAGCTCGGCATTCTCCTGCTCGAGCGCGTCCTGGCGCACGACGCTCATTTCGAGTGCCAGTACCAGATCGTGCAGGCGATGGTTCTCGGCCCGCAACTCGTCGCGGCCGCGAAAGTTCTCGGTGAGCCAGTTCCAGGCGGCACGCGGCGAGCTGACTGCGACCTGCACCGGGTAGGCGGTCGCATCCAGCGCGTAGTGCAGCCGCTGCACCCAGTGACCGTGCTGGTCGTAGTACATCAACGCGATCGACAGGATCGCGTAGACGGTGAATCGCAGCCCCGCCGACGGTCCACGACCGTACAGGGGTCGATCGACGTCGGTGCCGAAGACCGCCATGGCTCGAAGTCCTAGCGGCCTGCGCGATTACTGCGCATGAGCTGCGACGCTGTTATTCCAAGCCGAAATGTCCGGGCCCCATCTGGTCCATCAGCTCTAGAATGCGGCCCCCGCCGCGCGCGACGCAGGTCAGCGGATCGTCGGCAACCATCACCGGCAGCCCGGTTTCTTCCATCAGCAGCTTGTCGATGTCGCGCAGCAGCGCGCCGCCGCCGGTGAGTACGATGCCGCGCTCGGCCACGTCGGCGCCGAGTTCGGGCGGGGTCTGCTCCAGCGCCTGCTTGACCGCGCTGACGATACCCTGCAGTGGCTCCTGCAGCGCTTCCAGGATCTCGTTGCTGTTGAGGGTGAAACTGCGCGGCACGCCCTCGGACAGGTTGCGGCCCTTGACCGACAGTTCGCGCACCTGCTGGCCCGGGTAGGCCGAGCCGATCTCGATCTTGATGCGCTCGGCGGTGGCCTCGCCGATCAGAATGCCGTAGTTGCGGCGCACGTAGTTCATGATCGCATCGTCGAAGCGGTCGCCGCCGATCCGGGCCGAGTTGGCGTAGACGATGCCGTTCAGCGATATCACCGCCACTTCGCTGGTGCCGCCGCCGATATCCAGTACCATCGAGCCGCGCGCTTCCTGTACCGGTAATCCCGCGCCCACCGCGGCGGCCATCGGTTCGCTGACGATGCCGACGTTGCGTGCGCCGGCGCCCTCGGCCGATTCGCGGATCGCGCGCCGCTCGACCTGGGTCGAGCCGAAGGGAACGCACACCAGTACGCGCGGCGAGGGCTTGAGGAAGCGGTTACCGTGCACCTTGTTGATGAAGTACTGCAGCATCTTCTCGGTGTAGGTGAAGTCGGCGATCACGCCGTCCTTCATCGGGCGAACGGCCGTAATGTGACCCGGCGTGCGCCCCAGCATGGCTTTGGCGTCCTGGCCCACCGCGACGATGATCTTGCCGCCGCGCGACGGCTCGTCCTGCACCGCGACCACCGAGGGTTCGTTGAGCACAATGCCCTTGTCACGCACATAGATCAGCGTGTTGGCGGTACCCAGATCGATCGACAGATCGCTGGAGAAATAGCCGCGCAGGCGTTTGAACATGAGAGCGGTGCGACCTTGTTGGGGAGTTGAACCGAGCGTCTAAAAGCGGGCGCTAATCTAGCAACCGAGAGGACATTCCACAAGCCGAGGTGTATGATTTCGCGCTGTTTTTTCTGCGAAATCCAAACCAATTCACATGAGCCTCAAGCGTAGCGACATCGAGAACATCGCCCGGCTGGCGCGTCTCGAGCTCAGCGAGCAGGAGATTCCCGTCTACGTGGAGGGACTGTCGCGCATCATCGGACTGGTCGGTGAGCTCGATCGTGCCGACACCAGCCAGGTCGAGCCGATGGCGCACCCGCTGCCCGGGCAGCGAGCGCGCCTGCGGCCCGACGTGGTGACCGAAAGCGACCGGCACGAGCTGTACCAGCGCAACGCTCCCCAGGTCGAGGCCGGGCTGTATCTGGTTCCGCGCGTGATCGAATGAGCGCTCTGCACGACAAATCCGTGGCCGAGTTGGCCGCGGCGCTGCGGGCGCGCCAGGTGTCGAGCGTCGAGATCACGCGCGCGCTGCTCGAGCGCGTTACGCGCCATCAGGAAGCGCTCAATGCTTTCATCAGCATCACCGCCGAGGCGGCCCTGCTCGAGGCGGCGCGGGCCGACGCGCGCCTGTACGCCCGCGAGGGTGGCCCGCTGACCGGGGTGCCGATCGTCCACAAGGATATCTTCTGTACCCGCGGCGAGAAGACCACGTGCGGATCGCGCATGTTGGCGAATTTCGTCTCGCCCTACGATGCGACGGTGGTCGAGCGG
>Ga0209006_10000712_pt1 | contig 30943 bp, 26 predicted proteins | sample JacPin_JW_Ref_O2_FD_188567 | JGI IMG/M metagenome (GOLD analysis project Ga0209006, IMG submission 188567) | Forest soil microbial communities from Algoma, Ontario, Canada - Jack Pine, Ontario site 1_JW_Ref_O2 (SPAdes) (version 2) | ecosystem: Environmental > Terrestrial > Soil > Boreal...
TACCGCTACGACGCGGCGACGGTTTCAGGTTTGCCCGCGCGCAACATCGGCTCGGCCACAATGAGCGGCCGTATCGCAGCGCTCGACGCCGTGGAAGAAAACGGGCGCATCACCGTTTTCGTGGGCGCGGCCAGCGGCGGCGTGTGGAAGTCGGTGAATGGCGGCACCACCTACAAGCCCGTGTTCGATCGCCAGGATGTGCAATCGATTGGCGCTATCGCGATCGATCCCTCGAATTCTGAGAATGTATGGGTTGGCACCGGCGAATCCTGGGTGCGCAACAGTGTCTCGGTGGGCGATGGCGTTTATAAATCTACCGACGGCGGAGAAAACTGGACGGATGTTGGATTAAAAGACAGCGAGCACATCGCGAAAATTCTAGTGAACCCGAGCGACGGCAACGATGTGCTGGCCTGCGCCACCGGCCACCTGTGGGACGATAGCGACGAGCGCGGCGTTTATCGGACCAACGATGGCGGCAAGACCTGGCAAAAAGTTTTGGCTGGCGCGAACGGATCGAGCGGTTGCGCCATGATCGCTCGCAGCAAACAGGAACCGAAAACCATTTACGCCGCTATGTGGGATTTCCGCCGCCAAGGGTGGACCTTCCGCTCTGGCGGCCCGGGCAGCGGCATATTCAAATCCACCGACGGCGGCGCGAATTGGAGCGAAATCGCCGACAGCAACGCCAAGGGCCTGCCGGCGAAGCCTTATGGACGGATCGCAGTTCAAGTGGCCGAGTCCAAGCCAAATGTAGTCTATGCCAACATCGAAGCGGAAAAAGGCCGCGGCCTCTATCGCTCCGACGACGGTGGCTCCAACTGGACCAAACTCGACGCCAGCAATTACATGGTGTGGCGTCCATTTTATTTCGGAAATTTAATTGTCGATCCCAAAGACGAAAACAAGATTTTCAAACCCGATCTAATCCTGTTGCTGAGTAACGACGGCGGAAAAACTTTCAACGTGGTTTCGAGCTCGGCCCATGGCGACTTTCACGATGTCTGGATCAATCCGAAAAATCCAAACACCGTAATCGCCGGCGACGATGGCGGTCTGTGGCGCAGCGAAGACGGTGGCAATCGCTGGAAACACCAGATGAATCTGCCGGTTTCGCAGTTCTATCACGTCAGCACCGACAACGCCGACCCCTACCGCGTCTACGGTGGCTTGCAGGATAACAGCGCCTGGGTGGGCGACTCGTCGTATCCCGGCGGCGTGAGCAACTCGCGCTGGGAAAACATGTTCGGCGGCGACGGCTTCTGGATGTTCGAGGATCCCTCCGATCCCGACTATCTCTACGCCGAGGCGCAGGGCGGCGCAATTGGTAGAGTGAATCGCTACACGCATGAGACGCGTGATCTGCATCCCTGGCCGAATTACGGGGAAGGCAAGCTGCGATTCAATTGGAACACTCCCATTCACATGAGCCCAAACGAAAAAGGGACCATCTACATCGGCGCCCAGTTCCTCTTCCGCTCGCGCGATCACGGCCAGTCGTGGGACCGCATCTCTCCCGACCTCACGACCAACGATCCTGAGAAACAGAAGCAGGAGCAATCCGGCGGCGTCACCATCGACAACTCTTCCGCCGAGATGCACACCTCAATCTATTCCATCTCCGAGTCGCCGAAGAACGGGCAGATCATTTGGGTCGGCACCGACGACGGCAACCTGCAGATCACTCGCGACGGTGCGAAGACCTGGACGAACGTAGTCGCCCACGTTAACGGACTCGGCCAGAGCTCCTGGGTCTCGACCATCGAGGCCAGCCGCTTCGACGAAGCCACTGCCTACGCCACATTCGACCGGCACACCTTCGGCGATATGAAGCCCTACGCCTACAGGACCACGGATTATGGCCAGACCTGGACCGCCCTTGCGACGCAAGAGAGCGGTGTTCGCGGTTACGCTCACGTGATCAAAGAAGATACGGTCAATCGCAACGTGCTCTTCCTCGGCACCGAGTTCGGCCTCTGGATTTCCGTGGATGGCGGCCAGCACTGGGCGCAATATAAAGGAACTGATTTCCCTGCGGTTCCTGTCGATGACATTGTCATCCAAGCCCGCGAGTCGGACTTGGTTCTCGCCACGCATGGCCGCGGAATATGGATTGTCGATGACATCTCGCCGCTGCGCACTCTGACTCCTGAGATCATGGGCAAAGATGCGGCGTTGATTCCGGGTCGGTCTTCGATTCAGTACTTCGACGTCAACGGTGGATGGCCGGAAGGCGACGAATCATTCCATGGACAGAATCGGCCAACCGACGCGCAGATCACCTACTACCAAAAAGGCCGTCACATCTTTGGCGATTTGAAGATCGAGGTTCTCGATTCGGACGGCAAGCTTGTCGACACCGTGGCGGGCAGCAAGCATCGTGGGCTGAATCGTGCCGATTGGAGCATGCGCGTGAGGCCGCCTGCGGTCGCTCCGGCGGCGACGGCGTTGTTTGAGGCGGCGCAAGGGCCGCGCGTTTTGCCGGGCACTTACACGGTGAAGCTCACCAAAGGAGATCAAACGTACACCGAGCAGCTGAACGTTGCCATCGACCCGCGGGCGAAGTATTCCGTCGAAGAGCGCAAGGCCCAATTCGATCTCTCGATGAAGGTCTACAAAGAACTGGAGCATATGACCTTTGCCGTGGAGGCGATCGAGGGAGTGCGCGACGCGGCCAACGCGCGCTCTTTGAAGCTCTCCGAAAAAGATCCGCTGGAAAAGGAGCTGAGGCAACTCGCCGCCGATTGCGATACGCTGCGTTCCAAAATCGTAGCCACCAAAGAAGGCGGCATGATTACCGGCGAAGAACGCATCCGCGAGCACCTCGGCCAGATTTACGGCGCCATCACCGGCTACGACGGCAAGCCTACCGACTATCAGGTAGCGCGCACCGAGTCGCTCGGCCACGAACTGCAGGATGTGGTCGACGACTTCCAGAAGCAAACTCAGAAGGCGCTGCCCGCCATCAACTCTAGCCTGAAGAAAAAGAAGCTAGAGCCGGTCCCCGTGCTCAGCGAGACCGATTGGCAGAAGAAGAACGAGTCCTCCGCCGCAGCGGGCTCGGGCATGCGCGCTCGCCAGTTGCAGGTTTGGGAGAAAGACTAACTTGTGTAGGGATGCCGCCCTCGGCGCACAGCGCCAATGCTTCCCCGGTGCCGACTAGATGGGTCTGATGTCCTGGTGTTCGTTGCGAATTCGATAAAGAAGGTATCCCACAACCGCAATATTCAAAACGAGAACCAAACACTTGATCACACTTGGATGGCGGTAGATTTCATAAAGCTCGACCGGGACGAGCGATGTGGTGATGATGACGCTGAACCACTCAGCCCAACGTTTTACCAGCCAAAGGCCAATCCCCTCGGTCAGAAATAGAGCCGCGTAGATAAAGCTGACGACTCCAAAGCTCTTTATCTTATTTGGAGTGAGACTACCGAACTTCTGAAGTGCTCTGTCCACGTATCGGTTCCCCGGATCCAGGCCGAGCATCGCCACCCAATGCTCCAGTACGCTCGCCACATCTTTGTGGAGCAGACGGAGGGCACTCATGCCGACCGCGATTAGTAGAGCCGACTTTAGCAGCTTGAAGAACGCAATCAGTCGGATCAGCCTGTTGTCAGAGGACTTCATGTGACGGATCTAAAACCAGCGAGCCCACGCATCTTCCCTCGTTCAATGGGAAGCCGTGCGAGTGGGCCGGAAATTCTTCCAAAACCGCGCCCCCCCAATATTGCCTTACGAGGCGCAATCCTTGATCGGCTGAAGGGCGGAGTCTGCGGCTGGGGCCAGACCTCCCCGAGTGTGATAATCCTACCGCACGTCGAAATGGAACGGCTTGTTCGCAATGATGGCCAGGCCCTATGGGCGCCCTAGTACGCCATCACGGGTGTGCACTTTAATCTCGACTTCAGCATTGCCCAGTGTTTCTTCCTGACTCCCTTGCAATCCGTTTTCCGGGCGCTGATCGCTAAAGGTTCGCGTGGCGTGAAGGGCTTGTTGGGAAGCGAGATCAGGATCGGATGAAATCCGACGGTTTCGTGGCCCTTCCCGTTGGCGATCTCCTGGTTCATCAGCGCCAAAAATGCCTTCTCGAACGGGCCGTTGTTTTGGCGCGCCCGTGCTTTGGCTTGCCCGGTTTGATCGGATTTACCGGATGGGCCGGGTTGGTCGGATTGTCCGGTTGGGCGAAGGCTTGAAGGTGAAGCGCTGCCGCGGACGAGAGCACCAGGATTACGAGCCGGGTTTTCGTCGAGAGCGGCTTTGTTGACTTTGGGTTCATGGGCTTCAAGCGGGAAATGCAGCAAGTGTACATTCGGTCTTCTTATCTGATTTTTATCACACAAAGCTAGCTTCGCAGTAGCAGTCTAGTCAGTTGTCATTCGATGGGCACATCGCCGGATTCCGGCAACAATGCGGATCGCGAGCCTCGGCCAGTTGAGCCGACGCGGGACGGAGCGTCAACCGTACGTACCGGCCTAGTTTCCTGCAGGTTGGACAGGCACTTTGCTTCTTCCCCGCCCCATGCTTCCAAACAGCAAATCAAAGAGCGGTAAAAACACGTTATAGCGGCTGTTAGGAATGTCGTGATGGCACATGTGATAAGCACGAGCAAACCGAAGTCCGGGAGGGAGCCAGCCGTTCATGTGAATACGCCAATGGATCTCTTCAGTCACAATCAGGTAGACAGTCCAACCGAGGAAGACACCTGAAAGAATTCCCCAGAGGCCCCTCCGGGAAGCGACCAGAAATGCTGGAGCGCCGTTGATAACGAACAAGAGAAAAATGTTCAGTGGGGAACTGATGAGCGCCACGTATTCTGCTTCCTCGGCCGTACCGATCCGCGCATGGTGCTGGTGGTGTCCAGTTCCTAGTGGGCTGCGAGGCCGGTGTAGCAGCCAGCGATGATAGACGTATTCGAAAGCATCACCCCAGATCAGACCGACGATGAAACCAAGAAGCCAAAGCTCCCAACTGGCAGAAGAACCAGAATAGAAGCTCAGCAGCACCGCAGGTACAGCTCCGCACAAAAGTGCAGCAATTGCGTTCTTTCGCTTCTTGTCACGTCCACGCCGGACGGCGATCTCCGTCAATTCCGTGGGTGTCGGCACAGGTGGGTTCCTTCTATCAAACTATTATAAAGCGGAGTTCTGCTTGTCATCTGCCCTTCTCTCCACGCTTCGGAAGAGCCAGTGCATTCATGACAAAGGTACACCGCTCCTACTCTCGAACGACAAATCTGGCATGTTGCTTTCCCGCACATCAACGCGGCGTGATCCGGCAGTCGAAGCGTATGAAGAAACTCTGCTTCAGGAAGTTATTGACCGCTGGCCAGACATGCTGCCGATGTCCCCCACATTCTCCGCTAGCTGAACACCAGCCGACATATCAAGACTTGCTGCGCCTACTGAGCGAGGACTCTCTCCAGCTCTTGGCGGTTCGCGCTAATGAAGTGGCCAATCAGTCGTGTCGCATCGCCTTCGGTCGCCCGTTCCACGAACAGCGCGAGCACAAGCCCGTGTGGCTTCGAGCCTTCAACCACCAGCGCTATCAGAATCCGAGATGTCGGAGGACGATCTTTACGTGTTCGCAGAGTACCGGTTTTTGCATAGATCTGTACCCTGCCCATATTGCCAATCGCCGCCAAGGCGCCAGTTCCAGACAATCCCGCATGAGCAGTTCCAAGATTGTTCATTGCCACAGCAGTCAGTCCGCGTTTAAGCAGTTCCGAAACAGCAAACGATTCTCGCTCAAACGGAAGAACCTGCTTACTCGGAAGCATGGTGGCATGAGCGAGTATTGGTGTGCCGGTTACTACGGTGGCGAACGCGGCAGCGAGATCCACATTGGCCCAACGGTTGTTTCCGCCGCCAAGCAGAAGGTTGGCATACTGCCGCGGGTCGCGAATCGTGTTCAGGCTGAAGTCTGGAGCCTTCGGCGAGATATTGTCGAGCGATGGATTAAAGGGACGATCTGGCTCCTCAGGACGGTCGTGGCGTTCGTCTCCGGTCCAGAACGAACGGCGGAAGTCAATCATGCCCCGCGAGGTGGAGATCGAGAACATGTGGAGCAAGTGTTCAGCCAGCGACGTTCGATCTAAGTCGCGAATGTTTTTCGGCCGTGCACTTCCGAAATCGATCTCCAACGGGAACCTCGGAAAGCGATGCCATGCAGTCCCTCCACGATCCATCGACTCATGCGTGGAAGGAGAATTTCCTTCCTCCGAAATCGTGGACGGGCTGTCGCGATCGGGCAAGGCCAGACCTAAGAAACCAAGCCTAAGCTGATAGCGATTGTCCGATCGAGCCAGATAGGCAGGCAGATCGCACCAACCCTTTCCATCAAGCGAGGTGGATTCGTGCAGGATGGTCCATGGTCGATTGGTAATCGTGATACCGAACACGTCGGCCTCCGGGCCCGGTGGCCCACTCACGGCCAACCTGGACGGCAAGTCGGGATGCACTCCAATCACGGCAGATGCCCAAATCGGTTTGCCCGCCGAACCGATCTCGACGGGATCAAAATTCCTGTCGCCTGAATAGCGGTTCCGAAGCACTGCTGGAGCTTTGTCCTCCACCCATGTCACCGGTGGAATCCAGTCTCCTGCCGGGGAAAGCTGCCAATCCGACCCGGAACTCATTCTTGGCCAACCTCCCACCGCGAGCACCTCGCCGGAGAGATTGATCACAGCCAGTCCAATCCGCGGAGGCTGAGGCTCGCTTCGAGCCGCGGTGGTTTGCAAATATTCGTTATAGTGATTTCGTCCAACCTGCGTCGAAAACGACTCGGCGATTTCCTGAAGGCGGCGGTCGATGGTCAAAGTGCGATAGTGCTGACGTGCTCCGTCGCCCAGTCGCTTTTTCTCACCGGGCAAAGCCGAGGCGAGGTAGATTGTCCAAGGCAGGACCGGATCGGGATCGTAGGCAACCACCGAATGTCCATTCACCCAAGCGTCCCCGATCAACGCGCCGCGGCTGCTGAAGTGCACTTCAAGGGAAGGTTGAAACCCGGTCGCAATCTGAGCAGCCAGTTGTAGAGTGTCGCCGGCCGCCAGTCGCGTACGGACTCCCGGCCGCAGGCGTTCGTATTTTCCAGACGGTGTTTTTCGGTCTAACTGGACATTGGGCTGCAGACTCAGCCCACCATCCGCCGTCGCCTCGAACTCTCCTAAAACAAGATCACGGCTAACGAGGGTTCCCTTGGCTCCAGCTTTTTTTCCTTTTCTTGGCTTGGACGGTCCGAGGAACCGCAGCGTCAGCGTGGCTCTCGACCCGGTTGGAAACGTGTCTTGGATCTCCCGTAACGAATTTCCCACTCGCTCCAACATGACCACCCTATGATCGAGATTCGTGGATTTCCGCAAGGGGATAAATATCTCCGCACCGCCGCCAGATAACATGAAGGTTCCAGCGATGCCGTCGCGAAATGCCACGGAGGGGAGTTGACGGCGCGATTCAAAATCTGTACTAGTGAAGTAATCGCGGTTCATCCGGATTCCATACGGTGCGTTGACCGTAGGAATTGTGTCGCTTTCGTCCACAAAGGCCAGAGGTGGCGTTAGCTCAAACAACAGCGGACGGTGACGTTCAAAGAGTGCCTGATCCCGCGTGCGCAACTCGTTCATCAGTTCGTCGTAAGCTTGAATGGATGACATTTGTCGCAAGCGTTCCATAAAATTCGTGGGACCGTGCGGAGAAGAACGCCCAAACTTCTCGTCTTCACTTTGTTCGTTAAAGCGCTCGATTTCCTGCCCAAGTAAACTCTCAGCACCGAGAGAGATGGAAGGTTTAGCAATGATCTCTTTATTGCCTTCGTCAAAGTAGAGGTCGCCGGTGTCAACCCATTCCTGAATCGTGGATTCCATGCTGCTCCAGTCGAAGGGCTTCTCCAGCCGGTTGTTGCCCACGATGGCATATCCCGTTGTGAGGATCACACCAAGCATGAAGGCGGGAAGACTTACAATCCAGGCCACACTTTTCCAATAACGTGCGCGAGGCTCGGGCAGCGACTCTTGGCCGCGGGCGGCAAATGTAGATTCGTTGGAAATCATGGAAAAGGGCGTAGAGAACCCAGTAGGCAGATTCTTGTTGCGCCACAGTAGAGCGCGTGCGGCTACGGAAAAGAGAATCAGCCATTTCAGGAAGTCAGTCCTCGATCCGACCGCCAGCAATGGAAGATTGCGCCCCGTGAAGGGGAGAATTCCCAAATTCATTGCCGCGTGAGTCAGGGCTTCAAGAAGAAATGCTGAGGCAACCAGGGCTGCCAACGCGTGACCGACGTCGAAACGCAAACGCGCGCTCAGGAGGATGAAGATCAAAGGGAAAAAATACAGCAGCAATAACGACCCGGCGCCTAGCAATCCATACTCACTGAAGATGTAAAACGAAAACGTGCTGTCGGCGGCCAGAGTTTGCTGAGGAATACCGGATCGGCGCGTCGGCGCATTAGCGAAGCCTATCCCGCGCCAATCCCCGCGGTGCGCGATGGCAGTGTTTTCCCAGGCGTGCTCGAGTCCTTGGCCAATCTTGCGCGCTGGCGTGGCGGAGTCCTCGCTCAGAACAGCCGCGCTTAACATGTCAACCGCCGCCCGTGCGCCCTTCTTAAAGACCAGCAGGCGGACAGGTGCTTCACCAACCCCAAATTTCATGTAGTGTGCAGCGGGCAACAGAGGCTGAAGATTTAGATAGAAAAGGAACACACCGGCAAATGCGAGGAGGATTGCAAGAAAAGGGACCAGCCAAACGCGGCGCGGCCCGGCGCCGGCGCGCAGCAAGGCAAGCAGCGGCAGGAACACCGCTAGCGTGCTAACTACACCTCCGGTGTCGCGAAGGACAATCGGCAATGCAAACACCGGCAGCAGGAGGACGAGAACCGAGAGGCCCAGATAGAACGGCCAATTGAAGATCGCGCTCATCTTCGACTGTGGTGTGAACCACTGCCGGATGGTCAGCCACAACACTGCCGGTAGCCAGCAGGCGGTAATCGGCCCGATAATCTCCTGTCCGACCCTCACCTGCCCGATCGCGCCGAAAAAGAACACCATTAGCAAAAGAATGCCGATGATCCAAACTAGGACGCGCGCCACGCGCAGCCACGTCTGCCGGCGCTCTTGCGTTGTTGGCGTCGGGTAGTCCAGCACTCCGTCCGTCGTAACGCCAAGCTTCTGCCAAAAGGATTGGCCGGTATCGGTCGCGACCGCTTTGAGCGGTTCCCATTCCACAAGCCAGTCATGAATCCAGCGCAGGATGGACCGCAACCGCACCGAACTGACTTTGCTCTCGTCCAGTCGGTAGATCGCCACGATTCGCACCAGGATGACCGCAATCCCTAGGACGAGAAAAGTGGTCCATAGCCACCCTAGCGACACCAGGTTCTCAAGGTTCGGCCACAGATACTTCGTAATCGCGAATTCGACAGCGCACCCGACCGCCAGCGTCAGAAAAGCGTACAGCAAGACGTAGTTTCCGGCACGAGCCTTTTGTCCAACAGAATCGAACGGATATCGCAGGTCGTGCCGAAGTCTGGCCGCTAATGCGATGAGAGCCGGAATGAGTACGAGAGCGAGGAATGCATTGGCCACTCCTCGAAGAGCAAAGCCGTCAAGATAGGTCGGCTCGGATGCATACCGGAGCGCGAGCAAAATTCGCACCAACAGAATTACCCATAACGATAGGAGAAGGCCTGCGATAGTCCACTGATCGCTCAAGCGCAGACGAGACCACAAAATCGCCAAGCCTCCCCAGAACATCCCGAGGGCAAGCGCAAGAGCAACAGCAAAACCGAGCGGACTCCAGAGATCTTTGATCAGGGAAATCCGCAAGGTCAAATGAGGGAAGCGGACCAGTCGCTCGGAAACGATGCCGTGGATCGGCGAAGTGTCGGTGCCCTCAGGACGATCGAATTGATTGTCGCTTAGCGTGATCGTCTCGGAGAACTTGCCAGACGGCCCTCCCAGCGGAACGACAAACGCAACGTCGCCCGGCAACGGCCTTCCGGTTACTTTGAGCTGGATGCTCCCAGTTGATTCGGTCGACGGGGGAAGGGGCGAACCGACCCGCCAAGGCGGCGCGAACAGGGCCTCCAGTACTCCCTGCTTCGATTGGAGACGAAACGTCTGCGATAGTCCCACCCAGTGCAGAGTCAGATCTGAGTTGTTTGGCACGGAGAGCGTGTCGATATCGTCAGAGCTCAAGATTCGAAATTCACTGTTATTCCGAATCAAGAGTCGGCGGCCGAACGCCCAGTTTTCCAGCTGAGATGCCAATCCGGCGGTTGCTTTGTCCTTCCGTAACTGTGCGGCCGGCACTTCGGCGAGTTGCTGCAGAGAATACACATGAATTTTCGAGGAATTCAGAAAAAAGTCCGCAGCTAACCCCTGACTCCGATGGACAATTCGGAAGCGGGTTCCATTCCAGAAGTGCCACCACTCCTCCCCCAGGACCTGCACATCGAAGTCTCCCACAGTGACCGGGTGACCGACAGAGAAGGCGGTTCCATTGCGAATTTCCCGATCAAACTCGACGAAACCACCTCCCCCGGTGACCTTCAAACCTATTCGCTGGCCCTGCAATTGCGCATCGAGCACGGGAAAGAACGCTCCGTTTGGCCAGCCGACCAAGGCCTGCTCCCGCGGACCACCCATGACGAGTGGATCGGAGGAGGTAGACGCGCCTACACCGGTCCATGCGATTTCTGAAGCTGCCCTCCACTGCGGTTCGCGGTCCAGATACACGACGATGAGTGCAGCTGCGAGAAGAGCGCATATCGCTCCTAACAGGAGAGGTCTGTTTTCGAGTGCGGAATGCCGCATTCCGGCGAGAAACCGAAGCGCCGGGAACAACGCCAGAGTAAGAAGCAGGAGAAACAGAATCATGATTTCCGGGCGCGTCCCTTCACCACCTTTTCGATCTGGTCTTTTAGAGCTCTCTCAGTCAGGTCCAGTGGGTTGGCGATTTTGCGTATCAAGCCAGATCGGCGCAAAACCAGTTTGCACAAGGCATATAACCAAGGGTCTCGCTGTCCAGGTTTTATACTTTTCAGCTTTTTGATGCTTTCGTTCTCGTTCTCAACAAACGCCCCTTCGCTATGCTCGGCGAGCCAATCCGCGACCTTATCCAGATTTTCTTCGCTAGCGAATTGAATGACGACCTGGAGATTCTCTTGGCTCTTTTCATATTGACGTGCAAACTCCTTCGCCTCCGCGGTGGAGGCCTCGTCGAAGGCTCGATTCAGGATCTCTCGAAAATGGTCCGAACTCGCAGCCAGTTTCGCGAGCAAGGTTCGATTCTGGTGCTCCTCAAACAGCTGCCAACGCACGAGGTTGGCCAATTCCTCATCCCCAAGGCGAATTCGGCCTAGCAATTCCGGATGCCTGGCAATCAACTCGGCGCGTTGTTTTCTGGCCGCGTTCTCTCCCGCCATCAGGTGGACTCCCTCGATCCATGCATCCACCCCCTTGCCATCCGGAAAGTTTGGAATTTTTTCCAGGATCGCTTGCACCGCAGATTCGGGAAGCGGATTTAGCCATTGCACCAGACGTAGTAGCGGGAACGAAGTTGGCAGTCCGTTTTTCCACTCCAGATATTGAGTCACTTCAACTCTCAGCATCCGCCTCTCGGCTTCGTCGATTCGTGGTAAATCCGTCCCAGTGCCTCCGAGAAATTCGTCTAACGACTTCAACGGCTTCCACGCTCCTTCGATCTCCAGGGCGATTCGGCGTTTCAGGCTATAGGCCATCCGCTTCCGGTGAGAACCTCGCGCAATCGCAGCAAACCATCCTCGAGTCGTGGCGCGAAGCTCCTCGTCCTCCGGGTTCGTCTGTGTGAGAATCTCTTTTCCAACTCGAATCATTGCTTTGAACGAACTCTCATCGTCGCTCCGGAAACATTTTGCGCCGACGTCGGCAGCAAAAATCAAGTAATCCCGCTGCCAATCTCCGACGTTTTCGCGCATTCTGCGGCGCGACTCCTCGCGTAGTGGATCGGCGAGGATGCGGAAAACATCCTGCCTGGGACGCAGCAATAGCCAATCCTCAAGACGGTCGGTGGAAAACGGAAGCCGATTCACAGCGATTGTTCCCAACTCGGACACTTCATTCCGTGATAGTGGTTCCAGATCGCTGAGTGCAGCTTCAAGCAGGTTGGGAATCCTTCGTACCGACTGACGTAGCGCTTGTTTGAAAGTCCACGCGCGTATCGCAACTGGTAACGCCAAGCCTGGGGGCCACGCGCCGGGTTGAATTGACCTCTTCTCAAATTCGGCCAAAATTGTCGCTGGGTCCATGAGGGACCACACTCTATCGGGAATCTGCCCGCCACGACCAAGAGCCCACTCGATCAGTTCGGAGGTCGGAGTAGAACTCAGCTTTCTTGATTGCCGGGTCAACTCATCGGCAACAAGCGAGAGAAGTTCGGGGGCTAGAAGCGGGCTCAAGTCCATCAAGTGTATCGAAGGCAAACTGTCGTGCTCCGCCGATCCGTCCCGAATCCTTGCGATATAAGAGACGTTCTCGAGAATGCGAGTCGTCGGCTCGTCCCAGCAGCCGGCCGGAATCCGGACAATATGGTCCGTCGCCTCCGACGATGGACGACTCTTGGACCAGGACCGCCATGCATTCCAAGCTTCGCTCCCGAAGGCGATCACTTGCTTGAGAATTTCCGGATTCAGGTCGGCTTCCTCGTCAATCACCAGTTTTACGCCGTATCGTTGCGCCTGCGCCGGCGTCGCCGCGACGATCCATCCACAACCGATTCGAAAGCAGAGGGGGAGCGTCGAAGTGACGGAAACCATGTCCGACACGGTGGGCCGGGAATCGAAGCCAAATAAGGCAGGGAGAACAATGACCGCTTGTTCAGCCGCGCATGCGCCGATCCACACACTAAGTTGGTCTTGGTTTAATGGACGTTTTTCGGACGACTCGCGGCGGCTCAAGCCTGAGAAAAGTTGGCGTACGCTTGCTTCTTCCAGTCGCTCGGGCTCACGGAAAAGAACTCCGCATTCCTCACTCTGCAGAATCGCCGCGATCAGTTCAGCAGCATCCCACTGCCATCGTCTCCATATTTCCTCTCCTGGATCCATCAGTAGAGTGAAGGGATAACCGCCACGCTCGGTTCCTTGAAGTTCGCGGAAAATCAGGTATGGCTTTTTCTGCAGAATGCCGCAGCCGTAGGAACGGCGGTTCGGAGCCCCAATGCCGTAACCGGATTGGAGAATCGGTTCGGGAATATCCCACTCGCCCAATCGACGGCGCTCCTTGCTCGCATTACCCCCATAGGCCAGCAATCGCATCCTCAGTCTCCTACACCTCTGGAGTCCGCGAGGCACCAATCGATGAATTGACCTATCCCGTGCGGTTTTGGAAGTTTGCCTGGACCGAGTGCATCTGCCTCCAAGCCCTCAGTCGAAACAAAAAATACATCCACGTTGTTTTGCGCTTGGAGGTATTGGCCAAGGTTGTATTCGGAGGTCCCATGGTGGGTTGCCAACCATTCCATAAGCAGCGAACGTGCCCTCACACCGTCGATTTTCTCCTCCCGAACCAAATTTAGAATTTCCTTGCTGCACTCAGCTCGGTCTAACTGGGTCACGACAATCGCTCGCCTTGCGTGCGACCGCTCGAAAGTCTGTAGTTGTCGCTTCGCAGCATGCATCGCAAATGCGTCGTCGTTGGGACTTCCTGTGAAGCAGCCGAAACGGGAGCTATCGAGTACTACCACTGCCAAGTCGGTTAGCCGGTTGATGGCGGAGGTTTGATCGAAGGCTGCGGTCACGTCCTCGCCCGCGTTATCGTAAAAAGCGAGTAAAAGGGGAGACCGTGCTCCGATTCCGAAGCCCCTTAGGATATCCTTTCCCATGCTCGCCGCTTTTTCATAGGCGAACAAGCCTGCCCTGATGTTGGCCCGTCGTTTAGAAGTCGTAAAAGGAATCCATTCGGGCGCACTGTCGCCCTGGGCTAGCAGACTAAGGGGCAGCAAAGCCTTTACGAATTCGTCGGCGCGAATCTTCGGGTCAGTCAAATCAGGAGAAATGTGAACGTAGGTATCGGACGCATGGTGCTTGCTGCGCGAGTGTAGCCCCGACAACGCCATGTATGCCAAGACGGTCTTGCCGGCGCCCGTAGCCCCGAGCAACTTCACTACGCGTCCGGAGGAACTGGTATCTCCCGCGCGGAGACGATTCACCGTCCGTGCCAGCGATAGCGGAAACCACATTTCCTTCCTCGCGGGTTCGAAGGTCGCAAGTTCAGTCAGAGCCCCAAACATCCAATGGTGTAGGTTGTGGCCTCCGCGGGACGGTACAGGCGGAACCGAGACAGCAGCCTTGGCTTGGTCCCAGAAAGGATTTTCCTCCCTACATCCGACATGCAGAATGAATACCCCTTGCTGAAAATGCTTTATGCTGTTGCACAAATCGCGCGTAGGGTCTCGCGGGCACAGGAGCCGCTCATAGTCGTCTACCAGCAACTCCCCTTGACGGTGCTGCAGACAGACACGTATTAAAGAGCTGCCCTGTTTTATTTCGTCAAAGCAAAGCGGACAATGAAGTGGCATGCTGGTCAAATCTTCGGCGCGTCTACTGTGAGGCCAAACTCAGCGGATGTCTATCCTACTATTAATCTTGAACCGTAAGGTCTTTAACGGTGTTGTCGGTTCTACGATCTGATCCATGCGTTTATTTTGGCATCGCAACTGTGGCGGAGTAGTGGGTCACAACGGTGGCATGAACACCTCATTTTAAGGTTATACGTGTCCGAACGGAGACGTGTTGTCCTACGGGCTCCTCGGCGATAATTCCTGGCATCGCTAGCAACTCATCCAGCGCATCCCTATCGACGATGCTGGCGGAAATATCAACCGTGTCTCGCCTATGTGGTGTATAAACTGACTCACCAATTACCTAGTGGTCTTTCCATGACGGCCTCCGACAAATATTGTAACCGTGTTCCCCCTCTACCAAGCTAGTCGTTGCTCCTAGCAGAAGCCATAGCGGGCAGGGCAACTACAAAGCGAATCTCATGTGAGATCGATGGCGGATTTGAGCCTGGAAAACGCAGACAAATTCTCCAAACCAATCAACTCCCGGAGGGTCGGCCACTCGGGAACGGGTTTGGGAGCCCCGAAGCCGACTTCTGGCCCGTCTGACCGAGAGAGCATCCGGATGCCGAGCCCGCTCAACTGGTGTGGTTCGGCAAACCGGAAACTATCCAGACGGACTGGTGGGAAGCGCCGGAATCGCTTTCCAAGATGTCGATAAAAGTCAACCTCGCTATGGCCGAATCCCCAACTTCTGATCGCATTGCATTCGCCTTATCCCTGCTTGAAACCGGACTGCGCATGTGCCCTGCGGAGAAAAGCCATGACAGTGACCCCGTTCTAAAACTGAGCAGTCCGCTCTCTACAGTCCGGTTTGCTGAGGAATTGTCGCGAAAAATGGGCATCTTTCGCGTATTTCGGGGCAAGGGGGCGGGTAAATCTCTCTGCGTTAAGACTTGTTGGCGGAGGAAATGTGATTCGAACCCGCATTACCGTCTTGAATCCCGCAACCCCGACGTTGGCGTAACTTGCAGGCGGTGCGGCACGTAACCAGAGAATCAACGGGCAGTGACTTCTCTACACTGGCTTCCGATTCTCCAGAGATACATGGCAGCATAGGCACGCCATGGCCTCCAGGCTTTAGCACGGAGTTCCAATTCCCGAGAACTCCCGACGGCCACGGCTCTCATCAAGCCGAGATCGCCGGAGGGAAACGCGTCCGGTTCTCCGAGTGCCCGCATGGCTATATACTGCGCCGTCCATTGCCCGATGCCGGGAATTTCGCACAACCGATTCAGTAAAGCCTCAGAGTCGACGACCCGGTCAAAACTGATTCGCCCATCGCACACCTCGCGAGCGAGGGTGCGTATCGTTTCAACTCTAGCCCTGGTCAGGCCGATGCGGGCTAGCTCGGCATCGGCGAGTACCTCAGGAGTCGGAAACAGCCGTGTCAGATCATCGCCCGATGCGAATGGCCTCCCAAAATAACTCGCCATGCGACCCGCCAGCAGGGTTGCGCCTTTGACCGTGATCTGTTGACCAAGAATCGCGCGGGTTGCGAGTTCGAAACCATTCCAGCAGCCAGGGACACGAAGCCCTGGTCCGGACCCCACCGGCGCCGCCAGCAAACAGTCGGTTCTAAGACTTTGCACGATGGCTGCCCAATCGGCGTTCAAATCGAACATGGTGCGAATGCGTTCCGTGATGAAGAAAAGCGAACGCGGATCGCCAAACTGGAGCCGCACCACAAGCACGTTGCCCCGCTCATCCAGTGAGATCTCAAAGCAGCCATCACTGCCGTCTAAAGAGATTGTGCGCCGGTAGATACCATTCCCCACAGATTCCACGCCCGGTGTTGCCCTGGGCGCCAGAAATGCTAGCATCCCGTTCCAGTCGTAGGGAGGTCGGAAACGAAGGCGGAAAAGATACTCATTCTCTGGTTGCAGCGTCTTCTGGCGAGCTAGCTGCCGGATTTGAGTCGGAGTTCGATGATAGACCTTGACGATGCCGGCGTTGAATCGTCGAACACAGCCGAAACCAGAAGCTAGGGCAATGTCACTCATGCGCAGGTGGGTTTCGTCGATCAGTTTCTTCGCAAAATGCAATTGGCGTGTCTTAGCAACCGCGCTCGGTGTTGCCCCCAGGTGTTGGAGAAACAGGCGACGAAGATGACGCGAACCAACTCCAAGACGTTCCGCGAGCGTTTCGACTCCGCCCTCTTCCAATCCGCTCTCACTAATCAGGCGCAATGCTCGCGAAACCGTATTTGGTGTTCCTACCCAAGCGGGAGTTCCGGGCGAGCATTCCGGCCGGCAACGCAAACAGGGACGAAAACCAGCTTCTGCAGCGGCGGCAGCGGTTGGAAAGTAACATACATTCATTTCTTTCGCTGGAGGCGCCGGACAAATCGAACGGCAGTAGACACCGCTGGTACGTACAGCAATAAAGAACTTGCCGTCGAATCGCGCGTCGCGCGTTACCCGAGCCTGCGAACACACCTGCCAGTCCAGTTCCATTCTCGTCTCAAAATGATGATAGCCGTAGTCCAAGCAAAAACCTGGACGTTTTCGGACTACGGTGCGGGAGCCATGTCCCTCAGTCTTCAGCTACGGGGGACAGCGTCGCGGCCCAAGTTGAGCCGAATGATCTCTTGATCGCGTTTCCCTGGCTCTTGCAACTTTTTCGTTTTCATTCTTCGCCCTTGGTTGGCGTTCAAAGGTCGCAAATAAGCGCCATACATTTCACTCCGCAACAGTACGAGCTTAATCATGCGGATTTTGAAGGTCGCGTTAAGAGCAACGTCCGCTAACGTCCAACTTTCGAGAGAGATGTCCGCAAACGTCTGATGTTTTCACTTCCATTTCGATAATGTCGCCGGGATGCTGCCACATTGGCGAATTTCGATTATTGACGAAGTGCGAAGCGGCAGTTCAAGCCTCGACCCCAAGGCGCAGAGCCCAACGGAGGAAATATGCATTCCAGGAAATTGACGTGGATCACCGCAATGGCCCTATTGGCAACGGCAACCATCTCGGCTCAGGTCGCTCAAGCTCACAGAAACAAGCGGCCGTCTACTTACTACGTTTTTAATCTTGGAGCGCCACTCGGCGGAAATGCGGAACCAGTCGGCATCAATGACCTTGGCTGGATATCAGGCGGCGACAATCTGACCGGCAATACTTCCGTCAACGCTGAACTCTGGATCGGAGCTCCGCTCGACTTAGGCACTCTCGGCGGTCCCAACAGCACTGTTGCATGGCCCAATCATTCAACGCGCGGTGAGATTGTGGGCATTGCCGAAACTGCCGAAAAGAATCCTCTCGGTGAGGCCTGGAGCTGCTCGGATTTTTTCTTTGGTCCAGACGGTTATATATGCAACGGCTTCGCCTGGAGAGACGGAGTGATGTCGGCGCTCCCTCCCTTCCAAGGTGGATACAACAGTTATGCCGCCGGAGTAAACAATCATGGCCAGATTGTGGGGTGGGCTGAGAACGGCGTTTACGACCCGACCTGCAATAACCAACCTCCCGTGAGTCAGTTCCTCCAGTTTGAAGCCGTAGTCTGGGGGCCGGGGTTGACGGAAATGAGGCAACTGCCACCGTATGCAGGTGATCCGGATTCAGCCGCGACTGCAATCAACGATCGTGGTCAAATTGTCGGGATTTCTGGTCTTTGCGCGAATGCAGTAGGCGGCGCGAGCGCCGCACACGCTCTGCTTTGGCAGAATGGGCAGACCATCAACCTGGGTAACCTTGGTGCGCAGGCATGGAACACTCCAGTTTCTCTTAACAATCATGGCCAAGTAGTCGGTTTCGCCAACAACACCGCGAGCAATGCCCAGGCTTTCTTGTGGACCCAGGAAAAACAGATGCAGCCGCTGCCGTTTATTGATGATGACAATTCCAGCGTTGCTTATGACATCAACGAGAGTGGCCAGATAGTCGGTATCTCGGATGGAGGAAGCGAACCTTACGGTGGAAGAGCGTTCCTCTACCAAAACGGGATGATGATGGATCTTAATGACTTGGTTCAGGGAGATTCTTCCTTGTATCTGTACCTGGCCCAAGGCATCAATGATCGGGGCGAGATTGTCGGAACTGCTTTCGATGCGAGTGGCACGCAGGTTGGGTTTCTCGCGGTTCCGGCATACGGAAGCGCAGAGACAAATTCTTCAAAAGAGAATTCCGACAAGAACTTCCACAAGGTCGTTCCATCACCAGATTTCCGGCCTCACCTGACCGGCTTCGGCCGGTGGTTTGAGCAGAAGTAAGTAAATTAACCATGACGAGAGGAGCGGGAGTGCATCATAGCGGGCGGGTGAAAATCCCGCCCCTATTTTGCGCCGCAATGAGTTTTAACGCCGCCGCCAGGTCGATAGTTGCCAGGCTTCGGTAGCCAGAACGTCAAACCGTTCGAGTCAGTATCGTTTCGATATCGTGTCGATCAGCGTTTCATCCCAATTCCACTAACGAGGAAGAGAATGTTCAATGAGTTCGACTAAGCGGTTCAACACTTCAATCATTGCTGTCGTGGTCGCATTGGCAGCAACCAACCTTCCCTCCAACCACTCCTTCGCGGCTGAGTCGGCGATTCCGTCGCATTGTGTTGCACCCTCCTACCGGCAGTTCGACTTCTGGGCAGGAGATTGGGATGTGTTTGAAGTGGGCAGCTCGATCCCAGTAGCCCACGCCCAAGTTGATCTTATTCTCGACGGGTGCGTATTGCGCGAGGACTATCAGGGCGCCGACGGACACAAGGGTCAGAGCCTCACAATCTATGACGCTACTCGATCCGTGTGGCACCAGACATGGGTGACCAACCGTGGCGAGTTGATCGAGATCGAAGGAAAACTCGACGCGGGGGTGATGGTTCTGACCGGTAAAGATCAAACAAAACGCATTCTTGTTCGCGGCTGGTGGAAGCCGGTGAACGGAGAAGTTCGCGAAACCGCTGCTACATCATCCGACGAGGGGAAAACTTGGACGCCATGGTTCGATCTCATTTTCCGCTCCAGAACGCGATAAGCGTCACGTCCATGTCTGTGTCTCTCAAAAAAATGTTCTACAGCGAAACCGCCAGCCACAATCCTACAAATGCGGTGACCGATAAGATTCCTAACAAGGTGCGAGAGTCGAACCGCATAGCGCATTACTGGGGGGAAGCTCACGCCGAGGTTCAAGCTGTTTAGAGCTCAGGGGTGTATCGAGATTCTCGATCTTGGCCACTTCCGCGCTCAGGCGAAAACACACGTGTTCCGTCTGCCAAACCTTGACTCTTTCCCTGTGCAAGAATCTACAGATTTTGGACGGATCGCCTTATACCGACCCGAACTTGAGAACGGATGACTCTGCTCCGAAACCTTCCCCGAATGCATAACGCTATATGGCAGTAGCCAGGTCACCAAGCTCACTGTTGCATCCGGCGTTCAGCCGCTCGCCCTAGGTAAGCACCATTGAGGAGGGAATCTGTTGCGCCAACCTGAGGGCCGCGCAATCGAAATCGAAGAGGAGTAGGAGGAGATGTGAGTAGCAACGTCCACACCGCGTTGTCCAGAAACGACTGGCACCCTGATTTTGCAAACGATTTGCTATCCCCGTGTCTACAGGGCGATCCAAATATCGACGACCCGGTGAACGATACCGGACTCGGTCCCCGGTGCGCCGATCTCCAACCTTCGCATGATTGCTATTAGCTGAGCCAGATTTTGAAATACGAAGATATACATGACAAAAGAGGAAATTCGGCTGGCCGAATCTAGTAGGCGCAAGAAGCACTGGAAGCGTCGGGGCTCTACCTCAGTGAACGTGCATGGGGCACCGTGCGTGAAGACTACAGCCCGCACGGGAACGCCTGGGAATATTTGCCACACGACCATGCGCGTTCACGCGCCTATCGCTGGAACGAAGACGGCTTGGCCGGGTTCAGTGATCGTCGGCAAATGATTTGCTTTGCGCTCGCTCTGGGGAACGAACGTGATCCGATTTTAATGAACGGATTTTCGGTCTAACTGGAAACGAAGGCAATCACGGCCAGGACGTGAAGGAATACTATTTCTATCTCGCCTGCACGTTTTCGCACTCCTACGTGAATTATCTCTACAAGTATCCCCAACCCGAGTATCCCTACGCGAAGCTGGTGGAGGAGTACCGACAGCGCCAATGAACCAAGCTCAGGCCAATGTGTGCTGGCTCCGTTGTGAGGGCCTACCCCCATGTCGTGCACGGTATCAAGCAGGCGGTCAACCCCTGAACAGGTTGGGTCGAAAACGGCCGCTCATTACAAATTGTCACTCGGTTCGGGAGAGGCAACTGTGATAAGGATGCGACGTGCCGTCTCGGATTTCGAAGGAACAAACGCGCCGGTACAGGTCGGCGGTATGTCGGTCGCGGCCAGGGATCGCTTCACTCATGTTTAAGTTGAACCGGTCGAACCAGAAGCGTGGCAACGGCACAATGGATGCAAACGTCTCACCAGGGAAGGCCAATGCGGTGCACAAGGTTCTGGAAGCGCGGGTCCGAGCGGAGAGGATCGAAGCCCGGTCGCAGCAGGACGCCGGGGTTAAATCGCTCCTCGTAGCCTTTTTCCAGCCAATTCATGGCTTGATCCCTATCTCCGAGAGCTGCGTAGATCATGGCAATCTCCGAAGCATTCGAATAACCAGGGTTTGAGCGCTTCTTCAGACCGCCCAGCAGATTTACCGCTTCACTCCTCATGCCGGACGCCACGTAGGCGCGAGCAAGATTGGCTATGCATGTCGGGCTATCCCCAGAAAGCTTCACCGCTTCTTGGAGTTCTCCGACGGCTTCATCGTACATGTGTTTTTGCAGGTACGCCTGGGCGAGCTGATTGTGGGCGAGACCGAAATTAGGGTCCATTTCGATCGTCTTGCGACTCTGTCGTATGGATTCGTCATAAGAGTGCGCGAGGTCAAGGAGCTCTGCCAAATCGGCGTTAATGATCAGAGAGAGCGGGTCCAGATTTTCCGCTTTCTTCATTTCCACAATCGCTTCGTCAAACCGACCCAATAGACTCAAGTGCCAGGCATACCAATGGTGGGCGGTAGCGTAGCCTGGATTCAGTTCAATAGCCCGCTGAAATTCCTTCCCGGCAGAGTCAAAATCCCAGTCGAAGCCGTCAAGAACGAATGCAAGCGAGTTGTGGGCCTCGCCGAGCGAACTGTCCAATTCCAGGGCTTTGATCGCTGCAACCTTAGCTTTGGGGAACGCCTCCTTGGGGGTCATCACTGCGTACTGCCAGTCTCCCAACAGAGCATACGTGTCGGCTAAGCCAGAATAAGCTTGGGCGTATTTCGGATCCTCTTCGATTGCCTGCTTGAAATAAGCCAGGGCGACCTTCAAACCATCCGCCGTTCGCTTATTCCAGAAGTAGCGCCCTTTGAGATAGGACTCGTAAGCTTCCGGGTTAACAACCTTTACGTTCTTGAGGGCAGCTTGCTCCCGCGGAGTCAAGTTGATCCGAATTTGATCTGCAATGGCCCCAGCCACACGGTTCTGGAGCGCCAAAGTATCCCGCAACTCACCCTTATAGCTTTGGGACCATAAGTGCCTGTCCGTAGAGGCCTCGATCAACTGCGCCGTGATGCGGACCTGGTCGCCGGAGCGAAGCACGGTGCCTTCTACCACGGCATCCACGTTCAGTTCGCGAGCGATCTGCGGCAGAGGCTTGCGTGCTCCTTTGTATACCATTACGGAGGTGCGGGAGATTACGCGTAAAGCGCTGATCTGCGCCAAGTCAGTGATCAACTCATCCGTCATGCCGTCGGCGAAATAATTCTGTGAAGCGTCGCCAGAAAGGTTTTCCAGCGGAAGCACTGCTATGGATCGGATGCCCGTGGGAGCAGGGGCCCGCGAACGAAATAGCCAAACTGAGAGAATCGCCCAACTCAGGACGAGCGCCACGGCGACGATGAGCCCACGCGTCAGCCACCGTCGGCGTTTGGGTGCAAGCGCCAACCCGGCCCCTTGAAGCGTATTCCCAGGCACGGTATCCGACGGATCTCCAGCCACAGATTCCAGCTTTTTAGGGCGGGCGTCTGCATCGAAAACCGACACGCCCGCAATGAAGCGATAGCCACGTTTCGGAAGCGTCTCGATGAATCGCGGATTCTCAGCAGAGTCCCCCAAGGCACTGCGGAGCTTCCCAATGGCGATATTGAGAGCCTGATCGAAATCACCAAAGCTCTCGTTCGGCCAGACTCGGCTGCGCAATTCCTCACGGGTGACGACTTCACCCGGGTGTTCCAGCAGGATCTCCAGCAGTTTCAGCGGCTGCTGCTGCACTCGGATTCTCAAACCCGCTTTTCGCACTTCCCCCGACTGGAGAGAAACCTCGTAAGTTCCGAATCGCACGACGGAGTGGGGCGGCGGGGATTCCATTAGCGCACTTCGGCTTCGCACGGAAGTCTAGCACTTCGCGCATCTAGAACTCGCGGACTCAGGATACATCTGGAGCTAAGTCATTAACCACCAATCACTTAGCGAGTGATGCTTCGGATATACGGAAAGAGTCCGCAGTTAATTGACGGGGGAAGACTGACGCGTCACAGTGAGCTGCGACCGGGGTTCGAGCTGATTCAGGAGAAGGCAAATGAGTCGTGTTGGACTTGGCTCGCTAGGGGTGGTCCGATTTGGGGCGTCCTCCCGTGACGATCATCCGTTGGCGGGGTTCGAAGAGTTAGCCATGCCCCTGTTCGATCCTCTCTACAACTTCGCGCGCTGGCTAGTGCGCAATTCAAACGATGCCGAAGATCTCGTACAAGAGACTTATCTCAAGGCTTTGCGCAGTTTCGCCTCGTTTCAGCCTGGCACCAATTTCCGGGCGTGGATGTTTCAAATCCTGAGAAACACCTTTCTGAGTTCGCGCTCAAGACTCGATTGCCTTATGACCGTTGCCATGGACTCGGAGGAGGAGGGATCTGAACTAGCGGTTAACACGGAAACTCCCGAAGTGATTCTCATGAATCGCTCCAACTCGCAATTGGTGCAGCGCGCCATTGGCGATCTGCCGGTGCATTACCGGGAGACCCTCCTTCTTTGTGAAGTGGAGGAAATGTCGTACCAGGAGATCGCGGAAGTATTGTCGATCCCGATAGGAACTGTTATGTCGCGCCTGGCCAGAGCCCGGAGGGGGGTTCGTCAGTCACTTCTTAGCGTTTCCGCGTGTGAAGTGCCGCACCGGGGCAATTGAGAGGAAAAGAGAGGTTGATCGAATTGTTCACGAACCTTTGCGCAGTCTTCACGCCCTCGTTATGTGTTCGGCCATACGCTGTCATGCGGCCGACACAGGGCAGTGGTGTCGATCAAGCGGCGATCCCGCAGAAAGAGGAAAAGCTTATGGCAGCCACCACCGTGGCAGCACCCCTGACCACTCCAATGTCCGAACATCGACCGGCTCCTATGGAGCGGATTTTGGTCATTGAACACGATGCTGCGCTCCGGAAGACCTTGCGGCGGCTCCTTTCTTCGCAAGGATATGAGGTCGAAATGGTCCCCGATGGCTTCCAAGGCCTGGAGACACTTCGCCAAAGAGTACCAGCCGCAGTAGTCCTCGACCTACCGCGCCCAGGATCTTCAGGGTGTGATCTTTGCAAGAAGATCGCGAATTTGATTCCGGATCTGCCCCTCGTAATCCTTAGCGGGAGCTCAGATGTCACGGACAAGGTCCTACTGCTGGAAATGGGTGCTGACGATTACTTGACCTTACCGTTTAGCCCGAGGGAACTAGTTGCGCGTTTGCGTGCGCAAATCAGGCGCGCGTCACGCCTTAGGCAGGAAGAGGTTTATATCTTTGAGGATGTGATGGTGAACTTTTCCAGGACCGAAATCACTCGCGGCGGCCAAAAGATCATAGTGACTTGCAAGGAATTCAAGACACTGGAGTTCTTGACGAAGAACGCCCATCGCGTGATCTCGCGGGATGAACTTCTCGATAAAGTTTGGGGGTACGACCACTACCCCTGTACGCGGACGGTGGACAGCCACATGCTGAAGCTACGACAGAAGCTGGAGAGCGACCCTTCGCACCCGTCACACCTTCTCACAGTACACGGCTTGGGCTATAAGTTTGTACCTTAAGCAGTTGTGTCGCATTACCTATGATGCGGCTTTAAACAATTTCGCCAGACTATCGATGTTCGCAGCACTAGCATCGCCGATGACGAAATAGCGAAGCCCGCCTTGAGTCCATGTTTCCATGTTGAACGTCAATTGCTTCGGCGAGACTGGATCTTTGTCCAACCTGGCTGGCAATGACCGTTCCTGGAATACGAACACGGAAATATGGTGTTTCCCCGCGTCGTAAATGAGATGCGCTCCCGGCGTTTGGTCAAGATAGGTCATCCGGCCGCCCAGCAGAGAGAACCCCGTATTCTGGAGTTCCGGCAAATTGAATGCGAAGGGGATTTTTCCCTGGAACCAAGGCTTCACCGTGTGCCGATCGGTGGATATCACATCTACCGGAGAGGAACTGGCCAGCGTTTCCACATGCAAGTCTGCAATCTCGCTAAAAACCTGATCTTTGCCGGATCTTGTTCCCAGATACACTGAAGTCAACGTCCCGACCACGATAATGGCGGCTGCTGCCGCAGCAAACGTCCATCCCAGACCAAAACTGCGCCGCGGTCTTGAAACAATCTTCTGCTGCATCCGCTTCCGGAACTCAGCACTGGGAGTGTAACGTCTCCCAGCGGCTTGAATTGAGCGCTTCATCTGTACCCGCGTAAGGGCATCCGCCGAGCAAGAGGGGCAGGTGCGCACATGAGCGTCGAAGCTGCGCATCTCATCCCCTGAAACCTCACCGTCGAGGTAAGTGTCGAGCTTCGCCTTCCAAGACTCACAAACCATAGGTCACCATTTCAGTTCACCCTTTCTGCAAACTGTTGCTGTAGGCCACTGCGTAGGGCTTTTCTGGCACGGGATAAACGCGACATCACCGTTCCGATCGGGATTGCAAGTGTGACGGAGATTTCCTGATACGACATTTCTTCGACTTCACACAGCAGCAGCACCTCGCGATAAGGGACGGGCAGTTGCTCCAAAGCCTGCTGCACAAGCCGTCCATCCGAACGCTGCACCAGGATGCTCTCGGGCGTCTGCGTGTCGGTGGGCAAAGCCTCCTCTTGGCCCTCAAGATCGAGTTGGACAATCGAGGTTGCCTTTAGGCCGGTGCGGGAGGTCAGGAACGCATTCCGCAGGATCTTGTAGATCCAGGCGCGAAAATTCGTGCCTGGCTGGAACGAGGAAAACCCTTTAAGGGCCTTGACATAAGTCTCCTGCACGAGATCCTCAGCTTCCTGGCGGTCGTGCGTCAGCCAGCAGGCAAAATTATAGAGCCGCTCGAAGTGAGGCATGGCTAGTTGCTCGAACGACTCCGATGGCAGGTTCTCTGCGACATGCACACAAGGGTAAACGAGCGGACGATCGTTTTATTCCCATATTCCGCAAAAAAATACCACGGAATAAAACCGAGCGCTGTTGGTTCTGCACAACGAGTCACAGAGAGCGAACTGGAGTCACCGAGGGAATTACGGTGCGGAAGAACCACAATGCTCTTTTAGCAATTCCTTTAGGAGGAGCCAAATGAGAAACAATCTGAGAATGCTTGGCTTAGCGCTGTGTTTGACGCCGATGTACCTGCAAGCCGCAACGGGACAAGATCTGAAGCCGGCCTATCAAACCGCCCAAGGGCAGAACACACGATCTGCAGAACCGATTCCGGTGGGCACCATTCTTCCCGTCAGCCTGAACACCGCCTTGCGCTCGGACAAGAGCGGAAGCGGAACAACCATAATCGCGACGGTCATGCAGGACGTGCCACTGGGCAGAGGAGAAACACTCCGTAAAGGATCCAAGGTAACAGGCCGTGTGGTCGAAGTCATCACTCCGGGAAAAGGATCCGACGAGTCACGAATTTCATTTCAATTGAACCAGGTCCAACTTGGCAACCAGACCTTCCAAATTACCGCGACTCTGCGCGCGATAGCGTCAAGGACTGCGGTACTTGACGCCACGCCTGAGCTCACGTCGAGCGAGTATGCCGACAACACGATTGAAATCGGAGGCGATCAAATTTCTTACGGCGAAGGTGGGCCAGTAATGGTGGGATCGCAGGTTGTGGGGAAATACACCAGCCAGGGTGTGCTGGCCAATGTTGACCAGAATTCCGCCGCGCCAAGCGGGGGCATCGAAGACAATGCCCGTCCGCAAGCATTTTGGCTCTTCTCAGTGAATGCCCGCGGCGCATACGGATTTGGAGACCTCACAATCCTCCAATCGGGACGCACCGAGCCGCTCGGTGAAGTCACTTTGGCCTCCAACCGGAAGGCGGTGAGAGTCGACAAGGGCAGCGCGATGCTTTTGCGCGTGAATGGTAGCGGGCCCGAGTCGGTACAGGCTCGCACGATTCCTTCGCGAGAAACAGGGCAATAACAAGTTCCGGGGTTGCGGCAGAATTAATTCCGGCGTTCGCCGCAGCCCGCGATTCACTCCTCAAGCCACAGAACCACGGCTGGAGAAGTTTCTTTAGGCCAGCCTGGAATAAAAGATTAGAAAGTCTGTTATCTCCACTGAAACTCATGCAACTCAAAATTGGGGAGAGATACACGTGAGACAAGTAGGAACAGCATTGGCCGTGTGCTTGGTAGCTAGCACTTTAGCCGCATGGGCTGGATGCAATGATCTTCACTTCGTTCCGCTACTACTTACCGTAGCGTGTGCGAGCCTCACCCTCGCGATTGACTCTCCTTTTGCGCGGGGGTGGGGATTTTTTACTGCTCGCAACGAATTCTGATCGGAATGAACGCGTGGGGCAAATCTAGGAAGAGGCAATGGCGATGGTTAATCCTTTCGACCCTAAGACGGTATTCTTGGCCAAGCATGCTCAACATGTCGTGCTGATCCATTTTCCAATCGCGCTGTTCATCACGGCGGTGGCGTTCGACCTTATCGCGCAATGGACGAAGAGGCGTGGCCCGGCGGACGCGGCATACTACAACCTGCTCGTGGCGGCGATTTCGACTGTTCCGGTTCTCGCTACCGGACTACTCGCGTGGCAGTTCCAACTTGAGGGGCAAAAACTGAAGGGCATCCTATTGCTGCACCTCGTTCTGGCCTGTGTTTCGACGGTAATGATCTGGACGGTGTGGTGGGTACATTTTCGCGCTCGACGGCGGGCAGAGGGCTTGCCGAACTACCGTCTGGCGCTTGAAGTTCTGGGCGTCGTCCTGATCGCCCTGACCGGTCATTTGGGTGGCTTTCTCAGCGGCGTAAACCTGCCGGGTTAAATGCCCCGAGGAGTCCCGCATTGCAGTTCGCAGACTGATGACAAACCGGGACCGAAAAGAGTCGTATTCCCTAATCCTTTACTCACCCGTTACATCTTGCTGACAACAAGCTGGAATAAGCGCCTCACTCGTCAGTTATCAACGCTGACAGACATCCGAATCGTCAAGCAAATTCAAAATCAAAAAAGGAAAAACAATGAAGAAAGCTACATTTCATGTGATCACCGGACTACTAGCAATGAGCCTGCCGTTCGGCGTCAGACTGCACCTTCCATTCGGAATGCCGGGGGACGAGAATCGGCGTGGGACGTTCCCTCGAAACAGGAAAACTGGATAAAACCTTCAGCGCCACCGTCGAATCGTTCAACCCGAGACAGACTACATCAGTGGCTGAGACCGTCGCTCTCCAAGCGAATGGGCAAGTCGTGGTGGGCGGTCTGATTTCGCCGACTCTTGGCGGCCTGGTGCGGCTCGATGGCAACGGCACTCTGGATACCAGCTTTGGCAGCGTCGACTCTTTTGGTATCTGCTGCTCGGTGACGAGTGATCAGACAGTTACATCCCTGTTGATCCAGAGAGATGGAAACATCATTGTCGGCGGCGGCCTCGACGGGGATCTGGCAGTGGCGCGGTATCTGGCGAATTAAACCTGTTGTTTGGGTTGGCAGACCCGCCGACTGGATAGCGCTCGGCGTGAACCGGCGCTGGGCCTGTCTTAATCCCCGAGGAGGGCGCTCATCACAACCACGGTAAGCGTCGTCTGAGGATTAACAGTAGTCATAGCAAAGAACGAGGAAGCAGCGGTGCAGTAAGTGGGGGCTTAGGCGGGGGAGAGATGTCCTTCATCGGACATTTTCTTGTCGACGCCCCCCTTGGAATTTTTTTTGGGAATAAAAGCGACTCGTGCCAGTTATCAATTCAGAACGTTGCAAATTACGGAGGGCACATGCCAGACAAAAAGCAAGATTTCATCGATCAGAAGTTGCAAGACCTCAACAACGACGGCGTCGACCGCCGCGGATTCCTGAAGTGCATGGCGTGGGCCGGTACAGGCCTCGTCTGGACTTTGAGCGGCGGTATTCCGGTATCCCGGGCCTTCGCAAAAGGTCACGGCAAAGATGCCGGCAAAGGCGGCGATTTCAGCTTCGTTCAGATCAGCGACAGCCACATCGGGTTTAACAAGCCAGCCAATCCGGACGTCACTGCGACTCTCCAGACGGCGATCGACAAGATCAACGCCATGCCCAACCGGCCGGATTTCATTATTCACACCGGCGATCTCAGTCAGCTCTCGAAGCCCAGTGAGTTCGATACGCTCGACCAGGCACTAAAAAGCGCCTCCGCGAAACAGATTTATTTCGTGCCGGGTGAGCACGACATGCTGACCGACAATGGCGAGCAATATCTTCAGCGCTATGGCAAAGGTACCAAGGGCACTGGCTGGTACAGCTTTGATCACAAAGGTGTGCATTTTGCTGGTCTGGTGAATGTCGCCAACCTAAAAGCTGGAGGCATGGGTTCGCTCGGGCACGAACAACTGGAATGGCTTGAGGACGATCTCAAGGGCCGCTCTGCCAGCACTCCGATCGTGCTCTTTGCACACATTCCTCTGTGGACCATCTATCCGGATTGGGGCTGGGGAACCGACGACAGCGAACAAGCTTTGTCTTACGTCAAGCGTTTCGGTTCCGTAACCGTGTTGAACGGCCACATCCACCAGATCATGCAAAAGGTGGAGGGTAAGGTTTCGTTTCACACGGCGATGTCGACTGCTTTCCCTCAGCCAGCGCCAGGAACCGCTCCCTCGGCCGGCCCCATGAAGGTACCAGCCGATCAGTTGCAGAGAGTGCTGGGTATCACGGACGTGAACTATCTGGTCAGCGGTCGCAGCCTGGCAGTCGTCGATTCTCCACTCGCAGGTTCCGGTCCTTCAGCTTCAGAAAACACAGGGTCGCCCCTGGCGGTTGACTCGATCCATGGCTAGACACCGACAAGATTCAGTTCCAAACCAAGAGAATCAAGCAGGAACACCAAACTTGAGAGGAGACAAAACAATGAGAAAAAACAACAATGTATGGGTTGCAAGTTTCACAGCTTCCCTAGTTATTGCGTTGGCATTGCTGGTCGCAGGATCACCGAGCGTCACGGCAGCTGACCAGCCCGCCTCGGCTAGCACGGCGGTGAATATCGACAACTTCGTTTTTGGCCCGCAGACGATCACCGTGCCCGTCGGAGCGACGGTTACCTGGACAAACAAAGATGACATTCCCCATACCTCGGTGAGCACCGATGGTGTGTTCAAGTCCAAGGTGCTGGATACGGATGAGAAATTCTCCTACACGTTCACAAAGGCGGGAACGTATCCCTACTACTGCACGATCCACCCGAAGATGACCGGCAAAGTCATAGTCCAGTGAGCAGTGCAGTGAGGTCAGACGTTTGATGGCGCGCCACGGAAACGGCTCTCCGCTCCCGACTACATCAATTGCCGCCGCGAAGCGGTTGTTTTCCAAACGCTGTACACGCATATGACCGAAACCTCGACACAATTCGCATCGATGGAAGTGGCAAGCGACGACATGGATCTTGTCCATGCCAGTAAGAACGGAGATGTTACGGCTTTCGAGCAACTCGTAAAACGATACGATCGCAAACTTTACCGGATCGCTCAAAGCATTACGCACAACAGAGAAGATTCCCAGGATGCAGTCCAGGAATCTCTCTTGAAGGCTTTCCAGAACCTGAGCGAATTCAGAGAGGAGTCTCAATTCTCAACCTGGCTGATTCGAATCACTGTGAACCAGTCGTTGATGAAGCTGCGGAAGCAACGCGCAACAAAGGAGGTATTCCTAGATGAGGACTTTCAGACAGACAGTGACACCCTTCCAATGGAAATCGCCGATTGGGCACCCAATCCGGAACAACTCTATCGAGAGTCTGAATTACGAGACATCCTGATCAGGACCTTAAAAGAACTGCCCCTGATCCTGCGGGCGGTCTTCGTATTGCGGGACATTGAAGGGCTCTCCATAGATCAGACCGCCCAAGTGCTTAACGTGAGTCACGCCGCGGTCAAGGCGAGACTGTGGCGAAGTCGCCTGCAGCTTCGCGAACG